>Ga0307380_10004220_pt1 | contig 19512 bp, 16 predicted proteins | sample UN3MG_FD_202239 | JGI IMG/M metagenome (GOLD analysis project Ga0307380, IMG submission 202239) | Soil microbial communities from Risofladan, Vaasa, Finland - UN-3 | ecosystem: Environmental > Terrestrial > Soil > Coastal area > Acid sulfate soil | place: Finland: Risofladan, Vaasa | collected... | reverse complement strand
AGTCGGGCAGGGCGTCGGGGCCACCGTCGCGAAAGCGATTCCGCAGCCGTTCGCGATGGCCGAGATAATGCGGCTTGACGACGTCCTTGAAGCCCATGTGGCCTTCGCTGGGGTTAGGATCTGGCGAGTGGGCGGTCCAGACCCTTCGGTGAGAAGGTGAATACCTCGCATCCCGTCTCGGTAACGCCAACCGTGTGTTCGAACTGCGCCGACAGCGAGCGGTCGCGAGTCACGGCGGTCCAGCCGTCGGACAGGATCTTCACGTGCGGCTTGCCGAGATTGATCATCGGCTCGATGGTGAACAGCATGCCGGGCTTCAACGGCAGGCCTTCGCCGGGCTCGCCGTAATGGAGAATGTTGGGGCGGTCGTGGAACACGCGGCCCAAGCCGTGGCCGCAGAAGTCGCGCACCACGCTGCAGCGCTCGCCCTCCGCATAGACTTGGATGGCGTGGCCGATATCGCCGGTCGTGGCGCCGGGGCGCGCCGCGGCCACGCCGCGCATCAGCGCGTTGTGGGTGACCTCGAGCAGGCGCTCGGCCGCGCGGGAAATTTCGCCCACCGGATACATGCGGCTGGAATCGCCGTGCCACCCGTCGACGATGAAGGTGACGTCGATATTGAGCACATCCCCTTCGCGCAGCGCCCGGGGTCCTGGGATGCCGTGGCAGACCACATGGTTCAGCGACGTGCAGATCGATTTCGGGAAGCCTCGATAGTTTAGGGGCGCCGGGATCGCGTCATGGGCCATGGCGAAGTCGAACACGATGGCGTCGAGGTCGTCGGTGGTGACGCCGGGCCTGACATGCTCGGTCAGAAGGTCGAGCGCTTCGGCCACGAGCCGACCGGCCTTCGCCATGCCGGCGAAAGCCTCAGGCCCGTGCAGCTTGATCTTGGTGTCGCGCGCTTGGGCGCGGGCAAATTCGAGATTGGACATGGGAACCGATTATAGAGGGACTGACCGTCACTTAGGAGTAAATCTGCTCGGCTTCAACGTTAGGCGGGCGTCTTTCCCGCATCCATCGGAACCTGGAGCGGGATTGCCCGCGGCAGGCTCAGGCCTTCCAGCGAGACCGTCGAAGCGACGGCGATGGCTTCGACACCGCTCGATCGCGCGGCGTCGAAGGCGGCGGCGTAGCCCGGATCGATGTCATGAGCGAGGGTGAAGCTCGACGCGTCGCCGCGCTGGACGAAATAGACCATCACCGCTCGCGCACCCGTCGCGGCCATGCCGGCGAGCGCCTTGAGATGCTTGGCACCGCGTACCGTCACCGAGTCGGGAAATTCCGCGAGCCCTGCGTGGCGCATCAAATGCACGTTCTTGATTTCCACATAGCAAGGCGGCCGCGCGGCGTCCTCCAGCAGAATATCGATGCGGCTATTGCCGGCGTAGCGCACCTCGCGGCGCATCTCGGCATAGCCCTCAAGTTCCGGGATGAGACCGCGCGCGATCGCGGCGGCCACCGCGCCGTTGGGGCTCGACGTATTGATGCCGACCAGCGCGGGACCGCAGCCGAGATCGACCTCGATCAGCTCCCAGGAGAAGGCGAGCTTGCGTTTGGGGTTTGTCGCGCGCGACAGCCACACTCGAGAACCAGGCGCGGCGAGGCCCATCATCGATCCGGGATTGGCGCAGTGGGCGGTCACCGTCTCGCCCGTGCCCAGCTCGATATCGGCGAGGAAGCGCTTGTAGCGCCGCACCAGCTGGCCCTCTATCAGGCCTGAGGGAAAGCGCATCAGCATGGCACCGACCCTAGGGAGGCGAGGGCGATGCGGCAAGGGCAGCGCGGCCAGGGCGGCGCGGCAAGGCGGCGGCCATTTTTGCCCCCGCGTTCCCCTGCTCGCCCAAAGTTCAGGTAGAAGAGGGGACCATGACCGAGGACACCGCACAGCCAGAGACCGTCACCGCCGCGCTGCTCGTGATCGGCGAGGAGATATTGTCGGGGCGGACGCGGGACGAGAACACCGCCTATATCGCCGCCTATCTGACCCGCGTGGGCATCGCGCTCAGGGAGGTGCGGGTGGTGGCCGATCAGGAGGCGGAGATCGCCGCCGCCGTCAACGAGCTGCGCCGCCGCTTCGCTTATGTGTTCACCACCGGCGGCATCGGCCCCACCCATGACGATGTTACCACCGATGCCATCGCCAAGGCCTTCGAGGTCGGCGTCGTGGTGCACGACGAAGCCGTGGCTGCCATGCGCCGGCACTATGCGGAGGGCGACCTCACGCCGGCCCGGCTCAGGATGGCCCGCATTCCCGAAGGCGCCGAGTTGATTCATAACGCAGTATCCCGCGCGCCCGGCTTCATGCTCCAGAACGTGATCGTCATGGCCGGCGTGCCGCGGATCATGCAGGTGATGCTGGACGAGGTCATGCCCCGGCTGGCCAAGGGGCGTCCCATGCAGGCCCGCTCGGTGCGCGTCGACGCGGCCGAGGGTGACTTGGCGCCGCCGCTGGCTGCACTCCAGGCGGCTCACCCGGACGTGCAGATGGGTTCCTATCCGTTCTTCGAGCAGAACCGGATCGGCACCTATGTGGTCTTGCGCGGGGCCGACGAGGCGATGCTCGATTCGGCGCTTCAGGCGCTGTGGAGTCTGATCGCGAAAGAAGGCTTCAGCGCCGGCGCCGCAGACGACGCTTAGGCGCCGACGCGTTGGCTCCAGCACGGCCTGCGGCGGTGGCGTTACGCGCGGCGCGTCACGGTGAGGCCGAGCCTCCCCCGGGGAGAACATCGAGCAGCTTACTCATGAAGGTCAGGAGCTCGCGGGCGGCATCGCCGGCTTGCGAGCGTGCCACGTCACGGGCCACCCGCGCCACGGCGTCGGCGGCCGGTTGCGAGGGTCCGATATAGGCCATCGACCAGTGCGGAAATTGCCGCGACTCGATCGGCTCCGTTAACAGCAAGACGACGTCTTGATGGCGCGGGTCGTGACTGATTCGCTCTAAGGTCGCCTCCATCGCTCGCCGCTCGCCTTCGAGCACCTGGGCGAAACGATCATCGGTGGCGAGCAGCGCGCCGGTGATCTCCGCCTCGGCATTGTTCCGGCGCGAGGTCAGCAGGATGTCGGCGACATGCTCGCGCTCGCGCGGGTCGCCAGCCAGACGCGACGTGCTGACATAGGCGAAACGAAGCAGAGCCATGATCGTCAGCTCGTGGAGCAGACCGAAGCGCGTCGCCTCGCGGGCTGAAAACGCGATGGACTCGACCGCTCGAGTCACGCACCGCAAAGCGGTCTGCCCGCGCACGAGCGGTCCTTGCGTGCGCTATTGAACAACAAAAAACCCCGGAGCGATATCCAGGGTGTCGACCGTGTAATATATTGATTTTACGGCATAAAACACAAGAGGCGCGGGGGGCTCGTGATCCCCGCGCCTCTTGCAAACTACTTCTTCTTGCGGGCAGCCGCCTTCTTGCGAGCCGGAGCCTTCTTCTTCGCTGCCGGCTTCCTCGCGGCGGCGGTCTTCCGCGCCGGAGCCTTCTTCTTCGCCGCGGCGGTCTTCCGCACGGGAGCCTTCTTCTTCGCAGCGGTCTTACGGGCCGGGGCCTTCTTCTTCGCTGCGGACTTACGGGCCGGGGCCTTCTTGGCGGCCGGCTTCTTCTTCGCTACTGCCATTATACATCCCTCCTATCGGGTGGCTGGCTGATCAGGTCACTCTAACTACAACCGCTCGTCGATCCGCACGTGTCGCACTTGAGGCACGTGCCGTTTCGTACGAGGGTAAAGTTACCGCATTCTCCACACGCTTCCCCTTCATAACCCTTAACGCGCGCTTCGGCGACAAGAACTGATGTGCCGCGCTCGGCGAGCGCTTCAACGGCAAGGGCAACATGCTCGACCGTCTCCGATGAGGGGGACTGAGTGGACGCGGCGGCGAGGCTTGTGGCGTTCTCATGTGGGTCGTCGTCGGCTCGCGCCTGTAACGCCCGTGCGGGATTGCCAGTGCCCTGCGCTTTGCTCGGCGTAAGAAAGTTCCGCTCACTGAGGCGACCACGAGTGAAGCCCGGTGAAACGAGCGCTTCGGTGAGACGCATGCCTTCGCTTGCGTCACCCGAGCCGAGGGTTGTGTTGCCGATCTCGCTTGGATCAACATGTGCAAGCTCGTACCGCCCAAGATAAGAAACTGCAAGCTCTCTGAACAGGTAGTCAAGGATCGAGGTGGCGTTCTTGATGGCTTCGTTCCCGCGCACCGGACCTGCTGGCTCGAAGCGTGTGAAGGTGAAGGCATCGACGAACTCTTCCAGCGGGACGCCGTACTGCAAACCGACGGACACCGCGATCGCAAAGTTGTTCATGAGCGAGCGGAAGGCGGCGCCTTCCTTGTGCATGTCGATAAAGATCTCACCCAACCGGCCGTCTTCATACTCACCAGTTCTTAAGTAGACCTTATGACCGCCGACCACGGCCTTCTGGGTGTAGCCCTTGCGCCGATGGGGGAGGCGATCGCGCTCGCTGCTGGCGCGGACCCTTTCGACCACCCGCTCGACGATGCGCTCGGCGATCACGGTCGCCCGCTGGACCTGCGGCTGATCCGAAGCCACCGCCGCCAGCACCTCGTCCTGCTCGTCCTCGTCGTCCGCGAGGATCTGCGCGTTGAGCGGCTGCGACAGCTTGGAGCCGTCGCGGTAGAGCGCATTCGCTTTCAGGCCAAGCCGCCAGGACAGGAGATAGGCCTCCTTGCAGTCCTCCACCGACGAATCATTCGACATGTTGATGGTCTTGGAGATGGCGCCGGAGATGAACGGCTGCGCCGCCGCCATCATGCGGATATGGCTCTCCACCGACAGATAGCGCTTGCCCTTGCGGCCGCACGGGCTCGCGCAGTCGAACACCGGCAGATGCGCGGGGTCGAGTCCCGGCGCGCCTTCCAGGGTCATCGCCCCGCAGGCATATTCGTTGGCCGCCTCGATGTCGGCTTTCGAGAAGCCGATCTCCGCCAGCAGGTCGAAATCGGGATGGTCGAGCCGGTGCGGCTCGAGCCCCAGCGTTCCGGTGCAGAATGCTTCGCCGAGCGTCCACTTGTTGAAGACGAACTTGATGTCGAAGGCGGACAGCACGTCCTTCTCGACGGCCGCGATTTTTTCCGGCGAAAAGCCTTTGCCGGCCAGCGTCTCGTGGTTGACGCCCGGCGCGCCGGCCAGCGTGCCCCGGCCCACCGCGTAGTCGATGATGCGCTTGGTGGCGGCCTCGTCATAGCCGAGCACCCGCAGCGCCTCCAGCACCATGCGGTTGATGATTTTGAAGTAGCCGCCACCGGCGAGCTTCTTGAATTTCACCAGGGCGAAGTCCGGCTCGATGCCGGTGGTGTCGCAGTCCATGACCAAGCCGATCGTGCCGGTCGGCGCGATCACCGTGGCTTGGGCGTTGCGATAGCCGTAGTCGCGCCCGAGATCGAGCGCCTGGTCCCACGCCCGCATGGCATGGGCCAGCAGCCGTGGCTCGGGGCAGGAGGCATGGTCGAGCGGCACCGGCGCAGTGGCCAGTTCCTCATAGCCGTCTTTTTCGCCGCGGGAGGCGCGCGCGTGATTGCGCATGACCTTGAGCATGGCGTCCCGGTTGGCGTCGTAGCCGGGGAAGGGGCCGAGCTCGCGGGCCATCTCCGCGCTGGTGGCATAGGCGACGCCGGTCATGATGGCGGTCAGCGCGCCGGCCATCGCCCGGCCTTCGTCGCTATCGTAGGGAATGCCCGACGCCATGAGCAGGCCGCCGATATTGGCGTAGCCCAGTCCGAGCGTCCGGTACTCGTAAGACAGCTGGGCGATGCGGCGCGAGGGAAACTGCGCCATGGTCACCGCGATCTCCAGCACCACCGTCCACAGCCGGATGGCGTGCTCGTAGCTTTCGACGTCGAAGCTGCCGTCGGAATTGCGGAACTGCATCAGATTGAGCGAGGCGAGATTGCAGGCGGTGTCGTCGAGGAACATATATTCCGAGCACGGGTTTGACGCCTTGATCTCGCCGGCGGCCGGGCAGGTGTGCCAGTCGTTGATGGTGCTGTGGAACTGGATGCCGGGATCGGCGCAGGACCATGCGGCGTAGCCGACCTGCTCCCACAGGTCGCGCGCCTTTAGAGTTTTCGCCACGGCGCCGTTCTTGCGGAAGATCAGATCCCAATCGCCGTCGGCCTCGACCGCTTCGAGGAAGCCATCGGTGACGCGCACCGAATTGTTGGAGTTCTGGCCGGAGACCGTCCGGTAGGCCTCGGAATCCCAGTCCGTGTTGTAGGTCTGGAATTCCATCGAGGTGTAGCCCTGGCGGGCGAACTGCATCACCCGGCGGATAAGGTTGTCCGGCACCTTGGCCTTACGCGCCGCCTTGACCTCGCGCCGCAGGGCCGGGTTGCGCTTCGGCTCGAAGCAGTCGTCGCCGTCGCCGTCGCAATTGACGCAAGACCGGAGGATGGCGTTGAGCCGCTCGGACAGCACCTTGGAGCCGGTGACCAGCGCCGCCACCTTCTGCTCCTCGGCGACCTTCCAGTTGATGTAGCTTTCGATGTCCGGATGGTCGATGTCGACCACGACCATCTTGGCGGCCCGCCGCGTGGTGCCGCCCGACTTGATGGCGCCGGCGGCCCGGTCGCCGATCTTGAGGAAGCTCATCAGGCCGGAGGACTTGCCGCCGCCCGACAGCGGCTCATGCTCGCTGCGCAGGCGCGAGAAATTGGTGCCCGTGCCGGAGCCGTATTTGAACAGGCGCGCCTCGCGCACCCACAGATCCATAATGCCGTTCTCGTTGACGAGATCGTCCTCGATCGACTGGATGAAGCAGGCATGCGGCTGGGGATGCTCGTAGGCCGACTCCGAGGCCTTCACCAGGCCCGTGCCGTGGTCGACATAGTAGTGACCCTGGCTCGGTCCATCGATGCCATAGGCCCAGTGGAGTCCGGTGTTGAACCATTGCGGGCTGTTCGGCGCGCCCATCTGCTTGGCGAGCATGTGGCGGAGCTCGTCGAAAAAGGCCGACGCGTCGTCCTCGGTGGTGAAATAGCCAGCCTTCCAGCCCCAATAGGTCCAGGTCCCGGCCAGCCGGTCGAACACCTGCCGCGCGTCGGTCTCGCTGGTGAAGCGCTCGGCCTCGGGCAGCGCTTCGAGCGCCTCGGTGTCGGGCACCGACCGCCACAGCCAGGACGGCACGGAGTTCTCCTCGACGCGCTTTGCCCGCGCGGGCACGCCGGCTTTGCGGAAGTATTTCTGGGCAAGGATATCGGCTGCGACCTGGCTCCAATGAGCCGGGACGGAGAAGCGTTCAAGCGCGAAGACGACCGAGCCGTCCGGATTGCGAATTTCGCTTCCGCTCTCCCGGAACGAAATTGCGTCGTAAGGTGACCGTCCCGGCTCAGTAAAACGTCTTTGAATCCGCATCTTGCTCCCATCCCCCTCAGAAAATCATGCGTTCGGTAGCGCGTTCGCGCGACCTTCGAACCTGAGGCGATTCTCTCACAGCATCAATCGCCCGTATCAATATCTAGCGATCAAAAGCTACTCTACCACTAAACCCTGTGTGTGAGAGCAGGAATAGTATGTGGAAACCTGGTGGACAACTTTCAACGCGCCCGTCGGAAAGTCTTGAATCACCGCCATTTCGTCGCGCCGGGTGCCGGCCCCGGCAGCAGGGGCTCTCCTGACCAGCCTTGAACTGGAAAAGTCGGCCGCATTTGACGAAATGGTGACCCGCCGCCCCCGCGAACCGCCGCGAAAGCGTCACCTTCGCCGCCGAACTTCACTCTCTGTTTACGAGAACGTCAGTAATTTTGTCGCTAAACGTGAAAGCCCTCTGAGCAAGAATCGAGTTGGATTCAATGTTGCATCACCGTGCCCTTGGCCGAGACCTCGAACAGCTCGTCGTCGCGGTCGTCGATAGCCAGCGGCCCATGCTGTCCATGATGCGGGCCATGCTCGCCGCGATCGGCACCGGGCGGATCGACACGTATGAGAGTGCGGACGAGGCCTTTCAGGCCATGGCCCGCAATACGCCGGATCTCGTCATCGCCGCGGCCTCCATGCAGCCCGTCACCGGGCCGGAGCTGGTCCGCGCCATGCGCCAGGTGGATGCCGGCCCGCTCAGCTTCGTGCCGGCCATGATCATGAGCGCCCATGCCAGGCCGAGCCTGGTGGAAGAGGCGCTCAGGGCAGGGGCCCACCAGGTGCTGGTGCTGCCCACGTCGGCCTCGACGTTGTACCGCCGCCTCGATTGGCTGCTCAACGACGACCGCCCCTTCGAGCGTGACGGCGACAATTATGTGGTCGCCGGCATGGAAGAGCGCCTGTCGCTCAGCTTTCCGCGCCCGACTTACATGCCGGGCCCGGGCCCCGCCAGCATCCCGCTGGCCATCGGTCCGACGGACAGGCAGGTCGGAGATGCGCCCTATGCCTTGCGCATGCGGGGCGCGCAGAACTAGCGCCTCCGTCGCCCCGCCAGGCCGGTCTCGCCATCGTTGGAAGCGTCTTTGCGCCGCTGGACAGCGCCCGGCGCTAGAGGCCATAGTCTCCGCTTACGCTCAACAGGCCTGACGCGAAATCCATGGGACTTTTCAGTGAAATGTTTGCCTGGTGGAAGGGCAACACCATCGGCACGCGCCTCTACACGTGGCGCAAGGGCGTTCGCGTGGGCGAGGACGGTCTCGGCAATGTCTATTACCGCGAGCGGGACGGGAAGCGCCGCTGGGTCGTCTATCGCGCCTTGTGGGAGCCCTCCCAGGTTTCGCCGGACTGGCATGGCTGGCTGCATCACACCGTTGACGTGCCGCCGACCGAGGAGGACTACACGCCGCGACCGTGGCAGAAGGCGCATCGTCCGAACATGACCGGTACCTATGAAGCGTACCGGCCGCCGGGATCGACGCTGCGCCCGCAGGTGCAGAAGCCGCCCATGGACTATGAACCGTGGCAGCCCAAATGATTGACGCGCTAACGAAGGAGGCAGCGCCAGTCTCGGTGCAGCGCTGGTCCGCGTCCGACTACGCCAAGAACGGCCGCTTCGTGCAGGAGCTGGCCGGACCGATCTTCGCCATGCTGGCGCCGAAGCCGGGCGAGCGCATTTTGGATCTCGGCTGCGGCGACGGCACGCTGACGGCGGAAATCAAGGCGGCGGGCGCCGACGTACTCGGCGTCGATCTTAGCGATGAACTGCTCGCCGTGGCCCGCATGAAGGGCCTCACCGTCCGCAAGTCTGACGGTCATGAGCTCGATTTCGTCCAGGAGTTCGATGCGGTGTTCTCCAACGCGGCGCTGCATTGGATGCGCGCCCCCGATCGGGTGGTTGCCGGCGTGGCCCGCGCGTTGAAGCCGCGCGGCCGTTTCGTCGGCGAACTTGGTGGCCACGGCAATGTCGCGGCCATCGCCACGGCCATGCGGGCCGTGGGCAAGGTTCGCGGCGGCGACCCCGCCCGCGTCGCACCCTGGTACTTTCCAACGGTCGAGGATTACACCAGCCTTCTGGCCAAGAACGGCTTTACCGTTCAGGACATCGCGCTGGTGCCGCGGCCGACCCCGCTGAAGACGGGCATGGAGGGTTGGCTCAGGACTTTCGGACGGTCCTTCTTCGATCAATTCCCGGAGCCGGACCGCACCGCGGCGCTCAATGAGGCGCTGGAGCTGCTGCGGCCGTCTCTATGCGACAGCCAGGACAAATGGACGGCGGACCATGTCAGGCTCAGATTCAGCGCCGAGCGCCATGCCTGAGCCTTCGTCCGTTTTGCTGCCTCATGGTCGCCCCAATGATCGAAGAGGCATTTCATGCTAAAGGAGCGCACCCCGGGAAGCACTGACGGACGCGGCGAAGAGATGTGCGGCATCATGATGCGACGGAATCGAATTTTGGCTGACCGAACGGACAACGGACGGCGCGCTTTGGCGGCGCTGACCCTCGCAGGCGTTTTGGTGGTTCTGCCGGCTGGGCTGGTCCAGGCCGAGACGATCAAGAACCCGATCGCCGTGTTCGCCGCTCTCGACAAGGTGACGGGCCGCATCTCCCATCTCGAGGTGCCGATCGATCAGACCGTCGAGTTCGGCGCGCTGAAGGTCACCCCGCGCGTTTGCGATTCGCGTCCGCCCACGGAGCAGCCCCACACCGCCTCATTCGTCGAGGTGGACGAGATCAAGCTGACCGGCGAGGAGCAGCGCATCTTCACGGGCTGGATGTTCGCCGAGAGCCCAGGGCTTCACGCCGTGGAGCACCCGGTCTTCGACGTTTGGCTCACGAGCTGCAAGACGCCGGAAGGTGCCAAGCCGCCGGAGAGCGCCGAGAATGCCCCGGCGGAGGATGCGGCTGCGGAGCCCGCGGCCGCCGCCGAGCCGGCGCCTGCGCCACCCCCTGCCGCCGCGGCACCACCTCCGCGGCCCGCGCCACCGCCGGCCGCCGCGGCACCGCCGCCGTCCGACACGCTGCCTTGGCTCGTACCCAACGCGTCTTCCAGAAGGCGCTGAAACACCTGACGGCTGACTTCGATCGCGCCGAAGCGGGCGAGGTGGCCGGTGACGAACTGGGTGTCGAGCAGGGTGAAGCCGCCATATTTTAGCCTGGCGATGAGATAGACCAGCGCGATCTTGCTGGCGTCACGTTCCTTGGAGAACATGCTCTCGCCGAAGAACGCGCCGCCCAGATGGACGCCGTAGAGGCCGCCCACCAGCGCATCGTCCCGCCAGACCTCCACCGTATGGCAATGGCCCATCGCGAACAGCTCGCGATAGAGGTGACGGATGCGTCCGTTGATCCAGGTACTCCGCCGGCCGGCGCGCGGTGCGGCGCAGCCTTCGATGACGCCTTCGAAATCGTTGTCGACTTTGACCTCGAAGCCACCGCGGCGAATGGTGCGGGCCAGGCTCTTGGGTACATGCACCCGGTCCAAGGGCAAGATGCCCCGGCGCTCTGGCTCGATCCAGTAAAGGGCGTTGTCTTCGGCGCTCTCGGCCATCGGAAAGATGCCGCAGGCATAAGCCTTAAGCAGCACCTGCGGCGTGATCTCGATCATCACGTCGTCGATGGACGTCATGGCAGTTTACCCGGGCCGCTCGGTATTCGGCAACAGATGGTCCTCGAGCCAATGGATATCGTAATTGCCGTCGACGATGTCCGGCTCGGAAATGAGCGCGCTGAACAACGGGATGGTGGTCTCGATGCCATCGACGACGAATTCCCCGAGCGCCCGCTTGAGCCGCATCAAACATTCGTTGCGCGTGCGGGCATGCACGATGAGCTTACCGATCAGACTGTCATAATAGGGCGGAATCGTGTAGCCGGCGTAAGCGCCTGAATCGACCCTGACGCCCAACCCGCCCGGCGGATGGAAATGGGTGATCGTGCCCGGCGACGGTCGGAAAGTATGGGAATTCTCGGCATTGATGCGGACTTCGATCGCGTGGCCGTTGAAGCGTACATCTTCCTGGCGCAGCGTCAGCGGCGCGCCGGCGGCGATCCGGATCTGCTCGATCACGAGGTCGAGTCCGGTGATTTCTTCGGTGACGGTGTGCTCGACCTGGAGCCGCGTGTTCATCTCGATGAAGTAGAACTCGCCGTTCTCGTACAGGAACTCGACGGTGCCGACGCCTCTGTATTTCAGCTTGCGCATGGCCACCGCCACGATCTCGCCGATGCGCACGCGCTCGCTCTCGTTGAGCGCGGGCGAGGGGGCCTCCTCCCAGAGTTTCTGGTGGCGCCGTTGCAGCGAGCAGTCGCGCTCGCCGAGATGGATGGCGTTGCCGTTGCCGTCGGCCAGCACCTGCACTTCGATATGCCGGGGGCGGCCGAGATATTTCTCCAGATAGACGGTGTCGTCGCCGAAAGCGGCCCGCGCCTCATTGCGTGCCGCCGACAAAGCCGGCTCGAGCTCGTTCTCGAACATCGCAAGCTTCATGCCGCGCCCGCCGCCGCCGGCCGACGCCTTGACCATGATCGGAAAGCCGATCTCCGCGGCAATCGCCTTGGCTTCGGCGATGTTGTCGATGGGGCCGTCGGAGCCGGGCACCACGGGGATGCCAAGCGACTTCGCCGTCTCCTTGGCTTTGATCTTGTCGCCCATCAGCCGGACATGCTCGGCACTCGGGCCGATGAAGGTGATCTTGTGCTCTTCGAGGATTTCGGCGAAGCGGGCATTCTCCGCCAGGAAGCCATAGCCCGGATGCACCGCGTCGGCGCCGGTGATCTCGCAGGCGGCGACGATGGCGGGGATGTTGAGATAGCTGTCCTTGGCCGGCGGCGCCCCGATGCACACGCTCTCGTCGGCGAGCCGCACATGCATGGCATGGGCGTCGGCCGTGGAGTGAACCGCGACCGTGGCGATGCCGAGCTCCTTGCAAGCCCGTTCGATACGGAGCGCAATCTCTCCTCGGTTGGCGATCAGGATCTTATCGAACATCGCGTGTCTAGCGCTGTTCGATCACGACCAGCGGCTCGCCATATTCCACCGGCTGGCCATCTTCTATGAGAATGGCGATGACGACACCGGCCTTGGGCGAGGGGATCTGGTTCATGGTTTTCATGGCCTCGATGATCAGCAAGGTCTGGCCTGCCGCCACCCGGGTGCCGATCTCGACGAAGGGCGGCGCGCCTGGCTCCGGCGAACGATAGGCGGTGCCGACCATGGGTGAGGTGACCGAGCCCGGTTGCACGGCAGCGTCGTCGGATTGCGCGCTGCGCGGCTTAGACTCGTGATGATCGTGCGGCGCCGCCGGGATGCCGTTGGAGTTGGTCGTCAGCGTCGTGGTGAGATTGACACCACGCGCGACCCTGAAGCGGCGTCCCTCGAGCTCGAATTCGATCTCCGTGAGTCCGGTCTCCTCGAGAAGCCCGGCGAGCTCTCGGATGAGATCTTTGTCGAGGGTACTCCCGTCTTTGGTCATCGGTGTCCTTTCTTGCCCGTCAGCCGGCTTTGCCGGGAGCGATCGTCGCGGCCAGCGCCTCGATCGCAAGCTCGTAGCCCAAGCCCCCGAAACCGCAGATCACCCCCTTGGCGGCCTTGGAGATATAGGACCGGTGGCGAAACGGCTCGCGGGTGAAGATATTCGATAGATGCACCTCAACGGTGGGAACTGGACAGGCCAGCAGGGCATCCAGCATGGCGATCGAGGTATGGGTGAAGGCGCCCGCATTGACGATCAGGCCGGAGGCGTCCGTCCTCGCCTCCTGGATCCACGTTACCAGCTCCCCCTCCAGGTTGCTCTGCCGAAAGATCACCGACAACCCAAGGCTTTCCGCCTTCCGCTCGCATCTTTGACGCAGGTCGTCCAGCGTTTCGTGGCCGTAGACCTCCGGTTCGCGGGTCCCAAGCAGGTTGAGATTGGGGCCGTTCAGGACGTAGAGCGGTTTGGCCATGACGGATGCGGGGCGCCTGTCTTAGGGCCGGGACGGCCTTGGAGGGCCAGGTCGCGGCACGGGAAACGGGCCCCTTTATCAGCTTTTCTGCCGTTCGGCAAAAGCCGCGCGCAGCCGGAACCGGCGATGCGCCCCTTGGCGCGCCCTTTGGCACCTTGGCCTCAGCAGGTCGCGTTACAGCCCTTTTCGCGGACTTCGGTCACCTTTTCCACGAGCTGATCGTACAGATCGTCCGGCGCGCCGGGGATGATGCGGTCGCCGATCAGGTAGAGCGGGGTGCCTTGCAGGCCAAGCTGCTGCGCCAGGCCGCGCGCCTCGGCGAGTTCCTCCTTGACCTCGTCGCCCTCCATATCCGCTTCGAGCTGCGGCACGTCGAGACCGATCTCGTTGGCGATGCGCAGGACCTTGTCCTTGTTGGCCTTGCCGGGCTGCGTGAACAGCTTCTGATGCATCTCGAAATACTTGCCCTGCTTATGCGCCGCGAGCGCGCCCTTGGCGGCGGCTTCGGAGTCCTCCCCGAAGATCGGCAGTTCCTTCAGCACGACCTTCACCTTGTCGTCGTTGTCGATCAGCTTGACCACCTCGGGCATCGCGCGCCGGCAGTAGCCGCAATTGTAATCGAAGAACTCGACCACCGTGACGTCGCCCTCAGGATTGCCGGCCGAGAAGGACTTGGCCGAGCGGAACAGCGCGTCGGCGTTGTCGCTGATGGCCTTGCCTTGTTGCGTGGCCTGCTCATTTTGCTGGCGCCGGTCGAGTTCCGTGGTCATCTCGACGAGGATCTCGGGATTCTTGGTGAGATAATTGCGGACGATCTCGACGACCTGCTTCTCCCCGAGCTTGGCCGCGGGGGCGTCGACAACGTCCGGGCTGGCGCGCGAGATGACGAGGATGGTGGCGGCGCTGACGATGGCGGCCACGACGGCGGCCACCAGGGCGGTGGCGAGGCCAGTCTTAGGGGTCATGCTCAGGTCTCCGGGAGCTAGAGTCAGTTATTGCGAGGCACTTCGAAGGCGAGGATATCGTCGGCTCGGATCCAATTGGGCGTGCCGTTGATCAGGCCCTCTTTGGCGCGCTTGGCTTGCACCTTGGCGAGCCCTAGGCGCCCTTCATAGAAATAGGCTTCCGCCGATGCAAGCGATGCTTGCGCCATGAAATTCTTCTTGGCGCCCGAGGCTTGGGCCAGTTCGGCCTTGCGCGCGTAGGCCGAGGCAATCTGCCGATAGCCCATCGCCGATGTCGTCTCGCGCGCCAGCGCCGTCCGCAGATTACGGATCGCTTCGTCCAGATAGCGCGGGTCGTTGGCGCCCAGCAGCGCCTGTCCCAGCATGATGCGGATCAGGGCTTCGTTGGGCGCGAGCTCGACTGCCTTGCGCAATGGCGGGATCGCCGCCGCGCCGTTGCCGCTCTCGAACAGGAACTGTCCCTTGGTCTCGTAGAAATACGGCCAGTTGGGTTGGGCGGCGATGAGCTGGTCGAACATCGGCATGGCCGCCTGCACCCCAGAGCGCCTATAGGTGGCGATGGCTCTGGCGTAGACGCCGGCCAGCGATGTGTCGGTTTCCGGATAGCGGTTGAAGGCGATCTCCGGCTTATCGAGAAAGCCCGCAAGCTTCGCCCGCACCAGGTCGTGGCGGTATTGGAGCTCGGGCGGGTCGGTGTTGTCGCGATAGGGGCTCTCGGCCACGAGTCCCTGCAGTTGCGTAATGCGCTGTTGGGGCAGGGGATGGGTCATCAGATACGGGTTGATGCCACGCAGGCCCCTGAGTTTGTCGGCCAGGACCTCGAACGTCTCCAACATGCCGCGGCCCGACTGCTTGGTGGCGTTCAGGAAGGTCATGGCCGCCTGGTCGGCGGAGGACTCCTCGTTCTGGCGGTAGGCCAGCACGCTGCGCATCGCCGCATCGGTGCCGCCATAAGCCGCTCCCATGCCCACCTGGCCGAGGCCCGGCGCGCCGGCGATGGCGCCGCCGGCCATGGCGGCAAGGCCGAGCAGCTGCAGCATGATCGCTGCCGACTTCGCCTTGGAGATCTGGTTGCGCAGCCGGGCGAGATGGCCGCCGGTGATATGGCCGGTCTCATGGGCGATGACGCCGATGACTTGGTTCGGCGTCTTGGCTTCCATCAGCGTGCCCGCATGCATGAACATGTTATGCCCATCCACCACGAAGGCGTTGAAGGCGCGGTCGTTGACGATATGGATTTGGATATTCTGCGAGCCGAGGCCGGCGGCGCGGAAGATGGGTTTGGCGTATTCGCGGATGAGAGCTTCGGTCTCCGCGTCGCGGATGATGCCGGCGGCGTCGGCGGTGGTCGAGACCATAAGGCCGCCGATCAGCCCGATCACAAGCCCCGCGCGAAGTCGCAGCGGTACGCGATTGGGTCGGGATTTAGCCAAGGCAGGCATGGTGCGGTCTGATCGTATAGGCTTGTGTGGAGCGGGCAAAGACGCCTGTTTTTTTGCGCTTTCTAATGGCGTTACGCTGGCATGCCGCTTCCGGCCCCCATCGTTGCCAAGCGTTGGTTGGATTGACTTTTGATTGAGGCGACAACGTGACAGCAGGGCGGTGGATCCCATCAACAATGCGCGAGGACAGCTGACGTGAACGACCTGCCTGAGATGCCGCGCTTGCCGCGTCCGCTGCCCGTAGGGCGTGCCATCGATCCGTTCATCGTCATGGACGTCATGGGCGAGGCCAATGCGCGCCAAGCCCGCGGCGAGGACATCATCCATATGGAGGTGGGGCAGCCGGCCACGCCGGCGCCACGGGCGGCGCGCGAACGCGCGCAAGCCGCGCTCGAAAACGAACGGCTCGGCTACACCGAAGCGCTCGGCTTGCCGGCGCTGCGCGAGCGCATCGCCTCGTATATGCGCGAACGCTATGGCGTCACGGTGGGCCCAGAGCGGGTCGTGGTCACGGCGGGCTCGTCCGCGGGCTTCGTGCTCGCCTTCCTCGCCATCCTCGAGCCAGGCGCCGCGCTCGGCCTGTCGTCGCCGGGCTATCCCTGCTACCGCCAGATCCTCAAGGCGCTGGGCTTGAAGCCGCTGTTGATCGAGACTTCGGGCGAGGGACGCTGGATGCCCACCGAGGCGGACGTGGACGCGCTCGCCGCCACCGATGCGGCCGGGCTGCTCTTGGCCAGCCCCAACAATCCGACCGGCACGATAGTGCGCGGCAACAGACTTGAGGAGATTGCCGCGGCCTGCCGGCGGCACGGACAATGGCTCATCTCGGATGAGATCTATCACGGCCTCGAATACGACATCCCGGCCGATACGGCGCTCAAACATTCCGACACCGCGATCGTCGTCAACAGCTTCTCGAAATATTTCAGTATGACCGGCTGGCGCATCGGTTGGCTCGTGGTGCCGGAGGCGCTGGTGCGCCCCATCGAGCGGCTGGCGCAAAATCTCTACATCTCGCCGCCGGCGATCTCGCAGGTCGCCGCGTTGGGCGCTCTCGATGGGTTGGACGAGCTTGAGGCGATCAAGGCGGGCTACGCGCGCAACCGCGCCATGCTGCTCGAGGAGCTGCCGCGTGCCGGGCTCGACGCGATCCTGCCCGCAGACGGCGCGTTCTATCTCTACGCCGATGTGAGCCGCTTCACCGACGACAGCGAAGACTTCGCTAAGACCATGTTGCGGGAGATCGGCGTGGCCGTGACGCCGGGTATCGATTTCGATGCCGCTCAGGGACGGCGCTATATGCGGCTCTGCTATTCGGGCGCGGAAGATGGGATGCGCGAAGCGGCCCGGCGGATCAGAGCTTGGCTCAAGACGCGCCGATAAGAGAGGAGCGAGGAGGCGCCATCTGACGCCTCCTCTAATGTCCTAGGCGCGAAGCGGCTTAGCCGCGCGACCACCAGCCTCGACGGCGGCTTGCCGGCTCGGCATCGTCTTTCGTGTCGGCACTCGGCGCCGGTGCCGGCAGGCGCTCCTCGCGCACAGCCGCCACGCTGAAGACGGGCTCAGGCTCGCGCGGTTCCGGCGCGGGCGTCTCACTACCGAAGGCCTCATCCGGCTGGCGTTTGGCCCGGCGGCTTCTGCCGTTCGGCTGATCCTCGCGCGCCGCGGGCCGATCCTCTGCAGGCTCGGTCTCTGCTGGCTTGGCTTCCGGCGCACGGCCTTCTGATCCGTTGGCATGCGACGGCTCGCCGCCGGCTTCGGCCTGGCTTTCGCCGTCCTCGCCGGCTGCGGTCTGCGGACGCTGTCCGGAGCGGCCCCGCCTGCCGCCACGGCGGCCTCTGCGGCGCGGCGACCGGCGTGCCGGTGTCTCGCCACCGTTCTCGCCACTGGTCTCGGCGCCGTTCTCGGCGGCTTCTTCCGTTCTGTCTTCAGACGATTGGTCCGCGTCCGACGCCTCGGCGTCGTCGCGGCGTGCCGTGTTTGCCGGCCGGTCGGCATCCGTGCCGCCGCCTTCGCCGCGCCGGCCTCTGCGGCGGCGGCGTGAGCGGCGCTTGGCTTGCTCACCGTCGCCGTCCCCCTCGCTTTCGCTCTCGGAGTCCCTGGCCGGCGCCGCGCCGTCCTCGCGATGATGCGCCCAATCCATCTGCACCACGGCGTTGTCGCCGTTGATGAACGCGCCTTCGGCACCGCGCTCGATCACATATTGGGAAATGTGCATCTCTTTATCGGCGGTCACCGTGATCGGCACCTGATACCGCGCCTCGATATCTTTCAGATGGGCCCGCTTCTGGTTAAGGATATAGAGTGCGACCTCCACCGCCGTGGTGGCGGCGAGCGGCATCACGCCGTCGGTGATCAACCGGTCCTCGACTGAGCGCAGGATATCGAGCGCCACCGATTCCACGGAGCGTACGATGCCGGTGCCCTGACAGATCGGGCACGCCGTGGTGGAGCCTTCCAGCATGCCGGTACGCAAGCGCTGGCGCGACATTTCGAGCAAGCCGAAATGGCTGATGCGGCCCACCTGGATGCGCGCGCGGTCGTCGCGCAACGAGTCCTTGAGGCGCTTTTCGACCAGCCGGTTATTCCGCCGCTCATCCATGTCGATGTAGTCGATGACGATCAAGCCGGCGAGATCGCGCAAGCGCAGTTGCCGGGCAAGTTCCTCGGACGCCTCCAGATTGGTCTTGAGGGCCGTGTCCTCGATATTGTGTTCGCGGGTAGCCTTGCCGGAGTTTACGTCGACGGAGACGAGCGCCTCGGTCTGATTGATGACGATATAGCCGCCCGATTTGAGTGTCACTTGCGGCGAGAACATCGCCGCCAGTTGCCGTTCCACCTGATAGCGGATGAAGACGGGCTCGGGCTCCTTGTAGGGCTTCACGTTCTTCGCGTGGCTCGGCATGAGCATGCGCATGAAGTCCTTGGCGTCGCGATAGGCGTCGTCGCCCGCCACCAGCACCTCGTCGATGTCCTTGTTGTAGAGATCGCGGATCGACCGCTTGATCAGGCTGCCTTCCTCGTAGACGAGGGCCGGCGCCGTCGACTCCAGCGTGAGGTCGCGGACGGTCTCCCACAGCCGCAGGAGATAATCGTAGTCGCGCTTGATCTCGGTCTTGGTGCGCTGCGCGCCCGCCGTGCGGATGATCAGGCCCATGCCTTCCGGCACTTCGAGCTCGCCGGCAATTTCCCGCAAACGCTTGCGGTCGGTTGGCTGGGTGATCTTGCGCGAGATGCCGCCGCCCCGCGCCGTATTGGGCATGAGTACCGTGTAGCGGCCGGCAAGCGACAGATAGGTCGTCAGCGCCGCGCCTTTGTTGCCGCGCTCTTCCTTCACCACCTGCACGAGGATGATCTGGCGGCGCCGGATCACCTCTTGGATCTTGTACGACCGGCGCCCTCTGCGGGGCGGCGTGCGCTCCGGCAACTCTTCAAGCGCATCCTCGGAGCCGACCGACTCGACGCTGTCGCCATTGCCGTCTTTCAGCGATGCCCCGTTATGATCGTCGTCGCTATGGTCGTCGTCATGGTCGTCGTTGTGATCCTCGCCGTCATGGTCGTGATCATGGTCGTCATGATCATCGTGACCATGGTCGTCGTCGGCATGGTCATCCTCGTCGTCGCCGCGCGCTTCGGATTCGTCGCCGTGGTCGGCCGGCTCGGAAACCGTGTGGGTGAGATCGCTGGCCTCCATGACCACATCCGATCCCTCGTCGCGCGGCGTCGTGTCGATCTCGTCCTCATCGTCGTCGAGCTCGAACTTCGCTACAGCCATCATCGGGGCTTCGGGTGCGGGCTCG
>Ga0307380_10004218_pt1 | contig 19517 bp, 15 predicted proteins | sample UN3MG_FD_202239 | JGI IMG/M metagenome (GOLD analysis project Ga0307380, IMG submission 202239) | Soil microbial communities from Risofladan, Vaasa, Finland - UN-3 | ecosystem: Environmental > Terrestrial > Soil > Coastal area > Acid sulfate soil | place: Finland: Risofladan, Vaasa | collected... | reverse complement strand
CGTGGTGCCTCCTGTCTTCGATGACTGTTATGCGCCGAATTGTACCACATCCCGTGGGGCAGTGCCATAATTTGAGCCCTTTGCATAACCCCGATATTGCCATTGCGAGCGAAGCGAAGCAATTTTATAACACATTGATAAGCTACGAGATTGCCACGTCGTCTTGCTCCTCGCAATGACTAAAATTGGACAAAAGTAGAGGTTATGCAAAGATCTCAAAGTGGTTGGGGATCAGGGCCCATGCAAAACATTTTGTGCCGGTTTCTGAGAGCACCTTTTCCAGCCGATCCAAAAAATTATTCCTGTCGGTGTTATCTTTAAATATTTTTCTCCGTTCGATGCCTCTTACAATAATATGATGAAGGGCACCAGGAACATCAATACGGGCAATATGGATTTTACGGCTAAGACCATATCATATAACAGATAAAATAGAAAATTATAATTTTAGGGGCGTCCCGGAAGTCGCCCCGGAAGTCCCACACCAAGAGAGAATTTCTGATATCCTGCTGGAATCTCAAAAAGGGTATCTGGCTGTTTGCCGATTTTTAGATTTTTGTATTCAATTGTCCAGCTGTCGTCCGCAGCCTCTGTCTTTATCGGTAAACCTGAGTCAACAGTAATCCATTGGAAGATGGTCTCTTTTTTATCGGCTGCTGTATAAACTATTCTATATTTATTAGTTGTTTTCCCGTCTATTGTTTCTTTACCAATAAGTTTTCGCCCAATCTCACCCTGCATTTTGTCTGTTGTAGCAACCACATTTTCAGGCTTTAAGGGTTGTTCCATATACATACTTTGCGCCGGCATGAGTATCCAGACTACATTTTTGTCTATTCTTGTTATAGTGATGGCCTGAGGTGTTTCCATCCTCGTTTTTTCTTTTGCAACAAAAGTTTTTCCCGTTACAACTACTCCCCCGGTTGTAGATACCATGTCAGCAGAAAAATTCTGCGCAACGGCAATTCCTGCAAAAAGAAAAATTGAAATTGCCGCCACCAGTACCATCGATATTACCATGTTTTGTATTCTACACTTCATATTTCTTATCCCCCCTTTCATTTTGTTATAATTCGACGTTTAACCAATGTTATTTTTTTATTCCGGCCTTATTACAATATAAGGCTGAATATTTTCAAATGTTTTGGGGCCAATTCCTTTTACTTTGTTTAAATCATCTACGGTTCTATAGGGGCGGCCCGCTATAATTCTTTTAGCAAGAACTGGACCAATTCCTTTGATAGACTGAAGATCTTTTTCTGTGGCGGTATTCAGGTCAATCAAGCCTTGTAGAGATTTGGGTTTTTCCAACTTTGGGGGAACGATATCATTGGCAACAGCATCGTTGTTTTTAAAACTGAATGGTTCAGTGGAAAAATACGCTAAAATCGGCAGGTGATCCGAGTATCCCTCGCCCAGATGCTTACCCCGGCCACTTTCGACCATTTGCCATCGATAGATGGCCTTTTTCTTAAACAAGTAGTCCGGTTGGAACTTATTAAACGAATTATCGATATAGGAAATTCCCTTATCATCATAAAGTCCTTTGGATACGATAATATTGTCCGGGCTGCCCTTCTCTCCGAAAAAATTGAAAGACCAACGTCCGGTTTTACCGACTTCAAGCCATAAATTATACAGATATTCATTCGCGGCCTGCTTTGTCAGTATCTTTTCATTGACCATTTCCGAATCTTTGATAGTCCCTAAGATATGATTGATTCCTGTAATACCATTAGTATCGTTTAGTCTGCCAGAATTTCGAAGAAAGGTTTTGTATTCATTGTAGTTCGAATTAAAATCACCTATCAGTATAAAGTCGATATTCTCTTTTAGTTTGTCAATCTCTCTCCTGAGCGCTTTGGCGTAACCTATTCTCATGCTTTCAGGGCTTTGCTTCGATTTCCAGTGATTGATAAAAAGGATGAAACGATTACTATCAATATCAAGAGTTATTTTAAGAATATTTCTCGCAAGTTCATTATCAACCTGTATTTCTTCTTTCTCAACAATTGGAAACTTAGATAGAACAGCGCACTTTACCGGCGTAGCCCTGGAGTCCGCAATTTCAAGATAACGGTAATCCACACCGAAGTCTTTCAGCCTGTCACGTAGAGTGATAAGGGCCTTTTTCGACTCGACTTCCTGCAAAACGACAACATCACCTCCCAGATCCTTTATCACTCTGGCAATATTGGTGTATTTAATATTTGCAATATCCTTAGTCCAGCCATAGCTGGTATTCGGAATATACTCCGGGTATTCCGTTCCCTCCATGCTAAGATCAAAAAGGTTTTCCACGTTATAGCTTGCGACTTTAAAAGTTTTTGCTTCTATTGATGTAATGCAGGACAGTAAAACAAGTAAAATTGATCCAATTATCGTTTTTATATGCCTTTTAAACATACACTTATCCATACCATTCTCCTGTTTTGCATTTAAAAGCCTAGCATGCAGCGGATGATCTGTCCCGAAAGGGGATAGTCAATGCTTCGCTAAATCCACCGCCTTACTTTTGCTGAATAATTTAAATATTCTTCTCCAAATTTTTGTGACAGATAGCTCTCTTCAGGTTTCACCGCTTTAAATAAAAAGAGGATATACAGAATCGGTATAGTAAAGAATAGCCAAAGCGAGGACATCAAAACAGCAATTCCAAAGAATAGAAGTAGGAGCGAAAGGTACAGTGGATTTCGAGAAAATCGATAAGCACCATCTGTTACTATTTTGATGGTTGATTTTGATGTATTGAATGGAGTCTTATTCTTGATAAGTACAAAAAATGCACTTACTGCAAAATAGCCGGAAGTAAGCATAAATGTACAGCCAACAATAACACGGAGTATCGGTGAAAGACTAATTAGACGAATGGGGAAAAAGTATTCCATCAAAAGGCCACAGCCCAAACATATAAAGAAAAATACTGGAGGTGGTATACTTATAGCCGCTGAATCCTTGAAAATCTTTTCCATAATTAATCTTATTGAGCATTTAATGCCGTGCCTGACCATGCCGGCTATTGGCTGGTGTACGCCAGGCATGGGCGTGAACTTATGGGCTGAAAGTCTTCTATATCCTAAGAATCAAGTTTAATAGTTGAGTATGTCTCCTGTGTCCCACTGGTGAACTTTGAAATTGAATTCACCCAGCCATAATTTCTTCCGTTTATTTTACAATATTTGTTGTGAGTTGCCGCGAAGATAATTTCAGCGAATATTTACCACAGAGAACACAGAGAAAAAATATTTTGTTAAACGATTCTTTGTGTCCTTATCATAGATAGCATAGATTATGTTCATAGCAAACAATAGCAGGTGTTGCAAAAGTAAATTTTTTATATTATCGTACGTTGAAGAAGTATCATAATTAGAGAGCAAGCTTTGCAAAACTATCGTTATTTGTCATTTCGACCAAAGCGAGAAATCTTAACAGACTTGAATCATTAAGTTTTCTCGTCGTTGATACTCCTCGAAACGACAAAACTCAAAGGTCTCAATTATTACTGAGGTTTGCGCTGTCAGCCGCTTACCATATTGTAAAAGCCACATATCAGACAGGTACGTATGAGCTTTTTTTGTTTTTAAGATTATATGGAGAAACGTATAATGGCTGAAAAACCAACACCCAATGAACTTAATCGAGACGAGATGTTGCCAGAAGCCTCTTTATCACAATTGCAGACTGCCTTTGATGCCATTAATGACGCTGTCTGTCTTTTGGACATGAATGGAAAGATTTTACGATGCAACAAGGCAATGGAAAGCCTTTTAAAAAAATCCTCTGGAGAAATAATCGGCGGCACCTGCTGGGAACTTATACACGGGATGGATAAACCTGTAAAAGATTGCCCGATTGTACGCATGAAAAAAACTCTCCGCAGAGAAACTCTTGTTTTGAAGGTTGATGACAAATGGCTTAATGTCGCTGTTGATCCTGTAATAGACGAAACAGGAAATCTTACCAGCGCTGTGCACATTATAAGCGATATAACTCAACGCAAACAGACTGAGCAAGCGCTGCATGAGAGCGAAGAGAAGTATAGAGCGTTAATTAACAGGATGAGTGACACAGTTTGGGTCATTGATTTTGATGCGAACTTTATAGATGTAAATGATGCTGCTGTTGAGGTTTTAGGCTATTCCAGGGAAGAATTGCTTTCTATGGGACCTCAAGATATCGACACATCTATGGACGTGGAAGAGATAAAAGGTTTAATCGAACAAATACCCACCGATGGAACACAGGTTTTTGAAACAACACACACCGCCAAAGATGGTAAGACAATTCCAGTGGAGATTAAATCCAGTCTTGTTACTTATCAGGAAAAACAGGCGATTTTAAGTATTGCCAGAGATATTACAAGGCGCAAGCAGACTGAGCAGGCGCTGTGCGAGTCTGAAGCAATATACCGCAGCGTTGTTGAACATACAGGTGCGGCCACCGCGATAATTGAGGAGGACACAACAATTTCCATGGCCAATACAAAATTTACAGAGCTGAGCGGGTATTCCATAAAAGAAATTCAAGGCAAAATGAAATGGACGGATTTTGTCGCAGAGGAAGACCTTGAAAGAATGAGAGGTTATCATGTTAAAAGAAGAGAACGTGAAGGCTTTGCGCCAAACAGCTATGAATTCCGTTGGATTGATAAGCAGAGGAACATTAAAAATATCTTACTGTCAATCGGCATGATTCCAGGAACAAAAAGATCGGTTGCATCATTGATAGATATAACCCATCTCAAGCAGATTGAGGCTTCACTGCAGGAGAGCGAGAGAAGGCTTAAAAAAGCCATTGAAGGGAATCCGATCCCAACCTTTATCATTGACAACAACCATACTATTACGCACTGGAATAAGGCATGTGAGATTTTGACCGGTTTTCCCGCTTCTGAGGTGGTCGGCACAAAAAAACAGTGGTCAGCTTTCTACTCTGAAGAAAGACCGGTTATGGCTGATTTTATAGCGGATGGGGCTACAGACGAAGAAATGGCTGAACGTTATAAGCATATTGTTTATAATAAATCTGCTCTGATTGAAGGCGCGTATGAAGGTGAAAATTTTTATCCTGATCTTGGAGAAAAAGGCAAATGGCTTTTCTTTACTGCAGCGCCATTGATAGGCCAACAGGGGAATATTATTGGCGCGATAGAAACTTTTCAGGATATTACCGAACGAAAGAGCATGGAAAAGCAGCTTCGCCAGTCCCAGAAGCTGGAGGCCATCGGCACTCTGGCCGGCGGCATTGCCCATGATTTCAACAACTTGCTGACCGTAATTATCGGCAATGCCGAGCTTTTATTGATGAAGACCATCGAGGATGAATCCTTATGCAAGAAAATAGAAGAGATCAAGAAAGCCGGGAACAGGGCAGCATCTCTTATCCGGCAGCTTCTTGCCTTCAGCCGCAGGCAGATAATCAAGCCCCAGGTTCTTGATCTGAATCAAGAGATAAACGAGACAGAAAAGATGCTTAAGCGTATGATCGGAGAGGATATTGAGTTTCAAACGGTTTTAGGACACGAGCTGTGGAAGGTCTATGCGGACCCCGGACAGATCAACCAGGTGATCATAAACATAGTGGTAAATGCCAGGGACGCCATATCTGCCTGCGCCGACAGCGAGGCAGGCAGGCCGCAGGGAGGCAGGCTTACAGTTGAGACAGCCAACGCTGATCTGGACAAGAACTATTTTCGCGATCGTGGTATTAAAGAGGCGTCAGGTCCTTATGTGATGCTGGCTGTAAGCGATAACGGCATAGGGATGGACAAAAAAACCCGGGAACAAATCTCCGATCCTTTCTTTACCACAAAAGAGGTCGATAAAGGCACGGGACTGGGTCTTTCCACGGTTTACGGCATTGTCAAACAGAACAGGGGCTTTATCTGGGTCTATAGCGAGCCTGGCCAGGGTTCTACCTTCAGGATCTATCTGCCCAAGATTAATGGGGACACGGAGCCGGAGGGAAAAAAACAACCCTTTGTGGACAAGACAGGCGGTTCCGAGACTGTTTTGATTGTGGAAGATGATGAAGGTCTTCTAACCCTTGCACAAAATGTTCTGCAAGGCTGCGGGTACAGGATGTTGTCTGCTGAAAATGGTGAAGAGGCTTTAAAGGTCGGCAAAGAGTACGAGGGTCAGATTGATCTGATGATAACCGATGTTGTGATGCCGAAAATGGGCGGCAGGGAAGCAGCAGATCGGCTGCAGCCTCTATATCCACAGATGAAGGTGGTTTACATGTCAGGCTACACGGACAATGCAATTGTTCGTCACGGTGTTCTGGAGCCCGGGCTGAATTTCCTTAAAAAACCTTTTACACCGGAAGGTCTGGCGCGTAAGGTGCGGGAGGTGTTGGACGCTGAAAAAAGATGAACATCGAACATCGAACGTCCAACATCCAACGTCGAATGATGAAATCGCTTCGCTCCGCCAGTTTATAAATTGGCAGAATACCTTATTCAAAATTCGATGTTCGATGTTGGATGTTAATCTTTTAATATGTTCGATATTCGCATTTTTAGTTAAGTAAGGAGCAAAGAAAATGGCTAACATACTGGTTGTAGATGATGAAGAATCCATCCGATACCTGCTAAGCCAGGCGCTTTCAACGGGTGGATATAAATGCACCCTGGCTGCTGATGCGGCAGAGGCCCGTAAATTCCTTAAAAATCAGAATTTTGAGCTGATCTTATGCGATGTGACTATGCCGGGAGAGTCCGGCATTGATTTCATCCAATATGTTGCGGCCGAATATACGGATACAGCAATAATAATGGTGACAGCGGTAGATGATCCCGAAATTGCCGAAACAGCCCTGGAGTCAGGGATTTATGGGTATATAATTAAGCCTTTTAACGTCAAGGGGGTGATCATTAACATCCGCAATTCCCTGCGTCGTCGAGAACTTGAAATTGCAGCTCGAACCTACCGCGGGAACCTGGAACACGAGGTGGAAGAACGCACCTCTGAATTACAAAAAATCCTGAGAGAGGTCATTTACGCCTTGACAATGACCGTTGAATACAGGGATCCATACACAGCCGGTCATCAACAGCGGGTGTCCGATCTGGCCTGCGCCATAGCAAAAGAGATGGGTTTTTCAAAAGATAAGATAATGGGGATTCGTATAGCCGGGGCGCTTCATGATATCGGCAAAATAGTAGTTCCTGCAGAGATTCTCAGTAAGCCCGCCCGATTAAGCAAACCGGAATTTGAGATTATTAAAAATCATTCTCAAGTCGGTTACGATATATTGAAGTCAATAAAATTTCCGTGGCCGATTGCCCAGATCGTTTTTCAACATCACGAAAGAATGGATGGTTCGGGATATCCTAATGGGCTTTTGGGTCAAGAAATTCTAATTGAGGCCAGGATCTTGGGGATTGCGGATATTGTTGAGGCTATGGCTTCTCACCGGCCCTACAGGCCTGCTCTCGGTATTGATAAAGCCTTAGAAGAAATATCAATTAATAAAGGTAAGCTTTATGATGTTGAAGCAGCCAATGCGTGTTTGAAGATTTTTAAAGAAAAAGAGTTTGAATTTAAATCCGATTGATAATCGTGGCTGACAACGCCTTTCCCACTACCTGCGATAATTGCCCAAATGATATTGGCTTTTGAAACCAGGTCACTACGCCCTGCTCCAATAACTTTGCTCCTTTTCCCCCAAGCGGGTAGCCGCTTCAGTTCGAATCTATTCAAGGTGTCCGTTTGGTTGCTTCCGGTTTCTCCATTTTTTTCCTTCTATTTTTTCAATTGGATCATTTACGTATACTTTTCCGAGTCCAATCGGTGAAGTAAAAGTACCACCTTTTTTATATTCACTAATTCCATCTGAAAAACTGAGATCTACAGGTACTTTACCTCTTCCACCTTGCGCATCTACTACATAAAGCGGGCGCAGGAAACCTGTAGTGGATCCGCAAAGGTCTCTACAGATTTCTTTTCCTTTGTATATTTCTGTTCTAAAATGACCTGTTCCCTCAACAAGGTCAGCATAATATAGATAATATGGTTTTATTCCCATTTTCCCGAGGCCGTGTAACAGGTTTCTCATTACATCTTTGTCATCGTTAATTCCCTTCAGCAAAACAGTTTGATTTCCTATTGGAATGCCCAGTTCTCTTAAAATTTTAATGGCCTGATAACTTTCGGAAGTTATTTCATTAGGATGATTGAAATGCGTGTTTATGTAAAGCTGCGGATCTTTAAGCGACTTGGGTGTATGTTTTCTTAGTACTTCGATTAGTTCTTTGTCTTCAATAATCTTTTGCGGCCAGACGCATGGGACCCTTGTCCCGATTCTTATCAATCCAAGATGTTGAATTACCTTTAGTTTTCCCAAGATGTCATCAATTTTGTTATTGGACATCAATAGCGGATCCCCACCAGAGATTAATACGTCCCTGATATCTTCGTGAGATGCAACGTATTCAATTCCCTTTTTTATATCCTCTGTAGTTGGATTCTTACGGTCATCACCTACTTTTCTTTTTCTGGTGCAGAACCTGCAATACATTGAGCACTCGTTTGATACGAGCAATAAAACCCTGTCTGGATACCTGTGGACTATTGTTCTTGGCCCGCCAAGCGGAATATCTCCTTCCTCATCCAGTGGATCTTCAGTCAGGTCCTTATAATGATCAAGCTCCCCGACACTAGGAATTGCCTGTTTCCAAATACCGTCATTCATTTTTTCAATGAGACGGAGGTAATACGTATTTACTCTCATAGGATATTTGGCAATTACGTCCCTGAGTCTTGGGTCAACCACTACCTTTCGACCGGCAAGCCATTTCTCCAAATCCTCGAACGTCCTTATAGAGTTTCTCAAAATCTCTTTGTATGACATAAATGATCCTCCATTGGTACTTCAACGTATAACAATAGTCGTTATTTCTCATATGTCAAATGCCGCAAATCACCGGTTCGTCCGGTGCATTTTGATTATTGAACATTAAATTATATTTATTTTCAAGATGAATAATGATCTCGAGACAGCTTCTTATGTTTCATTTTGCCTCCTTTCAACCTGACAGGCATAAGAATTTGGTGGATCAAGGACAAAACTTAAGCTGATTTGACCGGATTGTTCCCCGCAAGCCCAGTCCTTTAGGGCGGGGTCAAGGGGAGCTTCACTCTAATTTTAAATCATCAAAGTTGATATGGCCCCATCCACCGCTTGAAGCGTCTATGACTCTGATTTGGGCAGTTTTTCCTATGTACTGGGATACATTCCATCTTGATCGTTCCATTGTCTCAGTGCATTTCCCCGTAGCTTGCAAAACAACCTGTCCGTCAATTAAGAGTTCCACTCTTTCAGTTTTAATGTCACATCCGCCACCAATCAGAAAACTGATTATTGGTCCGGTTATAGTGAAGAGTTCGGAAGTAAGAGTTCCCTGAGGTCCATCACCCTGAACCCTTCCGGGAGGATCAAACTCGGCAGGACGATTCTCATATCCACCGATCCAGTAGTTACCCTCGTGGTGCGAAGGTTGCCCTCGGTGACGTGCTGTGGGATTATCTCCATAAGTAGGCTGAGTATTAAAGGCATTTCCTGTCCCTTCCCAGCCGACAAGATTGCCCGATTCAAAATTCCAGTTAATGCCCCCCTCCGATTGAGAAACTTCTTCTTCAAAAGAAATACTAATAATATCGTTTTTGTTTAAGGGAACGTTGACTATGCGACCGTCCTTTAAGAAAACTTTCATATCACCAAAAGAATAGGTAAAGGCAACAAACGATATTGTTACGGACAGAAGAACAATAAACAACAATTTAGCTTTTTTTGTCATTTTGAATAACCCTCCCCCTGAAACCAAAAATATTTTTTAAATTTTATCCCATTTCCGGTAAAAACCATTCGTGATTTTCTCGGCATGCGATTCGAATAACACATCTGCAGACAAGAAGTAAGTTTAATAGTTAAGTACGTTCCCTATTTTGCCCAACAGGTATATTAAGTCAATATCATACTTTCAGTGGTTTCCCATTTAAAACCCTTACCAGACCAGAAACTCGTTTTATTCCGGCTTGTTTTGTGCGACAAGACACATTTTACGTCCGAATAAAGTGAGGATTATCACATATTTTAACCGAAAGCTCTTGACAGCAACTATCCAAAGAGCAAAAGTCTGCGCTCATATGATTTACAGTTCAAACCGCCCCTGCTTGCGCGAACAAATCTGCTTAACTTCAAAAAGGATGGGAAAATATGTAATCTGCCGCTTTACGCCGTATCGCTGTTGCCCAAATATCTTTTACAATCTAATTGATCGGAAGTTAGGAATAAGTTGCACAGGTAGCGAGCTTAAGGGACATAATCAACTTATTTTCTAATAATGATATGGTGCAAAGCTCCTGGAGCATCTATTCGTGATTTTCTCGGCATGCGATTCGAATAACACATCCGCAGACAAGAATTAAGTTTAATAGTTGAGTCCCCTATCTGCCCCCGGAAATAATAGCTCACAGCCGCGAAATTTCCGATTTAGTGCTACGCTTCTTCGCGTCTGGTGAAGAGGCATGTTATGCATTTAATTTTATTCATTATTCTTGTGGCCGGTAAGGCGCTGCAATTCCTTCCTTGCGAAATCTAATTCTTTCTTTGTTTGATTATATCTCTCGCTTATCATTTCATCGGTGACTGTAATGTCAAACCCCATTCGTTTCATTTTTTCTTGTTCTTGTTGCTTATAAGATGGAGATTCCATTTTTTTAATTTTTTGCTCTGAAACATTTATTGATACCTTCCAAAATGTTGGGTCATCGGGATTGAAAAAGCCGTTTGGCAGGCGTGAAGAAAACTTTTCATACATTTGCTGTTTATGTGAGTAATTTAAATATGAAACCAGGCAAACAACCGATATTAATACTAAGACAATTATCAATATTGCTCTTCGTGGGAAGTCTTTCATGGCTTTAAGCATGTTTTAATTTTTGATTGCATAACGTTTCCGCATCACCTGCGCCCAAAGCCAATGAGTGCCTGGCAAAAGCGAAGTTTTATACTGAAATGGCAAAAGCAAAAAACGGCTCGGCTTTGGGTGTCAGAGTGTATGCGATTATTCGGCCAACTGATTATTTTTTACAGAATTTTCTTTTTTGGTAGGATAATAATTGACAGAGGAACACAAAGCATCAATAAACTTTTTCAGATGTTCCTTGCTTGTCATAATTTGAATTTGCTCCACCATGCCTTCTGGAAGATGCGTTAAAAATCTTATTAAACAGATATTATCTTCTCGCATTCCAATGTTCATATTATCTACCCAAATAGGACTTAAATCAGATTTAAAGCGAATTTCAATAGGCTTATGTTCTTCTGTTGATTTTTTTGCCATAGCAACTTACTCTCCTAATTAAAATATTTTGTTAATTTAGTTTGGACCTGCTTGTAAGATGAAAAAATATCTAATTCATTAATTGTATCAACGTAATCTGATGTTTTCTGCCTGGTTGTTTGTGGTATAATTATATATTTTACATCATTACTCGATACTTCATCGGTTAATGAGAATCTTCCATCCCCTCGTTCTTTGAATAACAAAATAGACTTTTTGTGATATAATTTTTTCCCACCGAAAATAATTGAATAGATAAAGCCTCGGCTAATACGCCTATGCTTATGCAATGCTTGCCGTGATATATTCAAGATTTTTGCGGCTTCAGAGGCAAAAGTGAACTCTTCAAGTGGCAATTGTTTGATCAAGCCGTCTCTACGCTCTTGTTCTTTTTTTTCTATCTTGATAGTTGTTTCTTTTGGAAACAAAAGCTTACCGCAATTATCACATTTATAATATTCTACATTAAAAATTTCATAGCTCCCGATGAATTTATTATGCAAGTTCAAAGAGCCTGTATGTTTTTTATATGTGCCACCGCATTCGTAGCATCTCATTTTAAATCTCCTTAAAACTGTCAACGATTAATATCCCATCCTCAACATAGAAATGGGTATAAACATTTTCTCCTAATATATTTATTGCCCTATAATAATCGACCCAAATATTTGGATTGTTAAACCGAGGCTCCGACTTATAACAGCTTTTTTGAGAAAGGATTAAAAGTGCCTTCTCAATATCTTCAAGAGACCAGCCAAAAAAATCTCTTGCTGAATTACGTGCAGATTCAGTTACATGTAATTTCCCAGATCCTATAAAATTATGAATTTGCTTCTTGCTATAATATGGCTTATTTCTTGTCATTGAATACTGCCAGTGGTTGACATTTGTCAACCATTAAATTGTTTGGTTAAAATTTAAATTTTTGAAGCCGACTGAGTTAACCCGCCGGGAACCCAAGAAGGCGGTGGTTAATAGCACATTTTACTCAAACGCCGCTATTGAAAAAGGCCGCGTGGGTTTCCGGTCGGTTGTTAAACGATTTGTGTACGCCCGGCATGGGCGTGAACTTATGGGGTGAAAGTCCCCTATACGTGAACCCTGTTAATATTTGATATATTAACAAAAGTATTAGCCGAAGGCAAGGGCGTTTCCGTGAGGAAGGGTCTGAATGCGGAGCGAAGCGGAAGGCTCGCCGCAGGCAAGAGTGAGTGAAACGAACGTCCAACCCGGAGTGCAAAGCTATGAGCCGACGAACAGAAACAGCATACAAGGCCAAGTTTCCGGGTGAGTTAGCACAACATAACGAAGCCCAGGGTTCAGGAGATATGGTAAATGCTGCGGTTGTGTAGCAAAAGTTCACGCTCTTATCCGGGGAGGTCTGTCCGGCATGCGGTCAGGATACTGACAGCGCCTGATACGGCAACGTATCGGGTGATCGGGCAGAAGTCAGCAGAGGCCATATTAGCCGAATGCCCGCTTTAATAGGCAGGACATGGTGAAGGGCCGAACCTTTGAGAGCAGGGAGGAGCCGATCATACTCGAAAAGGCGATGAACCCGACAGGGGGAGCCAATAATATTCGGCGTGTTGGCCGTAGCCAGCCTTGGAATACAGTCAGAAGTTGGACGGTATTTTAAAACTCTCGGGGAACCGCATAGTGCGGACCCGCTTGCTATGTGGTGTGGGGAGGGGGAGAGAGAAACTCCCCCTTACCCGATTCGCTGGTTTTTGTTTATGCTGTGATTCCAATGATAATCAATGGAACTGCCGGGACACCCCGCCCCTGTCGGACGATATTGTAAAGCTCGCCTTCGTAATAGCCGACACCGGAACTCATTTGCGCTTGGAGGGATTTCATTGGTAGAATCTCGACGCCGACATCAATACGGTCACCTACGTAAAAGGCAAGATGTTTTACAAAGAGGTCATAGGCCACAAATGAATATTTGCCAAATTGAACTTCGACTGCAACGCGATCCTTCACGAAGTCCGTTTGATTGTAACTGAAAATTGGTCTTTCACCTGCCTCCTCAATTTCTTTCTTTTGTTCCTCGGCAGGTATTGTGAGAGTTTTCCGAATCAGTTTTTCGTTCTTGGTTACCCAGTAACTGACTCTACTTTCCGCCCATTTATTAGCGCGAAGTAATTTCGAAAACGCTGAATTCATATCGATCGGGCTATAAAGCAGTTTCCCTTTCATTGTTTTTTCTTTAGACACTTTGGTCTTGCAAATTTCTGCATCTACCGAAAGAACGACATTCTTTATTTCCTTCCATAGCTTTGGTTTGTGAACTATCAAGAATTCCAAACCATTAAGATGTGAGTATGTTTCGACAATCTTCATTTTACAGAGTACCTCGCGCGTTTTTCAAGCAGTCTCAACTGAGTGTCATCTTGTTTTTTTGCCCAAGGGGCAATTCTTAAACTGTTTCCAGCTTCCTCAGGATCATAAACAGGTTTATCCATTGGGCGCGTTCTTAACGTACCTGCAATCTCCTGCCCAATCCTATCTCTTGCGATATTAATATACTTCGTGACCGCTTCTGCCCCTACACCTCTGCGCTTATGACGAATAGCGGCAATGATTGATGTACCGGTACCTAAAAATGGATCCAAGACCCAATCGCCCTCGTTAGTCATTGACAGAACCAGCCTTTCAATGAGTTCAACCGGAAATTGACATGGATGCCCCGTCTTTTCTACATGATTGCTCTTGACGTTGGGAATAACCCATAAATCTCCCGGATTCTTGCCGAGAGGGTTGCATGAATATTTCCCTGCATTTGGCCCTTTGAAATATTTCTTACCGGGATACTTTTGCGGCACTCTTATAGGGTCAAGGTTGAATACGTACTTATCAGATTTTGTGAACCAAATTATTGTTTCGTATCGTCCAGAAAGCCGACGACTACAATGCAGGCCGTGCTCAAAGTGCCAGATAATGCGATTTCTCATACTGAGGCCCAGACCCGTGAAAATGGGATAAAGCACCATATCGAGGGGGATAATTGCACCGTTGTCAACATAATTTCCGATCTGCCAACAAATGCTGCCATCTGGAGAAAGGCACCTTACACACTCACGGATAACCGCCGCCTGCTGATCGAGGTAGCGTTCCAGCTTAAGTCGTTTCTCATATTCCTTTCCGATATTATAAGGCGGCGATGTAACAACAAGTTTTAATGATTCATCGGGGATGGTCTTCAGTAATTCAAGGCAATCACCCGGATAAAGGACAATGTCTTCTTTTATGGAAAAAGTATCCACTATTTTTCGTTTATCGAACATGGCTTTATGATAACAAGATGACGTTTGAGAGTCAATGGATTCATTTTGTCAATTCAGCGAACGCCAGCGAAGCATCCGCCGCCGATAAGCTGATCGCGAGCATCGCGAGCGGTCAGCTTATCGTCGCTCTTCAGCGGGCGCGGCTTTTTCTCGATCCGCTGGAAGAGCCTGGTTATGCGATCTCTGATAGTAAGCATATGGGTCGGGTGCAGTCACTCGTTGCTAGTTAGCGTAGGATCGATGCCCTCCGCTGGCTCAAGCGCATGCTTCAACCACTTGCCGGGCTGCTTTTCGATCTCTCGCAGTTCATTACGCCTATTGGGGATTGCCTCCTTCCAGTCTGCACCAGTTGCCTCCGGTTCAAGTTCTTTGTAGAAGCCACGCGCCTGCCTCGCGGCCCGACGAACGAACCCCGTCTGTAGCCTGAAAAAGGACCAGAATGCCGCTTTGGCCACAAAAAAAAGGCCAAGAACCGCATATGGCAAAGTTACCTCCGGCAGTACCTGAGATTGAGAGATTGCCTGTAACCCAAATCCGATCCCTATGATCAGAGCACCAGTGCGTGCCTCGAAACTCTGAACGAGCCATGAGAGCAGTAGATCGCGCGCGCCACGAGTGATGTGAAAATCCCACTTGCCGAAGCTCTTCAACTCGCGAAAGACATCCTTTGGACGCTTCAGAAAAAAGCTGCGAGCCAGAATGACGGCCCCAAGTACATCAAGGATCATTCCGCTTATGGTTACAAAATTCGCGAGAGGCACGATCTTTCTCCCTTGTTCCATGGCCTGAGGCTAACTATCGGACCCCGGTAATACATATATCGCATAACAGTGTTAATAGGTGGAAATTTCTTTTCCATGATATCGGACTATATATCTGGAAAAAGTTTCCATGTATTCGTATATTAATTTAAATTATGGTAAATATTTCTCTTGGGCTATTTATGGAATGCTTCTCAGCTTATGGGTTGTATTGTAGGAGAATAGAGCAGCTAAATCTTTTTCAGTTTGAGGTTCCAGATCCAAGGCTGTGAAGCAAAAAGCCCCATCCTTCATATAACTGAAGAAACGGGGCTTTATTTTTTTGTAATACTATGGTTGTTCACGAAATCCTCCTGTTTGAGGTTCAAAAAACAGATCTAAATTAATTCAAAACACTATAAATTAAGCGAACATACAAGTCAATTTAATTTCTTATCTTTTCGGAGGGTTATCAATATAATTCAGTCAATCCAATAATATTACAGGGAGGGCTTAAGAGGGAAGGTGCTCGCTGTTGCGGTTCAAATAGTTTTAAAGAATTTCTTATTCATCAAAGAAGGTTTTTTGTTCAGGCGATAGTTGTGTGCCTGCTGTATTTCCGAGCTTTTCTATTTCTTCCGGGGTGGGAAGCTCTTTAAGATCCTTTAAATCAAACATTTCCAGAAACTGCCTGGTGGTTGCATAAATCAAAGGGCGGCCTGGCATTTCCTTGCGTCCCAGAATCCGTATGAGCTTGCGTTCAAGCAGGGTGCGAAGAATTCCTCCGCAATCAACTCTTTCCTCTTGAGTCCAACATTATTATTGTCAGGTCAATTTGCCCTGATGATATGATATTGACTGGGTTTTCGGGCAAATTTGCCCTGTGTCAATATCAGTCTTGATTTAAATAAAGTTGGTATATAATCACCTTAAAAACGCAAAATAAGCATCAGTATTTAGAAGAATTGATTCGAAATAAAACTATTTTATTATGAGCATGTCAACACAAAAAGAGCGCAAGCTAATGGACAAAGTTCGGGATGTAATGCGTCTTTATCACTACTCAATTCACACTGAAAGAACTTATTGCGACCAGGTAAGAGGTAGCGCAGATCATTGCTCTTATGGAAGGTGTTCCGCAACTGGTCGTTAAGTTATTATACGGCAGGAGGTGGCCCAGGATTTCCCTTTTCATAACTGGGGTGTTGAATGTTGCCTGAACCGCGATAGCGAGCGCATTCCCTGTAGATTGTCGAAACGGAAGCGAAGATCCCGCTTATACGGGGCTACAGGGTTCTTCAATCTTTTTGTTATCCATCTTTTCCTGTTGTTTTAATGGCTTGGGTCATTTTAATAAGTTCTTCCGGTGTATAAACAGGAATTTTTGCGTACTTAAAACCAACGGCATCTCTCGTTACTATAGCTTGGGCGCTTGCATGGAGAGCAGATTCATATAAAACCGCATCTTCAAAATCTGTAAATTTTGAATTTATTGCTGCCTCCAATACAGCTCTGTTGACAGGTGCGATAGCAAAAATGGATAAAAGCTTCGATATCTCTTTTTCTGCTTGTTTTTTACCAACAACCTTGGTTGCAAGGTAGAAAATTGTTGTGACTGTCGTTGCCCCTAAAAAGCCAATGAACTTTCCTTCTTCAACCCATGAAAATATAACAGAAGCAGGAGCAGAAAACGGTTTGCGGTCAAGCAAGACATCAAGAACAACATTGGTATCAAATAAAATATTCATAAATATTTCTCTTCAAGGTATTTTTTATAATCTTCTTCCGACACCTTTCCTTTTTTAAGCGACCCCCTAAGAGAACGTGTTAGAGGAGAAATTTCTCTTTTCTTACCTGATAACTCCTTGTCAATGAGCGCAAAATAATCAGCAACAATTTTAGAAACAGATTTACCGGTTTTAGCTGAATATGATTTTGCACTTTGAATTAAATCTTCATCAAGCCGTAATGTTAATTTAGAATTCATACAGCGCCTCCAAATATAATGACGTATAAAATATATTGTATATGTACGCCACTAAAACAATTTTGTCAAGTTCAACAACATTTTGAATTTTTTCTATTGAAAAGCAATGGGCTTTTTGATAAATTATACTTTAATATTGTTGATAATTGTATCTTGACTTTTATGGGAATTGCTTTAGATTCACAAAGGTGCTGGGAGGTGACGATGGTTAAGGCAAAACATGCTGTTGATGTTCTTGAAAAATGCCCGACGGGCATCAGGGGTCTCGATGAGATCACGAAGGGGGGGCTTCCGAGAGGCAGGTCAACCCTGATCTGCGGCGGTGCGGGTTCCGGCAAAACACTTTTCGCCATGGAGTTTCTCATGCGGGGCGCCATGGATTACGGAGAACCCGGGGTCTTCATGACCTTCGAGGAGACGGCGGAGGATCTCGCGAAGAACTTCGTCTCCCTTGGTTTTGATCTCCCTGACATGATGTCGTGTGGTCTCATCGCAACGGACCACGTCAAAATCGAGCGAAACGAGGTTGAGGAGACGGGTGAGTACGACTTGGAAGGATTGTTCATCCGCCTGGGGGATGCCATTGATTCCATCGGCGCGAAGCGGGTTGTCTTAGATACCATAGAAGTACTTTTCTCCGGGCTGTCTAATGCCACCATCCTTCGGGCAGAGCTTCGTCGGCTTTTTCACTGGTTGAAAGACCGCGGTGTGACGGCCATCGTTACGGGGGAAAGCGGCGACAAGCTCCTGACACGCTACGGGCTCGAAGAATACGTCGCCGATTGCGTGATCCTCCTCGACTTCCGCATCGAGGAGCAAATTTCCACCCGCCGCCTGCGTATTGTCAAGTACCGCGGCTCATCTCACGGCTCCGATGAGTATCCCTTCCTGATAGACGAGACCGGCCTCTCTATCCTGCCAATCACTTCCCTGGGGCTCGACTACCCCGTTTCCACGGAGCGCATCTCCACGGGCGTCCCCAAGTTGGATACAATGCTTGATGGGAAGGGGTTCTACCGGGGCAGCACCATCCTCGTCTCCGGTACAGCGGGCACAGGCAGAACAAGTTTGGCGGCTACCTTTGCCGACGCCGCCTGCCTGCGAGGTGAGCGCTGCCTGTATTTTGCCTTCGAGGAATCGCCCAGCCAGATCATCCGGAACATGGGCTCCATCGGCATGGATCTCGCCCGATGGGTGAAGAAGGGGCTTCTCAAGTTTCATTCAGCCCGGCCTTCGCTTTACGGCCTTGAGATGCATCTTGTCACCTTCCACAGGGGGATCGAGGAGTTCAATCCCCAGGTTTTCATTGTAGACCCGATCAGCAACCTGAGCGCCGCGGGAACAGCATCAGAGGTCAAATCCATATTAACGCGCCTGATCGACTATTTGAAGATGAAAAAGATATCTACTTTCCTTACGGACCTCACCCATTTTGGAGTCAGCCTTGAACGCACAAGCGAAGAGAGATCTTCTCTGATCGCTCTGATCGATACGTGGCTTCTCCTCCGGGATATCGAACTCAATGGGGAACGCAACCGGGGCCTCTACATTTTGAAGTCCCGCGGCATGGCCCACTCCAACCAGATTCATGAGTTCCTGCTCACGAACCAGGGCATTGCCCTTATCGACATCTATACCGGTTCCGGCGAGGTATTAACCGGCAGTGCCCGGGCAGTCCAGCAAGCCGAGGAAAAGGCTTCTGAGCTGATACGCCGGCTTGCGGCGGATGGCAGGCTCCGCGTGCAGGAGAGCAAGAAGGAGGCCCTGGAAGCAAAGATCGCAGCCCTCCGTGCCGAGTTCGATGCGGAATCTGAAGAGCTGCATTCGATGGCGGAAGAAGAGCGGAAAAGACAAGCTGTCCTGGCGGAAGACCGTTTAGAAATGGCGCATCTTCGCAAGTGATAACCTTCAACAGTCCGGCGAAGCGCTCGAAAAAGAAGAGGGAAAGGAGAGTAAGATGAAAGCTGTCTCACCCGGAAAGGGGAAGAAAGCAAAGACCGATTCGACAGAAGAAAGCTGGAATCTCCGGTTATATGTAACCGATCAGACCTCGAAATCGATTACGGCCTTTGCTAATTTAAAGAAGATCTGCGAAGAGCACCTCGCGGGGAAATACCGCATTGAAGTGATAGACCTTTTAAAGAATCCCCGGC
>Ga0307380_10004216_pt1 | contig 19522 bp, 32 predicted proteins | sample UN3MG_FD_202239 | JGI IMG/M metagenome (GOLD analysis project Ga0307380, IMG submission 202239) | Soil microbial communities from Risofladan, Vaasa, Finland - UN-3 | ecosystem: Environmental > Terrestrial > Soil > Coastal area > Acid sulfate soil | place: Finland: Risofladan, Vaasa | collected... | reverse complement strand
TGGTCGATCCGATCTCGACGCGTTCGGGCAGACCTTCGAGTCGAAGGATGGCAAGCCTCACCGCGGGTTGGCCGATGTGCGTGACCACCTCAACGAGTTCCGCGCCTACTCCGACCTGTTCAACGAGATCCCCAGGGTCGGCGAGTGATGGCCGCGTCAGCGGATCACACCCCCGAACTCTCCCGAGAGGAGTGGAAGCAGCGGATGGTGGCCTTCTTGGAGTCGCGCCACTGCACCATGTTCGGTCGGTCGATGCCCTCCGCGGCGCCGGACGAACGCGAGGACACCGCCGAGTGGTACGCCGAGTTGATCGTGCGAGCGGGGTTGAAGGACTACGGGGACTGACCGATGCCGGTCATGGATGAAGCGGACCGGGAACCCCCCGAGGGGGCTATCGAAACCGCGCTCTGGTGCAACCACTGCATGTTGCCGTCCGCGTGCCGGTGGCCCGTGCAGGTGTACGCCGCTGGTTCCGGCCGTCCCATCGGCAACATGACCGTGGTGATCTGCGTTGACTGCGGCTCCCGACTCAGCGACGAGGGCGATCCCGTCGGGTAGTCCTGGCTACTGTAGAGACAGTTAGATACGATGGGCGCCATGTTGGTTGCCATCGTCCTCGGGTTCATCGTGCTCGGGCTTCTGGCCTTCATGGTGGGCGCCATCGCTCTCGGAGAACGCAATCGCGCCCTCGTGGCGAAGCAGGAGGGCCTGGACCCTGATGTCGGTGAATTGACCGACATCGACCTCTCTGGCAACGGCAGTCTCAGTCCCACCCCAGAGCGTTCTGCTGCCGAGTTCCGTGATGTGAGCCGGGGCCTCTCAGACGCCCTGAATGGCCGTGTGGCGCAATCCGGGTCCCAGGACACCGAGGACGCCTCAGAGGCGCCTCCTGTGGGCGCTGGGTGGGACCTCGTGACCTCTCCGATGACCGAGGTGCCGCCCCTCGGGTTCAATCCGCCGGAACCGGAAGCAGAACCGGAAGTGGACCCGGTGACCAGGCTGCAGCAGGAGGCGGCGGGCAGGCCCCCCGGCGAGTTCAAGAAGTGGAACAAGCAGTGAGTCACAAGATCCCCGACTCCCTCCTCCCCCTCGCCGCCCCGATCGGCGAGCCGCAGTTGCTTGAGGGCAACCCACGCGTGGGCGACATCGACGCCGTGGCCAAGTCTCTCAACCGCTTCGGCCAACGCAAGCCGATCATCGTCCAGCGGTCCAGCAAGCAGGTCATCGCGGGCAACCACACCCTGCAGGCGGCGCGCCGGTTGGGGTGGACCGAAATCGCCGTGTTGTGGACCGACGACGATGAGGCCACCGCCAAGGCGTTCGCCCTCGCTGACAACCGCACCGCCGAGTTGGGCACCTACGACGACGACGCCCTGGCGGCGATGATCGCCGACGTGCTCGAAGCCGACGAGGCGCTCCTTGAGGACGCGTCCTACACGATGGAGGATCTCGAAATCCTCTTGGGTGAGACGGCCGCTCCAACCGAGTTGGAGGAGGCAGGCTCCGAGGACGACGAGGGTTCTGGGGAGAACCCCTTGACGGACCTCAAGCGCAAGGAGGACGCTCCCAGGCGAGCCACCTTGTCGCTGATGGACCGCTTCATGGTGTCGCCGTTCACCGTCCTCAACGCTCGCGAGGGTTGGTGGCAGGACCGCAAGAACGCGTGGATCGGCCTTGGCCTCGAAGGCGAGTTGGGGCGCGATGACAAGCCCCGGACGTGGTACCTCGCCGCTCCCCAGCGTCACCACAACCCTGACCGTCCCTTCGTCGCCGAGGGCGCCGCCGAGGAGAGGAAGCGAGCCGAAGATGAGTGACACCGAGGTCGAGTCCAACGACTCTGAACTCCTCTACGGCGACGGCGCCACATCGATCTTCGACCCCGTGCTGTGCGAGATCGCCTACCGCTGGTTCTGTCCAGCCAAGGGCCTCGTGCTCGACCCCTTCGCTGGGGGGTCGGTGCGCGGCATCGTGGCCGCCAAGTTGGGGCGCCGCTACATCGGCATCGACGTGCGGGCCAATCAGATCGAGGCCAACTACCAGCAGTCCAAGGGCCTCCTCACCGACGGGTTGGGGATCATCCCCGACGTGCCTGAGGCCACCATGCCCGACGTGACGCCGGTCGAGTTCTTGGAGGACCGCGGCGTCTGGCTCAAGCGCGAGGACAAGTACGTCTACGCCGGGGTGCGTGGCGCCAAGGTTCGTACCTGCATGCACTTCATCGCCCAGGCCAAGGAGAAGGGCGTCGGAGTCGTGACCGCCGGTAGCCGCCTGTCGCCACAGGTGAACTTCGTCGCTCAGATCGCGTATGAGATGGGCGTGAAGTGTCGCGTCCACGTTCCGTCCGGTCCACTGACCCCGGAGTTGCTCGCCGCTCGGGCCGCTGGCGCCGCCATCACCCAACATGACTACGGCTACAACTCGGTCATCATCGCTCGCGCCCGAGAGGACGCCCAGGAGCGCGGCTGGATCGAGGTGCCCTACGGCATGGAGTCTCAGGAGGCCGTGGACTACACCAAGCCTCAGGTCGTCAACATCCCCGAGGACGCCAAGCGCCTCGTCAATGCGTGTGGGTCCGGCATGACCCTCGCTGGCATCCTGTGGGGTCTCAAGGAGCAGGGCATCGACATCCCGGTCACGGCCATCTGTGTCGGCCACGTCCCCGAGGAGCGCCTTGATCGCTGGGCACCTGAGGAGTGGCGCGACATGGTGGAGTTGGTCGATGAGGAGTCGGACTACCACGTCCCCGCCGTTCGCACCGACCTCGATGGAGTGGGGCTGGACCCGTACTACGAGGCGAAGTGCCTGCCCTATCTCCGTGAAGGTGACCTCTTGTGGGTCAGCGCCATCCGCCCCTCGGCCGTGCCGGTGATCGCCCCTGATCCCGTCTGGATCGAGGGCGACGGCATGGACGTGATGGACCTCACCGACGAGACGGCCGACATGATCTTCACCTGCCCGCCCTATGGCGACTTGGAGGTCTACTCCGACGATCCTCGCGATCTCTCCACCATGGAGTACCCGGACTTCATCGAGGCGTTCGGCAAGATCATGGCCAACTCAGCCAAGCGCCTCGCCGACGACCGCTTCGCCGTGGTCGTAGTCGGGGACTTCCGTGACAAGAAGGGCTTCTACTACGGCTTCCCCGCCGACACGGTGAAGATCATGGAGGCAGCCGGGCTGCGCCTCTACAACGAAGCGGTGTTGGTGACTCACGCCGCCAGCCTCCCGCTGCGCGCCGGGCGTCAGTTCGACGCCACGCGCAAGTTGGGCAAGACCCACCAGAACCTCCTCGTCTTTGTGAAGGGCGACCCGCGCAAGGCGACTCGGGCTTGCGGCCCTGTGATGGCGATGGACTCATCAGAAGGACCCGGCGAATGACCGATTCACTCCTTGATCGCATCACCAGGGTCAGCGTTGACCTGATCGAGCCATTCCCCGGCAACCCCCGCATCGGGGACGTGGCCGCCATCATGGAATCGCTGGTCGAGAACCAGCAGTTCGCCCCGATCGTGGTGCAGCAGTCCACCGGCTACATCATCTCGGGCAACCACACCTACCGAGCAGCCTGCGAACTCGGCTGGGGCGAGATCGATGTCGTGTACCTCGACGTGGACAACACCCAGGCGAAGCGCATCTTGCTCGCCGCCAACAAGATCGCTGATCGCGGCACCTACGACGAGCGACTCCTGGCCGACCTGCTTTCCGACATCTTGGACGAGAGCGACGCGCTTCTCGAAGGCACCGGCTACACCTCCGACGAAGTGGACGACCTTCTGGCCGCTGCCATCGACTTCGAGATCCCCGAGGAGGACTCGGGCGAAGGTGTCGGTCTCACTGCTGCGGTGCTCGACCGAATCATGCCTCCCGACGAGGACTACGACGACATCGAGGACGAGTCCGACGATCTCATCGAGGGGGCCAGCAATTCTTCAACCCCGGCCCCCACCACCGACACTGTTGGCATCGAGGCGGTCGAGTTCGTGATCTTCCGCTTCGGCGAGTTGCGCGCCAAGGTCCCGCGTCCAACCTACGAGCGGTTCATCAAGGGATGGCTCAAGCAGCACTCCGGCGACCTCGCTCTCGCGGGTATCGCTGCCGCCATCGAACTCGGGGTCGATGAGGACTCGGTGGAACCCGCTGTGGCCCAAGGGGCCGAACGCTGGCTCTAGTGTCATGCCTGTGCCGTAACATGGGTCCATGGATGAGGAGGGCTTGAGTCCCCAGGATGCTCACCGCATCGAGATCATGGAGGGAGTGATCGAGGCCGCTCTCAAGGGGGACATGGATGCCTTCGAGGCCCTCAACTCGGAATGGGAGCGTATCGACCCGCTCAACGAGGACGGCTACCACGTTCGCTTCGGCGAGTTCGGCTCCGCTGAGCAGTACCTAGAGACAGGCTTCTGCCACCACTGCCAACGTGGATGGCAGATCAGCGGCGTTCGGTTCGGCAAGGCCATCCCCGGCATGTCCCAGATGCTCCACATGCAGATCGAGTGTTCTGACTCCGACGACTGCAACTGCTGGGTTCAGCCCGACGAGGGAGTGGACGAGGAGCACCCCTTCGGTTGGGTCTGCTGCCAGCGTTGCGGGCGCGCCGAACCGATCTGCGAGTGCCTGGGTCCCATCACCTGCGGGCCGTGTGCTCTTGCCTGGAAGTCAGCCTCCAAGGGATAGCGTCACACCCCTGGGCTAACGTGTAGAACATGCTCGACTCCCGTCACAGGGTTGTGCTACTATACGTTCAGACGCGAAAGGAGGTGCACCAATGAGCCAGATGTCCATGGGATTCGACCGACACACCGCCCCCCCGGCGACCGCTGCACCACAGATCGCCCTGCGCCCCTATCAGGAGGAGGCGCTGGCGAACATCGCTGATGCCGCGAACCGCGGCGTCAGGCGCCAACTCGGCGTGGCGGCGACCGGCTTGGGCAAGACGATCATCTTCTCGTCCCTCGCCCAGCGCACGGACCGGCCGACCCTGGTGCTCGCTCATCGCGACGAGTTGATCACTCAGGCAGCCGACAAGATGCTGCAGGTCTGGCCCGGCGCCGACATCGGCGTGGTCAAGGCTGAGCGCAACGAGGTGGACCACCAAGTCGTGGTCGCCTCCGTGCAGACGCTCGCTCGGGCTTCTCGCCGAGAGCAGTTGCCCACCGACAAGTTCGGCCTCGTGGTCATCGATGAGGCACATCACGCCAAGGCCATCTCCTACCTCAACATCATCGAGTACCTGCGTGCCGGTGATGAGGACGGCCCCCTCCTCGTTGGAGTGACTGCCACGCCGGACCGCGGCGACGGTAAGGGTCTGAACGAGGTGTTCGATGAGATCACCTTCACCTACGACATGCTCTGGGGCATCCGCTCGGGCTACCTGTCGGACCTGCGAGGGATGCGCGTCACCCTCAACGCGGACTTCTCCAAGGTCAAGAAGGTCCGGGGCGATTACGACTCCGGGCAGTCCGGCCAGATGCTTCACGATGCTGATGCCCCGGCGATGATTGCTGACGCGTGGCTCAAGTACGCCAGCGACCGCAAGACCCTGGTGTTCACCCCGACGGTGGCAACGGCTCTTGAGGTCGAGGCCGAGATGGTCAAGCGTGGAGTTGCCGCTGCCATGGTGTCCGGCGAGACGCCACTCGATGAGCGCCGCGACATCCTGGCGCGCTACGCCGCTGGCGAGATCCGCGTGGTAGCGAACTGCGCCGTGCTCACCGAGGGGTTCGATGATCCCGACACCTCCTGCATCGTCGTGGCTCGCCCGACGCGCAGTCGGGCGCTCTACACCCAGATGATCGGGCGCGGCACGCGCCGCCACCCCGGCAAGACTGATTGCCTCGTCATGGACGTGGTTGGAGCATCGGCCGAGCACTCGCTCGTGACGGTCCCCTCCTTGTTCGGCATCAAGAAGGAGAACCCCTTCGAGAAGGGCGAGATGGCCGTGACCGCGGCCATGGACGAGCAGGTCGAGGACGAGATCAAGCGGGGCGAACTCAAGGCGGCCGAAGCCGACCTGTTCCGCAAGGTCCTTGAGTCCCCGATGGCGTGGATCACCTACAACAACGCCCTGGCCCAGACCTGCTACCAGATCAGCCTGGGGGACCGCGAGAAGGGCAACGTCGTCATCGAGCCGATCCCGGTCGATCTCGCCGACGAGAATCCCGGCCCTCGCCACCACCGCGTTTACCTGCAGTGGGAGGACGGATACGTCCCCCAGGAGTCCGGCATCGAGATCCGATCGGATGGGTCGGGGTTTCGCACCCTCATCGCCAACGTGGACCTTGAGATGGCTCAGGGCGTGGGTGAGGACTTCGTTCGCAAGAACGGCGCCGCTGCCCTGACGGACCGCAACGCCGCATGGCGTCAGCGCCCGCCGACTGAGAAGCAGATCGGTGCCGCCGAGAAGTGGCGCATGCAGATCGACCCAGAGTGGACCGCGGGCGAGTTGAGCGACGCCCTGTCCGCCCACATCGCTGGCAAGAAGGCTCGCTCACGCAACCGGCCCGCTTGGGCTGCCAAGAAGGGACGCAAGTCATGAAGTTCACCGCTGATGCCTCAGCCATCAAGAAGGCCCTCGACCTCATCCGCCCCGGAGATCCGGCCCGTCACGCGCTCCCGCATGACGGCGGCGTGCAGATCGAGGCTCGCGGCAAGAGCGTGGTGGTGCTATCTACCTGCGGCACCTACCAGGGTCGCTGGGAGTCCATCCGGGTCCCAGGCCAAGAGGTCGCCGCCGTCGGCACTGTCGTGCTCCCGTTCGGTCGCTTCAAGCGACTGATGGGGGCCATGAAGGACGAGTCGGTTGAGTTCGACGTGGACGAGAACCACGTCACCATGACCTCGGGCAAGACGGTCGTGACCATCAAGCCGTCCACTGCCGATCGCATGCCCGCCACCCCCATGAAGGGGGCAAGTGCCGTCCAGATCCAACTGCATGGCGGGGCCTTGGCCGAAGCCCTGAGGTTCTCATCTCGCGATGAGAGCCGCCCCGTCCTCAACACCGTGTTCTACGACGGTGGCTCCTACGTCTCCACGGACTCCTACCGACTCTCGGTGGTGGATGTTCCCGAGCACGCCTGGGATGGGGAGTTCATGATCCCACGCAACGCTGCCGAGGCGATGGGGCGCCTGGGTGACCCGAAGTTCTTCACCGCCTGGACCGACCAGACCCACATGTGGGCGGACCACGGTGATGCTCAGGTGGTGACCAGGCTGCGCGAGGGGCAGTTCCCCGGCTACAAGCAACTGATCCCAGAGGGAGGACGCGGCGCAGCGAAGATCACCGAGGAGTTGCGCGACGCCGCTCTCAAGATCCACCGGCTGGCTACTGCCGTTGGGCACGGGTGGGAGTGGGGGACACCCGTCAAGATCACTCAGGCGGATTCCACCAGCGTGGTGCTCACGATCGCCAACGACGAGAACGTCATCGAGATCAAGGCCCTTGGCCAGATCGGCCACACCGTCGGCTTCAACCCGAAGTACCTCGCGGACTTCTTCACCGGCACCAACGTGGACTCGATGTTCGGCCAGGACTCCCTCAAGCCTTGGGGCTTGGAGGAGGCCGCCGACTACTGCTCCGGCGCCAAGCGGATGCGCCTGCTGATGCCGGTGCGGACCTCCTGACGAGAGCGCTCGACATCGCAAGTCGTAGACAGCGCGCCAGCGCTACGCTCGGTACATGTCGGCATGCCTGAGGTGTGACGGCTGCGGCAAGGCTGTGGCCGAGCATGAGGATGACTTCAAGACGTGGTGGCGCCTGACGCGCTACGGCGCCGATTGGATCGAGGAGCCTGGCGCTCCGATGGGTCCGGTGCCCATCTTGTCGATGCACTCGGTGTTCATGACCCCGATGGGCATGGTCGAGATGGACTCGATGCCCGACTTCGAGGACGATGAGGACGACGAGATCGAGTTCGACTCCGAGCCATCGATGGCCGTAGTCCACTTCTGCTCGTCGCGGTGCTTGGCCCAATGGGCCGGACAGGCGGCAGCGCTGGAACCGTGAAGGGCAAGCCCCCACGGCGCAGGCGATGCTGCGCTCCTGGCCAGAGTCTCCGCAATGGGCGGAGATCGGGGCATCGTCATGACAACCGCCATGACAAGCAACCCCGACCCACGCGCCCCCAGAAGAAGGACTAGGCGTCCTCCACGAACCGGAACATGTGCAGCGAGTAGCGCTGGACGCCCTCGTCGTTGCTTCGCTTGAGGCGGTGCCCGTTGAACTGCTTGAGGTCGCTCTCGCGGAATCCCCAGCCGTCCACCTCGAACTCGGAAGCGGCTTCACGAACCTTGACCATGAAGGCGTCGCCCCAATTGGTGTCGTCCAGGGGGAGAACGATCTCGATGGTCTTGTTCTCGTGGCGCATCCCGACGTACTCCATCCCGCGGAACGTCGGGATCAGCCCGGCGGCATCAGAGCCGCACGAGACGACCGTGGCGTACTGCTCGGGGGTGAGTTCCACGCTGAGGAACAGAACGCCCGACTTCTCGTCGGAGACGTGCAACTCGAAGGAGTCGTAGGGTTCGGCGTTGGAGTGGACTCGCGCGATGCGAACCCTCACGGTTGTGTCGATCTGGCTCTTGGTCATGGTGGTGCCCCTTTCGTCGGCGTCTATCTTGTTCTACAGTAGACCCTACCATGTGGGTATGACGCCATATTGTCCACATGGGGTAAGATGGCGGCATGAGTAACGGTGGCGCACCTTCCAAGTTCAACGAGGACCGCGCCGACAAGTTGTTGCAGGCCGTGCGCGGCGGCAACTACTTGGAGACGGCAGCACGCTACGCGGGCATCTCCTATCCCACGCTGCGTCGCTGGATTCTCAAGGCCGACGACCCCAGCGCTCCGCCCGAGTACGTCGAGTTCAAGGAAGCCTTGGAGAAGGCCCGAGCCGACGCCGAGGTGGCGTCGCTGGCCAAGATCCAGAAGGCAGCCGGAGAGGGCGCCTGGCAGGCGGCCGCCTGGTACTTGGAGCGCTCCTGGCCCGAGCGGTGGGGGCGTCGGGACACCAACCGCGTCGAGTTGGTCGGCGAGGGTGGCGGCCCTGTCAAGGTCGTTGCTGGCATCGAGTTGGACAACGCGTCGATGACTGCCCTTGCTCAGCGTCTCGCCAGCCGCCATGCTGAGGACGAGCGCGAGATCGAGGAGGCTCAGATCATCGAGGAGTACCGCACCGAGTTGGAGTCAGGAGAGCCAACCGCTGTTCCTGACGACATCTCCGGGCTGGACGACCTGGGTGACGACGACCCGTGGCAGGATCGAACCTGATGCCGGGCGGAGCGGGGAAGGCCAAGCGGTCTTGCCCGATGTGCAAGCCCTACAAGTTCGCGGGCAACAGCAAGGAACGGCGTTCGTTTTCTGAACGCCGCCGCCTTGGCCAATCGAGGCGTTTCTCCAAGAAGGTGCAGGCCCATGAGCGGGACTGAGGGCGAGTCAGACTTCGTAGTCATCCCACCTGACCTGCTGGACAAGGCCAGCCCTGAGGAGCGCGAGGCGTACTTCCAGTACCTCCTCGGCCACGTCATCGAGGCCGATGAGTGGGAGCCGTGGATCAGGATGCTGTTCCCATCGACGGCCGACCGGCCGTTCTCCGAGGGCCATCAGAAGTTCTGGGAGTGGGTCTGGGAAGTCGAACCGGGCAAGCGTCCGAAGCCTTGGGTGTCGATCTGGCCTCGTGGCCACGGCAAGTCCACCTCATCGGAGTTGGCCGTGGTCGTGCTCGCCGCCCGCCGCAAGCGCCGCTACGGGATCTACGTCTCTGAGACGCAGGACCAAGCCGATGACCATGTTGCCAACGTCGCCGCCATGCTGGAAGCCGACTCGATCGAGATGGCCTATCCCGACCTCGGCGAGCGCCTCATGGGCAAGTTCGGAACCTCCAAGGGTTGGAGGCGCAACCGCATCCGCACCAAGACGGGGTTCACCCTCGACGCCATGGGCCTCGACTCAGCCGCTCGTGGTGTCAAGTTGGAGGACCAGCGCCCCGACTTCATGGTCTTTGACGACATCGACGGTGAGTTGGATACCGATGAGCGCGTCGAGAAGAAGGTCAAGACGATCACGCGCAAGTTGCTCCCGGCCGGTGCCCAGGACTGCGCCATCTTGATGGTCCAGAACCTCGTGCACGACAACTCGATCTTCGCTCGCCTCGCCGACGGGCGTGCCGATTTCCTGCGCGACCGCATCGTGAGCGGGCCGATCCCGGCCATCTGGGATCTTGAGTATGAGGAGCGCGACGCCAAGTTCGTCATCACGGGCGGCACTCCATCGTGGCCCGAGGGCTTCCCTGTCGATTCCTGCCAACTGCTGATGAATGACATCGGCTTGTCAGCCTTCCTTGCGGAGTGCCAGCACGAGACGAGGCCCGCCGAGGGCGACATCTTCACCCACCTCACCTTCGCTCACGTCAGCCATGATGAGGTCCCCGCCCTGCGTCGCGCCGTCGTGTGGGTTGACCCCGCCGTCACCACCACCGACGCCTCGGACTCGATGGGCATTCAGGTAGATGGCCTCGGGGTGGACGACAAGATTTACCGCCTGTTCTCGTGGGAGAACCGCTCCACGCCGTACCGGGCCATCGCCCTCGCCATCGAGAAGGCGCTTGAGTACGGAGCCGAAACCGTGGGGGTCGAGACGAACCAGGGTGGTGACCTGTGGCGCGTGGTGTACGACCAGGCATGCGAGGACATCCGGCGCGAGCGCGGCGATCTCCACATGAAGATGCCTCGCTACCGCCAGGAGAAGGCGACGGCTGATCTCGGCTCGAAGATCACCCGAGCGGAGCGCATGCTGGTGGACTACGAGCGCGGCTTGTTCGTGCACGTCGAGGGCACCCACCACGCCTTGGAGTTGTCCTTGCGCCGCTTCCCGAAGGTCAAGCCCTTCGACCTCGTGGACGCCGCCTATTGGTCGTGGGCCTACTTGGCTGGACCGCTTCACCGCCGCAAGGCCAAGGTGAGGTCCTCGTCCAAGAAGTACCTCGGGCAAGGCATGGGCATCGCCAACGCCCCCTCGATCGGCTCCTACAACTAGGGCAATCCACCCGAGGGGCGCTTGTGCGCCAACTCCTCGCGGCACTCCTTGCACACCCCGGTGTAGATCCCATTCGGGAGGACGAAGGCCATCTTGTGCAGGGGCCGCTCACAGCGGATGCACTCGATGCAGTCCTCGATCTTGGTGGTGTAGTGAAGCGGGTTCTTCTTCACGCGGATGGCGTGACGAGGCCCAAGCCAGCGATCTCCCATGGGGGCATCCTACTCGATCACCGTGACACTCTATTATGTGGCGCCCCGCGAGAAAGGCCGGGGCGAACCCCGGCCCATCTCGTTCCCCCCGAGTGCCGCCGCACTCAGATCAAGTGACCTGCGCCGTCCAAGCCTTGGTCCACGTCGTGGGGCCGACGATGCCGTCAACAGCCAGACGCTTCTCCTGCTGGAACTTGAGGCACACGCCTCGGCTCTGCTCGCCGAAGTAGCCATCCACGTCGATGGGCCAGCCGCGGTTCTTCATCTGCTGCTGCCACTGACGAACGTCGGCGCCGTTCATGATGGGCGACTGCACCATCAGGTAGCGACCGGGCCAAGCCGGAGCCGCTGGCGGACGTGGCGTCGGGGTGGGAGCGGGGCCACCGCCGGAGCCTCCGAGGCTGGGCTTCCAGTTCTCGCGCTCGGCGGCGCTCATCGAACTGAGAGTTGCTGGGCCGACGAGGCCGTCAACCAAGAGGCCGCGACCCTGCTGGAACCAACGGGTGATCCCGTCGGTCAGTGAGCCGAAGTCGCCGTCCGCTGCGATCCAGTAGCCACGCCCAGCGAGGCGCGCCTGCCAATCGTGAACGTCCTGACCGATGTCGCCCTTGCCGAGCACGCGGGCAGAAGGAGGAGCGGGGGGAGGACCGGGAGGAGGGGGCGTTGGGGGAGCACCACCGAGGCTCGCCTTGGCGTGCTCGATGACGCGGCCCATGTTGATCTTGCCGCCATCCCAATGGTCGTTCTCGGGAACGTGCTGGTGCCAGCAGGCGCCGTCGAAGCCGTTCCATGCGCCGTAGGAGAGACGCTGGGGAGCGTTGGGCCGAGCGATGAAGCCGTCCTCGGGTCCGACGGTGGCCGGATGGTTGTCGAGGTTGAGGGCGCTGAGTTCACGCTGCACGTCAGCGATGTGCTCGCCGATGAACCGGAGCCACTCGTCGGGCCAATTCGGCGTCTCCGCGGCACGGCCGCAGATTTCGGTCTGGATGGCATGAGCGCGGTTCGTCTCGACACCGCCGCTCATGTTCTTGAGAGCGGCCGAGGACCAATCCGTCGGGATGAACTGCACCTTGCGCCCGTTGGCCGGGTCGATGCAGAAGTGCGGGGTGGAGCACGGACGACCCTGGAACAAGGAGATCACGCCGTTGATCGAGCCAGGGTTCGACTCGGTGGTGTGTCCGACCCAGCGCCACGGCGTTCCGCCGACGTAGGTCCCAGGTCCGGTACAGCCGAGGATCTCGACTCGTTCATAGCCAGGCAGCCAACCCATAGGTCACTCTCCAAGAGGGTCTTGCGAATGAGGAACAGAGTACCCCACCCGATCGCTGCCGTCTAGGATCGACACCTATCCGGGGAGCGGGACGCTCGCCGCTCGCTTCACCCGGTAGCGCCAGAGGCCACCTTCGAGCCGCTCCGACTCAACCGAGAAGGAGCCGAACTTGCTCTTGCGGAGATCCCTGATCCGGGCGGACACCGCCGCCTCAGTGTCCCCGCCTCCCGTGAGGTTCCGAACCGCCTGGGTGAGTTCCGACAAGGTGAACCACTCATTGGGACGCCACTCCACCATGGCTTCGTACACGGCAAGCATCTGACCGTTGAGGCGCGACTTGTCGAACGGCTCCTCATAGGTATCGCCGTCGTGGTCCGGCATCGGGTCGCTGGTCCTGGCGGCCTCGCTGAGTTCTTCCAGCAAGGTCTTGATGTTCTGATTCCCAGCCAGGGCGAGACGCTCAGGGTCGTTCTCCGCCAGGTAGGCCACCAGGCGACGATTGGCCGCCACGATGTCCTCCAAGATGTCGGTCCGGCGCCGAGCCATCAGTTGGCTCCGCTTCCCTTGACCCGCTTCATGATGTCGATGCACTCGGGGCAGATGGGATAGCGACTCGGGTCCCGGTTCGGAACCCACACCTTCCCGCACAGCGCTTGGATCGGGACGCCCTCGATGTAGGCGCGAGCCTGGTCGTCCTTGCGGACGTAGTGGGCGAAACGATCGTGGTCGCCCTCCTCCATCTCGGGGTCGCTAGTGCGGATGTCTGGCTCGATGGCAGTCATGGTCACTCCCTGGTGGCAGTGGGGGGAGTTACCCCCCCACCGCCTGTGGCTGGGACAGCCCCTCAGGCTTGGCCTGTCGGGTGAAGCCCATGCGCTCAACAGCCACATGCCCAGGTGGCGTGTAGCCAGGGTCGGTGATGATCTCCTCGTAGACCTGACCGTCGGGGGTCATCATGAACGGGAACTCCTCGCGGTTGGCGCCGCCGGTCCGCCAGGTCAGGTTGCGAACCGGGCGCCCCTTGATCCACGCGTTCCACGCCTTGACGGCGACCGCCGCGTACTCCTCGCGGCCGCGCTTGCCCTTCGATGAGGAAGCGTTGAGGAGCCAGCGCCGAAGCACGTTGATCGGATCATCCTCAGCGAGATTGGCGCCGCTCTTGACGTGCTGGATGAACTCAGCCGCATCGATCGGACTGATCCGACGGATACGCATGAGGAACGGACCACCAACCGAAATGGGGAGCCGAAGGGGCTTGGAGGCGACGGGCTGCCACCCCTTGATGGCGTCGCGGATGTCGGGGTTGGCTTCCAGCCACACGAGCCGCTCGGCGTTGGAGTGCTGCTTGCCGCGATGAGCGGGAGTGCCAGCGGTGTCCCAGCACAGGCCCGTTTCGCAAGCAGATGCGAGCGAGGAGACGGACACCTCGCCACGCCAGCGGAGGATGTCGGAGAAGGTCCGCCGCGCTCCGGTGTCCATGGCGATCTGCGTCTCAGACAGAAGGCCGCTGGTCACGATGGTGTCGAAGGGCATCCCGGCCTGGATGCAGGCGAGCAGGCGATGCTGTCCATCGAGCAGGTCCCCCGTGGCACTGATCTTGATGGCTTCGCCGTTGACCACCCACGAGCCGCCCTCCATGTCTCGGACGTACTTGTCCACCACCGCGTTCCGCACCTTGCGGTTGTTGGTGTTGGTCCGCAGGATGGCCTCGGCCTCTTGCGGAGTGATGGTCCGTACCTCGCTCTTGATCTCCATGATCACTCCTTGTCGAGTTAGGTAAACAGTGTACCAGGGGGGTGTGACACCCTTCCTGGCTGATCAGTCCCAGAGGCCGCCGAACCACTCGCCGTAGAGGGGCAGCATGGCCTTGAAGTGTTCGCGCCCGCTCTCATCGAAGTCCTCGATCTCGCTGAGCGCCCCGCGCCAGCCCTCCTCGAAGTAGGCCAGCATGGCGCACCAGCGCTCGAAGCCGTCGTTGGGGCCGCCCTCGAAACCGATCTGGGCGTCGATCGCCTGGATCTCAGGCCAACGCCTGGCGCGATCGTCGTCGGTGAGCCACGCCTCCTCGTCTCCACGGGTCAGTCCCGTGGGGTAGCCGTGAGCGACGCGGCGCAACTCGGCGAGCATCTCAATGTTGACGCGAGCGATGTGCCCGTCCATGCCCCACAGGTCGTAGTCAGACCAGCCGCGCCGACCGCGCTGGACGAACCACCGGACCTCACGAGGGAACCGCCGCACGGGCTGCGCGATCTTCCAGCGGAACTGCATGTACGCCTTCTTCCAGATCGGCCACGCCTCGCGCTCGGCCTGGACGCGCTCCATGATGGAGTCGAGGCGCTGGCCCACCGGGATGTAGTTGTCGTCGCTCATTGGGGCACAGTACCAGAGGGGTGTGACACTACCGAAGGCTGCGGTCAGCGAACTGACCCACGACCTTGGCGACTTCGCCCCACCCGTGGACCCGGAAGCCCTGATCGAGCACCCCGCGGTTCCATGGCCGGTCGTAGAGGAAGCACGGGACGCCGACATCGAGGAAGGCTCGGAAGTTGTCCTCGTAGTCGTCCACCATCAGGTCGGGCCGGATGATCGTCTTGTGGGCCGAGAACACCAGCGAGTCGAACGGGACGCGGTGCTCCTCCAACCACTCCGAGGTGTTGTGGTGGCTCCGGGTGCCGAAGGATCGATTGGTGATGATGTGGATGCGGTGGCCGTCGTCGCGGAACTTCTGCAACGTCTCCACGGTGCCCTCGAAGGGTTCGCCGTGGCCGAACACCACTCCGGCATCCACGCCGTTGGCGCAGGCGGCCAGGAAGTCCTCGGTCGTCATCCCCCAACAGTCCCGGTAGAACTCCCAGGTGGTGTTCGGATCATCCGCTCCCCCGCCTGGAAGGTCAGCGGGGTCGTAGCCCTCGTGGGTGACGAGGTAGTGGCGCAGCGACTCAGTGAAGTCGTAGCACACGCCGTCCAGATCCATGCCGATGTCAAGCGTCCTCATCGAACTCGTCCTCCTCGTCGTGCCTGAATGCGAAGCCCGCCAGGGTGCTCATGGACCTAGCCCAAGAAGGGCACTCGCAACCAAGGCGATCCTCATGATCGCAATTGGAGGCCCGGACGACATCCCTGCCGACCTTCATGAGATCCCTGTGCGCGTCGGCAAGCAGCATGGTGCGGTCAGACAGGCACAAGGTGGTCGGCCCTGGAATGCCAGCGGCGGTCAGAATGTCGTGAGAGCAATCGAGGTCGGCCTGCATGGGCGCCGCTGGCAGGCCGGAGAACCACTCGGGATGGGCGTCATGGATGTAGTCCGAGAGGGTAGTGGCCAACTCGGTGGCGTTCTCGGGGACATCTTCGCCCCTCATGGCCCCGGTCGCCAGCGCCCACTTGATCATCTGGGTCAACTCGTCGCGCCTCACTCCTCGTACTCCTCGGGTGGGACCCAGGAGGCCAGATCGCTCATGTGGTTGGCGAGGGTGGTGAGGTGGTGGGCTTGAGACAGCGGTTCCTTGGAGTTGATGAAGCACTCCCACGCTCGCACGGCCGACTCCGCGGCGTCACCCGCCTCAGGATCGATGAGGGTGTCGTGCTCATCGATGTGCTGCAGAGTGAACTCGCCCGTAGTGGAGAACGACACTCCCACTGTGGAGAGGGCTTGGCGCACCATGTTGAGCGAACCGAGCCGGAAGTCATCCTCCTCGGAACTCCGAGAGTCCTTCATCTGCACCTTGAGGGTGGTGAGGGGCCGTTCGTTGCTGGCGCGCAGGACGGCACGGTCGCCAGCGGAGTTCTCCACCACCACTGTGATCTTGGTGATCTCCGGCACGGTCTCGACGGCGCTCATGTGGGCACCACCACGTCATCCTCGATCCCGACCCCGAGGCTGTCCGCCAAGGCGGTGATCCAATCGCGGCGACCCTTGGTGCGCTCGATCGACTCGGCGCGGTTCCTGGTGTGGTACTCGATGTCGCGCTCGGCCATGGCGATCTTCTGATCGCGGTACTCCTCACCCGTCAATGGGACCGGGGGGTCCATGGCCCCACAATCGAACTCGATGGAGGTCTGCAACTGCTCGACCATGAAGTCCTTGAGGCCCTGGTGGTCCGGCGTCGGGGGGCGCCATCCAGCGACCTCGGCGAGCATGCCGCGGTAGCGGCCCTCCATGTCGCGGCGCTCCTGCTCCCTCTCGCGCCAGCGGGCGAGGGCGGCCTCGTAGTCGTTGAACGCCTCGCCATCAGCCAACTCGATCGGGATGGCTCGGTACTTGTCGAGATCGGCCTTGGCCTTGGCGAGTCGCTCATCGCTGTAGCCGGTCTCGAACTTGGGGAGCCGCAGGGGAGCCTTGGGGCTGTCGTCGCGCTGCATGATGGCGGCGCCCATGGCTCGCGAGCACTGCAGGATGAACTCGTTGCGGGTGATCGGCTTGCCGTCATGAAGTTCTGAGGTGTATCCGGTAGGCATGGTGGTGCTCCTTTCGTTACGCGCGGCCGCACGCTGCGGCCACGCTGGGGTACTTGATCGCCCACTCGGAGTAGAGCATCCAGCGGGCCGGAGGGATGAAGGAGCCATCGGCGACCCATTCGCCGTACCACTGCACCAACTGAATGGAGTCGTGCATGTCGTACCAGCGGTGGCTGCAGATGTCGTGCATCTGCACGGGGTCGATGTCGAAGTGCTCGCGGACATAGACGAGCATCTCGCGCTCGGTGCCCTCCTCGACCCACTTCCGCATGTCACCAGCGGCCTGGCGCATCTGGGCATCGCTCACCCAATAGGTGTGCTTGACACTCTCGGGAAGATCGGGCATGAGGTTCTCCTCTCGTCGGGAGCACCAACATAGCACGTCGGTGTGACGGCGTACTATCAGCCGGGCGACGAGGAGCAGCGGGGATCGTTGGGCACGACAGCGACGGCGGAGCGGTTCGCATCCCCCTTGAACGCTGAGTAGACCATGTTGGGTCCATCGCACTTGTGGGCCACGTTGGAGTAGCCATCAGGGAAGGACATGGTGTCGGCCTTCTCGTCGTTGTTGGAGCCACGGGGAGCGTCGTTGAACTGCTCGGTGGCCTTGTCGGTGCACCCGGCGAGAGCCAGGGCGGCGACGACGATCACGGGGATGAGGAAGCGCTTCATGGGAACGTCCTTTCGAGACGCTGGATGTGGGTGTGTTGTTGGTAGAGCGTGTGGGCGCACCGGCAGGTGATGCACATGGCCTCGGGGGTGGGGAGGAAGTGACAGCGGAGGCCCTTCTCGCAGAGAGCGTGCAGGTCCTCGATCATTTCTTGAAGGCCGGGGGGCGTCGCGTCAGTCATGGCCGTATCCGCGGAAGATCATCTGCATGGCGCAGGTGGTGCCGCCGCCAACATGGCACGCCCACCCACTGCCCACCTTGGTCATCTCGACCTGGGGGCGCGAGGTTCCGCAGCGGATGCAAGCGCGCGGGTCCTCCTCGGCGTTCATCTTCGTGTCGCTCATGGTGGACACCTTAGCCGTCGGGTATGACACCGGGGCCGTCACACCCCCGTGATACTGTTGCGGCTGTTCGACACCGACGAGAGGATGCACCCTATGCCCACCACCTACGAGGCCACCGTGACCCAGACCCGCGAGGTCGTCTTTACCTTCACCGAGAAGGACATCTCGTCGGGGGACACGCCCGATGTCGCCGCCGAGGAGATGGCCCTCGCCATGGGGGACACCTTGTGGGACGAGGTGGATTTCTCCGTCGTGGTCGGTCCGGCCAGCGTCGAACCCGAGGAGTCCTGATGAGCACCGAGTACCCCAAGATCAACGGCCTCTACAAGCGCGGCGAGAAGGGCAAGATCATCGAGGGCGAGTTCAGCCGCCCCGAGTTCGCCTACCTCCGCACGCTCCCGTGGGAGTGGACCGAGAAGGTGGACGGCACCAACATCCGGCTCACCTACGAGGGGGGCTTCTTCCGCAGCAACGAGCACCGCTTCGTCGGCGGTCGCACCGACAAGGCCCAGATCCCCCCGAAGTTGCTCGATGTCTGCGTGGAGATCCTGCGCGCCGCCCCGTTGGAGGAGGTGTTCCCCGAGGAGACCGCCGATCCCAGCGCTCCCCCCGTGGTGCTCTACGGCGAGGGCTACGGTGCTGGCATCCAGAAGGGCGGCGGCAACTACCGCCCTGACGCCGGGTTCGTTCTGTTCGATGTCCGTGTGGGTCCCTTCTGGCTGTCTCGCGAGAACGTCGTGGACGTGGCCACCAAGTTGGGCATCGACGTGGTGCCCCTCGTGGCCACCTGCTCGATCCCGCAGGCCGAGGAGTTGGTCTGCACCGGGTTCACTTCGCAGTGGCCCGGCGTTGAGCGTCCCGAGGGCCTTGTGGGCCGCCCGCTCGTCCCCCTGTTCGACAACCGCGGGGCGCGCGTCACCACCAAGATCAAGTGGAAGGACTACGCGTGATGCGCTTCTTCGTCCGCCATGCCGGATGGTTCCTGGGCCTGGGCACCTACTTGGCCATCTACATCCTGCTCCCCGATGTGGACATGCGTCGCCGAGCGGTCGGGTCCGTCGTGCTCTCCGTGACCATCTTGATCGCCATTGCTGGCTGGGAGTACGACGAGTGATGGCCTGGCAGGAGATTGCCGGATGGATCGGGACCTTCACTGCCCTGGGGGGCTATGGCCTCTCGGTGCGGCGCGAGGACCCGCGCATCTTCCATGTCGCCAACGTGTTCGGCTCCATCGGAGTCGGCATCTCAGCCTTCGCCGTAGCGGCGTGGCCCAACCTGTTCTTGACCTTGTGCTTCGGTGCCATCGGCACCTGGGGCCTGATCCGAGGAGATCGATGACCGCCGAATGGAACACCCCCACCCCCTCTGGGCACACCTACAGGCCACCCACCACAGTGGCCGAGGTGCGCCAGCGCTGCACGGACTTCGGGCAGGGATGGATTGAGCATTGGGACGAGGCCGAGTGTGTCCCCGGCCCAACATGGGAGACGGTGAGCGTCCTGCTCGATGAGATCGAGCGATTGCGGATGATCCCAGCGATCG
>Ga0307380_10004215_pt1 | contig 19526 bp, 16 predicted proteins | sample UN3MG_FD_202239 | JGI IMG/M metagenome (GOLD analysis project Ga0307380, IMG submission 202239) | Soil microbial communities from Risofladan, Vaasa, Finland - UN-3 | ecosystem: Environmental > Terrestrial > Soil > Coastal area > Acid sulfate soil | place: Finland: Risofladan, Vaasa | collected... | reverse complement strand
ACGTAGGTGCAGGCCACCACCCTGGATGGCTGGCGATCGGCAGTCCCGGGACCCCACATCCCGCCCACGCCGCGGTACTTCATGAGCAGCGGAGAGGTCGCCTGAATCTCGAACGTGAAGCCTCGGCCCACCAGCTTCTCCGGCTCCATGTAGTGGACGCTCTGAGCGCAGAAGGTGTAGACGTACACGTCGCCGTCCACTGTGCGGGCCTCGGAGAAGTCGGATCCGTCCCATGACCGCTTCCAGAAGAAGTTGGTGTTGTCGGGGCGGACCTGGTTCCAGGCGTCCTCGTCGCCGCCGAGCCCGTAGAAGGTCCAGCCCGTGATGAGGGACTCGATGTGGGTCCACACCTGGTGGATCCGCTTGCCGCTCTGGATGTCGTCGCCGGGCTCGTTGAACAGCATGTGCGAGTGCCGGATGATGACCTTCTTGGCGATAGTGTCGCCGTCGTCGTCCGCGCCGAAATCGGTTGGGTCCCAGTCGCCGCTCTCCGATTCGTCTTGGTACTTGGCCAAGGCGAGCTCGAGCTCGCACGGCTTGATCTGCCGGCGGATCTTGCCGTCGCACGAAGCGACGTAGAGCTCGTTCCCGGCGGCGCCCGCGCCCGAGCTGCCGCCGTACAGGACGGACGAGTCTTTCCGGCGACGGAAGTCGAAGCTCCAGTCTGGCTGGAGTTCCTGGCCGTTCATCGACGGCTCGAACTCCCCGATGTACCCGACGTAGATGATGGTCCCCGGGCTGATCCCTGTCTTCGGCTCCCATTCGACCGTGCCGGTGGTCGGAACCCGAAAGAACAGGTAGACCTTGTTGAGCTTGTCGTAGGCGGCGAAGCCGTTCTCGAAGCTCTGGCGGTCCTTGCAATACTCCTCCTCGAACTTCAGCCGGAGGTCGTCGAGGACGTACCGGAAGGCGCCGTCGTAGATCCAGAACCCGTCGCGCGCAGCGAACCAGAGCCGGTTGTGGATCTCCTTGATCGAGTGGTGCGCGATACACCCGACGTTCGAGTCGAGGCGCTCCATGACGAAGTCGTCCTGGCCGGCGCCGAACTGGCGGACCATGTAGCTGTTGTCCTGGCAGAAGACGATCAGCTCGTTGCGGGCGCGGTGAATCCCGGTGATCGTCTCTTTCCCGAGGGTGTCGCGGAACTGGGCCTTCCCGACGTACTGCGGCCAGCCGGGCCTCGAATACCAGAGCCGGTAGGGGAACTCCGGGCTGCTCGCGTACCACATCCGGCCCGCCCAGGGATGGATATAACGGATCCCGGTGGGGGGGATGTTGTTGCGGAAGTCGTTGGGACCGAGGAGGGAGAGCCGCGAAGTGTTCACGTTCTCGGAGACCGCGGTGACCCCGTAGGGGGCCTCCCACGCCATCCGGTACTCGCCCCCGTTCATGGAGGCGTAACCGCGGACGTGCGTCACTCTCCTCTCGGCGTTGGGATCGTGGAGATTGGACCAGGCACGGCCCTCTCCGGTCAGCGTCCCCACGTCCACGAAGTTCGAGGGGTTCGACTCAGCCATGACCCGCTCGCCCTCTTTGTGCAGGAGGGTGACGTAGGCCAGGCAGTCCCCGCTCGAGCCGCCGGAGCCGGAGCCTGGGACGACCGCGATGGGCACCGAGGGAGGCTTGATACCGGCGAGGAGCCACGCGCCGTTGCTGGAGAGTCGGACGAGCGGGCGAGTGAAAGATCCGCCGAGATAGATGTCTCCACGGAAGTTCTCAAAGACCGGCCGGTTTCCAGTCCGGTAGACGCCCTGGGCGGCGAGCTCTGCGTTCCCAATCCCGGAGCCGACAGTCTGACCAACCAGGGCCAGGTTGCTGCCGCCGGAGGTGTACTCCTGGACGTAGGCGAGAGCCACCTTAGAACTCCTCGTCGTTGAGCACGATGTCTTCTGGCATGATGACCAGGGCCTCTGTTCCTACCGTTGGACCCACTTCCAGCGGGATGGTGTTGTACCAAACCGCCTGATAGGTGGGCCCGTCTACGATACTGAGGTTGGTGAGCTTCATGATGGCAGCCTTGGAGTTCATGTCCGGGGCCCCGGTGGGCAGGCCGCCGATTGAGATTTCGGTCCAGACGCCACCCACATACACCGCGTCCCCGACCGGGAGAGCCCAGTCCACGGTGCCCTCGAAGTCCTGGAAAAAATTGAGGAGGTTGGGGAGGTCGGTCCAGTTGGCATCGCTGACCCTTTGAGTGACGTAGTAGTTCTTCGGCACGGTGCTAATGACGAACAGCTTCCCGAGGTGGGTGAAGAAGGAGAAGGCCCCATAGAGATCGGGGCGAAGCGGCTGGCCCACGACGAACTCAAAGTAGGTGAATGCGGCACCGTCGAACTTGTAGATGCGGTTGCCGGTCCAGGTGGGAATGGCCCCGTCCCGCAGCCCCGTGCAGGCGATGTAGACGGCCCCACCGAAGCCGATCATGTCCGTGACCTGGAGGACATCCGGCGGGGCAATCGTCGTCCAAGTCCCGCCAGGGGCGTCGAGGAAACGAACGGTGCTCGTGGTCGACTCGCCGGCGAATCCGGTGCCGGGGCTCTCGCGTCCGATGGCGAGCACTCCGATTCCGTTGAAGATCCCCAGCTTCACGAGCTGGTCGCTGCCAAGGTCGACTTCCTCCCGCACCGTCACCCCATCGAAGCTGAAGACCTTGCCGTCGTCGCGGCTGATGTAGAGGTACTCCTGGATGCGCTCCTCGCCGGTCAGGGGATCGTCGGCGCGCCCGAAGACGGTTCGCATGTCCACGGGTCGGACGGTGGACTCAACGTCCGTAACTGAGTCGTAGAGGACCCACAAATCCTGGTAGACCTGGGCCGCAACGGCGAACTCCTGCTCGTCTGTCGGGAGCGTGATCTCCCAGAGGCAGACCACCTCATCCGAGCCGCCCGAGAGTGGCGCCGCGTTCTCGTTCTCCCGGAAGCGCGTCCCCAGAGCCAACAGCCTCTTGCGGTACTTGATGAAGATTTTGGAGAGAGACTTTCTTTCGGCAAAACCGAAAGACCATCTCGCGGGGCCGGCGCCGAGGCCATCGGCGTTGATGTAGCGGCGGAGTTCGTTCTCTTGGAGATTGCTCCCCGCCAGCTCAATCGTCCCGGTCTTGCCGTCGTTGAAGTTCGCCATGAATGCTTCGTCGGGACCGTAGGTCGCGGAGTAGTACCCTTCACCAGGAGGCACCGCCGAGCTCAAGGCACTCGGGCCCATCCAGATGCCCACTCCGACTTCGTTGACCTCGATCATCCCGGTGATGCACCCCGCGCCCTCGGGGGACGTGTGGAGCGAGGGCAGCAGGCCGGGCCGATCGGTCATGCCGGCCGGCGTGAGACGCACGTTCGCCAGGAGGTGGAACTGATCGTCGGGGATCGACGCGGGGTCCGAGGAGCGGTTCATCCCACGGAGCCGCTTGAACTCCCCGCCAGGTCGGAGCTCGAATGGACGGACGCCTTGGTCTGGTGTGCGCCTTGGCATATCAGGCCCTCCCAGGGCCAGCAGAAGCACGGCGACTAGAAGCCTCATTCAATTAGAGCTCCTCGGGATTGAGAACTGCATCTTCCGGGGACACCACCATGGCCTGTACTCCGACCGCGGGGCCCTCCTCGAGCGGGATCGGATTGAAGTACAGCGTCGTCATGGTCGGGCCGCCGTTCCACCCGTCGAGCGCCACAATCGCCTGCTTGTACGCCTCGTTAGCTATCGTGTCGTACCAGAACCCGGCGAGGAGGACGCGGCTTGAGCCGGCGTCGGGGAGGACCCAGTAGAGGGCGCCTTCGAAGTCTCCGCGGGAATTGATCTCCGTTGGGTATTTGACCCAGTTCGTGTCCGTGACGCGATGGTAGACCCACCAATTCAGGCTGTCGAGAAAGACCACGTTGAGAATCCCATTCCTGACAAAGAACAGGCCCAGGTGGTGACCTTCGCTGGGCGGCCCGATTACGGCGGTGAACTCGAAAATGTTGGTGAACGCTCCTGCCGGGAACGGAGCGAAGCCCGGGGCGTTGAATCTGTAGATGCGAGGTCCAAGCCAGCCACCAGGATTGGTGTCTGGGACCGGAGAGGCGATGTAGAGGTGGCCGCCGTTGGGGATGATGTCCGCGACCTGGAGAAGATCCGGGACGGATACGGAGCTCCACGCCTCACCGGGCGCGGGGAGGAAGCGGGCGAGCGTTTGGGTCACGGGAGGGTTCGCTGGAGCGTCGCTTCCGATCGCCAGGACACCGATGCCCTGGGAGACCCCGAGACGAACAACGATATTCGCCCCCATGCTGACTTCTTCCCGTACCGTCACCCCGTCGTAGCTGAAGACCCGTCCGTCGTTCCGTCCGATGTACATGGTCTCTGCGATGAGCTCCTCGCCGGTCAGGGGATCGTCGCTTCGCCCGAAGACCGTGACCGCATCCGAGACGGCGAGTTCCGGGTTTGCTTGGATGTCGGCCACCCAGAGATCCGTATAGAGCTGATAGCCAACGGAAATGGTGTCGTCTTTTTCAGGGAGCTCGACCTCGAACAGACAGGCCCACCGCTCGGTGGCGTTCAGGCCGTGCCTCACCCGATAGCCGAATTGGAGGAGCCGCTTCCTGAACCTGACGAGGGACACGAAGCCGCCCTCGGTCGAGAACGTCTCGAAATTCCCGGTACGGGGGATGGGCGGAAGTACCATGATGTAATCAGTCCCCGTCGGGTCCTTCGGTGGGTCCTGCAGATTCTCGTACCCGTAGCGTCTGAAGTCGGCGCGCTGGTCCTCGCGGCCTTGGTAATCCTCATAGCTGACGGTCCCGACCTTCGATTCGTTGAAGATGGCGAGCTGCATGTTCTCTGGATACACCGTCGAGTCGTAGTGGGCGCCAAGGTAGCCCGGGGCGGCAATCGGGCTGTTCACGTCAGCGGGGCTCGGGGTAATTGCGATGCCCACTCCGGCTTCGTTGACCTCGATCATCCCGGTGATGCACCCCGCGCCCTCGGGGGACGTGTGGAGCGAGGGCAGCAGGCCGGGCCGATCGGTCATGCCGGCCGGCGTGAGACGCACGTTCGCCAGGAGGTGGAACTGATCGTCGGGGATCGACGCGGGGTCCGAGGAGCGGTTCATTCCGCGGAGCCGCCTGAAGTCCCCGCCGGGCCGGAGCTCGAATGGGCGGACGCCTTGGTCTGGTGTGCGCCTCGGCATGTCAGGCCCTCCCAGGGCCAGCAGAAGTGCGACGGCTAGGAGTCTCATTCATCTCTCATCGCCCGAAGAAGGAGGACACTCGCCGGGTCTGCTCCCCCTGGAAGCGGTTCTCCTCTTCCTGCATGAAGCGGAGCCCGGCCTGGTACTCGCCGAGGGAGAACTGCCAGCGGGCGTCCCCCTTCGACTCCCGCGCCTTCATGCGAAGGCCGGGGACCAGGACGAGCTGGTGGTACTTCTCGGGGATCGCCTTGATCGCGTTGACGTTCGCGGTCTCGTCGATGGTGGGCGGATTCGGCTGATACCAGATGACGAGATCGGCGGCCGCGGTCGTGGGGATCTGGATGAGCTGGAGGTAGGTCGTGGGGTCCTGGCCGAACAGGGCGAAGATGCGAGGCGGGCCCGAGTTGGACCCGCCCTCGCGCAGCTCGATGATGAGCGACTCCGGCTTCAGGTCGAGCTTCTCGCCGTCACCCTGCCCCCCGGAGGGGTGATAGACCCCGCCGAAGTTTCCGAGACTGGCGAAGTCGGTGGGGACCGTGGTGTACCCCACGCCGGCAGGGATGGACACGGTGCCGCGCTTCTTCTTCCACGTCCAGTCCCGACGCCACCAGACCTCCGCCTCTACTTCGCGGAGGTACTCGAGGAGCCGTGTCCGCCGAGTGGTGTTGTCGGCTGCGGCCGCGGATATGTTGTCGTCCCGTCCAAGAACCTGGCTGATGATCTCGGTAACGTCCACGGCACCCCTTCCCGATCAGGCAGAAGCCTCGACTCCCGCGGCTTCGCGCTTGACCTTCAGCTTGCTTCGGATGAACGCGATCTGCTCCTCGTCTCCGGTGATGACGGCCTCGAGCTCGCGCTTGCTGAGGCGAACGCCCCAGTCCTCGCACTCCTGGAACAGACTCTTCCCGTCGGTCGCCGGCGGGGCCGCCATGACGTCCGGGACGGGCAGGACCTCCTTGAGCGGCTCCACGGGGCCCTTGTAGCGGCCCTCGAGGACGGCGGCGATGTCGTCCGCCCCGTGGCTCGGCCGGACCGTCTTGCCGCGCCTGGCGAGGTGCTGCATGGCCCAGGCGACGACTTCCGGGTTCTCTCTCTCGGTGACGATCTGGCCCTTCTCCTCCATCTTCCGCTGGCGCTCCATCTCGCCCTGGAGAATCGAGTGGGCCTTCTTGTCCTGGGTCGCATCGTAGTCGGGCAGGATCTCGGCCATCGCCAGCGGAACGTCGTTCACGTCCGACACGATGGCGAAGCCCTGGTTGAAGAGCTCCGGCACGTCGCGGTTCAGATACTCGCAGCACGCGGCCACGTCGAAGATCCGGTGAACCCCTCCGCTCGGAGAGGCGTTCATCACGTCCTCGGCGAGAACGGTGCCGGGGATGAGGTTGCCCTTGGAATCGCGGGCGCTCTCGAACTTGTAGATCGAGCCCGGATGGTCCTTGTCCGCCCTGGCCGTCTCGGTGCGGGGCGGAACCTTGAAGCGGAATCCGCTGAACTTGATCTCCTTCGGCTTGTCGCCGGCCCACACGAAAATCTGAGAATTCACACGGTTCCAGAGCCGCGACTTCTTCACTTTCATCTGGTTATTCCTTGACCTGGGCAGGGGCGACCCGCCCATAGGTTTCGTCGGATCGGGGCGACCGACCCGGGCCCTCCAGGATCGGAATGTGAGAGTCCACATAGAGCTGGGGGGCCTTGCGGCGGATAGGCGCGCGACCTATCGTGCGGCGCTTCTGGTTCTCGGCGTGGAAGTTGAGGAGCTGGTCCCAGTCGGCGTCGGAGACCTCATTCTCGAGCTTCTTCAGAATCCACGGTTCGATCTGCTTCTTGCGGTACTCGACTTCCGCCTCGAATGCCTTCCGGTCGCGCTCCATGCGGTCGTGGTGGGCCTCGATGCGCTTGAGGTACAGCTCGGCGGTGATCGCGTCGAACTGGCGACGGCACCAGTAGTAGGTCGACCAGTCCCAGGGCATGTACACCCCGGGGCCGCCCATCTGGAAGGACACGGTAGACGTGTCCTCGAAGATGGCGTCGAGAAAGTTGGGGGCCGGGTACTCGGCCCCCACGGGCATCGTGACGTGGAAGGGCCGGCGGATGTGGCGCGGGAACGGGTAGTACCTCCCGATCCCGTGGTGCACCACGAGGGTGACCTTGCGCTCGCCGCCGAACTTCCAACGCTGGAGGCGCCAGATCGGAATGACTCCAGGGTCGAAACTCTGGATAGCCCTGGTGACCGCCGAGTCCTTCTCGAACCCGGGGGGTGCCACGCAAGAGTACTTGTCGTCTCCGACCTGGTCGAACATCAAACCTCCTACGAGTCGGTGACGGTGCCGGGGCCCTGCAGCGGGATGCGTCGACCCTCGGCGGTGATCGCGTTGATGTAGCAGACCTGGCTCGCCGCGGACCCGATGACGTACAGGGTCGTGGGGTCGAGCACGAAGCCGCCCCCCGAGTGGTACGGGCCGTACCGCTTCGAGTAGCCCGCGTTGAGCTGGATGAAGGCGTTGGCCCCCACGCTCGAGACGGCGACCGTGCCCAGGTAGACCTGGCCGGTGTTGTTGGGGTCCGCAACGAACTCGATCTCGAAGAAGTCCTTGCGGGTGTAGCTGATGACCGTCGAGACCTTCGCCCGAGCCGTCCCGCCGTCGAACAGTCCGCCCTTGAGTGCCATGTGCGTTTCCTTCCTTCAATGCCCCCGGGCGTCTCTTCCCGCCCGGGGGGCTTGGTTCACGTCATGGGTACTTACTGGAGGGTGGCAGTCACCCCTCCGTTCATGAGCTCGATGATCCAGTTGAATGTGCCGCCAGCGTCGTCTGCCTCCTGGTCGCAAGTCACGCTGAACATGACGGCGTTCGCCTCGTCCACGTTGATGGTGGGCGTGCAAGCCAGGGTCCCGGCGTCCACCGCAGCGGCTTCCGCGGCCTGCATCGTGAGCGTGCAGGCCTCGGTGTCGCCCTGGTTGATGCAAGCGAACATGGCCAGACCAGACACGGCCTGGACGTTGGTTCCGTTCGCCATCGTGGCGACGTACTGAAAGCTGCCCGTCGCGTGGCCCTCGTCGGCAAATGCGAGAAGGACGAGATCCAGCTCCGTCTCGTCGACGAAGGTCTTGGTGTCCTGGTAGCGGTACGACGTGAATCCGCTCTGGATGTGCTGCTCGTTTCCGGCCGAAGTGATAGCGACACCGGTCGAGCTGAGGGCAACCTTGGTTGTTTCGTTCGCCACCTGGAGGGTGACCACGCCGTCTCCGTCGTCGTCATTGTCTCCGTCGATGAGGAATCCGCTGGAGTCGATCTGCGCCCGGGCGATGTCCGTTCCGTCCGAGACTTGCAGTGAGGTGAGGTTCGCGCCAAAGGAGTAGGTGCCAACGTCCGTGGCGGCCGTGGTCGTCAGGCTGGTGGTTCCAGCTCCGATGTTGGCCGCATCGACCAAAGCGACGGTCCCGGTGAGGGCCGGCAGGGTGACAGTCTTGGCCCCGGACGGGGCCGCAGGGACGAGCTCCGTGTAGTTGGTCCCGAGGAGGTCCGTCTCGAAGAAGAGCCTCGCGTCTGCGCCGCCGGTGATGTAGACCTTGCCCTCGTAGGCGGCAGAGCTTCCGAAGATTGCGTTGCATCCGGCAGCCACGCAGTCGAGTTGCACCCCGGACCCGGTGCCTGCCCCAAGCCCAAAGACGGTGAACTTGTTCTGGCTCGCCGAACCGAAAGCCTCGGCAAGACGACTCACGTTGTCCGTATTCAGGGCGTTCGCAAAGAGCGCCTGATTGAGAGCGGCGGTCTTCCGCATCTCGAGGGCTTCGACTCCGAGGATGGTGAAGTTGATCTCGCCGGCGGCCTCCCGGAAGAACCCGGTGGTGGGCTCGAGGGCGAACCCCAGGCCGGGCTCCGTGACGGTTCCGTCGTCGATGAAGAGTTGGGCGCCGGTGCCGACCGTGATGTCTCCGGACGGGGTGAAGGTGCCGCTCGTGATGAGCGGGCCGGGGCCAACGGTGAGTGTAGGTACGGTGAAGGTCTGAACGCCTCCCGGCCCGCCGTACTGAGCAAAGCTCGGTGCGGCGAGAGCGAGGACCAGCGCCAGGCCCAGGACGATGTGCTGATTTCTCATCGGCTTGATTCCTTTCATCGAAAGGGCGGTGGGCCCCGAAGGGCCCACCGGCCTAGGCGACTAGTCGCCGCAGATCGGGTCGTTCAGACCCTCGAGACGCGAGGACGCTCGCGGCATGGTGTTGATCTGGTTTTCCACGCAGCCCACATAGGCCAGGAAGCCGGCCTTGTGTCCGCCCGAGGTGGGGATCATCTTGAGCAGCGCGTCGTCGTCGATCCAGTCCACGTCCATGGACGTGTACCGGCCGAAGACCTCCCAGCAGAGGAAGTAGATGCGCCGGGGCTCGATGTCGAAGTCGACCTCGAGCTTGACGTTGATGCCCGGCGCGAGGATCTGGAGAGAGTCCTCGTCGTAGCCGATGGTGTAGCGGGGGGCGCTTCCGGTCGGGCCGGGGTAGCGCCGCTCGCCCTGGATGAACTCGACGTACTTCCGGGCCTGCCCGGTGTTGGTCAGGGCCTTGGTGATCCGCTTGCTCGTCTCCCGGCGAGGAAGGTCCATCGCCTGGAGCATGAGCTGCTCGGAGAGATCCGTTCCGCCCGCGTCCACGATGAACGCGTTCAGCTCGGGGTAGGTGGCCCGGGCCTGCTCGAAAATCTCGGCGGAATCCGAGGAGTCGCCGACGATCATCGAGAGGGTCCAGATGGTCCGACCGCTGGTGCCGAAGACGAAGACCTCGTCCGAGGCCGCGACGGCCGCGTCGTTGCCGCCGCCGTAGACGATCGTTCGGGCGTCCCGGTCGATCGCCGTGATGAGCCGCTCGGAGCCGACCGTGGCCCAGCCGGCGCGCGGGGCGACACCGGGCTCCACGATGGTGAGGGGCATGTTCTTGTTGAGCAGCTCGGCCCCGAGGGGCTTGTTGAGCGTCAGGGTGGAGGCGCCGTCGTTCGACTCGACGGTGGCCATGACGCCGCCGCCGTACACGCCGGCCACCGCGGTCTGGCCCTGCGAACCGGCGTAGACCTTGTTGATGTACTTGCCGAGCTCCGCGACGGTGTTCTCCACCCGGTCGGCCATGATGCCGCCCTGGTTGAAGGTGCCCTTCGAGCTCTTGGCGGCGACCTTGGTCTTGACGCCGATCTGGAACGACCCGACGAACAGCTCGGGGGTGACCTGACCCTGGATACGGGTCGGATCCTTCGGGGTGGGGAAGTCCCCCACGTCCGGGATCATACCGATGTTCCAGGCCGACGCGATCCCGAGCGGGAACTTGGCGATGCCTTCGTTCATCACCAGGTCGACCCGCTGGAGGTCGCGTCTGTACTTCGACTCCTTGTTGACCGGCTCTTCGAACGTCCCCGTGGGGTACGCGATCTTGAGCTCGGAGCTGATGTCCTCGAATGCGCCTACGGTCATGGCAATGCCTTAACGAACCGAACGGTCAGAGGTTGCGCTTGGCCAGGTGCTTCCTGGCGGCTTCCATCGCTGGAGTCCGACCACTCGATCCCATTTGAGTCACAGGCACCGGGGGCTTGATCGCGCCCGGGGCCGGAGCAACCTGTGGTCGCCCCGCCACCTTCAGCTTCGCTTCGCTCTTCGCCTTGAACTTGACTCGACCGACGAGCTCCCGATCCTCGAGGTACTCCTTGACGTGGCCCTCGATGAGCTTCGGGACATCTACTTTGTCGAGGCCCTTCTGGGCCATTGACCAGAAGTCCATCGTGGTGGCACGGTTGACGTGCTTCCAGAGGGACTGCCGGATCTTGTCGTCCTTGGGCGCCCCGAGCTTGTCGGCCGTCTCTCCGATGAGTCGATCGACGAACTGCGGGAACTCCTGGTTGAACTTCTGAAGGTTCTGCTTCTCAACCTGCTGCTGTTCCTGCTGTTGCTGCGCGACACGGGTCATCCAGTCCTTGTCGGCCAGCAAGGTCTCCATCTCGAAATCGGCCTGCTCCCTCTTGTGATGGAGGTCGCGGATCTGACGAATCAGAGCCCTTTTGTCCGATTCCAAGCCGGTCTTCTTGGCGGCCCACTTGTCTCTCGCGGTCTCGGCCTTGGAGTCGAAGTCGTCGCCGGTCATCTTGGCGGCGGCATCTTCCTCGCGGGCTTCGGCCTTGGCGATCTCTCGATCGAGCTTCGGCAGCTCGACCAGGAGCTCCTGCTGTTCGGTCTGGAACTGCTGACCACGGTCGTACAGTTGCTTCATGCGGCCTTCGAGGCGCTCGAGTTGCGGGTTCGGCTGGGGCTCTTCCGGCTCTTCTTGGGCCTCGGGCTGTGCAGCCTCGGCCTCCCTGAGCGCGGCTTCGAGCTCCTGTATCCGCTTTCCTCTGGAGGAGATTTCTTTGGTGGACTTCCAGTAGTTGTCAGCGACCGTCTCGTGAAACTCGTCGTCGCTCATGTTCGGGTACTTGGCCCGGAGCTTGGCGAACGCGGTTTCCTCGGCGGCGGTGGGCTCTGGCTCGTCCTCCGTCTCTTCCTGCGGCTCGTCCGGGTCGGGAGATCCCGGCGTCTCTTCCAGCTCTCCTGGGGGCGTCCCAGTTTCGTCAGGCACAGCCTCGCCGGAGGGTGTCTCCGTCTCGAGGGCGTTTGGATCGGTCGTCATGCTTCAGCTCCTCTGCGGGGTGACCGCGTCGGTCGGTGTTACCTTCGGTAACGTCATGTTACCATTCGTAGCAGGGCCGGAAACCCTGTTGTGGGGCCGGCGGGAGGCGGAACCAGACAGTTCCCTCCCCCGGCCCCCTTCTTCGTCTAGGGCCTGTAGAAGGCGAGGATCTCCTCCTCCCGGAGCAGGATCACGGACTCGTCGTCCTCGGCCAGCGGGACCCCGCTGAACGCCGTGAACTTGACGATGTCTCCCTCCTTGACGGTGAGGGGGCCCTTGCCGTTGCCCGGGCCGGCGCGCAATACGGTGCCCTGTGACTGCTGCCGCTGCGCCTTGTCCGGGACGGCCAGGCCGCCACGCTCCTTCTCCGCCTCGAGTCGGCGGACCATCACCTTGTCGTGGAGAACCGACCAGTCTTCTGCCTGCATAAAGGCTCCCTACCCTCCGAAATTGGAGATCAACTGCATCACGTCGTCCGCGCTGGCGCCGTTCTCCACCGCGGCCTGAATCAGCATCCGCATCTGGCCCGGGCTCGTCGGAAGCGGCTGGGGCCCGAACTCGGCGTTCATGTCCTTGGTCGCCCGCTTGAGCTTCCGGGCATTGGACTTCGCCGCCTTCGTCTTGGGGAGGCCCCGGACTGGCCCGCCACCGTATGCGAGGTCGTTGTCGAGCGGGCGAGCCGCGGCGGGCGGGGGGTTCCCCCGCACCCTGGGCAGGGGGCGGTTTCGGCCCGCGCCGCCGGCCCCGGCCAGGTCGTTGTCGAGGGCGGTGCCGCGGTTGACGACGGCGGGCGCCTTCGGCATCTGCCCGACGCCTCCCCGCGTGAACGCGCCGGGACTGGCGAGATCGCGGTCCATGGGCACGGAGGGCCACTGCGAGGCAGCGGAAGGCCGGTCGATCGGGGGCTGACGGTATCGTGTCCCTGGTGGCCGCCCAGGGGCCTTGGGCGCCGCTGCGGGCGCTGGCCTGGGTCCCGGGGGCCTGCCGACCGGCTTCACGGCCAGGCGGGCGACCCCGGCGAGGATGACGGGGTCGGACACGGCCGCCCCGGCCTTCCGCACGATCCTCGACGCCGCGGAGCCCTCCCGGATGGTGCCCTCTGCCTCCATCGTATCGGCCAGGAGGTCGCCATACCCGGCCAGGTCGGCGGGGTCCTCCTTCTGGCCCGTGAAGATGTAGTCGATCGGGTCTGTCTTGCCCTGGTAGCCGGCGGGATCCATCGAGTGGCCGACTGCCGTCACGGAGCGGCGGAGCGGCCCGGCGACGGCCTCGACGCCGCGCGCGACTGGGGAGCTCCCGATGGCCCCCATGACCGAGTCGTAGGCCCCGCCGAGCGCCCCCGCGGCCTGGGCGCCGACGTGGCCCAGCATCCCTGGCCCCTCGTCCGGGCTCTCGCCTTCGGCGGGAACGTAGAGCGGCTGTCCGCCCTCTGGAAATGTCCAGCGTCCCATGGCCGCCTCCTACTTGACGCCGATGCTCTTGAGGAACGCGGAGTCGCTCTTGCCGGAGTACCCGGCGCTCGAGCTCACGTCCCGCTTCACCACGGACCCGGCCAGGGCCATCGCGGCGTCATTCGCGGTGCGGGCCTTGGAGATCCGCTTCCCGCGCTTGCGCGGCTTCATCATGTGCGGGCCGGGGCGGAGCTGGCCGTCGTAGTACGTCGTCTCGTTGCCGGCCAGGCGGTCGAACTTGCCCTTGATCCCAGCGGGCGGGTTCTGGTCGGGCGCGCCTGGAATGTCCACGCCGACCCTCGTCATGTTGCCCTTCTTCATCTCCTGCCTCCCTACATCGGCGGGGCCGAGGGCCCCATCCCAGCTTCAGCCCCAGGCGGCCCCATCGGCATCGGTGGGGGCATCGCCAGCATTCGACACGCCTCGATCACGGCTCGCATCCTGAGCAGGAGGTCGAGGTCGAGCATCGCCTCCGACCCCTGCCCGGGAATGTCGATCTCCTCCACCGTCTTGGCCGCCTCGAGCCCGGCCTGGAGCTGCGGGTTCATCCGCTGCCACACCGCGTAGATTTTCAGGTGGAGCGCATCCGGCAGGAACGGCTGCTTCGGCGGCTCCGGGAACTGCTCCATCGGCGGTGGCGGTGGCGGCATGGGCGGGGCGGTCCCGGCGCCCATCGAGCTCTGTGACACCTTGCTGAACGTGACCATCGCCAGGTCGTAGGTCTGCTTCGCCTCTTCGACCATCGCCTGGCCCTGCTGGTAGACCTCGGCCCACTGCTCCGGCGGAACCTCGCGGTAGGGCTCGGCCTCCATCTCCATCTGCTCGAAGAGGGCGAGCTTGGCCTCCCAGGTGACGAGCTCGGTCCAGATGCCGTCGAAGCCGGCGTCGTCCTGGCGCTTCTTGGCCTCGTCCCCCATCCACCGCTTCAGGAAGATCGGATGCCAGACGGGGAACTCCCAGGCGGTGTAGTCCGGGTCCGGGACCTTGTCCATGTTCATGAAGTCGGACCACGCCAGTTCGGCGCGACCGACCTGGATGCTGTCGCCCTCGTTCACGTCCTTCGGGAGCTTCATCAGGTCGAGGATCTTGTCGCGCGAGTCGGGCCCGGTGACGACGTAGAGCCCGCGGTCCATCGCCTCGCCGGCGGCCTCCTTGTTGTAGAGCGTCTGGTCGTACCCGGCACGGGCGTCGACCTTGACCCGGATGTCGCCGATGAGGTCGGTCCCGGTGAAGCTCTTCCGCTCGTAGGTGCCGGCCGCAGACAGCACCTCGTAGTCCTCGTCCTCCTTGCGGAAGGCCCAGTTCATCTGGAGGATGTGGGTGAACGCGGACTCGAACATGAGAGCGAGCGACCGCTCGCGCGGGGCCCGCTTCTGGCTGGCCTCCTCCGAGATCAGCATGAGCCCGGACGTGGTCTTCACGGACCCGGGGGCCTGGCCCACCTCGATGTCCTGGGGGAACCCGATCCGCTGGGCGTCCTCCATGATCTGGCCCCGCTCCTGGAAGTAGGGGTTGCCGGTGATCGGGACGCCCGGGAAGATCCCGTCCGCGGGTCTCCACTCCGGGTTGGGGGAGTCGTACTCGGTGTGGACCATCGAGCCCTCGTCGTCCTCCCGGTTGAAGATGGTGGTGCCCTTCGGCAGATACATCGTGGGCTTGCCGCGCTCGCGGAGGTCGATGACCTGGGCGTCGAGCTCGTTCAGGCGCCGCTGGACCGGGATCAGGTCGTCCACGAACGTGCGGCCCCAGAAGTTCTTGGGGATCCGCTTGAACCGGGCGAAGTGGTACTTCGTGCGGGGGACGTACTTGAACTTCCCGTCGTCGCCCTCCACCTCGACCATCAGCTCCTTGCGGATGACCTTCACCCCGTCGGCCAGGCGGTGGAAGATCGCGCCGCGCTCGAGGCCGGGTATGTGGGGCTGCGGGAGGATGATCGTCTCCTGTAGCCGGGCGTGGTTGGCGAACGACTCCGACCCGGTCGACAGGCCCCCGCCCACGGAGTTGGTGAGCGTCGGCTCGGCGTAGAGGGGATTCAGCCGCATGAGGTTCTGCGGCGCTTCCGGTCTCAGGTCGTCCCCGAACTCCGGGTAGCGCAGCGCGAGCCACTCGAGCGACCGCGCGGTCATGCTGTGGAAGCAAGCCTGCTCCCTGGGCTCGTACTGGATGCCCCCGTTGTCGGGGTAGTACTCGTGGATCGAGATCGGGTCGATGGCGCCGCTTCCGCGGGGCACCAGGAGGCCCATCGGCCGGTCGAAGACGTCCGTCCCGCCCGCCTCCTCCTCGGTCACGCTGTAGCCCTCGAGCTCGGTCTCGTCCTCGCAGAAGGGGCACTTCGACATCTCGACCTGGGCCATCTTGGCGTGCTGCTCGGCGGTGCCCTCTCCGCTGGGCGGCACGTCGCGCAGGGTGCCGGAGTGCATCATCTCGCGGGGCTCTTCGCCGTCCGGCATCCCGAGGCTCTGGAATGCCCGCGGGACCTTCCGAGACGCGAACTTCCGCTTGCAATGCGGGCAGCGGGCGGTCTCTGGGGAGGCCACGAGGGTCTTCTCGAGGTCGTTCTCGTCCCAGGACGTGCGGAGAATGGCGACCGACTCGAGGCAGAAGTTCGTGTAGAGCTCCTCCCGCTTGTCGGGCCAGATCTCCTTCGCCATCTCCCAGACGAGGATCTCCTTGCCCAGCTTCGCGGCGGCCTTCCACTCCGGCTTGTTCTTCGACGGGCTCGTGTCCGGGACGAGCTCCTTGCGGCCGAGACGAGACACCTCGTTGTCGACCGTCGGCGCGATGATGTTGGTCACCGGGCGTGGGAAGGCCGCCTGGGAGTTCCGAAATATCTCGCTGAAGTGGTACGCCCCGTTTCCGGGCGCGAGCTGGGTCCTGGCCTCGATCCACTGCCGGCCGAGATAGAACCAGAGATTCAGCGCCGCGCGCTGCGTGTGGTAGCGGCGAAGGTGCGAGAGCGGCTGGATCTGGCGGTCCATGAAGCCGCGAACGTCCGCGTCGGACGACTCGAGGCTCGGATAGTAGAGCCAGTTCGGCTTGCCGACAGCGAATCTGCGGGGCGGGGGCGCCGTACTCACGACATGGCCTCGTCAACCACGACAACCATCTCGGCGCGGCGGGACTCGTAGCCGGGGAACTCCTGCGGCACCGGCAGGGGCCGGGGGATTCTCGCCGCTGGCTCCTGGGGCCTGGACATCCGCCGATTGACTCCCGGCTCCGCGAGCTCCATGACGCGGGCCTGGGCCTTCTCGGTCGCGGCCTGCATCTCGGTAATGATCGCGCGGAGGTGCGTGATCTCTTGGATCCGGGCCTCGCACGCCTTGCACTCGAACATCAGAGCCCTCCGTGCCATTGGGCAGAGTCCGCGCGCTCGTTGTTGCGGCCGGCGCGGGTGGCGGCGATCTTCTTCTGGATCGCTGCGTGGAGCGTCTGTCTCAGGAGATCCACGTTGTTCTCCGGCGGTGCGTTTGCGGCCTGGCGCTTCGCGTCGGCGTCGTACACCCACGCTCTCGGCATGAGGTACTCGATCGCCATGACCATCGCGTCGATCATGTCGTCGTGGATGCCGTGCGGGAACTGCGCCGCCTCGTCCACCAGGACCGTCGAGTGCGCCCGATTGCGCGGGAGGAAGACCTGGCCGCGCTCGATCACCGCCGAGACGTTGTTGATCCCGTAGGTCAGGCGCGTCTCCTTGGAGCGAGACTTCGTCCCGGTCGGGAGAATGCCGGGGGTGGTGTGCCGCAAGGTCTGAATGACGGCGAACCCGTTGGCCGACTTCTCAATCAGCTTGTACCGGGCCGTCGGGTACTGGTCCGACAACTGAACGATCGCCTTCAGCGTGTCGGGGAAGTTCAGCTTCTCGCGCACGGTGTCGATCAGGTAGAAGTCGTTGCCGAGCCGGCCCCAGACCTGGCCGACCGTGTAGTCGGAGGTCTCCACATCATCGAACGCGGGGTCCCACGCCTGGACGATCTGCTCGAACGTGTCGAGCTCCGGCATCTTGTCGTACCACTTCCACCAGAGCCGGTGCACCGCGGATCCCTCGGGGGGCGACGGGTGCTGCTGGTAGAGGGACGCGAAGTTCCGAGAGCCGATCTTCCGCTTGATGGACTCGAGTTCGATCTCGTCGTACCGCTCCGGCCAGAGCGCGGCGCCGACCTGGCGGCCCAGGGGATCGTCCTCCTCCGCGAAGGCTGGGAGGTCGAGCACGCGCCACTCTTTCGCCACCTCGGAGTTCAGGATGCGGGCGGCCAGGTCGTCCTCGTGCCAGCGGGTCATGATGAAGACGACGATGGCGGCGGTGTCGCCGCGGCCCTTCTGGCCACGAGTGAGGAAGGTCGTCTGCCACCAGTCCCACAGGCTGTCGCGCATGACCTGGGAGCTGGCCTCCTCGGCGTTCTTGATCGGGTCGTCGAGGATGAGAATGTTGCCGCCCTTGCCCGTGATCGGCCCGCCGACGCCCGCGGTCACCATCCCGCCGCGCTCTACCGTCTCCCAGCGGTTCGCCGCCTTGGAGTCCTCGAGGAGCTTCGCGCCGATGTGGGCGTAGTTCTCGGTGACGGTGCGCCTTGTGGCGCGGCCCCAGCGGGCGGCGACCTCGGCCTCGTAGGAGCAGAGGATCACCTTGTCGGATGGGTCCAGGGCGAGGCACCACGTCGGGAACCAGTGCGAGCACATCTCCGACTTCCCGTGGCGAGGGGGCTCGAACACCATGAGGCTCCGGGGCTGGTCCGGTTCGCGCCGGTAGAGGTTGACGAGCTCGTTGGAGAGGAGGTGATGGTGACGAGCGTAGACGTAGGGCTCCGACAGCTCACGGGTCGTCGACATCGCCAGAGCCAACGGGCTCATCAGATGCGATACCTCATGCGGCTGGGTCGCCATCGTCCTCCTTCTTCTTCCCTGCCAGCACCAGATTTGCGGACGCCCTCTGGACGCTGATGTCGATGAAGCGGGCCTGGTCCGGGTTCGTGTGGAGCAGCTCGCGGGCGGCCTCGCGCAGCGCCGCGAACTTCATCCGCTCCTCGTCGTCGTCGCCGCTGTTCTTCGTGGGCTGGCCGTAGCCATACTCCACCAGGAGCTTGTGCGTCGACGCTGGGAGCTGGTCCGGTGCGGTGCCCACCCCGCCCCTGGCTTGCATCTTGAGCATCTCGACGTGCTCTGGCTGCTCGAGGATCTCGCGGGCGAGCCTGGAAATGACGCTCTTCTTGCCCCTCGCGTTGGTGAACTGCCCCGACACGGCGTCACGGTCCATCTCTGGACCGTTCCCCACGTTCTCGAGGAACTTCGCCGGGAGGGTGCGGCCCATCAGCGATCCCCCTCGAGCACCGCGGTGGATCCGGGCGCGGAGCACCACGTCTTCCAATGCCCACGGCAGTTGCTCTGCGCGGTGTTGCCCCTGTACGGCGGGTAGGGCTGACCGTTGCACTCCCACTTCTGGGCGCAGAGCTCGGCCTCGCAGGGGGCGCGCTCCTCGCTGCCCTCGCCGCCCTCGGGACGCACGGGACAACCCGCCCGGAGAGTGCCGTCGTCCATCGGGCTCATTCCGATCTCCCGGCAGTAGGGCTCCTGGTTCACGGTGACCCACGAGGTGTCGAGGTTCCCGTTGTGCTCCGTACTCTTGAACTTCATGTGGGTGAGGTCAGGGTGCGGCGCGGGGCACTCACCAGACGGAGGTGGGGTAGGAGGATGAGTCCCCCCCCCTGTCACGTCATAGTGACAGCCGATGTACTTGCCATAGCCGCTTCCGGTCCATCCCCCATTGCCGAAGAAGACCGTGTGGTTCTCCTCGTACTTGCCATCGTCTCTGACGATGAACACGGCCTCGATCCCTGCGATCACACAGCGTCCCGGCATCTGGGTCCGAAGCTGCTCAGCGACCTTCCGCAGATTTTCCTGTGGGTCTCCACCAGTCAGATCCCCCAGGGTGTCCGTGGCCTTCTTCACCTCGTTGCGGAACTCCTCAGCGAAGCAGGTAGTAGCAACAAGGTTGGGTTCATTCGCGCACCCAGTCGACTCGCACGAGTTCCAGACCTGACCGAAGTAGCAGTCGCACTCCTCGCTCTTGACGCGGATGTCGCCGCCGCGGTCCATGAAGGTCCGGCACTGGGGCTCTGGATCGGGCAGGCCGCCGCCGCACGCCGGGGCCTCCTCGCAGTGTTCGGGGTTGGTGGTCGGATTGTGCCAGCAGCGGGACGCCGCGCCCGAGCAGTGCTGCGGGGGGTCCGTCTCGTGGCAGGCCGGCATGTCGAGCTGGCACTCCCAGGGGGTCGGGGGAGAGGTC
>Ga0307380_10004214_pt1 | contig 19526 bp, 17 predicted proteins | sample UN3MG_FD_202239 | JGI IMG/M metagenome (GOLD analysis project Ga0307380, IMG submission 202239) | Soil microbial communities from Risofladan, Vaasa, Finland - UN-3 | ecosystem: Environmental > Terrestrial > Soil > Coastal area > Acid sulfate soil | place: Finland: Risofladan, Vaasa | collected... | reverse complement strand
CGGTCGTGTTCCATGACCAAGTCTTGGACCGGCTGACGGCGGAAACAGGCCCCGTGGCGTCGCGCGATGCCGCGGACCTCTGCACGATCCCCTTGCGCGGCAGCCAGGACCGCATTCTCTCGCTTGCTGGGCTTCTGGCTCTCGTCGACAGACGCGTGCCGCTTCTGCTCGAGGTCAAAAGTACCTGGGGCCGCGATCCCCGCTACGAAGCCAATATCGCGGAAACCCTCCGCCCCTATTCCGGCCGGGTGGCGGTGATGTCCTTCGATCCCAACTGCGTCGCAGCGTTCAGGCGCCTCTCTCCGTCTCTGCCGCGCGGGCTGATCTCCGAGCAGTTCGGGGACCAGCATTATTGGTCCGGCCTCACCCCGCTGAAACGTTTTGCCATGCGCCATCTCCTGACCTCCGCCATCGCCCGACCCCACTTCATCGCATACGATATCAAGGCGCTTCCGGCGCTGGCGCCGGCGATCGCGCGGACCCTGTTCGGGCTGCCGCTGTTGACCTGGACGGTGCGCAGCGAAGCGGAGAAGGTGCTGGCCACGCGCTACGCCGACGCCATGATCTTCGAAGGAGTCGTGCCCTGAAGCATGATCCCGAAAAGCTACAGACTTTTCGGGCCAGATCATGCGTAAACGGACAACAGCCATGGGCGATATCGAACAGCGTCCGAGCGAGAGGGCGGCGGGCGGCCCCAAGGACGGCGTTGTCGTCCGCGTCGCCTCCAGCATCGCCGCCGTACAGCCTCAGGACTGGGATGCTTGCGCGCGCGGCGGCGATTCGAGCTCCCTGTCAGGCCGGGCGGAAAATCCATTCATTTCGCATGCTTTTCTGCACGCGCTGGAGGAGAGCGGTTCGGCCATCCTGGCGACCGGTTGGCTGCCGCAGCATCTCCTGCTGGAAGACGCGACGGGAAGGCTTTCGGCCTGCATGCCCTGCTATGTGAAGTCTCACTCCCTCGGTGAATATGTCTTCGATCACGGCTGGGCCGACGCCTATGAGCGCGCGGGCGGCGACTACTACCCAAAACTACAATGCGCGGTGCCCTTCACCCCCGTCACCGGCAGGCGCCTGCTCGCGCGCGAAGGAGAAGGCAGGGCCGAGCGCGAGGCCATCCTGTTGCAAGCGGCGGTGACGCTCGCAAACCGCCTCAGGGCCTCATCGCTGCACATCACCTTCCCTACGCGGGAAGAGTGGGAGCTTGCGGGCTCGCTCGGCTTCCTTCAACGCACCGATCAGCAATTCCATTGGCTGAACCAGCGCTATGGCAGCTTCGAGGAGTTTCTCGCAGCGCTGTCCTCGCGCAAGCGCAAAGCCATCCGCAGTGAGCGCCGCCGCGCGCTTGCAGGAGGAATCGAGATCGAGTGGGTGACGGGCTCCGACCTCACCGAGGCGCATTGGGACCAGTTCTTTGCCTTCTATACCGACACCGGCGGGCGCAAATGGGGATCGCCCTACCTGACCCGGGAGTTCTTCAGCCTGATCGGCGAGACCATGTGCGACGAGATTCTGCTCGTGCTCGCCAAGCGCGACGGTCGCGCCATCTCCGGCGCGCTGAACTTCATCGGCCGCGATACGCTCTTTGGGCGCTATTGGGGCGCGATCGAGGAGCACGACTGCCTGCATTTCGAGGTCTGCTACTACCAGGCCATCGACTTTGCCATTGAGCACCAGCTCGCCCGGGTCGAAGCCGGCGCGCAAGGCGCCCACAAGCTCGCTCGCGGCTATCTGCCCGTCCCGACCTACAGCGCCCATTGGATCGCCGATCCCGCGCTCAGGCGCGCCGTCGCCGATTATCTCAAGCGCGAGCGCGCGGCCGTGGCTCGGGACATCGCTCTTCTCAGTGGAGAATCCCCCTACCGGCAGCGACCACAGGATTCGGATTCCAGTTGACCTCGCGGCGACAAGGACTCGAAATGACTCGCAAAACCGAGAGCGGAGGGCGAAAGCATATGACCTACGATCCGAACAATATCTTCGCCAAGATCCTCCGCGGCGAACTGCCCTGCCACAAGATCTACGAGGATGAGGACACCGTCGCCTTCCTCGACATCATGCCACGCACGGAGGGCCACGCGCTGGTCATCACCAAGGCGCAAGCAAGTGACCTGTTCGACGTGAGCCCCGACGCGCTGGCGAAGTTGATGGCCGTGGTGAAGAAGCTTGGACCTGTGATCGAAGACGCGGTGGACGCAGACGGCGTGCTGATCCAACAATTCAATGGGGCGGCCGCGGGCCAGACCGTGTTCCACCTGCATGTCCATATCCTGCCGATCAAGGCAGGCAGGCCGCTGAAGCCTCATGCCGGCCAGATGACCGACCAGGCCGCCCTTGCCGTCACCGCGGACAAGATCAAGCAGAAATTGCAGGGAGCGGCTTCGACCTAAGCATCCTCGTCATGGCTGGGCTCGTCCCGGCCATCCAAATCTTTGGGTTTGGCAGGCGACAGCTCGTAGATGCCCGGCACAAGGCCGGGGCATGACGAAATTGTTATTGGATAGGCAGCGTCTAGCGCGAGCCGAGCGGCACCTTCGGCACGGGGCTCGAGCCGAGCCCGGGCTTTGCACCCGGCTTTTTCGGCGCGGTCGCACGGCGCGGGCTACGTTTTGCCTTCGGCTTCGACGCCTTGGGCGCGCTGCCGTCAGGCCCAGGGCCCGACCCCTCCGGACCGGAATCGTCCGGGTCGCGATCGTCGGTCCGGCGCGGACGGATCGGCGTATCGGCCTTGAGATATTCGAAGCCGAGATCCTTCTCGCCGTCCTTCTCCGTGACCGTCACCCGCACGATGCCGCCATCCTTGAGCTTGCCGAACAGAATCTCCTCGGCCAGCGGCTTCTTGATGTGCTCCTGGATCACGCGGGACAAAGGTCTGGCGCCGAATTTCTCATCATAGCCGCGCTCGGCCAGCCAGGCATTCGCCTCAGGCGTCAGCTCGATGGTGATGTTGCGGTCGTCGAGCTGGGCCTCGAGCTGGAACACGAACTTCTCCACCACCTTGGAGATGACGTCCGGAGCCAGACTGGCGAAGGGGATGATCGCGTCGAGCCGGTTGCGGAACTCCGGGCTGAACAGCCGGGTGATCGCCTCCTCGTCGTCGCCTTCCCGCTTGGAGCGGTTGAAGCCGATCGCCGCCTTGGCCAGATCGGAGGCCCCGGCATTGGTGGTCATGATCAGGATCACGTTCTGGAAGTCGACCTTCTTGCCGTTGTGGTCGGTCAGCTTGCCGTGATCCATGATCTGCAACAGGATATTGAATAGGTCCGGATGCGCCTTCTCGATCTCGTCGAGCAGGAGCACGGAGTGCGGATGTTGGTCGATGCCGTCGGTGAGCAGCCCGCCCTGATCGAAGCCCACATAGCCGGGCGGCGCGCCGATCAGGCGCGACACCGTATGGCGCTCCATATACTCACTCATGTCGAAGCGAAGCAGCTCGACCCCGAGCAGCTTGGCGAGCTGGCGCGCGACCTCGGTCTTGCCGACGCCCGTGGGGCCCGAGAACATGTAGCAGCCGATCGGCTTCTCCGGCTCCCGTAGCCCTGCGCGCGACAGCTTGATCGCCGCGCCCAGCGCCTCGATCGCCCTGTCCTGGCCGAACACCACCCGCTTCAGATCCAGGTCGATGTTCCGCAGCACCTCCGCATCCGACTTCGACACCGTCTTGGGCGGAATCCGGGCCATGGTGGCGATGGTCGACTCCACCTCCTTGACGCCGATGGTCTTCCGCCGCTGCCGCTCCGGCACCAGCATCTGCGAGGCGCCGGATTCGTCGATCACGTCGATGGCCTTGTCGGGCAGCTTACGGTCGTGAATGTATTTGGCCGAAAGCTCGACCGCGGATTTGATCGCCTGGCTCGTATAGCGGACGCGGTGGAAGTCCTCGAAATAGGGCTTCAGCCCTTTCAGAATCTCGATCGCATCGGTGACGGAAGGCTCGTTCACGTCGATCTTCTGGAACCGGCGCACCAGCGCCCGGTCCTTCTCGAAATGCTGCCGGTATTCCTTGTAGGTGGTCGAGCCGATACAGCGGAGCGTGCCTGACTGCAACGCCGGCTTGAGCAGATTCGAGGCGTCCATGGCGCCGCCAGAGGTCGCGCCTGCCCCGATCACCGTATGGATCTCGTCGATGAACATGATGGCGCCGGGATAGCCTTCGATCTCGCGCATCACGGCCTTGAGCCGCTCCTCGAAATCGCCCCGATAACGGGTGCCAGCGAGCAGCGCCCCCATGTCGAGCTGGAAGATGGTCGATTCCGCCAGCACCTCCGGCACGTCGCCCATGACGATGCGGCGCGCGAGTCCTTCCGCGATCGCAGTCTTGCCGACGCCGGGATCGCCCACGAACAGAGGATTGTTCTTCTGCCGGCGGCAGAGAACCTGGATCGTCCGCTGAATCTCGATCGCGCGGCCGATCAATGGATCGATGCGGCCAGCCCGGGCCTTCTGGTTCAAATTGACGCAATAGACCTCGAGCGCATCGGCGCCGCGCTTCTTATCTTCGCCGCCTTCGACCGTGGCCGCGTCCTCGTCCACCCCACGCACGGTGTGGGGCTCGGACATGCCGGTTCTCTTGGCGATACCATGGCTGATGTAGTTGACCGCGTCGAAGCGCGTCATGTGCTGCTCTTGCAGGAAGAACGCCGCGTGGCTCTCCCGCTCGGCGAAGATGGCCACGAGCACGTTGGCACCCGTCACCTCCTCGCGCCCCGAAGACTGCACATGGGCGACGGCGCGGTGAATCACGCGCTGAAAGCCGGCGGTCGGCTGGGCGTCGTTATGGGTGTCGAGGACGAGGCCCGCGAGCTCATGGTCGAGATAGCCGGTGAGCTTGTCCCGCAACAGGTCGACATCGACGTCGCAGGCGCGCATGACCGCCGCGGCGTCGCGGTCATCGAGCAGCGACAGGAGCAAATGCTCGAGCGTCGCATATTCGTGACTACGCTCATTCGCGTATTGCAGCGCGCGCCGAAGCGCCTGTTCGAGACTGGACGAAAACGAAGCCACCTAAATCCTCACTCTTTCTCCATGGTACATTGGAGCGGGTGCTCGTGCTGACGGGCGAAGCTCGTCACCTGAGCCACTTTAGTCTCTGCCACCTCGTAAGTGTAGACTCCACAGATGCCGACGCCCTTCTGGTGGACGTGGAGCATGATCTGGGTCGCCTCCTCGGCTGGCTTGTTAAAGAAGCGCTCCAACACGTACACGACGAAATCCATCGGCGTGTAGTCGTCGTTGAGCAGCAGGACCTTATAGAGATGCGGCCGCTTGGTCTTCGGACGCGTCTTGGTGATGATGTGGGTGCCGGTGTCGCTGCCCCGGCGATTGTCGCCGTTACGCGCCATCGTCAGTTCCTATGTGGCGTCTCGATCGTCATCTGCCAAGGTGGCCCGTCGAGGTTCCCACCGATCATCCTGGTCCATTCTACATGAATCACGCAAGCCGCGGCAAATCGGGCCGCGCGTCACTCCATAACATAGCGACGATTGCTGACAGGAAAACGACCAAAAAAAAAGCCCGGGGTCTGCCCCCGGGCCTTTTCGATGGATCTGGTGGGTTGGCGGCGCGTTACGCGACCTTCTTGGCGAAGGAGGCCTCAACCGGCTTGTAGGCGTCGCGCGCCAGGCCCGCATACATCTCACCGAGCTTGGAGACCTCGGCGATGTAGCTGTCATAGGCCTTCTTGGCGAACTGAGACTGAATCTCGACAGCCTGCTCGACCGACTTGGCGCCGATCAGCTGCTCGAAGGCACGGGTCGAATCCTCGAACGCCTTCTTCGAATAATCGGTGACCTCGGCGGCAATGGCTTGGAAGCCCTTGTTCATCTCGCCGAACGATTTGACGGCGGTATCGAAGCCGTCTTTGCCTACTTTCTGGAAATCCTCGTAACCTTTGAGCATCTTAAGCCCTCTTTTCGAAATCGGCCTGGGGTGGCTGTTGCACACGCGAACGATATATATGCATTGCACAATAAAGGTCAACCGTAATTTTGCACTGCACAATAGAATTTTGGACGGTTTCCTTTAACGCTTTGGCAATCGCCGGATTTTAGCCTCGTTCTTGAGCCAGTCGTGCCAGGGCAGCGCCGCAGCGCGGCGAATGATGGGTGCGTTTGGGGATTGGCATGCCGCCGAGGCGTGCCGCGGGGAGGCTAAAAGCGGGGGGAGAGGCCATCGGGCCTTCATTAGGGGTGGATATTCGACAGCGCAATTTTTGGGCACTGCCGCGGCTACGCGCGTGGCTTCTGTTCGCTTTGATTCTGGCGCTCGCCGCCACAGGCGCCTCCGATGGGGCCCTGGCGAAGGCCAAGAAGTCGAAGTCGAGTGGCAACACGATCGCGGCGTCGATCGTGGTCGACATGAATTCCGGCCGCATCCTCGATGCGCAAAACCCCGACACACCCCGCCACCCGGCGTCGCTGACCAAGATCATGACGCTCTATATGCTGTTCTCTTATATGCGCACGGGCGCCATCACTCCCGATTCCGAACTCGTGGTGACGCCTCATGCCGCGAGTCAGTCGCCGACCAAGCTCAATTTGAAGCCGGGCGCGACCATCCGCACCGCCGATGCCATCGGCTCCCTCGTCACGCTCTCGGCCAACGACGTGGCCGTCACCGTCGCCGAGAACCTGGCCGGGACCGAGGAGAACTTTGCCCGGATGATGACCAAGCAGGCCCACGCCCTCGGCATGATGTCGACGACGTTTCGCAATGCCTCTGGCCTTCCCAATGAGGGCCAGGTGACCACGGCCCGGGACATGGCCATTCTGGCCCAGCATCTGATCCGCGAGTTCCCGGAATATTACGACTGCTTCCACACGAAATATTTCAGCTACAAGGGGCGCCGCTACCGCAATCACAACCGCCTGTTGTTCGGCTACAAGGGCACCGACGGCATCAAGACCGGTTACACCCGCGCCGCCGGCTTCAACCTCACCGCCTCGGTCAGGCGCGACGACAAGCATCTGCTGGCCGTGGTCCTTGGCGGCAGAACCGGAGCCCAGCGCGACACCGCCATGCGCGCCCTCCTCGACAAATCCTTCCCCAAGGCGGTCGCAGGCAAGTCCGCCGCGGCCCCCTTGATTGCAAGTGCGACCCCGCCGCGGCCAGTCGCCAAAAAGCAGGTCTTTGCCCTCGCCTCGGCCGGCCCCTCGGCCGAAACCGTGAGATTTGGCGGGCAAAACGCCAAGGCGGCGGCTGTCGCCGCCCCCGTTCAACCAGCCTCTCTACGGGCCACCGCGCCGGCTGGAGCCGCGGGCCCGTATCACGTCCAGGTCGGCGCCTTTAGCTCCCAGGCCGAAGCCCAGAGCCGGCTCGGCGAGGTTAAGGACCGCGCCACGACGCTCCTGGACGGGCATCCGCCGCTGGCGACGATATTCCAGAAGGACGACACGCAGTGGTACCGCGCGCGCTTTGCCGGCTTCTCCCAAGATGGCGCGCGTAGCACCTGCGCCGAGCTCAAGCGCATGTCGCTGGACTGCATCGTCATGCGCGCCAATTGACGCCGTTCGCACCCGGTCATTTGCGCCCGAGCAAGAGGTCCTTGGCCTCATTGATCCTGGCGGCGAGATAGGTCGATCCGCCCTGGTCCGGATGCAGCTTCATCATCAGCTTGCGATGCGCGGCGCTGATGTCCTCATCGCTCGCGCCAGGCCCTAGTCCAAGGACATCGTAGGCCTCCTTGGCGCTCATCCGGCCCTGACCGCCGGCTCGCGGGGTCTCTCTTGCCGCCTCATCCGCCCGCCCGTCCCGCCAACCTTGCCGGCGCCGGTCGAGATAGGCCTCCAGTAAAAGGGCACCTTGGGCATCGTTGACGCGCAGTTCCTCCAGCAGCAGAAGCAATTCGTCATCGCTCAAGGAAGACAACGTCCTTCCGGCAAAATCGCCCTTGAGGCAGCTTCCCTCCATGCTCCCGGTGTCGTGGTCGAGCTCCATCGCAAGCCCCTCGGTGCGCACCTCCGACGTCTGCCCCGGCGATTTCTGCGAGCTGCCGCCGAAGGGCCCTCCGATCCCGAACCACCGGGCCACGGGCAAGCCAAGCAGTGCAAGCCCAAGGACACCGAGGGGAATGGCGAGCGGCACTGCACCGCGCGCCATGAGCAGGGCCGCCACGGCAACAAGCACGACGCCGCCGGTCTTGCGCAAGACGATCGCGAGCTTCTGCGGCTCCGTCATTGCCAGCGCCCACGCACCAAGAGCGAGGAGCACGAGAGCGGCAAGTCCGGCAAGAAAGGCTGGCATTTTCGATGCGCTTTAGGCGAGCTGTTCAAGCAGGCGCAGCGCGGCGCCGCTCTTGGTCGTCGCGCCGTAGTTCTGCAGCGCCTCGCGGCCGCCGGTAGCATAAACCGCCACCGCCGCGAGCAACGCGCGCAACTGGCCGGCCGAGCCGGCGTCGAAATGGCAATAGGCGCCATGGGTGAGGCGGGCGATCTCCCTGAAGCCACGCTCGGCATTAGGCTCGCGCCCCTCCTGGAACAGGAACACCGGCACGCCCATCAGACCGAGCTGGCCCGCAAGTTCGCTCAGCTCGTCGATGTTCTCCTCCATGCAGTCGCCGACATAGATCACCGCATTGACCTTAGCCCGCTCGCTCTCGCGGCGGGCGTGGACGAGCACTTTGCGGATCTGGGTGTAGCCGCCCCGGCAGGAGACCCCTGACATCAGACGGGCAAGCGCTTCCGGATCGCCGACCCATTTGCTCGCCCGCGTCTCGCCCAGGCCGCGAAAATAGACGAGCTGAACGTCTAGCCCGCCCACCTCCTTGACCGCGCGGAACATCTCGGCCTGAAGCTCGAGCGCGAGATCCCAGGTCGGCTGCCGGCTCATGGTCGCGTCCATGGCGAAGATCAGCCGCCCCTGCCCCGCGACGGCTGGGGTCATGGACTTCACCCGGGTGAGGAAGATCTCGACCTCGGCCCCGCTCGAGCGCGGGGCGTCGACCGTGCCACTCTTCTTTTTTGCCGGCGTTTTTGACTGAGCCGCCATGATTGCCAAGCCTCCGATCGGCGCGCTCCCCAGATCTAAAGATGGACCCTAAGACGCCGTCCGACAATGGTGTGGGGTGGTGCCGAGGCTCATTCCTCGTCCGAGGCCGCCGCAAGCAAGGCAGCATTCCCGCCCGAAGCGGTCAAATCGGTGGTGCGCACCCGCTCGAGCGCAAATCCTTGCAGATATTGCGGGCCGCCGGTCTTCGGCCCGGTGCCGGAGAAACTCTCGCCGCCGAAGGGTTGCACCCCAACCACGGCCCCGATCTGGTTCCGGTTCACATAGAAATTGCCGACCTTCACCCGCGCCGCCACGAAATCCGCGGTGGCCGGGACGCGGCTGTGCAGGCCGAGCGTCAAGCCATAGCCGCTGGCATTGATGGCCGCACACACCTCCGCCAACCGGTCGCCCCGATAGCGGACCACATGCAGGATCGGCCCGAATACTTCGCGCTCGAGCAGCTTGAGCGAGGGGATCGCATAGATGGCGGGAGAAACGAAGGTGCCTGCCGCGCAGGCTTCGGGCAGCTTCAGATCGAGCAGTTCCCGCCCCTCTTGGCGCATCCGCGCCTTGTGGGCCTCCAGCAGCGACTTGGACTCCGAATCGATCACGGGCCCGATATCGGTGGCGTAATCGAGCGGATCGCCGATCCTCAGCTCGCGCGCGGCACCGAGCAGCATGTCGAGCATTCCGTCGGCCACGTCCTCCTGGAGAAAGAGGACGCGCAGCGCCGAGCAGCGCTGGCCGGCGCTGTCGAAGGCGGAGAGAAGCGCATCGTCAACCACCTGCTCGGGCAGCGCCGAGGAGTCCACGATCATGCAATTGAGCCCGCCGGTCTCGGCGATCAGCCTGGGGATGGGCCCGTCTCGCGCCGCCAGCGCCCGGTTGATGGCAAGCCCGGTGTCGGTGCCCCCGGTAAAGGCCACGCCGTCCACACGGCTGTCGCTGGTCAGCGCCGCGCCGACCGTCTCGCCCCGCCCGGGAAGGAGATGAAGCACCTCTCCGGGCACGCCGGCCGCATGCAAATGACGGATGGCGCGGGCGGCGGTGAGCGAGGTTTGCTCCGCCGGCTTCGCCACCACCGCGTTGCCGGCAGCGAGCGCTGCCGCGACCTGGCCGGTGAAAATCGCAAGCGGAAAGTTCCAGGGCGAGATGCAAGCAAACACGCCCCGTCCATGCAAGGAAAGCTCGTTGCGCTCGCCGGTCGCACCCTTCAGCTCGCGCGGCGAAACAAAGCTCCGGCGGGCCTCGGCCGCCGCGTAGCGCAAATGATCGACCGCCTCGCGCAGATCGGCTTGGGCATTGGCAAGCGTCTTCCCCGCCTCGCGCACCATCAGTCCCATCAGCGCCGCGCGGTCGGCCTCGAACAGATCCGCGGCCCGTTCCAGCACCTCGGCGCGAGCCACGCCGCCAACCGCGTCCCAGTCATGGGCGGCGGCCTTAGCCGCGCCGAGCGCCGCGTCGACGGCCGCCACATCGGCGTATCGGCAGGTGCCGACGATCATTCCACGATCCTGGGGCGAGGCGATCTCGACCACCTCCCCCTTGCCCGCCTTCAGGGTTTCGCCGGAAATAACGGGACCGGCTTCGGCCGGGACCGAGAGCGAGCTCTTGATTGCTGCGACCAAGGGCTCCCGCACTTCATCCTCCCACAAAGGCAGCCCCAGGCTGTTCCGCCGCTCGGGCGCATACAGCTGTGGTGGGATGGGGATCAGGGGGTTGGCTTTGGGCTTGAGCCCGGCGGCCCTTTCGACGGGATCGGCGATGATCGCGGCGATCGGCGCCTCATCGTCGGCGAGACGGTTGACGAAAGAGGTGTTGGCGCCGTTTTCGAGCAGCCGGCGAACGAGATAAGCCAGCAGATCCTTGTGCCCGCCAACCGGCGCATAAATCCGGCACGGTTTTCCCAGCGCCTCCGGCCTCACCACCTCCCGATGCAGCGCCTCGCCCATGCCATAGAGGCGCTGGAACTCGTAAGGACGATTGCCGGCAAGCACGGCGACCGCGGCAATGGTATGGGCGTTGTGCGTGGCGAATTGCGGAAGGAAAGCCTCGGGCCGCGCGAGCAGCGCCCGCGCCGCGGCCAGATAAGCGACGTCGGTATTGACCTTGCGGGTAAACACCGGATAGCCGGCGAGCCCCCCCTCTTGCGCCCATTTGATCTCGCTGTCCCAATAGGCGCCCTTGACCAGCCGCACCGGAATGCGTCGGCCCGTCTCCGCGGCAATGGCGCCAAGCCGCTCGATCAGCGGCAGCGCCCGCTTGCTATAGGCCTGCACCGCGAAGCCAAGTCCGTTCCAGCCAGCAAACGCGGGATCGGCGAGCAGAGGCTCGACCAAAGCGAGGCTAAGCTCGAGCTTATCCTGCTCCTCGGCATCGATCGTGAGCGGCAGCCAGGCGTCGTGCATCGCAATCGCAAGCTCCCGCAAATTGGGAACAAGCTCCTCCCGCAATTGCTGCTGTTGCGCCGGCTGGTAGCGCGGGTGCAGCGCCGACAGCTTGACCGAAAGACCCGGCCTTCCTTGCAACTCCTCGTCGCTGCGATGGAGCGGAGGTCCGGCCCAAGCGTCGATGGCCTTGACCGCCTCCCGATAGCGCGCGGCATAGCGCCCAGCGTCTTCGGCCGTGCGCGCGGCCTCGCCCAGCATGTCGAAGGAGAAGCGATAGCCCAATTCCGCCTCGTCCTCGGCGTGGTCAAGCGCCTCGCCGATGGTCTGACCGAGCACGAATTGGCCGCCCAGAATGCGCATCGACTGGCGCAGCGCCTGGCGGATCACGGGCTCACCGCTGGTCGCGATCAGCCGCTGGATCATGGCGCCGAGATCGGAGCCATCGCCCTCGCCCCAATCGATCACGCGCCCGGTCAGCATCAGGCCATAGGTCGAGGCATTGACCAGAAGCGAGCTGGAATGGCCGAGATGTTGCGCCCAGTCGCCATCGCCGATGGTGCCGACGATCAACCGGTCGGCTGTGGCGCCGTCGGGAATGCGGAGCAGCGCCTCGGCCAGGCAGAGCAGCAAGACCCCTTCCCGGCTCGAAAGACCATATTCGTGCAAGAAGGAATCGACGCCGCCGGACTCACGCCGCCCTTTCCGCGCCGCCCGCACCAGTCGCGCGGCCAAGGCTTCGATCTCGCGCTGCTCTTCAGCGCTCATGCGCGCCTGTTCGATCAGCGCCGGGACAAGGCTGTCCTCGTCCGCGAGCAATGCCTCGCTCAACCGCTTTCGGTCCGGCGGCGACAAAGAGGCTCCGATCTTCAATTTCGGCTCACCCATGAGGTAAATGTAGTCCTTCACACCTTGTTTGACCCATCTCATTCCAGTGGCGGCCGAAATCCAGTATCAAGCGGTCAAAGGACATGAAGCCCCTCGGGCGAAACGGCGGAGACAGAATGGCTCAGCACCTCACCACGGTCCGGACGGTCAAGGATTTGCGGACGCAGATCGCCAAATGGCGCGAGGCGGGCGAGACGATTGCCCTCGTTCCCACCATGGGTGCGCTGCATGAGGGGCATCTGTCTTTGATCGCGGTTGCCAGGAGCAACGCCGACAGGGTCGTCGCCTCCATCTTCGTCAACCCGACCCAATTCGGGCCAAGGGAGGATTTCACGCGCTACCCGCGCGACGAGGCCGGCGACATGGCCAAGCTCGCGGCGGTCGGAATCGACCTCGCCTACATCCCCGACCAGGCCGAGATGTACCCGCCGGGCTTCACCACGCGGGTGATCGTGCAGAGCCTGACCGAAGACCTTTGCGGGTCGGCGCGGCCCAACCATTTCGAAGGAGTGGCCACGGTCGTCGGCAAACTCTTGCTGCAATGCGCGCCGGACATGGCGGTGTTCGGCGAGAAGGACTTCCAGCAATTGTTGGTGATCAAGCGCTTGGTGCGCGACCTCGACATCCCGGTGCGGATCGTTTCCGGTCCCATCATGCGCGAGGCGGACGGTCTCGCGCTCTCGTCCCGCAATGCCTATCTCTCGCCCACGGAGAGGAAATCCGCACCCCTTCTCTACGAGACGCTGAGCACCGCCGCCGCCGCCCTGGCGGAGGGCCAAGGTTGCGACGCGACCGCGGTGGAGGCTCGCTTCAAACTCGAGGGCAAAGGCTTTCGCGTCGACTATGTGGCCATCCGCGATCCGGAGACGCTCGCGCCTCTTTCCGGCCCCATCAGGGCACCGGCCCGCGTGCTGGGCGCGGTCTATCTCGGCAAGACGCGGCTGATCGACAGCGTTCCCACCGCGCCTAAAAGTCGATAAGGCGAAGCTCGCGCAGATCCGCGCGCATGGCCGGCGGCATGTCGCCCTCCGCCGCGGTGAGCCGTTGGTCCGGCGGCGCATCGGCCGGGGCCAAATAGCGCCAGCCCTGAAAGGCTCGACGCGCTCGGCCGCGAACCGTCACCAGCTCTGGATCGAGCACGATGCCGCAACAGGCCGTACCGTCGTCCTTGCTGTCAGGCCTGAGATCGAGGATACGCTGGCGGACGAGGATCACGCCCTTGATCACCCAATAGAGCGATCCGCCATCCAGCACCTCGCCTCGCCGTTTCGGCGCCTGGAGGGTGCGGTGACAAAGCTCGACTGACATCCGGGCGCGCTTGAGCTGCTTCAGCCGCTCGTCCTGCCAGTCTTTTAGCTCCTGCACATTGTCGACACCGACGCAGAGCTTGATGAGATGGACGGTCATTTTTGAAGGCGCTTCTGGCAGAACGGATTCTGCCATTATCCTAGCCCCTGACAGACGTGCGCCCAATGCCTGCGATGGGGTTTTGCCCATCACAGTAGGCTGACGTAAGCGTGAACAGGAGTGACGCGAAGCCGCCGCCATTCAAGGTTATAGCTCGATCCGGCGGCGCATATCGCCGCCAAGTGCCACGAATGCCAAGACTCATGCGAGAGGAGAGGAAGATGAAGCTTACTCAGAAATCTGGTGCTAGTATTGCTATGACTGCTGCCGCGCTGATCATTTCCGGCGCTGCCATGGTAGCCACGGCCAATGCCGATACCTTCAAGGGCCGTTGTTTCGGCGTGAACGGTTGTGCCGGCAAGGGCAACTGCAAGACCGCCAAGAATGACTGCAAGGGCAAGAATGCTTGCAAGGGTCAGGGCTGGATCGAGATGCTCAACACCGAGTGCGAGGGCCAGGGCGGCACGATCGAGAAGAGCTAAGATTTAGGCTAGTCGACGGCCGGCCGCCATTTGCGGCCGGCTCCTTAGTTTGAGGTTCAAGGAGGTGACGCCATGGGCACCGAGAAGCCGCCTTTCCTCGGCTTTGGCTTGGGACTCAGGCCCCAGCATTACAGCGAGATCTTGAGCGGGTCGCCGAACGTCGATTGGTTCGAGGTCATCTCGGAGAACTACATGGTCGCCGGCGGCCAGCCGCTCCGCATGCTCGATCAGATTTGCGAGCGGTACCCGACGGTGATGCATGGCGTGTCGCTCTCCATCGCCTCCACCTCACCACTCGATCTGGAGTATCTGGCGCGGCTGAAGGTCCTCGCGGCGCGCGTCAAGCCCGCCTGGATCTCGGATCATCTGTGCTGGACCGGCGTGCATGGGGTGAATTTGCACGACCTTCTGCCCGTTCCCTACACCAAGGAAGCGCTCGACCACGTCGTCGACCGTGTGAGCCAGGTGCAGGACATTCTCGGCCGGCGCCTGACACTGGAGAACGTGTCGAGCTATGTGTCCTTCGGCCAGTCCGAGATGACGGAATGGGAGTTTGTGAGCGAAGTAGCCAACCGCGCCGATTGCTGGCTCCTGTTCGACGTGAATAATGTCTATGTCAGTTCCTTCAATCATGGCTTCTCGTCCGACGACTTCCTCAACGGGGTGCCGCGCGACCGCGTCGTGCAGTTCCACGTCGCGGGGCACAGCCACGAAGAGAGCCACATCGTCGACACCCACGACCATCCCGTGTGCCCCGAGGTCTGGGACCTTTACCGCGCCGCGGTCGCCCATTTCGGCCCGGTCTCGACCATGATCGAGCGCGACGACAATATTCCTCCCTTGGCTGAACTCGTGGAAGAGCTCGACCACGCGCGCGGAATTGCGCGCGAGGTGCTGGGCGCCCCGCGGCTCGAAGCGGCGGAATGACCGGCCTCAAACAGCTGCAAGAAAAGTTTCAGCGCGGCATCCTCGCCGGCGACGACAAGATCCTGTCGGAGATCAAGGACAGCGCCAAGGAGGAGCGCAAGACGCTGTTCGGCGTCTACCGCTATGCCTACGTCGCCCGCCTCGCCGAAATCCTGGCCGACGATTATGAAGGCCTGCATGGCTATGTCGGCGATGCCCGCTTCGCCAAGCTGGCGAAGGCCTATATCGCAGCCTATCCATCGGACCGGCGGAGCGTCCGTGATTTCGGCCGCCACGTTCCAAAATTCCTGAGCGAGAGCGACCTCTTCCCCGGTCATCCCGAACTGGCCGAGATCGCATCATTGGAGAAGGCGCTAGCCGACGCTTTCGATGGACCCGATGCGGAGCCGCTGGGATTGACCGTGCTTGGCGAGGTCCCGCCCGAGGCTTGGCCAAGGCTCGTCTTCACCCCCCACCCCACCGTGCTTCGCCTCGCCTTCTCGACCAATGCCGATGCGATCTGGTCGGCGGTGCGCGAAGAGATGGCGCCACCGAAGGCCACGGTGCTGCCGGAACGGCAGATAGTCCTCGTCTGGCGGCAGGACGTCACCGCGCGCTTCCGTCCTCTCGGCCCCGAGGAAGCGATGATGTGGGACGAGGCGGTGCAAGGCACCCGCTTCGGTGTGCTCTGCGAGATGGTCGCGACCTTTGCCGGGGAGGACGGCGCCGAGCTTCGCGCCGCGAGCTACCTCAAGAATTGGATCGAGATGGGGATGCTTGCTGGCTACCGGGTTGAATAGCCGCCAGCCTGCCGCCAATAACCGCTAATTAGGCCCCCGGGAACAGCGAGCCCGTTCGCCCCGCAAGCCAATAAGCCAGCAGACCAGCCCATTCCCGCGTGGCGATATCGACCCGCCTCAACCCTTCCGACACCTTGTCGAAGGGGCGCGTGAGATCGGCCACCCCGCGCGTCCGGTAATCCACCGGCCACGCCTCCACGGCGAAGCCCGCCTGGCGGAAGGACGCGATCGCCCGAGGCATGTGATAGGCCGAAGTGATCAGCACCCAGCGCGTGTTGGGACCGAGCAGGCCGAGCTTGTCGAGCTCGGCCTTGAGCAAGCGTGCGTTCTCATAGGTGTCGCGGGAATCGGACTCAAGAATGAGCCGGCCGGACGCGACGCCCATCGAGGTGAGCAAGCCCGCGGCTCCCGCCGCCTCGGTGTCGGATTTATAGAGCATGCCGGCATCGCCGCCGCTAAAGGCAATCTTCGCTTCCGGGAATTTGCGGGCGAGGACCACGGTTTCCACCATGCGCTCTCCCGCCTCGTTCAGGGCCGGCGCGCCGCGCGCCTTGCCGACCAGCCTGTCCTCGGAGCCGCCGAGCACGATGAAGCCGGTGGGGGCCGGTGGCTCGTCGAGATCGGCGCGCGGGAACCTGTCCTCAAGCGGCAGGATCAGAGCCTGTCCGAGTGGCGACAGGCCGGCGACCAGAAGCAGGACCGCACCGATGGTGACGAAGCGCCGCCCCCATCTAGCCCAGCCCGTCCAAATTAGGATCGCGCCATAGCCAATGAGCAGCGCGATCAAGGTGGAGGGCTGCAACAGGAACCACAGCAGTTTTGCCAGATAGAAGAACATGAAGCCCCCTCGCCCCTAAACTAACCACAAAGCGGCCAGCCCCAGGAAGGCGAAGAAGCCCACCACGTCGGTCACCGTGGTGACGAATACACCGGAGGCGATCGCGGGATCGAGTCCTAGCTCTTCGAGCCCGAGCGGTATGAGGATGCCAGCCAGTGCGGCGGCGACGAGATTGACGATCATGGCCAGCGCGATCACCAGGCCGAGCGGGCCGCTGCCGAACCAGAAGAACACGATCGCGGCCATGATGCCCGCGAACAGGAGACCGTTCAGCAGGCCCACCACCGACTCGCGCACAATGACCCTGACCGCGTTCACGGGACCCAGATCCTGCGTGGCGAGCGCCCGCACCGCGACCGTCATGGTCTGCGTTCCGGCGTTGCCGCCCATCGACGCCACGATCGGCATCAGCACGGCGAGAGCCACCATCTGCTCGATGGTCGCCTCGAACACGCTGATGACGGCCGAGGCGACAAGCGCGGTGACGAGATTAGCCAGCAGCCAGGTGAACCGGAGTCGCGTCGTTTCCCAGACGCTGTCGGAGACGGACTCTCCCGCTACGCCGCCCAAGCGCAAGATGTCCTCGGATGCCTCTTCCTGAACGACCTCGACGACGTCATCGGCGGTGATTACGCCGACCAAGCGATGATCGGGATCGACCACCGGGGCCGAGGTCAAATTGTAGCGCTCGAACTGGCGCGCCACCTCCTCTTGGTCGGACTCGACCGGGATGGGGCGAATGTCGGAGTCGGTGATCGATTCGATGGTCGTCGGCCGTTTGGAGCGGAGCAGGCGGTTGAGCGCGACCGAGCCGATCAAATGATAGGCGGGATCGACGACGAAGATTTCATAGAACCGGTCGGGAAGGTCGTCGGCCTCGCGCATATGGTCGATCGTCTGCCCCACCGACCAGAACGGCGGCACGGCGATGAGATCGGTCTGCATGATACGGCCGGCGGAATCCTCGGGATATTCGAGGCTCCGCTGCAGCGCGACGCGCTCGAAGTAAGGCAGCTTGGCAAGGATCTCAGTCTGATCTTCCTTATCGAGGTCCTCGATAAGGTAAACCGCCTCGTCCGAGTCGAGCTGCTGGAGGGCCTCGGCGACCTTCTCACTCGGCATCGACTCCAGCACCTGGTCGCGCACGCCCTCGTCGAGTTCCGACAGCGCCGCCGCATTGAACTCGCGGCCAAGCATGGCGATGAGAGGTTCGCGCTGATCGGGGCGGAGCAGCTGGATCAGGTCGGCAAGGTCAGCCTCGTGCAGCGGCAGCGCAAGCTCGCGCACTCTTGTCGCGTTGTCGGCCTCGAGCGCGGCCTCGACCGCGCGCAGGAACTCGGGGCGAAGCGCCCCGTCCTCGTCGCGCAAATCGATTTCGCCTGCCGCGTCTTGCATCGCGCGTTTCCGATCGCCGTATCGTAAAGGGCTTCAAGCTGGTGCAAGGTCGCCGGTAACGGAGCGGCAATTTTCGCACTGCTACGATTCGCGAGATTGGCGCGTCCGGCCTGCGACGACAGGCACGGCGGACGGGTCACTAAAAACATGTTTTGGCCAAATCTCCAGCCAAAAATGGCTGTGGCCCGGAGGAGCCAGTCTTGAGATGAGCAGGATGCCGCCGGCGTGGCTTTGGCTGGGCTCTAGCCTGTGCGGCGCTGCCCGTCGGACCGAAGCCGATTGACGGGCTATTGCCGCCCTCAGGCCGAGGCCGGAGCCTCGGCCTTGTCACCGTAAGGCAGCAGAGGAGTGAAGTTGGTGCGGTCGAGAGGAATCGAACCTCCACGGGCAAAGCCCACAGCGACCTCAACGCTGCGCGTCTACCATTTCCGCCACGACCGCATGGATTTTTCCGAGGGATCTACCCCGGACATGGCTCTAGGCTCGCCCCGTAGCAAGATTGAAGCCGGGCCGGGCTGCATTAGCAAACCTAGCCTTGAGGTGCAAGGCGAGGCTGAGGGGACGCGCCCGCCGTCCCCAAACCCCATTCAACCCACGAGGCCGCTCCCGTTGCGATCTATCGTCGAGTCGCGTCCCATCCCGGCTCCAACCCCAGTCGAAGTCGAATGGCTGATCAGCCGCGATCCCGTCCCTTACGAGGAGGCCCTGGAGGCCATGGAGGCGCGCGTGGAGGCCATCCTTGAAGACCGGGCCGCCGAAGCCATATGGCTGCTCGAGCACCCTGCTTTGTACACCGCGGGCACGAGCGCCTCGCCCGGGGAGTTGCTCCAGCCCTCGCGCTTCCCTGTGTTCAAGAGCGGCCGCGGCGGCCGCTTCACCTATCACGGGCCAAGCCAGCGCGTGGCCTATGTCATGCTCGACCTGAGGCACCGCAGACGGGATGTCAAAGTCTTCGTCCATATGCTCGAGGAGTGGCTGATCGCGGCGCTCGCCCGTCTCGGTGTCGCAAGCAAGCGTCGCGAGGGCCAGATCGGCGTGTTCGTCGGCGACGCCAAGATCGCCAGCATCGGCATCCGCATGCGCCGCTGGGTGAGCTTCCACGGCGTCAGCCTCAACGTCGATCCCGATCTCGATCATTTCTCCGGGATCGTACCCTGCGGATTGTCGGGCGTGGCCGTCACGAGCCTCGCCGCGCTCGGGGCCGAAACCGGCATGGAGCGCGTCGATGCCGCGCTCCGCGCCGCCTTCGTCAGCACCTACGGCTACGCGGCGGCGATCAGCGCCAATTCCGTCCAATCACCTTGAAGCCGGGGCCGACCGCGCCGCCCTCTTGGATCACGGTCACTTTGGTCACGCTGGCGTCGGGCGGCCCTTCACCACAGCGCTTCAGCATGTCATCGACCTTGTCGGCTGGCCCCGCGAACACCGCTTCAACGCTGCC
>Ga0307380_10004213_pt1 | contig 19528 bp, 20 predicted proteins | sample UN3MG_FD_202239 | JGI IMG/M metagenome (GOLD analysis project Ga0307380, IMG submission 202239) | Soil microbial communities from Risofladan, Vaasa, Finland - UN-3 | ecosystem: Environmental > Terrestrial > Soil > Coastal area > Acid sulfate soil | place: Finland: Risofladan, Vaasa | collected... | reverse complement strand
TGTCGACGACGAGCGTATTGACCGCGGCGAGACGCTCGAGAGCTGCGGCATTGCGCACGAGAACGCCGGCCTGCGCGCCGCGCCCCGTGGCCACCATGATGGAGATCGGCGTGGCGAGCCCAAGCGCACACGGGCAGGCGATGATGAGTACGCTCACCGCGGCGACCAGAGCATGGGCGAGCTGTGGCGCCGGCCCAAAAAAGACCCAGACGATGAAGGCGATGACGGCCACGGCGATCACCGCGGGGACGAAATAGCCGGCAACCACGTCGGCCAGGGCTTGAATCGGCGCGCGCGAGCGCTGCGCGCCTGCGACCATGTTCACCACCTGGGCGAGCGTGGTCTCGGCGCCGGTGCGGTCGACGCGCATGTCGAAGGAGCCCAAGCCGTTGAGGGTGCCGCCGGTGACGGCATCGCCTTTCGTCTTCTCCACGGGGACGGCCTCGCCCGTCAGCATGGATTCATCGACCGCGCTACGGCCCTCGGTCACGGTGCCGTCGATGGGGATCTTGTCGCCCGGGCGCACGCGTAAGATGTCGCCGACCTTGACCGAGGCGAGGGGCACGGTCTCGGTCTTGCCGTCCTTGAGCACGCGGAGAGCTGTCTTAGGCTCGAGATCGAGCAGTGCCCGGATGGCGCCACCGGTCTTCTCGCGGGCGCGGAGCTCGAGGACCTGGCCGACCAGCACGAGCGCGACGATGACGGCGGCGGCCTCGAAATAGACGGGAACGAGCCCATGGGCATCGCGCATGGATGCCGGGAACAGACCGGGCGCGAGCGTGGCGAGAAGGCTGTAGAGATACGCAGCGCCGGTGCCGAGCCCGATCAGGGTGAACATGTTGAGCCAGCCCGAGCGCACCGACTCGAAGCCACGCACGAAGAACGGCCAGCCGCACCACAGCACGGCGGGCGTCGCGATCGCGAGTGCAAGCCATTGCTCGGCCTGCGGCGACAGGAACGGCAGAAGATCGACACCGAAGACGTGGGCGCTCATGTCGAGGATGACGAGCGCGAGCGACAGCGGCACGGCGACCTTGAGGCGCCGGGTGAAGTCGATCAGCTCTTCATTGGGCGCATCCTTCGGCAACACACCCATGGGCTCGAGCGCCATGCCGCAGATCGGGCAGGGGCCGGGGCCCTCCTGCACGATCTCCGGATGCATGGGGCAGGTATAGAGCGTGCCGGGGGCCACAGGTTCCGGCTCGCCCGTCTTGCTGAGATAGCGCTCCGGCTCCTTGGCGAACTTGGCCTGACAGCCGGGTGAGCAGAAATAATAGGTGTGGCCCTTGTAGGCGTGGGTAGGCTTGCCCGCATGGGGATCGACCTGCATCCCGCAAACGGGGTCCTCGGCCATGTGGGCTCCGGCGTGGACGGCTTTTGGCATGGCTCCGAGACTACCGTGATTTTTGTTTCAGATGAGGAATTCTGCTGTCGGAAATCATCAGCTTGAGCGACGTGCAAGCGAATTGAACACCAAGGTTGCGACGGCTGCGAAGAACCAACCGAACGCGATGCTGCCGGCAATCCCTTCAATCCAAGCGAGCACGCTCGTGACAGGACGTGTGGTGAAGATCCCAACCCAGGCATGCGCGACCGGAATATTGGGGGCGAGAAGCTCGAACCCGGCGCACAGGGTGAACGTGGCGGCCAGCGCCGCGGAAAGTGCCCACGCGGCCGGTTGAAGAGGAATGCGAGTGATTTTGTCTGACATTTTCGACTCCAGCCCATTGACGGATTTTGTATACCCCTAGTGGGTATATACTTAATACCCCAATGGGGTATAGTCAAGCCATGACGCCGAAGATCCGAAAAAACGCACGCACGCGACTCGCCCGAATCGAGGGGCAGGTACGTGGTCTCGTGCGCATGATTGATGACGACCGCTATTGCATCGACGTCATCACCCAAACCCAGGCGGTGCGTGCCGCGCTGGCGCGCGTTGAACGTCTAGTGCTGCAAGAACATGTCGCGCATTGCGTCGCCGACGCGGTAGCTTCGGGCGACAAGACGGAGCGCGAGCAGAAAATCGAGGAGTTGATCGTCGTCCTCGACCGCGCTTCCAGGACTTAGGATAACTCTGCGTCGTCGATTGCGCAGGCGGGGCGCGGAGGGAATTCTGCTGCCTGGCACATCGGCGCCTAGCATAATGTAAAGAGCAGGCCGGCTTAGGGGGCGAAGGTTGCGGACTCTCATCTTCGAGATTTTCATCGCGCTTGTGGCCGTAGTCGGCTTCGGCGCCGGATACCTGCTTTGGGACAAGCAGGCCAACTATTACGCGGCCGATGTTTCCACGCTCGGTCCGGGGCCTGAGAACGATCTGATCCGCTACGGCAGAGAGCTGATCGTCAATACCCCGCGCTATATCGGCAAGAGCGCCGAGAACCCCGACATGGCTTTCGCGGGCAACGATCTCGCCTGCCAGAGCTGCCACCTGAAGGCGGGCTTGCAGCCATACGCTGCGCCCTTCGTCTCGACGGTTGCGACCTTCCCGATGATGGTCGACAATCAGGTGCTCCCTCTCACCGAGCGCATCAATGGCTGCGTGGAGCTTGGCTTGAACGGCCGGCCCCTGCCGGAGGATAGCCGTGAGTTGGCGGCGCTCGTCGCCTATATGGTCTTTGTCGGCAAAGGCACGCCGAAAGGCGTGCGCTTGCCCGGCATGGGGCTGATGCCCATCGCCTTTCCGGCGACACCGCCCGACGCGCGACGAGGGGAGGCGGTCTACGCCCAGCACTGCGCCAGCTGCCACAAGGCGGACGGGCAGGGGGAGAAGCTTGCGGGCCCGGCGGTGGGCTATGCGGTGCCGCCGCTCTGGGGCGATGGCAGCTACAATGGCGGCGCCGGGATGGGCAAGATTGCCTACGCCGCCTCCTATATCCGCTCCAACATGCCCCTAGGGATCGACTATCGCGAGCCCGCGCTCACGGTGCAGGAGGCTTGGGACGTGGCGGCCTATATGAATTCCAAGCCGCACCCGGTGGCGCCGCCGCTTCCTCCTGAGCCCGAGGAGGCCCCGGCCGAGGGCGACGAGGAGACCCCGGCGGCGCCTTAAGCATGTTGGGCGCTTGCGAGGCTGGCGTCCTGGCGCCATGTTCGGACATGGATTCTCGTCGAGAGCGTAAGCCTTTGAAACCAGACTCACACCGCTTTTGCGTCGCGCCGATGATGGAGTGGACCGACCGCCACTGCCGCACTTTCCTGCGGCTGATCTCGGCGCGCGCGTTTCTCTACACGGAGATGGTGACGGCGGAGGCCGTGCTCTATGGCGACCGCGAGCGCGTGCTCGGTTTTGACCCGGGCGAGCACCCCGTGGGGCTTCAGCTTGGCGGCAGCGATCCCGACAAACTTGCTAAGGCTTCGCGCATTGGCGCGGATTGGGGTTATGACGAGATCAACCTCAATATCGGCTGCCCGTCGGACCGGGTGCAGTCGGGCCGCTTCGGCGCCTGTCTCATGGCCGAGCCGGCGCTTGTCGCGGATTGCGTGCGCGCCATGGGCGAGGTCTCGTCGCTCCCCGTCACCGTGAAATGCCGCATCGGCATCGACGACCAGGACACCGAATCCGGCCTCGACCGGTTCATCGATGCGGTGGCGGAGGCCGGCTGCACCACTTTCATCGTGCATGCCCGCAAGGCCTGGCTGAAGGGGCTGAGCCCCAAGGAGAACCGCGACGTGCCGCCGCTCGATCATGACCGCGTGCATCGGCTGAAGGCGCGGCGGCCTGAGCTCGAGATTGTCATCAATGGCGGCATCGCCTCGTTGGCGGAGGCCGAGCCGCATCTTGAGCATGTGGATGGCGTGATGCTGGGCCGCGCGGCCTACGCCGATCCTTATCTCTTGGCTGACGTAGATAGCGCTCTCTACGGCTCAGATGAGACGCCGCCCACAAGGGACCAAGTTCTCGATCAGTTCATGGCCTATGTGGAGCGCGAGCTTGCCCGTGGGGTCCGGCTCAATTCCATGACCCGGCACATCCTCGGGCTGTTCCACGGACAGAAGCGGGCGCGGGCCTTTCGCCGCCATATCGCCGAGAACGCCCACCTGGATGGCGCCGGCATCGCCGTGCTGGAGCAGGCGCGGGACATCGTCCTGGGTGAGAGTTATCGCGCCGTGGCCGCCGAGTAGCGGCGGCGTCGTTTGGATGAAACCAATCTCGTCATGACGGGCAGCGCGGATCTTGAGTTTCGATCCGAGCCTGTGCCCGGTCATGACGAATTCCGTTTGTCCGACGCTTCGCGTGGGCTGCTGGGCTCAGCCTGCTTGGCGGGACGGTTTCTTGCGATCGCCTATGGCGAGGATGAGACCCTGAACGTCGAGGAAGCGGGCGGTGCGCTCGCAATATTCGCGGTAGGTCGTGCCGTAGTGCTGCTTCAGCCAGTCCTCTTCGACCAAGGACATCAGCACATAGGCGCCGGTCATCACGCATGAGAGCACGATGGTGAGGATCGAGTTGGCGCCGATCGACAGGCCGATCAGACCGACGATCGAGGCGGTGTATTGCGGATTGCGGCTGAAGCGGTAGAGGCCGTGGCTCACCAGGCCGTCCGAGCCGCAATAGGTGTTGCCGAGGCCGAGATTGAAATAGCCGCACACGGTGATGAACAAGCCGCCAAGGCCGAGCGGGATGCCGACAATGAAGCGGGTCCAATCGAGCAGCGGTGTGGCGTTCCAATCGAGAACGGCGACAACGAAGGTCAGCACCATGCCGCTGCGAAACAGTCCCCAAAAGGTGAGGCTCTGCCAGCTTCCTGGCGCAGGTGTCGGCCAGATACGGAAGGGCGGGGCGAGAAGGGTGCGCAGCAGCAGGGAATCGAGCGTGAGCCCGACGATGAGGCCTGCTGCAAAGACGACGCTTGTGTAATCGAAATCGATCATGACAGGCTTGCAAGGAAGCAGATTCGGATTGCAAATTTGCGACAGAGATCTGACGGTTCTGTTGCGCTCATCGCATCTAAGCCTCCCTAGATCTTCTGATTGTACTCCCCGACCTCCGGCTGCTTGCCGAGCTCCGCATCGATCTCGGCGAAGATGGCGCGCATATTCGCTTCCGAGGTCGGGCTCTCCACCACGACCACCAGCTCCGGCTTGTTGGACGACGCGCGCACCAATCCCCATGTGCCGTCATCGAGAACGATGCGGATGCCGTTGACGGTGATGAGCTCGCGAATTTTCTGACCGGCGAGCGTGCCGCCTTGCGCCGCCACATCCTCGAAGTGTTTCACGACGCGGTCGACCACGTCGTATTTCACCTCGTCGGCGCAATGGGGCGACATGGTGGGCGACTGCCACGTGCGCGGCAGGGCGTCTTTGAGTTCGGCAAGGGTCTTGTCGGGGTTGCGGTCGAGCATGTCGAGCACCGCGAGCGCAGAGACCAAGCCGTCATCGTAGCCCCGGCCGAGGGGTGGATTGAAGAAGAAATGACCAGATTTCTCGAAGCCGACCAGGGCCCCAGTCTCGTGGCTGTAGCGCTTGATGTAGGAGTGGCCGGTCTTCCAGAGGACCGTCTTGGCGCCGTGTGCTTTAAGCACCGGGTCGGTCTGAAAGAGGCCGGTGGACTTCACGTCGGCAACGAAATGCGCCCCCGGGTTGCGCGCGGCGATGTCACGGGCGAGCATGACGCCAACCTTGTCGGCGAAGATCGCGTCGCCCTTATTGTCCACCACGCCGCAGCGGTCGCCGTCGCCGTCGAAGACGAGGGCGAGGTCAGCCTTGTGCTCGATCACGGCATCGCGTGTGGCGTCGAGCATGCCCATGTCCTCGGGGTTCGGGTTGTGGGCGGGGAAGCTGTAGTCGAGATCGCAGTTGAGGGGGATGACGGTGCAGCCGATCTCGGCGAGGACGTGCGGCGCAAAGGCGCCGGCCGTGCCGTTGCCGCATGAGACGACGACCTTTAGCGGGCGGAGCAGCTTCGGGCGCTTGAGCAAGTCCGCCATGTAGCGCTCCGGCATGTCGGGCACATAGATATAACGGGCGCCTTCGTGATACGGCGCGAATTTCGCGTTCATCACGATGTTCTTCAGCGCCGTCATATCGTCGGGCGAGAAGGTCAGGGGCCGTTCGAAACCCATCTTGATGCCGGTCCAGCCGTTGTCGTTGTGGCTGGCGGTGACCATGGCGACGCCTTCGACCTTGAGCTCGAACTGCGCGAAATAGGCCATGGGCGAGAGCGCCAAGCCGATGTCGTGCACCTCGGCGCCGCCGGCGAGCATGCCGGTGGTCAGCGCGGCCTTGATCGCCATTGAGTAAGAGCGGAAGTCGTGGCCGATCACGATGCGGACGGGCACGCCGCGTTCGCGCATCAAGGTGGTCAGGCCAAGGCCGACCGCCTCCATGCCGAGCAGGTTGATCTCCTCGGGGTAGAGCCAGCGCGCATCGTACTCGCGGAAACCGGTCACCTTGACCAAGGGTAGACGCTCGAACTCGGCGGTGTTGGGAACGAGATCTTGGCGCGGTTTCGGGAACATGCTCCCCCCTGAATTAGGCGATTTCGTATGGAGTGGCCAACAGCCAGAGGCGTAACAGAGTTCCCGCCCGGCGCCACATTCAAATGTGTCCGGCGAGGCTTCCGTTGCTCTATTGGACGAGGACCAATTCTCCGTTTTGGACCTGGAAGCTCTCGAGGCGTCCAAGGAAGCTCATGCCAAGGAGATTTGTCGAAAGTGCGCCCTTCTCGGCGACGACGGCGGGAACGTTGCGCAGGGTGATGTCCTTCACCCGCACCCGGTCGAGCGTCACCGGCGCGACATGGGCGATGCCGTTCGCGGTCTGGACGCGGGCGGAGAAGTCGAGACTGAAAGGGGAGAGGCCGACCCGCTTGGCGTCCTCATAGGTGAGCACCACCAGTGTGGCACCGGTGTCGGCTACGACGGTCACCGTGCGGTCGTTGACGGCGGCGTCGAAGACGAAATGACCGTTACCGTTGCCCCTAAGCCGCACCTCGTCCGAAAAGCCCGAGGCGTTGCCCCTTTCCCTCGTCATCGACTTGGTGGCCGATGCAATGCGGTCGGTATGGGGTGCCAGGGCAGCCCTGAGATCGTCGAAGAAATAGACGATGGCGAACACGGCCAGGGCAGCCGCGCCCCATAGCATCCCCTCGTGCAGGATATGTTTGGTGGCTGAACGCACGCGGTCTCACTCCGATGACGGCAGGCGCCGCGCGCGGAGATCAGCCGCGCAGCGTTAGAAAATCGCCGGAAAACTCATAGGAGAGGAGGCGGCTTAAAAAACTCATACCGAGCAGGCTCTGGGTGAGCGCGCCGGGCTTGGCCACCAGGGCCTCGACCTTGGTGCGGTCCAGGGGGCCGATGGCGACCTCGTTGAGACGGACACGGGCCGCCACGGTGCGGCCATTGGCCGTCAGTACGGGAATCCGATAGGTGAGCGTATCCGGATCGATACCGGCCTTCCTGGCGTCCTCGGGTCGCAGCACGATGGATGACGCGCCGGTATCGACGATCATCGAGATCTCCTTGCCGTTGACCTCCACGGTGGCGGTGAAGTGCCCGTCCAGACGCTTCCGGATGCGCACCTCGGTGAGGCCGCCGGCGCTCTGCTCGACGGTCATGGCGGTGCCCGGCAGAAGCTCGCTGACGACGCGGGCGGCGATCGGTGTCAGTTCGTCCTTATAGGCATAGAGGGTGACCAGGCCGAGCCCGAGAGCGAGCCAGGTCACCGCGTCGCGGAACATGGCGCTCGCGCCTCCGGCATAACGTGTCACGAGCCCGCCGGCGACGTAGACAAGAAGCGCGAGAAAGAAGGCCACATAACCGAAGGTGGTGGCGTCGAGCCCGGCGATCATGCCGGTCTCGTTGCTCACCAGCATCATGGCGCCGAGCGCTAGGATGAACAGAGCGAGCCAGGTGGTCACGCGCGCGAACCTTCCGCTTCTGCCAGACCCTCCAGACGCTCCAGCCGGTCGGGCACGACCGCCATGATGGCACGCCGCTGGTCGGGCGTCATGCTGGCCCAGCCTGCGATTTCACCCGTTGTGCGGCCGCAGCCGACGCAGAGCCCTGATTTGTCGTCGAGCAGGCAAATATTGACGCACGGAGTTTCCAAGACGCTCTGCCGGTTGGTGGTCCCTCGGACCTATGTAGGGAGTCTCGCGGGGCGGGGCAATTGCCGGGCCCAGGTGCCAAGAAAATGGCCCTCTAACTGGCGCGTCTACCACCCGGCTCGCGCCAAGGCACGCCCGGCTTCTCCGGCTGGTCTTCGCCTGGCTCGGCGAGGCGGGGCAACGCCTCCATGACCCGGCTGCGGGGCATGGTGATGATCACCTCGGTGCCGTAGCGGAGCTTGCTCTTGAGCTCGAAGGTGCCGTCATGCAGCTCGGTCAGCCCCTTGGTGATGGGAAGGCCGAGCCCGGTTCCGCCTTCGGCTGTCTGATGGGCGAGCGACCCCTGGCCGAAGCTGCGCAGCACGCGCGGAATCTCATTCTCAGGAATACCCGGGCCGGTGTCCTTAACGCTTAAGAATTGGCCGCCGAGCGGGGTGCGCCCGATCGTGAGCGTGATGGTGCCGCCGGAAGGCGTGAACTTGATGGCGTTGGACAGGAGGTTGAGGCAGATCTGCCTGATGGCGCGCTCGTCGGCCCAGAGCTTCGACAGGTCCTCCTCGAACGCCTCGACGATCTTAAGACCCTTGTTCTCGGCGCGGAGCCGCATGAGGCGGTGACAGTCCTCGGCCACGTCGGCAAGGGCGACGGGTGCCTCGTGCAGCTCGTAGCGGCCGGCCTCGATGCGGCTGATGTCGAGAATCTCATTGATGAGCGTCAGCAGGTGCTGGCCGCTCTGGTGAATGTCGTTGGCGTATTCCTTATAGGTCGGGTTGGCGTGAGGCCCGAGGATCTCACCGCGCATGATCTCCGAGAAGCCGAGAATGGCGTTGAGAGGCGTGCGCAGCTCGTGGCTCATGGTGGCGAGAAAGCGTGATTTGGCGAGATTGGCTTCCTCCGCGCGCAAGCGGGCATCGTCGGAGATCGACTTCGATTGCTCGAGCTCGGCGATCAACGCATCCTTCTCGGCGCGGTATTCCAGCATCGCCAATACGGTGGTGTTGAAGCCGTTCATCAGCCAGATGAAATAGATATGCACGCCGACGGCCATGGCGGCCATCGCCCAGTAGAACGGGTTGTCGAGGAGCGCGAAGCGGACGACGATGGCGATCGTCATCGGCAGGGTGCCGGCATAGACGATGGGCATGACCGTCGAGGCGAACAGCATGCGCATCGAGATGACGACGAGGAGCGAGGCGAAGATGAAGGTGTGTGCCGCCTCGCCTTGCGTCTCGGGGCTGATGAAGGCCACGCTCGCCCACGTCACCCCGTAAAGGAACTCGGCGGCGGTGATCTTGGCGCGCCAAACGGGGGTGGCGGCGTCCTCGCGTGGGGCCTTGGTGAACCGCCGGCATATGGCGATGAGAATGCCCTTGGCCACGAACACGGCGCAGAGCCAGAGCAGCAGCGCGCGCGGCGGCGCCCAGAACATGGTGCCCATGGCAACGATGATCGCGAGGAGCGGAGTCGTCACAGCGGCCGACAGCTCGTTCTTCACGAACATCATCAGGAGTTCGTAGTCGAACTCCGGCTTGTGACCTGTCTTGTAGGCGAGTTTTTCGCGAGCTTCTTGGACGCTGCGGTAAGCGCGCCGCTTATGGTGGTCGAGAGATCCCGATTGAGCCTGCGGGGCCTCGGCTGACGCGCCTCCTGACATGACTTATAGAACCCGCGACTGTCCCACTAACAAAAAGCCGTGAAGGGCCAATGGCATAACGCCGGCGCGTGGCCGGGCCCGACCCCCGATTTAGGCTTAACGAGAACTATCAGCGGAAATCCCTAACGGCACGTTTACTGTCGCTCCGGCCTGAGACGGGTCCCGACCGGCCCGGAGCAGGTAAAGAGGAGGCTCGCGGACAGGTGCGGGCTTTGGCTAAGATGGGAATTCCATGCAACTGACCGTTATTGGCTGCGGCGACGCCTTCGGGGCGGGAAGCCGCCTTCAGACCTCGTTTTGCGTCCGCTCGGGACCCTCGACGTTCCTCATCGACTGCGGGGCCACGTCGCTGATCGGCATGCGACGGCTCGGCATTAGCCCCAACGACATCGACACAGTGTTCGTCAGCCATCTGCATGGCGACCATTTCGGCGGCCTTCCCTGGCTCTTGATCGATGCCAAGTATGTGAGCAACCGGACGCGGCCGCTTGTCGTCACGGGGCCTAAAGGCATCGAGGCCCGGTTCACCACGCTGGCCGAGGCGCTCTATCCGAATGCGACCACGGCGATGCGCGGCTTCGACCTCATCTTCGTTGAGTACGAGGAACGGATGCCGATCGAGGTGGAGGGCGTCATGGTCACGCCGTTCGAGGTGAAGCATCCTTCTGGCGCGCCGCCCTATGCGCTCAGATTCGACGTCGAGGGCAAGGTGCTCTCGTTCACGGGCGACACGGGTTGGGTTGAGGTGCTGTGTGATGTGGCGCGCGATGCGGACCTCTTCATCAGCGAATGCTTCCAATACGATGTGACGCTCCCCATCCATCTCGACTACAAAACGATCGACGTCAATTACGACAGGCTCGGCGCCAAGCGCGTGCTGCTGACCCATATGGGCGAAGCCATGCTCGCTGAATTGGGTCGGGTCGATGCCGCCCGCTATCTGATTGCCGAGGACGGCATGACGCTCGACCTATGAACCATGGCTGAACTCGACACTGTGCTCGCGGCCATTTGTGCCTGCCGCCATTGCGTCGAGAGCCCTTGCGGCAAGAAGCTGCCGCATGAGCCGCGACCGGTGTTGCGGGCGAGCGGCACGGCGCGGCTTGCCATTTGCGGTCAAGCGCCTGGGACGCGCGTGCATGCGTCCGGCACACCGTTCACCGACCGTTCGGGCGATCGTTTGCGCGACTGGATGGGGGTGACGGGGGATGAGTTCTACGACGAGGCCCGCGTCGCTGTCGTGCCCATGGGCTTCTGCTTCCCGGGGCAGGACGCCAAGGGGGGCGATCTTCCGCCGCGGCGCGAATGTGCCACGCTGTGGCATCGCAAGCTGTTCGCCGCGTTGCCACAGCTCGAGCTCGTGCTGGCCGTGGGGGCTTACGCCCAAGACTTTCATCTTGGCGATGCGAGGGGCAAGACGCTGCAAGAGACGATGTTGCGCTGGCGGGAGCATCTTGAGTCCGAGCGGCGGCCGCGCGTCCTGCCGCTGCCGCACCCCTCCTGGCGCAACAATGCTTGGCTCACGAAGAATCCTTGGTTCGAGGCGGAATTGCTGCCCGTATTGCGGCGGGAGGTCCGGCGGCTTCTCTAGCGCCCTTGCGGGTTTTGGAAAAATAATCTAACGGTTAGGGTAGAAAAGCAGGGATGGTGGAACTCTGTTCCCGTAACGCGGCTTATTCCTGCGAAATTTTGTCAGGCGAGATTTATAGAGGCCATGGCGATGCTCGACCGCATGGACCGCAAGATCCTCGACATCCTGCAGCAGGACTGCACGTTGCCGGTGGCCGAGATCGGCAAGCAGATCGGTCTGTCGACGACGCCGTGTTGGCGCCGCATCCAGAAGCTCGAGGAGCAGGGGGTGATCGAGCGCCGCGTGGTCTTGCTGGATCCCAAAAAAGTCAATGTCGGGGTCACGGTGTTCGTATCCATCACCACGAGCCACCACACGAAAGAATGGCTCGAGCGGTTTCACGCGGCGCTCAACGACTTTCCCGAAGTGGTCGAGTTTTACCGCATGAGCGGGAAGGTGGACTATCTGCTCCGCGTCGTGGTGCCGGACATCGAGCGCTACGACGCATTCTACAAGCGGCTCATCTCCAAAATCGAACTTTCCGACGTGAGCTCGGCCTTCGCCATGGAGCAGATCAAGTTCACCACGGTGCTGCCGCTCGATTACGCCGCCCAAGAGCCGCGCGCCTGATCTATTTGCGCTCCAGCCGCGCGATCAGGCTCGACGTATCCCATCGGCTTCCACCCATCTCCTGTACGTCCGCGTAGAACTGATCGACGAGCGCCGTCACCGGAAGGCTCGCGCCGTTGCGGCGCGCCTCGTCAAAGCAGATGGCAAAGTCCTTGCGCACCCAGTCGACGGCGAAGCCGAACTCGAACTGGCCTGCGACCATCGTCCGCCAGCGATTGTCCATCTGCCAGGACTGGGCGGCACCCTTGGAGATCGTGTCGACGACCTTCTCGATGTCGAGCCCGGCGGCTTTGGCGAAATGCAACGCCTCGGCCAGCCCCTCGATGAGACCGGCGATGCAGATCTGGTTGACCATCTTGGTGAGCTGGCCCGCGCCCGGTGGCCCGATGAGATTGACCGCGCGCGCGTAAGCTTCGATCACCGGCTCGGCCTTGGCGAAGTCGTTTCCGTCGCCACCGGCCATGACCGTGAGCGTGCCGGCTTCGGCGCCGGACTGGCCGCCGGATACGGGCGCATCGAGGGCGCCGGCATCGCGGTTACGGGCGGCCGCGTGCAGCTCCCGGGCAATGCTGGCAGAGGCGGTGGTGTGATCGACGAAGATGGCGCCAGGCTTGAGCGTTTGGAAGGCGCCCCCCGGTCCAAGGGTCACGTCGCGCAGATCGTCGTCATTGCCGACACAAGCGAAGACGAACTCGGCGCCGTCAGCGGCCTCGGCCGGCGTTGCGGCAAGCGTCCCGCCGAACTCGGCGACCCAGCGTTCCGCCTTTTGGCGCGTGCGATTGAAGACGGCGACGTCGTGGTGGCCGCGGGTCTTGAGGTGTCCGGCGAGGGGATAGCCCATCACGCCGAGCCCGATCCAGGCGACTTTGCTCATGCGCTACGCTCCAGCCTCCGTCATGTCTCCACGGTTCTGCGAGCACGACAATAAATGAAATGGCCGGGACGAGCCCGGCCATTTCCATTCCAAAATTTTCTGAAGCGAAGCGCGATCAGGCGATCGGCGCCTCGGGGAAGGCGAGCTGCTCGCGTGCGCGCCACTCGTCGGTCACGTAATTGATGATCAACGACGTGCGCACGCCCTTGATCGGGCGCTGCTCGAAGCCGTGGAAGGTGTTGTCTGCGGGCACGAAAATCATCGCCGCATTGGGCGCGAAGGGCGACCGGCCGATATGGCGTTTGTCGGCATCGTAGATATCGGTTCCGAGATCGCTATGGCTTGGGTCCGTCGACAGGTAGAGCAGCATGGTGAAAAGCTTGACGCCGAGATCGCTGTGCGGCTCGAGCCAGAAACCGTCAATGTCCTGAGCGAACTCCATGCGGAGATAGGTGCCGGCGAGATCGGTGCCGAAGACCTTCTCGATCTGGCTGGTGACGCGCTTGTCCTGGAAGGCCTGTGCAACCGCCTCGCAGACGGGAAATGCCTCCCGATTCTCGACGTCGAAATATCGGCGCGTGTTGTTGTGGAGCTCGCGCTTGCCGGAGACACCTTCAAGAGATGGGGCGTCGAAGGGAAGCGCCAGGATGTCGTCTAGGGTGTCGGCGGGCAAACAGGCTCTCAGAATCCAATGGGGATATGGCTGATTAGAGCGTTCGCCATTATCGACGCTTTGCGAAAACACCCGGACGACATCGTCCGCCGAACTCTTCGCTGCCTCAGCGCCTGAGTGCTTTACGGCCAAGCTTTCACTCATGGTGTAGGTCAACTCCCTCGAAACGATACAAAAATTGCTGGCCAATCCAGCGCCCAGGCAGACCCCATCCAGAAGCTCAAATAGCACTCCGGCGCCCTTGGGCGCAAATGCCAAGGATATGCGGCGTCGGGCTGAATCCGCGAACTCTTGCCTAAATCAGGCTGGGCCTTTCGCCTTGACGGGGGTCAATCCCATGCGGGCGGTCAGTTGACGCTCACCCAGCGGATTTCGGTGGCATCGAGATCGTCCTCGCCATCATCGCCGGTGATCACCCGCTCGGAGCGCAGGCATTGGGCAAGCAACTCGAGCAGCGAAGCGTGTAGTTCGCGCTCTGCCTCAAGTTGTGGCGGGTTGGCGGCAAGGAACGCCAGGATCTCCCCGTAATCGGGCATTGGAACCCCCGTATCTCCCCAGCGGATCGAGGGTGGGGGGGCGGTGTGTCAAAAGTTAGGCTCGCGGCAAGCGTGCCGAAGGCCTTAGCGACCCGCACGAAGACTTCAGCCGCCGAGGCGATAGCGGCCGATGAGCCGCATCGGCGTGCGCCCGCCGGCGTCGCCGAACAGCGAAAGGCCGTCGACGCTCACGCCCGAGGCACAGATATCCTCGATCACCGGCCACAGCGCCTGCGACACGCGCTCAAGATGGGCCTTGTCCAGGGGGCCGGTGAGCGTGATGGAGAAGCGGTACTCGCTCATCACGTGGGGATGGCCGAAGCTCCTCAGGAGGAGCCGCTGATAGTCGCTGAGATGCCGGTTGTCGTCGTCATCGTCATGATCTGGATCGGTCGCGAAGTCCTCGAAGGCGCTGACGCATTGCGCGGCAAGCCAGTCGAGCGCGGATATCGGCTCGACGGGCCGCAGCACGAGATAGCGGCCCGAGCGTGCCAGTGTCAGGGGACCGGTCTCGATGGCCTTGCGGCGTGCGGCGAAGGTGATGAGCCGCGACTTCAACGCATCGAGCCCAGCGTCGTCGCGGAGCCCGAACGGCGCCCGGAACAGGGCGTGGAGGCCTGTATAATGGCCGGGTGCAGCCGGAATCTTGGCGAAGCCCGAGCCTGGAAGTCCAGAGGCGGAAAACGCCTGCAACGTGGCGCCGTCATTGGCGCGGCCGAACCAGGAGCGCCCGAATGACGCGAGCGCGGTCCCCGGCTGCGGCGTGTAATAGATAGCGTAACGGGCGAAACTTGATCTGCTGGACGCGGCGCCCGTCTGGTGTTGGTCGTCGAGATGGGCACAATTGAGCATCTTAAGTCTCCCCTCGGCGCGCGCATCAATCGGCCGCGCTCATGTGCTCTCGGCTAACAGCCGCCTGTGGCGATGCCGCGACAGGTTCGGGGCGATAGAGAGGCCGTGGGATGAAGACTTGGTGAATCAAATTTTCCGCAACTGCGAAGAAAACCACACGTGTTGCACGGCACCTTTGACGGCGAGGCGGTTCGCATGCAGATCTTGGACGGAAACAGATGAGTGAGGGGGAATGATCGAGCTTTACACCTGGATGACGCCGAACGGGCAGAAGATATCGATCATGCTGGAGGAGGTGGGGTTGCCCTACCGCGTCCACCCGATTGACATCACCAAGGACCATCAGTTCGATCCCGCCTTTCTCAAGGTCTCGCCGAACAATAAGATCCCGGCGATCATCGACACCGACAGCGACTTGCACCTGATGGAGTCGGGCGCGATTCTGCTCTATCTCGCCGAGAAGACTGGGCAGCTGTGGAGCCAGGACTTCCCCGTGAAGTGGCGCGTGATGGAATGGCTCATGTGGCAGATGGGCGGAGCCGGACCGTTTCTCGGCCAGGTCCATCACTTCGTGAAGTTCAATCCGGGCAAGAGTGCCTACGCCGAGGAGCGCTACGCCAAGGAGGCGAAGCGGATTTGGGGCGTGCTCGATAGGCGGCTCGCCGAGGTGGAGTACGTCGCGGGCGATTACTCCATCGCCGACATTGCGATCTGGCCGTGGATCTCGCGCTTCGCTTGGCAGACGGTGGACGTCGCCGACTACCCGAATGTGAAGCGCTGGTACGTGGCGATTGCCGAACGGCCTGCGGTCAAGCGTGGATGGGATGTGCTGGGCGAAGGCCGCGCCCTTCCCATGCCGTGAGGTTGGGTGGAAGGCTGCGCGCGAGCATGGCAGGATAACGAGATGCCTGCGGCGATAGGGAGAGGTTTATGCGCGACGTGATGCTGGTTGTCTGTGCCTGCGTGGGTGTGGTCGCCTTCGCCGGGCTTACGAGTGCGGCCGATGATCTCGCTCAAGCGGTCAAGGAGCGGCGCGCCCTGATGGACGACGTCGTCAGACCGGCGGCCAAGCTCGGCGGCGACATGATCAAAGGCAAGATCCCGTTCGACGCTGACAAGGCGGCGGAAGCCATGTTGGAGATCAGCGATGTGCCGGAGACCTATGTGACGTTGTTCCCCGCCGGCTCGGAAGTGCATGCCGTTCCGGACAGCGAAGCGTCACCCAAGATCTGGGAGGATTTCGAGGGCTTCAAGGCGCTGGCGCAGAAGCTAGAGGAGACGAGCACGGAGGCAGCCGCTGCGGCCGAGCAAGGGGCGGGACCGTTCAAGGCGGCGTTCGGCGAGATGACGCAAATATGCAAGAAGTGCCACAAGGCCTATCGCGTGAAGAAGAAGGAGTAGGCCACTAAGGGAGCAGGGTTTTGCGCAGAGCCTTCCTTGTGATCCTCGCGCTCGCCGCCGCGGGTGCGATGGCCTTCTATCTGCTGACGGTGCCTGCAACGGTGCCGGCGTCGGCGCTGCCTGAGCATGCACCAGACCTCGCAAATGGAAAGTCGATGTTCACGGCGGGCGGCTGCGCCGAGTGCCATGCGGCGCCGGCAGGAGCGTGCGACGATCTCGACATCAAGGACGAGGCGGTGCTCGTCGGCGGCCGCTGTCTGAAGACGGACTTCGGCACGTTCTATGTGCCCAACATCTCGCCCGACAAAGACACAGGCATTGGCAACTGGACCACGCTCGACTTCGTCAACGCCATGAAGCGCGGCATTGCACCCGGCGGCGTCCATCTCTATCCGGCGTTTCCCTATACTTCCTATCAGCGGATGACCTATGAGGATCTGATCGACCTCAAGGCCTATCTCGACACGCTGCCCGCGGTGACCAACCTTGCGCCGGCGCACGCGCTTCGCTTTCCCTACAACATCCGCCGCGGGCTTGGACTGTTCCAGCGCCTCTATGTGGACGGCGAGAGCTTCACGCCCGATCCGAAGGCGAGCGATGCGGTCAATCGCGGCGCCTATCTCGTGTTGGGCCCCGGCCATTGCACCGAATGCCATTCGCCACGGAATGCCTTCGGCGGGATCATCGCGTCGGAAGCGTTTGCCGGTGCGAAGAGTCCGGACGGCGACGGCACGGTGCCTAACATCACGCCGAGCGCGGATGGCATCGGCGATTGGAGCGCGGAGGACATCGCCTATCTGCTTGAGACCGGCAACACGCCCGACTTCGACGTGATCGGCGAGACCATGGTCCCGGTGCAGGAGAACATGGCGAAGCTTGACCCTAAGGACCGCGAGGCAATCGCTGCCTTTCTCAAGTCGTTGCCGCCGCGCCCCAATGCCGTGCCGAAAGCGAAGGACAAGACTGCCGATAAGGCCGAGCCGTAGGCTTAAGGGATGGGACGCCCCGTAAACCATTCCCGTTCATGGGGCGTTCAGTTGCCGCCTTCTAAAGGGAACGGGAAAGACCCGGCTTTCAGCCCAGGGAGGTCTTTATGAAATGGCGCTCGACACTGGCCCTTCTTGCGCTCGCCATGCTGGCAGGCATGGCGGCGGGCTTTGGCCGTGCCCAGGCCGAGGAGACGGCCCCCACACGAAGCGCCGCTGCGGCTGGGCTTGCCACGCCTGACGACGGGGTCGCGCGCGCGGCCTTCGACACGCTCGACAAGCATTGCGCCCGCTGCCACCAGGCCGGCCCAAGCCTCAAGCGACAGAAGCCCGCCAAGAATTTCGGCAACATCCTGAAGCTCGACGAGATCGCGCGCGATCCCGACTTGATCCTGCCGGGCAACCCGGATGGCTCCGGTCTCTTCATCCAGATCGCCAAGAAGGACATGCCTTACGACTGCTATCAGGAGTTCGACTGCGATGCCGAGCCTACGGAGGCGGATGTCAAGGCGGTCTATGACTGGATCAAAGGGCTCGGCGATACGGTCACGGCGGCGTGCGCGAACCGCGCGCCCATCGATGAGGCGGCCATCGTCACCGCGATCGCCAACGATATCGATGCGCAAGACAAGTCCCGGCGCCAGGGCATGCGCTATGTCTCGCTGACGCACTTCTATAATGCCTGCGCCTCCGACACCGACATGGTGCGCTACCGGCAAGGCGTGGTGAAGCTGCTCAACAGCCTGAGCCGCAACCGGGATGCCTTGAAGATGCGCGCGATCGATCCGCAAGGGACCGTGATCGCGTTCCATCTCGCCGATCTCGATTGGAACACCGAGGATTGGGCGAGGATCGCCGGCGGCTACCCCTACGGCATGCAACCGGACGTGACGGCCTATGACGTGGCCGTTTCGATCACAGGCACGAAGCTGCCCTGGGTCAGAGGCGACTGGCTCGCCTTTGCCGCGTCGCGTCCGCCGCTCTATTACGATCTTCTCAGGCTGCCCGAGACATTCGCCGAGCTCGAGCGGGAAGAGGGCGTCGACGTCAAAGCCAATATCGAGACGTTCCTCGCCAGGCGGGCGGGGTTTCAGAAGTCAGGCGTTTCCAAGCACAACCGCCTGATCGAGCGCCACACCATCCCCACCGGCTATTTTTGGACCTCTTACGATTTCAAAGGCGACAGCCCGGCGCAGAGCCTGTTCGTCCACCCGCTTGGTCCGTACGGCGCTGACGCCTTCAAGCACGATGGCGGGGAGACCATCTTCAGCCTGCCCAACGGGTTCCAGGCTTACTATCTCAACACCGCCGACGGCGAGCGCCTCAGCAAGGGGCCGACCGCAATCGTGCTCGACGACAGTCAGCGCGACCGTGCGGTGACCAACGCCATCTCCTGCTTCGGTTGCCACAATCAAGGCATTCGCCAGGCGACCGACGACATCCGCAAGCACGTGCTTCATGACGGCAGCTTCCCCGCAGGGGTCCGGAGCAAGGTCGAGGGGCTCTATGCGCCGCCGGAGGAAATGAAAAAGCTTCTCGACGGCGATGCGGCGCGCTTCCGCAAGGCCATGCTCAGCGCCGGCCTCGATCCCGAGCTCGACTCGCAGACGGAAGGGGTGGAGAGCATCAACTTCCTCTCTAGGGCTTACGAGAAGTCGGTGGACCTCAGGATCGCCGCGGCGGAGTACGGGCTGACAGCCGAGATGCTGGCGCAAGGCTTGGCCGATGCGGGCGGCGAGGCCGGCCGTATCAAGCGGCGGCTCGAACAGGGCGTGCTGCCGCGCGAGATTCTCGAAGTGGAGTTCAGCGAGCTCGTCGACAAGGTCTCCGACAACAAGCCGATCGAGATTGCCGCGCTAAAGCCAACCGCCGTGGCGCGGGTCAGGGATGACAGCGAGGAGGTGTTCGACGATTTCGATCTTTCACTCACCTCCGACAGGAGCGCGTACCGGGTGAACGATCTGCCGGTGTTCACCATCACGTCGAGCGAGGATTGCCACCTCACTTTGATCAATGTCGAGGCGGGCGGCAACGGCACCGTGATCTTCCCCAACCTGTTCCAGCAGGACAATCTCCTCCCCGCTCATAAGGAGGTGAAGTTTCCGGGGAACGACGCGCCGTTCCAGTTCCGTCTCAAGGATCCGGGCACGGAGACGGTCATCGCCATCTGCAACGCCAGCGGCGTCGAGGCCGACGGGATTAAGCACGACTTCAAGACGCGGCAGTTCACGCCGCTCGGCAACTATCGGGACTTCCTCACCCGGCAGATCGTGGTCGAGGGCGCCTCGAAGATCGC
>Ga0307380_10004210_pt1 | contig 19537 bp, 17 predicted proteins | sample UN3MG_FD_202239 | JGI IMG/M metagenome (GOLD analysis project Ga0307380, IMG submission 202239) | Soil microbial communities from Risofladan, Vaasa, Finland - UN-3 | ecosystem: Environmental > Terrestrial > Soil > Coastal area > Acid sulfate soil | place: Finland: Risofladan, Vaasa | collected... | reverse complement strand
GAATCGGGGCTCGAGGAGCTTCTCGAACGGAATATCGGGGCGGGGCGGCTGACCTTCACGGACGACCTTCCGTCCGCGGTGGCGAAGTCCAACATCCTGTTCATCGCGGTCGGCACGCCACCGGCCGAGGACGGCTCGGTCGACATGTCCCAGGTGATCGGCGTGGCCGAGGAGATCGCCCAACACGCCCGGGAGCACAAGATCGTGGTCATGAAGTCCACCGTGCCCGTGGGAACGTTCCGGCGTGTCTCGGCTATCTTCGACGCCAAGGCGAGCGTCGGCATCGACTACGTGTCGAACCCGGAGTTCCTGAAGGAAGGCAACGCGATCGAGGACTTCACCAAGCCGGACCGCGTGATCATCGGCGCGGAGAACCAGCAGGCGGCCAAGACGGTCGCCCACCTGTACTCGGCGTTCATGCGGCAGAGCAACCGTGTGATCCTGACGGACCCGGCCAGCGCGGAACTGGCCAAGTACGCCGCGAACACCATGCTGGCGACGCGGATCACGTTCATGAACGAGGTCTCCCGCCTGGCCGACGTGTGGGGGGCCAACGTCGAGGACATCCGCCGGTGCGTCGGGTCCGATCGACGGATCGGCACGGCTTTCCTCTTCCCCGGCGTTGGCTACGGGGGGTTCTGTTTCCCGAAGGACATTTGCGGGCTCGTGGCGATGGGTCGTGAGCACGGCTGCGAGATGCGGATCGCCGAGGCCACCCACTTGTCCAACCAGGAACAGGCGGACTACTTCCTGTCCGTGGTGGACCGCCACTTCCGGGGCAAGTATGACGGCAAGCGGATCGCGGTCTGGGGCCTGGCGTATAAGGCCCGGACCGACGATACCCGGATGAGTCCGGCGATTCGTGTGGTTCGGGAGCTCGCCGGGAAAGGCGCCGCCGTGGTCGCCTACGACCCCAAGGCCATGCCGAGGGCCCGGGAGGAGCTCGGCGAGTTGGTCGAGTTCGCCGACAGCATGTACGATGTCCTCGACGACGCCGACGCCCTGGTCATCCTGACCGACTGGCAGGAGTTCCGCAACCCCGACCTGGGGCGCATGCGAGAGCGGATGCACGACGTGGCGATCATCGACGGCCGAAACCTCTACAACCTGGACGACATGAGGGACGGCGGATTTCGGTACTACAGCGTCGGGCGTCCCGCGGTGCTGTGATTCGGCCGCCGCGCGGCGGCGGGCCTTCCGCGAGGATTCCTGGTGACCATACGGGACCTGCCATGAGCGAGACGTCCTCCACGACCCGGCCCCGAGAGACACCGAGGGTCTCCGGCATCGTCCCCACCCTCAACGAGGAGAAGCACATCCGCGCGTGCCTCGAGACGCTCCGGGCCCAGGACTACGACGCCGACCGGATCGAGATCCTCATCGCCGACGGCCGAAGCGACGACCGCATGCGAGAGATCGTCCGCGAGGTGGCCGAGCAGGATGGCCGCGTCAAGCTCCTGGACACCGGTATTCCTCGCGAACCCGCCCGTGCCGGACGTTCTTGGCGTCCTTGTTGGGGTCCAGGCTGAGAGAACTCCGCCGAGGCCACCAGGGAGACCCCGCAGGCCAGCCGCCGGACGTGGTGAGGCCTCGACAGCGTCCTCGTCAGGCCTCGGTCGGCCCGGCCCCGAATCCGGCCGGCTCCAGGACGAACAGGGACGACGTGATCGCCAGCGTGTCGAGCGGCTTGGCCCGGAACCTCTGGTCCAGCGGTAGATCCCCGCGCCGGAGTATCGCGAGGCACTTGTCGTTGGAGACGGTCCTGGCCAGCACGATTCGCTGCCCGAGCGACCGGAACATCTCGACGTAATCGTCTTGCCGCAGACGGTTCATGTACATGTACCGGTTGCCGGCGTATTGGGCCCACTGGGCGTCGGAGAACTGGAGGAAGTTGATGGGAGAGATACTCGTGTCCGAATGGGAGAAATGGTCGGAGTAGTCGATGTGGTGGACCATCGCGCCCCCGGGCCGAAGCACGCGCGCCCCTTCGGCCAGGATCCCCGCCACAGCGTCGGGCGGGACGTGCTCGAAGACGAACAGCGAGACGTGGAAGTCGACCGACGCGCCCGGCAGCTCAAGCCGGGCGGCGTCGGCCGGGGCGAGGTACTCGATGGCGCAGAGGTCCAGCAAGTCCGCCATCCGCCACGGCTAGGCCGTCCGCGCCAACAGCTCCTCCAGCCGGTCACGCTGGAGATAGCCCTCGAACAGCGACTCGATCTCGTCGCGGTGGGCCCGGACATACTCGATGTCGTCCCGAACCAGTTCCTCTCTCAAGTACGGGTTGAGGTCGACCGTGGCGACCTTCCTGGCGCCCATGAGCCAGAACGCCAGGGGCATGCTGATCCGCCAGCCGGTGCCGATCTCCAGGAACGTTCCTCCCGCCGGGGACCGAGCTGCCTCGCGGAGGACCTTCCATATCGTCACGCCCGCCCGGAAAGACCGAAGCGGGTCGACCCGCCGCAGGGCCCCGAAATGGCTCTGAACCCAGTAGTACAGCGAATACGAAAGCGACGAGGGAAGCAGAGCGATGGCGTTCTGAATGCGTGACTTCATCTTCCAGCGCATGGCTGCTCTCCTGGGGTGGCGGCAGGGCCGGCCGGTCGGAAACGTGCCCGGGTCCCAAACTCGGAAAACACCCTACGGGCCTTTCGCACGCCGACTTCGGGCCTGGACGGCTTCTTCGTTGCCGGCGGCAGCAGTTGCCAGTACCCGCCCGCGGTGTCGAAGCCGTTGATGTGTGCGGATGCGGTCAGGAACAGAGGGAGTGTCGAACACCGAACGCTTCCTGCGAGTTCCCAACCTTCCATGCGGTATTTCCTGGATGACCTTGGGCCGACGACCACGGTCGGCCTTTCTGACGATCCTATCGCCGATCGCGAGATCGGCAAGCGTTTTCTCTGCTGGGCGGAGGGGGTATCCCGCCGTTGCCAAGCCATGATTGTGCCCGAAACGGCCTCCGTAGAGGCGTCCGTTGCCGATCCGCGCAGACGATCCATATTACCCCCGCATCCTTCCGCTGTCTTGTCGCATCCCGCTGTCATCCGGTCGCCGGTTCCCGCGGCCGGAGCCGCCGAATGCGTTCGAGGATGGCCGCGAACAGGCGGCGAGGAATCGCCACCTCGGCCGTCTGGAAGAATACGTACCGGGCGTGCGCGATGACCTTCGCCCCGATCTTGATGAGCTTCTCCCGCAGCGTCGTCAGCGCCCCGTGCTTCACCGACCGCGATCACACCTCGGCGATCCCGCCCGACGTCCGGAGGTCAACCACGTAGACGTTCATGGGCAGCCCGTGGTGCTCGCGGGTGACCGCCAGCGAGAATCCGCAGCTCCTGTAGAAGCCGTTGGCCGCCTCGTTGTCGGCGCCGACGGCCACCTTGAGCGAGCCGATGTCGCGCCGGGCGAACTCATCGAATGCCGCGGCCATGAGACGCTTGCCCACGTGTCGCCCGCGGGCCCGGTCGGCCACCACGATGCTGAGGATCTCGGCGCGGGGCAGGTCCGCCCCCACGCGGCTGGGATACCGCAGCGTGTGCCACAGGCGGCGAATCACCGACGGGCGAAACACGAAACGCGCCAGCGGAAGGGCCATCAGGACGCCGCGGCGCAGCAGGCCCTGCTTGTAGACCCGGCCGGTGCTCTCGGCGCAGGCGACGAACCCGAGCACGTTGCCGTCGGGTTCTTCCCAGACGTAGCCGAAGCCGGAGGGGCAAGAGGGGATCGCCGTATAGAGCTGGCGGAGGAACATCACCCCGAGGCTGCTCAGGAAGCCTGTGACGATACCCCAGCGGTGCAGGTCCGCCACCTGGCGAGCGTGCCGCCTGGCCATCGGCTGAATGGGCGATCTGTCCTGCATGGGCCGGATGTCCCGGACGCACTCGATCCGCTTCAAGCCAGCGCCGCCAGAGCGTCCTCAAGCGCCGACCGGACCCGGTCCACCTGCTCCTGCGCGAGCTTGGCGAAGAACGGCAGGGCGATCGTGCGGTCGGCCGTCCGCTCGGTGACGGGGAAGAGCCCGGGCTTCGTGCCCAGCATCTCCATGATATACGGCTGGAGGTGGATGGGCGCGAAGTAATTGGCGCACGCGACGCCGGCGTTCCTGAGATGCGCCAGGACCTTGTCGCGTCCCGCCGCGTCGAAGCGGTCGGCCAGGCGGACGACGTAGACGAACCAGCTTGCCCGCTCCCGCTCGGCCATCGGGGGCAGGTGGATCTCCTCGATATCGCCCAGGGCCCGGTCGTACATCGCCGCGGCGCGGCGGCGTTTGGCGAGGATCTCGTCCAGCCGCCGCATCTGGCCCTCGCCGAGCGCGGCGTTGACCTCGCTGAGGCGGTAGTTGTATCCCAGGCGCGCGTGGGACAGCCAGGCCTCCGTGGCCCGCCCCTGGTTCCGCATCGAGACGCACAGGTCGCGGATCGGCGCGCTGTCGGTCACGATCATGCCCCCCTCGCCCGTGGTGATCTGCTTGTTCGGGTAGAACGCGAACACCCCGCACTCGCCGAAGCTTCCCACGGGCCTCTCTCCCAAGACCCCGCCGAGCGCCTCACAGCAATCCTCGATCAGCAGGAGGCCGTGCGCGCGGGCGATGCGCTCGTACTCGTCGAAGTGGGCCGGGTTGCCGAAAGACTCCACCGGCAGGATCGCCTTGGTCCTCGGCGTGATGGCCGCCTCGATGGCCGTGGGGTCCAGGTTGTAGCTCTCGGGGTCGATGTCCACGAAGACCGGGCGGGCCCGTTCGAAGAGCACGGCGTTGGTCGTCGCGATGAACGAGAAGGGGGTCGTGATCACCTCGTCGCCCTCGCCGATGCCCAGCGCCTTGACGCAGAGGTGCAGCCCGCTCGTGCCGCTGTTGACCCCGATGCCGTACCTTCGTCCGCTCCGGGCGGCGCAGGCGGCCTCGAAGGCTTCCAGACGCGGGCCGATGCTTAACCGGTCGGTGTGCAAGACCTCCACGACGCTTTGGATCTCCTCGTCGGTGAGGTTCGGACGGGAGAGGGGGATGCCTGGCTCGCTCATACTACCCTTTCGCGGGAACGCGATACGTCGCTGCTTTCATGCCTGAAACTCCGGGGCGCCGGCCCGGCAGACGGCTCACGCGGGGTGGCCGGCCTCGGGGGCGACTTCGGCGGGAACGGGCACGGGGGGCTGCTCGGCGTCCGCCTCCTCCGGCGGGTTCATCGGCTGGTACTCCGGCACGATCCGGCGGAAGGCGCTCACGATCCTGGTGCGGTCCTGGGAGTTCTGGAGGGCCTCCAGTTCCGCCACCGCGGTTTCCGCGTCGCTCCACTTGGCCGGGCACCCCTTCCAGATGTTGATCTTCGGGTATACCGTCGGCTCGATGTCCTCGCCCTCGGTACGGAGCTCCTCGAAAAGCTTCTCGCCTGGCCGAATGCCCGTGATGACGATATCGATGTCCTCTCCCGGCCGGAAGCCGCTCAGCGTGATCATGTTCTTGGCGAGGTCCATGATCTTGACCGGTTCGCCCATGTCGAGAACGTAGATCTGCGCGCCTTCGCCGGTGGCGGCAGCCTGAAGGACGAGTTGGGCGGCCTCGGGAATGGTCATGAAGTACCGCGTCATCTCCGGATGGGTGACCGTGACGGGCCCGCCGGCGGCGATCTGCTTTCGGAAGGTCGGCACGACCGAGCCGCTGGAGCCGAGCACGTTGCCGAAGCGGACGGCCTTGAACTTGGTCCGGCAGTCCGCCCGGCCGTTCAGCGCCTGCGTGTAGATCTCCGCGACGCGCTTGGAGACGCCCATGATGGAAGACGGGTTGACGGCCTTGTCGGTGGAGATGGTCACGAACTCCTCGGCGCCGAAATGCAGGCAGGCGTCCGCGACGTTCCGGGTGCCGAGCACGTTGTTCTTGATGGCTTCGCAGGGGTTGCGCTCCATCATGGGCACGTGCTTGTGCGCCGCGGCGTGAATCACCACCTGGGGGCGGCACTGCTCCCAGATGTTGAAGACCCGCGTGCGGTCGTAGATGTCGCAGACGGCGGCCACCAGCGGGATCCGGCTCCAGCGGGCGTGCAGCTCGTTCTCGGTGTCGAACAGGGGCGTCTCCGCCTGCTCGACGAGGATCAACTGCGCCGGCTCGTACCGGGCGATCTGGCGGCACATCTCCGACCCGATGCTCCCGCCGGCCCCCGTGATGAGCACCCGCTTGCCCTGGATGAACTGGGCGATGGCCTGCTCGTCGAGGGCGACGGCCTCCCGCCCGAGCAAGTCGTCGATGTCGACCGGCCGGATCTGGGAAACGGTGATTCTCCCCTCGATCATGTCGCCCACGCCCGGGAGGGACTGGAACCTCAGCTTGGTGCCGCTGCACAGGTCGATGACGCGCCGCAGCTCCTTCTGGCTGGCCGAGGGCATCGCGATGATGATCTCCTCGATCTCCATTTCCGTGCAGACCTGGCGGATGTCCTTGGTCTGGCCCAGGACCGGCACGCCGTGGATGAAGATGCCCTTCTTGGCCGGATTGTCGTCCACCAGCCCGACGACGCGGTACCGCTCCACCCTCATGCGCCGGATCTCGCGGATGATGGCCTCGGCGGCGTTGCCCGCGCCGACCACCAGGACGCGGCGGACCCCCTCGGCGGAGATGGGGCGGAGCTCCTCCCGGTACAGCCGGAAGCTCAACCGCGCCGCGCAGACCAGGAACACCGTTCCGAGGAAGTCCAGGACCAGCACGCCCTGGGAGTACCTCGCGAAGTACCGGATGATGGGCTGGACCACCGGGATCGAGATGGTCCTGCCGGTCCAGTCGGCCAGCGACTGCGGGGCGTAGCGGAACAGATACACCATCCCGAACATGATGAGCACGAAGAGCCAGGACGCCAGGAGGATATTCGTCACGTCCCGGATGCTGGCGTACTGCCAGCCGGCGCGGAGAAGCTTCATCTTGCCGAAGACCAGGAGCTTCAGGCCGACGAACACGGGCAGCCAGGGAACGTACTTGGCCAGGAACCAGTTCTTCGTGTCCACCCCCCCGGGCCCGATGTCGAACCGGATCAGATACGCCAGAAGAAGCGCCAGGGCAAAAAGAAAGGAGTGAATCCCGATACTTGCGAAGAGGCGGTGGCGCTGCGCAATGGCCTCGACAACGATCAGCAGCGACAGCAATCGCCTGGGACGTCGTTGGCCATTGTCAGGTTCTCGGGCGGCTTCCGACATAGATCTAGGAAGGTCCCTGACTTCTGCAGTACGAATCGATCCGACGTTTTCAGATCGGCGTTTCCGAAAGAGCACCTTAATTATACCCATCAGTCAGATAAGCGCCAACGCATGGCCGAGGGACAAAGCCGCTGGCTCCCCGGCCGACCCCGGCGGGAGAGAGGTGGTCGCCCCCCCCAAGAGCCTATAATAGCCCCGCCGGCGCCACCGGGGCTTCGTGTCGGACGCTCCCGGCCGCCGGCAACGGAAGAAACGCCGCGAACATGGCTTCCGAGGCCGCTTCGGACATCCAGGGCTCCCCCGCCGGTGACCCATGCCGCCTTTGTGGCGGCAGGAGGTTGTCGCATCTGGTCTCCTTTGACGGGATGGGCATCGAGCGATGCGCCTCCTGCCGATCGGCCTTCGTGGCCAGCCCGGCGGCAAGGCACAGCCGCCAGCGGGCAGATTACTCGGCCCGCTACGAGCAGGAGCTGGACCCGTGCAAGGCAAGGCGGTGCTGGGAACTCCTGGGCCGATGGACGAACGGGCTGGCGGGCGTGGGGAGCCTTCTCGACGTCGGGTGCGGCGAGGGGGGGCTCCTCGATCTGGCCAGGCAGGCCGGCCTGAGAACCGGCGGCGTGGAGATCTCCCCCTCGGCGGGGAAGAAGGTCGCGGACAAAGGCCACCGCCTCTTCCATGGCTCCGTCGACGACGGCGGCATCCTTGACGGGCCTCCGTTCGACGTGGTGACGATGTGGGATATCCTGGAGCACCTCGTCCGCCCCGGGCGCGCGCTCGAGACGGCTCACCGCATGCTCCGTCCCGGCGGGCGGCTCGTTGCCGTCACGCCCATGGTGGACAGCGTCTTCGACCGTCTCGCGGTGACCTGCCACCAAATTGCGGGAGGCGGGTTCCGGTGGCTTCTGCGGATGTGCTGGAGCCAGGATCATCTGTTCCGGTACCACCCGGCCGGGGTCTCGCGCGTCTTGCGGCGGATCGGCTTTACCCGCGTGCGGGTCCGGCCCATCCTGCTGCTGTCTCTCCGGGCCGAGCATTACGCCGGCGGGAAGGTGATGGCCCCCTGGGCCGCGATGCCGAGGCTCAACCGGGCGATCTCACGAACCGGCGTGTTCCTGGTGAGGCGGCTGGGCCTGTGCAACAAGATCGTGATCCAGGCGACGAAGCCCCGCGAGCCTCGGGCGGGCGCTTCGGCGTGCAGGGGATGACCATGGCTCCCCACGTGCTCTGCATCCACCAGAACTTCGTCAGCGCCCGCCAGGCGGGCAACGCCAGGCCGATTCACCTCCTCGCGGCGATGCTGGCCCGGGGGTTCCACGTGGACGTCGTCACGACCCGCCTGGGATACCTCGACGACGCCGAAGAGCCGACGCCGCAAGGGCCCCTCGTGCAGCGCGAGGGAAACCTCCGCCTGCATCGGCTGTCCCTTGCCGGCGGACCCTCGCACGTGGCGAACCGGGGCAGGTCTTACCTGAGGTTCCTGGCGACGGCCGGGCGATACCTGCCGAAGATCCGCCGGGTCGACGTGGTCTACGCCACCTCGCCGCCCCTGCCCCAACTGCTGCTGAGCGTCCTGGCTTCGGCCCGGCGAGATGCGCCGATGATCCTGGAGGTCCGCGACCTCTGGCCGGCGTACCCGGTCGAGACGGGAGGGCTCCGGTCGGCTCCGCTGATCAAGGCGATGGAGTGGCTGGAATCGCTGGTCTACCGCGCCGCCGACCACTGTATCGTGCTGGCGCCGGCGTTCGCCGAGTACCTGGTCGAGATGGGTGTCTCGCCCGGCCGCATCACGGTCGTTCCGACGGGCGGCGACCCGGTGTTCCTCCGGATGGACCCGGCGGAGGGCGTGCGTTGGCGAGAGGCGCACGGCCTGGGCGGGCGGGTGCTCATTCTCTACGCGGGATCGTTCAACGAGCACTACCACCTGTCTCTGGCGGTGGCCGCGGCGCGGAAGCTCGCGCGGCGGCGGACGGACATTCACTGGCTGTTCGCCGGCAACGGGCGAGACCGGCGGATCATCGATCGAGCCGCGGGCCAGTGCCCGACGATCCACTCCCTCGGCCCGGCCACCAAGGACGAGCTCCTGCCGATCCTTCTGGCCGCCGACGTCGGGCTGGTCAGCGGCGTGCGGCGCCCGATCATCGAACTGACCATGCACGGCAAGCTGTTCGACTACCTCGCGGCGGGCCTGCCGATCCTCTCGACGATCGACGGGCAGGCCGGCGAGATCGTCCGCGCGGCGGATGCGGGGATCGTTCTGGAGCGGGCCGACGAGGACTGCCTCGCTGCCGCCGCGGTCGCCCTGGCCGAGATGCCCGACGAACGGCGTCGCGCCCTGGGCGCCCGGGGCCGGCAGTGGGTGATGAAGTACGCCAACTCTGTGCACATGGCGGAGAAGGTGGCCGACGTGGTCGGCACGGCCGGGCGGGGGCGGGGGCGTTCGGCAAGGCTGGCGGGGCTGGCCGCCGCCGCCCTGGCGGCCCTGGGCGACGCCGTTGCCGGCCGGTCCGGCCGGGCCGTCCGGAAGCTCTTCGGCCAGGGACGCGACGAGGTCATCCGCCGAAGCTTCCGGACGTGGCTCGCAGGGGCCGACGCCGAGGCATCCAGCGGGGGGCAGGCGCCTCCCGCCGCGCGGGAAATGCCCGCCCTGCTGTCCGATCGAGATCGGTGAGGGGCGGTCACGCGCGGGCCGGCTCGGCGATCAACAGGTAGATCGGGCCGCTGCGCGTCAGCGTTCTACAGGTCAAGCCGGCCTGCCGACAGGCCTGCCGGATCTCCTCGGCGGTGAAGAAGTAGACCGGACAGCCTCGCAGGGTCAGCCAGACCTTGCGGAAGGGGGCCCGGAAGGCCCAGGAGACCGGGAACGAGGCCACGAGCTGCCCGCGGAGGAGACTTCCCAGGTGGCCCATGACCGCGGCCAGGTCGCGGACGTAGTCGAAGAACCCCATCGCGACGATCCCGTCGAACCGCTCGGCGGGGCGGTACTCCAGGACGTCGGTCCGAACGAACGAGCACGTATCCTGCACGCCGCGTTCGGCGGCTGCCCGCCGGCCCAGGGCGAGCATCTTCTCCGACACGTCGACGCCGACGACTTGGGCGGCGCCTCGATCGGCCAGCTCGACGCAGTACCGCCCCGAGCCGCATCCCACGTCGAGGATTCGCTTGCCGGAGACGCACTCCAGCGTCCGCAGGGCGAACTCGAAGCGTACCTGGAGGTTCTTGCGGGTCAGGCGGTCCCACAGGTGTCCGAGGCGGCTCCGGCCGCCGGTATAGATGGTGTCGAAGTCCTCGCTGCGCCGGTCCCAGTAGGCGCCCATGTTCGGCGGCGTGGTCATAGCGACAGCACCTCCCGGATCGAGGAGAAGCGGAAGGCCTCCAGCAGCCGCTTGAACTTCGCCCGCGCCCCGCGCAGCGCGTGGTAGTGTCTCAGCCTCAGGAACGGCGGCACGTCGGCCCGCGGCTGGAGCGGGTCCAGCTCCCACGGGTGCAGGTAGAACACCACGGGCTCGCGGCGATGATTGAGCAGGCGGAATAGCCGGCGGAGCACGGCGAAGGGCAGGAAGCGGAAGTACACCCCGCCGCCGCACGGCACGTTCCATTTCGCCAGGGGAAACGTCGCCGGGGGCAGCTCGACCAGGCCCCCTGGCGTGCGGTAGGGCAGCCGGGGCGCGCCCGGGATGCCGTAGCGATGATTGAAGACCGGGAAGATGCTCGAATCGTATTCCATGCCCAGGGACCCCAGGACATCCAGGGCCCAGAGCGACTTGGCGGTGATCGAGAAGTAGGGGGCCCGGTAGCCCCGCACCCGCCGGCCGAGGGTGTCCTCCAGCGTCGAGACGCTGCTCCGCACGTCGGTGCGGAACTCCGAGGGGCTCTGCCGGTAGATGAACCGGTGCTCCGAGCCGTGACTGGCGACCTCGTGGCCGGCGTCGTCGATCTCGCGGATCAGCGCCGGCTGGGAACGGGCCACGTGGCCGAGGACGAAGAACGTCGCCGTCGTGGACGTTTCTTCGAGGACCTCCAGGACCGTCCGGACCTCCGGCACGACCCGGCGCTCGTATCGGGGCCAGTTGGCCGGGTCCGGGTCGAGGCAGTGGTACCAGTCCTCGACGTCGATGGTGAGGATATTGGTGATGGTTCCCGGCGAGGTCGCGGTCAGGAGGCCCTGGCGGCCGCCGGCCAGGGGAGCTTCGGGCAGCGTTTTTCCGTCTGCGGGCAAGAGGACGCCTTTATTGCTGGACGGCTTGTTCGGGCTCGACGGCCGGGACGGGCCGTTCGGTCACATCCCAGTGTAACAGAGCCCTCCAGCAAACGGCCAGACCCACGACGACAGCCCCCAGGAGGAGGCCCTGAGCCCACCCGCCGGTGGCCCCGAGGCCCAGCGCCGCGGCGCACAGGACGGCGGACGCGGCCCAGGCGATCAGGTCGGTCTTGAGGCGATTGAGCCCCGCAGCCTGGAGGCGAAGCGAGAAGTGGTCCGGGCTGCCCCGCCACCAGGGCAGTCCCTTGCGGGCCCGGACGGCGATGAGGAACGCCACCTCGAACAGGGGCACGCCCAGGATGAGGGTCACCTGGGCGGCGTAGGGCCAGACGGGCTGGCCGTTGCCCATCGAGAGCGTCAGCACCGCGGCCAGGAAGCCCAGCAGGTGACTCCCGGCGTCTCCCAGGAAGATCGTTGCCGGCGGGGCGTTGAACCACAGGAAGCCCGCGCAGGCCCCGGCCGCCGCCACGGGCAGCACGCGGGAGTCGCCATACCAGCCCAGGAAGAGGAACGCAACGACCGCGATGCCCCCCACGAGCCCGTCGCAGACGTCCGTCACGTTGAAGGCGTTGACCAACAGAAGGATCCAGAAGGCCGACAGAGCGATGTCCACTGGCCGGATGCCCGTCAACGGGCGCCGAATGCCCAACGAGGCGGCCAACGTCACCAACACCAACTGTCCGACCAGCTTCCATTCCGCCCGCATCCGGGTCAGGTCGTCCACGAGGCCGAGGACGACGAAGCCCGCGGCGAAAAGGATGATGCGCCAACTCACCAGGTACTCCCCGGGAAAGGGGATCCCGCACCAGCGAAGGAGCACCCAGCCGGCCGGCAGACCTGCCAGCAGGCCCGCCAGGATGCCGACCCCGCCGAGATACGCCACCGGCCTGGTGTGCTGCGGAATGATGGAGTTCGGATGGTCGACGATGCCCAGCCGGAGGGCGACGGCGCGCGCGATCCACGTGGCCAGGAGAGCGAAGCAGGCCGTCAGCAGGAACAGGCAGACCGCACCGATGACGTGCATCATGCCTCCTCGGCAACCTGCCCGACGGAGGCCGGCACGTAGAGACCTTCCTCGGGCTGCGGTGTGCCGACAAGACGGGGAGACTCACACAGGCCTTCCGCCCAGCGGAAGCCTCTACCCATGACCTGGGCCATGGAGGTATAGGACCATCGGCCGTACCGGCCCATGAGCGTGATCCCTCGCCTTTCGAAGAAGCTGCGGATATTGTTCAGCAAGCGTTGGTTCTCGACGGAGAACACGACGTAGGCGGGGTCGGTGACGATCAGGTTCTCGCCCACGATCTGGCAGTCGTCCGGCAGCGCGCCGGCGCGCCGTGCGTCTTCCCGGACGCGGTCGAGGACCTCCCGCTTGCCTCGCAGGGGCAGCTCCCCCGGCTCGACGATCTCCGCCATGAGTCCCCACCCCTCCGGCGGGGCGCTCAACGGATCGAACTGGTGGGGGTAGATCAGGCGGGTGAAGGCCAGCGACTCGTTGGCGTAGTACCGCCAGTGCCCCGAGTCGTGCGGGCGGGGCCCTTTGACGTTGAGGGCGACGGTCAGGACTCGATTCCGCGTGAGACGGCGCGCGGCTTCCTGGTATTTCCTGGGCGTCTGGCGGCAGATCCGCATGAGGAGCGGCAGCGGGATGGTCGAGCAGCACCCGGTGTCGTACCGGATGCGGTAGGTCTCGCCGTTGCAGGCGACCGTCACGGTGCGCTCGGCGAGGTCCAGGGCCGTGACGGTGTGTCCCAGGCGGAGGTCGGGGACCTTCCGGGCCAGGCGGCGGGACAGGAGCTCCATGCCGCGCACGGGCGAATCCGCCGGCGGGCGGGGGTACCAGCCTCTGGAGTTGTAGCCGGCAAACCGTTTCTCGGGGCTCAGGGCGCCCACCAGCGCCTTTCGCAGCTCGACGGGAGCGATATTCCACGTGAAGCCCTGGGGGGTCAGGCGATGAAGCGGACGCTTCCAGACCTTCCGGTTGTAGGGGAAGTGGAAGACCTCGCACATCGTCTTGCCGAAGGTCTGCAGGAGCATCTCCTCGAAGTTCGCCGGCCCGGCGTTGCTCCGCGGCTGGAACGCCAACTGGGCCAACTCCATCAGGCAGTTGATGGCCTTCTCCGGCGCGATGTCTCCCAGGTGGAACTGGAAGGGGAACCGCGCCGTACCGTGGTCGGTGTGGACCCAGGATACGGGCGAACAAGGGGCCAGGTCGTCGCCGAGCAGTTGGCGGATCCGGGCCTCGACGTCGGGCTCGTCGGTGTAGAGGAGATGAAGGACCCGGTCAAACCAATAGCCGTCGAAGCACTCCGTTCTCACCAGGCCGCCCGGCCGATCGCTCTGCTCCAGCACGACGGCGCGGTCCTGAAGAACGCTGGCCGCGGACATACCGGTCAGCCCGGCACCGAGGATCAGGACATCGGATTCTTCCATGGGGAGCGCTTTGCTCTGTTTGAGCGGACCGTGTGCTGAGCAAGAAACACGATTTCAATTCGAGCGGCTCAGCGGGGTCACCTGCCACCTGCGCCTGACAGCCAGAGACGGAAGCCTTGCCCTGGCTCAATGAGCCGTTGGGCGACACAGGGGTCGGCCCGCGGTCCACTCCGTTGCTTCCTCCGCCCGGCAAGTCCCTCTGCCGGACGTTCGTGGGAGGGCACCAGGCCCGGTCGCCGCGAAGCTCCCACGTTGCGGAAGACAGCATTATACAGGCAAGCACCGGATTTGACAAGAGGTACAACGCTGCGGCGCGTGCAGATTATCTGTGGGCTCCGGGCGCCGTTGCGGGGGCTGTGCCGTTCTGGTGGGCGGCCCGCCAGTCCGGCCCGTCGCACGAATTGCCTGAAGGTTTCCCACGGGGGGGCGAGATGCGCGCACGATCCGACCGCCAGAGAAACCGAAGGAACGGATGCGATAACGGTACGGGGGCTCAACGGCCCGGGGCGGATCCGCCTTTCCGGCCGGGCGGAGGGGGCGAGGCGCCGGCCGAAGGAGCCTTTCGGCCCGGCCGCGCCGACGTGCCGGTCGGCGAGGGAGGGCTGAGTTTCCCCGAGACCTTGCCGCTCGCCACCATGCCGTCCCAGAAGGTCTCCGCCGCTTCGAGCAGGTGGGTGTCCTTCCTTCTCAGAGCGCTGGCCAGGGCCTTCGACAGGGCCGTTCCGGTGGCTTGAGCGTCCTGGGCCTCCCCGAACCATCGGAAGTAAGCCAGCAGGAGCTGCGCCTCGCCGTCGGCGGGGTCTTTCTCCAAGTGCTCTTCCAGGGCGACCAGGTGCTCGGCGTACTTGGAGGCACTGCTGTAGAAGCCCCTGGGACGCAGGCGGGCCAGCGGGAGCTCCGGCATGTGGCGGATCGCCAGTTGGAGGAAGTAGCACGCCTTGGCGTAGGAGTAGCGCGACAGCGCAAACTGCGTGTGCGTCAGGCAGATGAGGCTCTCGGGGTCCTGGCCGCCCATGTCGCCGGCGATCTGGAACTCGGTATAGGCCACGTGGAAGTTGTTGGCCCGGAAGGCCCGGTCTCCTTTGGCCATGTGGTTGCGGTATTCGCTCGGCGGCGTCGGCACCAGGGAGGTGATGGGCTTGGAGTGGTCCTTCAACTGCGAGGTCGCGGCCTCCTCGAGGGCCTGGAGATACGCCCGGGCAGCGCCGAAGGCCGTCTCGTCCTGGGTGGCAAGCACGTCCCCAATGCTGGTGCGCTGGTTGCCGAAGTCGACCATCGCCCCGGCGGAAGCCGTGCCGCCTTGCAGCGCGGTTGCGGGTCTGGCCAGCGGCGCGACCAACGGGGCCACCGCCGGCCTGTTGATGCGGAGGTCCAGGCCAGCCCCCGTGCTGCCCAGTCCCGTTCGCGGTACCGACAGCCCCCTGACGGTCGGCGGCTGCGAGAGCAGGTTCCCGCTGCCTGCCAGGATCCCCCGGCTTCCGGGGATGTCCAGGGCGCCCGTTCGTTGGACCGACAAGCCTCTCCCGAGGATGGAAGTCCGCAGGGCATCGCCTCCTGCGCCTCTGGGAGCCTGGAGGGATCCCAGGCCATAGGAGTAGCTCTGGAACGCCGAGATCCCGCCCCCCCCGACGCTTCTCATCGATCCGGGGCTCCCTATATGCAACGCCTTCCTGGACTGCCCCCTTGCCTGGAGAGGGAGAAGAACCACGAGGCCGGCTCCGACAAGAGCCGCCGCACAAGCAATCTTGCGGCCATCGAGTCGCATTTCGTTTTCCCTTCCTACACGCTATTATACGGGATTGTGTCGGCTCAGGGTTATAGTTTTTGACGATTCGGCGGTGCTGGGAGTTCCCGGCAACCTGCGATGTTCCCCGGCGCCGTCCGTACCGCGACGCCGACGGGCCGGCGCGAGCCCATGGGACGAAGTGGACATGGCCGAGAATCTCAGTCCCGTCAACTGGCCGAAACGACGCCCGAGGGCTCCGGGAGTCGCGAAGCTATACCTCGGCGTCCTCCTGGTTTTTCTGACGACGTACTCCCTGACCTGTCAGCGTGGCCCGGCCTGGCAGGACAGCGGGGTCTTCCAGTGGCGGATTCTGCACTTCGATCTCGTCGGCTGGCTGGGACTGGCCCTGTCGCACCCGCTGCTGATCCTGCTGGGAAAGGCCTTCAGCTACGTGCCGCTGGGGCCGCTGGCATGGCGGATGAACTGGGTGTCGGCCGTGTTCGGCTCGTTGGCCGTGGCGAACGTCGCCGTGCTGGTTCGCCGGCTCGTGCCCGCCCGCCCGCTGGCCGCCTGGTTCTCCGCAGGCCTATTCGGCCTGGCGCACACGGTCTGGTGGCTGTCGACGATCTGCGAAAGCCAGGCGATCCTGGCGGCGTTTTTCACCGCCGAGCTGAACGTGCTGCTGAGCCTGATCCGCCGCCCGCGTGCGGCCATCGCCCTCCTTCTGGGGGGGCTGAACGGCCTGGCGCTGACGGCGCACAACCTGGCCTTGCCCGCCACGGCGGTTTACGGCCTGGTGGTTGTCGGCTTGTGCCTTCGCCGCCGGCTGGGATGGCATGCCCTGGCCCTGCTGATCGCCTCGTGGGCCGTCGGGGCCGCCGGCCTGCTCGTCCTGGTCGCCCACGAGGCCGGCAGCGTCGGGCTGGCGGCGGCGGTCCAGTCTGCCCTGTTCGGCCGGGGCTGGCGGAGCCACGTTCTGGCAGGGTCCTTCCGAGCCGTCCCGCTGGGGGTCGGGTACGTGGTCTGCAACTTCCCCAACGCCGGCCTGCCCCTCGCGGCCGCCGGGCTGGGGGGCCTTCGGGCCGGATCGCCCCGGGCGCTGCGATGGGCCTTCGCGGGCCTGGCGGCGGTGTACCTGCTGTTCGCCATTCGCTACCCCGTGCCGGACCAGTTCATGTTCTTCCTTCCGTTCTACGCGATGGTGGCTGTGCTGGCCGGCGTGGGGTTCGGAAGGGTCGCAGCCGGGCGGCGGAGTTGGCTTGCCTCGGCGGCCCTGGGGAGTGTTCTGCTGGGCCCGGCGCTCTATACCGTCCTGCCTCCGCTTGTCCGGGCCACCGGACTGCCTCTGCCCGGCAGGAAGGATCTGCCGTTCCGCGATCCCGCGAGGTACTGGCTCAGTCCGTGGAAGGGCGCGGAGGACTCGGCGGACCGGTTTGCCCGGGCGGTCCTGGCCCGGGTGTCGGCCGACGGCGTCGTGATCGCCGACAGCACGAGCCGGTACCCGCTCCTCTGGACGCAGGCGGTCCGGGGCCTTCGGGGCCGACCGGCCGTCCTCGGGCTCGCAGAGGCCACGAAGGAGAACCTCCCCGTGGGCACGCCCAACGTGTTTGTGGTTTCCAGGGCTCGAGGGTATTATCCCGCCTGGCTTTCGGAGCGTGCGTCCTTGGCAAAGGACAGCGACGGGAGTATCCTGTTCCGCGTTGTCTGGCGGGATGCGCGAGGGCATCGGCCAGGTTCGCCGGCTGGCAAGGCCGGACGGTAAACCATGGATCTTCCACAGTACACAGTCGCCGAAGTGCTCCGTAACCGATGGTGGGTTGGCCCGGTGGCGTTCGTCGTTTCCCTGGTGGCCACGCCGATTCTCCGCACGATCGCGTATCGGCTGCGGATCGTGGATCGCCCCGACGACCTCCTGAAGCCGCACGGCCGGCCGGTGGCGTATCTCGGCGGCGTGGCGATCTGCGCGGGGCTGTGGGCCGGCTTGGTGGGCTACGTTGCCATGATGCCGGACCTGGCGGCCCATTGGGCCCAACTCAAGGCGGCCCTGCCCGCCGTCCAGCCCTCCCTGTTGACCAACCCGCTATGGAACATCTTCGCGATCGTGCTGGCCAGCGCGGTGATCCTGGTGGTGGGCCTGCTGGACGACGTGGCCGACATCCGCCCGCGCCAGAAGGTTGTCGGCCAGGTGGTGGCGGCGGGCGTTCTCCTGGCGGGCGGGGTGGGCGACCGGATGGCCACCGTGGTTTTCCTGAACTTCGGCGCTCCGGTGCCGGATTGGATCCTCGTGCCGGTCAGCGTCGTGATGTGCACCGTCACGATCATTGCCGCCTGCAACGCCACGAACCTCCTGGACGGCCTCGACGGGCTCTGCGGCGGGGTGACCGGCATCATTGCCCTGGGGTTCCTGGTTCTCGCGGTCTGGCTGGCGGTCTGGGGGGAGTACCCCGGCACGGACGGGCTCCGCGTCGGGCTGTGCCTGGCGATGGCCGGGGCGATCTTCGGCTTCCTGCCCTACAACATCCCACCGGCAAGCATCTTCATGGGCGACGCCGGCAGCATGCTGCTGGGCTTCTTTGTGGCGACGATGATGGTGCTCTTCTGCCAGGAGGGCAGTGCCCGGTGGTTTGTGGCCGCCCTGGCGGTCTTCGCCCTGCCGATCCTGGACACGGCCCTGGCCGTCGTGCGGCGGCTCGTAGCCGGCCGGAGCATCTTCGCCGGCGACCGCAGCCACCTCTACGACCAGCTCGTCGATCGCGGCATGACGGTCAAGCAGGTGGTCGCCCTGTTCTACGTCCTGGCCATCGTCGCCGCGGCTCTCGGCGTGGGCCTGGCCATCTGGGTCAGAGGTCGGTATGCGGCCGTCATCTACGCCGTGCTGTTGGCCGGGATCTGGACGGTCTTCTGGAAACGGCGAATGATCAAGCCCGATTCCGACGAGGCCGCCCGACAGGGCCCCGAGGAGCCCGGGCGGGACGGGTAGCCGACCATGTCAGAGCAGCGCGGCGAAGTGACGGTCCTGTCGGTGGTGATTCCCGTGTATAACGAACGCGACACGTGGCGCGAGCTGCTGGCGCGCGTCGAGGCCGTCGAGATGCCTCGGCTCGGGCGGCAGTTGATCCTGGTCGATGACGGCTCCACGGACGGAACGAGGGACCAACTGGCGGAGTTCGCCCGCGCCGGCGGGGGGGGCGAGTCGCTCCCCGGTCCCGGTGAGGTCCGCTGCGAGGTGGCCTTCCACGAGCGGAATCGGGGAAAGGGAGCGGCCCTGCGCACGGGGTTCGCCGCCGCCGCCGGGCAGGTCGTGGTCGTCCAGGACGCCGACCTGGAGTACGACCCCAACGATCACCCCGGCCTGATCGAACCGATCCTTCGCGGCCAGGCGGATATCGTCTACGGCAGCCGGTTCCGGGATCGGGCCGGGCGGAAGGGGTACTGGAGGAACTACCTGGCCAATGCGTTCCTGACGCGTCTGAGCAACCTCACGACCGGACTGAAGCTGACCGACATGGAGACGTGCTACAAGATGTTCCGACTCGACGTCCTGAGGCAGGTCTCGCTGGAGCAGGATCGCTTCGGCTTCGAGCCGGAGATCACCGCGAAGATCGCCCGGCTGGACGTCCGGATCGGCGAGCTGCCCATTCGCTACGACAGCCGGACCCACGAGGAAGGCAAGAAGATCGGCTGGCGGGACGGGCTGAAGGCGATCTGGTGCATTCTGAAGTACGGCCGGCGGCTGCGGCGAAGAGCGAAGATGGTTCCTCTGACCTAGCCGGGTTTGTCTGGACGCGGCCGATGGCCTATACTCCTGGGAGCCGGACAGGTGCGTCGAGGAGCCCCGAGCCATCATGTCGAGCGATGAGAAAGACGGCCTGCATTCCCGGCGGAAGCAGCGTGAGGCCATGCACCGTGCCTTGGCGAGCACGGTCGTCGAGCAGTTGGTTGCCTCGGGC
>Ga0307380_10004209_pt1 | contig 19542 bp, 12 predicted proteins | sample UN3MG_FD_202239 | JGI IMG/M metagenome (GOLD analysis project Ga0307380, IMG submission 202239) | Soil microbial communities from Risofladan, Vaasa, Finland - UN-3 | ecosystem: Environmental > Terrestrial > Soil > Coastal area > Acid sulfate soil | place: Finland: Risofladan, Vaasa | collected... | reverse complement strand
CCGAAGCTCAGGGGGCCATGTGCGGAATTAAAGATACTACTTATAAACCTATAGAGGAAAATCACAAGCTCTATACAAAATTATATACGCTTTATAAGCAGTTACACGATGCCTTTGGTACAACAGATTACTCCGGCAAACTGGCAAATGTTATGAAAGAGCTTTTGGATATAAAAGACAGCGTTTGATTTCTGAGAGGACTTGCTGTGTACGAAGACTTAAGAAAAGCTGTTTGCGATGCAAACCTTGAATTGCAAAAGCAAAAGCTCGTCATTTACAGTTGGGGCAATACCAGCGAAATAGACCGCTCGAAAGGCATAATAGCCATAAAACCCAGCGGTGTTATGTACGATGAGCTTACACCCGAGAAAATAGTATTACTTGATTTGGACGGAAAAATTGTCGAAGGGGCCCTCAAACCCTCGTCGGACACACCGACCCATCTTGAACTTTACAGAAATTTCGAGTCTATCGGCGGTATATGCCATGCCCATCCAGTCGGGGCAACCATGTGGGCACAGTCATGCAGGGAAATTCCATGTTTCGGCACAACCGGCGCCGATTACTTTTACGGGGCTGTGCCTGTCACCGATGTAATGACCGAAGATGAAATACAAAGTGATTATGAGCTAAACACGGGAAAGTGTATTGTCAGGCGATTTGCCGGTATGGACCCAACGAAAATGCCTGCGGTGCTTGTCGCCAACCACGCCCCTTTCACCTGGGGCAAGTCCGCCGCAGCTTCTGTTGAATCTATGGTTGTGTTAGAGCAGACGGCAACAATGGCTCTCGGCACCATAACTATAAATCCCCAACAGAAACCTATTAGCCAGGCCCTTCTCGATAAGCACTACCTGAGAAAACACGGCAAGGACGCTTATTACGGGCAAATTTAATTTTGTCTCTTGATTTTTTAGGAGAAATAAAATGAGAAAAACAACGTTCGGAGTAATCGTCGGAAACAGAGGTTTTTTCCCGGATGCATTAGCAAAACAGGGACGCAAAAACATACTTGATGTGCTTAAGAAAAACGGTTTCAACTCGGTCGCTTTATCAATGCAGCAGACAAAATACGGCGCGGTTGAGACTTTCGAGGACGCTAAGAAATGTGCCGCTCTTTTTTCAGAAAAGGCCGGCAAGATTGACGGGGTAATCGTAACACTGCCGAACTTCGGTGACGAGAAGGGAGTGGCCGAGACAATCAAACGCTCAGGGCTTAATGTCCCGATTCTTGTCCACGCCGAACCGGATATTCAGGACAAGATGAGCATAGCCAACAGACGGGATTCCTTCTGCGGCAAGATGAGTGTTTGTAACAATCTCAGGCAAGCCGGTATTCCATTTACGCTGACGGGCTCACACACAGTTAAGGCTGCATCGGCTGAATTCAAAAAAGATTTGAGCGATTTTGCTTCGGTGTGCAGAATTATCAAAGGTCTCAAGAATGCCAGGTTTGGCGCTATCGGAGCCCGCACCGGTGCCTTTAATACCGTTCGCTTCAGCGAAAAAATCCTCGAACTGTCAGGCATTTCTGTTGAGACGATAGATTTATCCGAAATTCTCGGGAGAGTTGACCGGCTTAGTGATAATGACAGGGCGGTTAAGAGAAAATTGAATGCCATTCAGAAATATATTTCTACCAATTCAATCCCAGCCGACAAACTCTTAAAGATGGCCAAATTCGGTTATGTTGTGGATAAATGGATTAGAGAGACCGAGCTTGACGGTACGGCCATTCAGTGCTGGACCTCTCTGGAAGAATTCTTTGGTATAGTGCCCTGTACGCTTATGAGCATAATGAGCGAATCGCTGGTCCCGAGCGCGTGCGAGGTCGATATTACGGGTTTGCTGGGAATGTACATTCTCCAATTGGCCGGCGGCACGCCCAGCGCCCTTCTGGACTGGAACAATAACTACGGCTCCGAACCAGACAAAACCGTCTTGTTCCATTGCAGCAATCTGCCAAAGTCATTCTTCAAAAGTTCAAAAATGGACTACCAGGAGATAATCGCCGGCGCCGTCGGAAAGGACAACACTTACGGAACTGTTGTCGGCAGAATAGCACCGGGCAAGGCAACTTTCTGCAGGACCGCCACCGACGATACCGCCGGTATCATAAGCGTTTATGTAGGTGAGGGTGAATTTACAAACGACAAACTCGATACATTCGGCGGATATGGCGTAATGAAAATTGAAAACCTTCAGAGGCTTTTGCAATACATATGCAGGATGGGCTTCGAACATCACGTTGCTGTAAACAAGATAGAAAAAGCCGATGCAATAGCAGAAGCTCTTGAAAACTATATGGGCTGGGATGTCTATCGGCACGAATAGGCTCTAAATTCTCTGAGAATTTTACTGCCGAGCAAAATATACTGCAAAAATAGAAAGGAGCATATCATGAGGGTAAAAGAGAGAGCTATATTAATAATTGGTATTTGTCTGGCAATTGGTCATCAGGTATGCAGCGCCGCTGAGACGAGTTTTTTTACAGAGGATTATCCTATTGAGCCGGTACCTTTCACCAATGTCGAGCTTACGGACGAATTCTGGGCGCCCCGCATCGAGACCAACCGAAAGGTTTCGATTCCTTACGCTTTCGGAAAGTGCGAAGAGACCGGCCGGATTGACAATTTTGCCATAGCAGGCGGCCTGATGAAAGGTGAGCATAGAGCCAACTATCCTTTCGACGACACCGACCCATACAAAATTCTCGAAGGGGCTTCATACTCTTTAGACGTTCATCCAGACCGGAAGCTCGACAGATATCTCGATGTATTGATAGTCAAGATTGCCGCAGCACAAGAGGACGACGGCTATTTGTTCACATGCAGGACGAACAAGGCCAAGAACTTAATCAACTGGTACGGCGATAAACGCTGGTCAAAACTCAGCGGCAGTCATGAATTGTATAACATGGGCCATCTCTATGAGGCGGCGGTGGCGCACTATCAGGCCACCGGCAAACGTACCCTGCTGAATGTCGCGATTAAAAATGCGGACTTTCTGGATACGGTCTTCGGCCCGGGCAGAAATGAAACCGCACCAGGTCACCAGATAATTGAGATGGGTCTGGTCAGACTCTACCGGGAAACAGGTAACGAAAAGTATCTGAAACTGGCCAAGTTTTTCCTTGATACCCGCGGCCCTGATGGAAATCCATACAACCAGTCGCATAAGAAAGTTACCGAACAAGATGAAGCAGTTGGGCACGCCGTTCGAGCATCTTATATGTATTGCGGTATGGCGGACGTGGCGGCACTTACCGGAGACCGCAGCTACCTTAAGGCAACCGACCGGATATGGGAGAACGTCGTTACAAAGAAACTATATCTTACCGGCGGTATCGGGGCGAAGGGTTCCGGTGAGGCCTTCGGTAAAAATTATGAACTGCCCAACGAAACCGCCTACTGTGAAACCTGTGCCGCTATCGGGAACGTTATGTGGAACCACCGGATGTTTCTGTTTCACGGTGATGCAAAGTATGTAGATGTGCTGGAGCGGACTTTGTACAACGGATTGATTTCAGGCGTGTCACTGGAAGGAAACAGTTTCTTCTATCCCAATCCTCTTGCCTCACGGGGCCAGCATAAACGCAGCCCCTGGTTCGGCTGCGCCTGCTGTCCGGGGAATATGACCCGCTTCGTATCTTCGGTTCCCGGATACATATACGCACAGGAAGGAGAGAATCTGTATGTCAACCTGTTCGCCAGCGGCAGGGGCTCTGTCAGGATTAAAGGGAACACAGTACAGATAAAACAACAGACTCGATACCCCTGGGACGGTGCCGTTAAGATAACAATTAATCCTGAACAATCGGCAAGTTTTACAGTTCGCATTCGCATTCCCGGCTGGGCACAGAATAAACCTGTACCAAGTGATTTGTATCGATACGCAAGCAGCAGTGATGATATAGTATTTTTGAAAGTCAACGGTAAAAGAACAACCACCTTCTATATGGACAAAGGTTTCGCCCGGCTTAACCGACAGTGGAAGAAGGGCGATGTAATCGAATTAAACCTGCCTATGCCGGTGCGGCGTGTGCTGGCCCACAAGAATGTGGCAGACAACGTTGGGAAGGTGGCGCTGGAGCGGGGTCCAATTGTATATTGCGCCGAATGGCCGGATAACAATGACCATGTACTTAATGTTGTTCTGCCGGATGAAGCGGAACTAACAAGTGAATATCGTAAAGATATGTTCAATGGCGTTAACGTAGTTCGCGCCAAGGCTGTGGGCCTGAGCTACTCCGATGACGGCAAGACCCTGGTAAAGAAAGAACAGGATTTCACCGCTATTCCCTATTATGCCTGGGCGCATCGCGGTGCCGGTGAAATGGCAGTATGGCTGGCACGTAATGAGTCAGCGGCGCAGCCCGTAACACCCGAAGGGATGATTCGAAATGCTTCTTTCGAAAAGGCAATCGATAATCAACCTGTCGCATGGAAACCTCAAACGTACGGAGGAAAAGCTGAATTCAAATACGACTCCAGCGGTCGAACCGGTAACAGGAGCGTTATGATTTCCTCCCAAAATGGTGCTGATGCCGGCTGGCTGACTACTGCAATAGTTAAGCCGCATTCAAAATACAGATTGTCCGCCTGGATTAAAACGGAAAACCTGGTTTCCGGCTCAAGCAAAGGCGCTCTCCTGAACCTGCACAACATCCAGCCCTCACAAACACCGGCGGTTACCGGAACCAAGGACTGGACAAAGGTGGAGGTTGTATTTGATACGAGCGACAACGCTGCTGTGCAGATTAACTGTCTGTTTGGCGGCTGGGGACTGGCCAAAGGCAAAGCATGGTTTGACGATGTGAGCCTTGAACTGCTTTCAACTAAAACGATGAAACCGGCTGTCAAGATCGACGCGGATAAGACTGCCGAGCCAATCTCGAAGTACATTTACGGTCAGTTTATAGAGCACCTCGGTCGATGTATCTACGGCGGCATCTGGGCGGAAACGCTCGAAGACCGCAAGTTCTACTTCCCAATTACCCCGGATTACAATCCATATCGCAGGAGACGCAGCATCCCCCAGGATAATCCGTTCGCGGTAGTAGGCGCCTCACCATGGAAAATCGTCGGCTCGCCCGATTCGGTTACTATGGTCAAGGAAGATTCCTTTGTCGGGGAGCACACACCACTGATTCAGCCCGGCAACGGTATCCAACAGCTTGATCTCGGACTCGTAAAAGGTAAACAATACGTCGGTTATATCTACCTCAAACCGCAAGAAGAAAGTACAAATGTTAGTATATCGCTTCACTGGGGTGATGAAAAAGATGAAAGTGAATCCATACAAAACCTTATTGTTTCCAAAGACTATGGCAGGTTTCCGTTTAAGTTTACAGCCGGCGCAGATACTTCAAAAGGTAAGCTGCAAATCGAAGTCTCCGATATAGCAATGGGAGCATGCTTCGTGGGCACGGTCTCTCTTATGCCGGCAGACAATATCGAAGGTATGCGCGCCGATACGATGAAACTGCTCAAGGAGCTCAACGCCCCGATGTACCGCTGGCCCGGCGGCAACTTCGTGAGCGGCTACGACTGGCGTGACGGAATCGGCGCACGTGATCGCCGGCCTCCCCGCAAAAACCCCGCATGGACCGGCGTCGAGCACAATGACTTCGGCTTCAATGAATTTGTTCGCTTCTGCCGTCTGCTCAACACCGAGCCGCTTGTGACTGTCAATACAGGTTTCGGAGATGCCTATTCTGCGGCCGCTCAACTAGAATACGCCAACGGTTCAGCCGATACGCACATGGGTTCGTTACGGGCTCAAAACGGTGATTCCGAACCCTTTAATATTCGATACTGGTGTATCGGAAACGAAATGTTCGGTGCCTGGCAGCTCGGCCATATGACACTGGAGCACTATGTCCAGAAACATAACTGGGTTGTGGACATTATGCGAAAGGTGGACCCGGACATCGTCCCAATCGCTTCGGGAAATGCAGGCTCATGGAGTGAAGGTTTACTTAAGAGCTGTTCGAACCATATTGACCTTATGGCCGAACATTTTTATTGTCAGGAAAAACCGGGCCTGATTGAACATACATCGCAAATCGCCGACAACATCAAACGAAAAGTTGAATTCCATCAACAGCTCCGTGAAAAGCTGGATTCCCTCAAAGGAAAAGATATCCGAATAGCCATGACCGAATGGAACTATTGGTACGGCCCACATCAGTTCGGCGAGCTGGGAACAAGGTATTTCCATAAAGACGGCCTGGGCATCGCCAAAGGCCTGCACGAATATTTTCGTCATTCAGATATAATCTTCCTTGCCAATTATGCCCAGACGGTAAATGTCATCGGCTGTATCAAAACCACTAAAACCGAAGCTGCATTCGAGACAACGGGCCTAGCATTGAAACTCTACCGCAACCATTTCGGAACTATACCTGTCGCTGTCACCGGTGAGGCATATCCGCTTGACGTTGCAGCCGCATGGACAAGTGACCGCAAGGCCCTGACCGTCGCCATCGTCAATCCAACCGAACAGGAACATGAACTGCCGTTTGACCTGGAAGGCGCCCGGCTTACCGGAAGAGGACGGCTGCAGCTTATCGCCCATGAAGACCCTATGGCCTACAATGAACCGGGCCAAGAACCTCGTGTTCAAATTATTGAAAAGGCCATTGATGGCGTATCGAGTAAACTTAAAGTACCTGCACTGAGTATATCGCTATACCAGTTGCCTGTGAAATAACAGCTAACTATAAAACAATTATCCTGCCGGATAAAAGTAGTACGAGAAATATCAGATAACAGGAGGCGAACTATGAATCGGCAAAATATGTGCATCGTTGTTGTATGTCTGTCTTTACTTGTTAATACTTTAATATTTGCGGACGAAAATCTTCAGGTTTTGCCCAAGACTATCAACGGCGTCAAGCCCGTCGATATGATGAAGCATTACCTGCTAAGCCAGGCCCAAAAGGAGTTTGAGAAATGGAAAGCAGACTATGAGCAGCGCAAGACGCCGGAGCAGATAGCCGAGTACCAGAAGCACCTTCGCAGTAAATTTCTCGAAGCCATCGGGCCCTTTCCGTGGCGAACACCTCTTAAACCGCGCATCACGGGTGAAGTTCATCGAAACGGCTATAAAGTGGAAAAAATTATCTTCGAAAGCCAGCCAAAGCACTATGTAAGCGCCACGTTGTTCTTGCCTGACTCCAGAAAGCACAAAGCACCTTACCCCGGAGTGCTGGTTCCATGTGGCCACAGCAGCAATGGAAAGGCCTATGAATCCTACCAGACTATGGGAGCATTGCTGGCCTTAAACGGTATGGCAGCCCTGGTCTTTGACCCTATAGACCAGGGCGAGCGCAATCAACTGCTCTCACATTTACCTGAGTTGCAGGGAACAAGGGCCCACACGATGGTCGGGGTGGGCAGTATTCTGCTCGGCCGCAATACGGCCTGGTTTGAAGTATGGGATGGCATGCGAGGTATTGACTATCTGCAATCGCGCCCGGAAATTGACCCTAAGCGCATCGGCTGCACGGGCAACAGCGGCGGGGGGACTCAGACCTCGTATCTGATGTCACTGGACGACCGCATCGTTGCAGCGGCGCCGAGCTGTTATATTACGAGTTTCGAGCGCCTTCTATCAACCATCGGACCACAGGATGCGGAACAGAACATTTACGGCCAGATTGCTTTCGGCATGGACCATGCAGATTATATTATGATGCGGGCGCCGAAACCGACTATCATCTGTGCCGCAACCGGCGATTTCTTTGATATCCGGGGGGTCTGGGACTCTTTCCGCTATGCCAAACGTCTCTACACACGCATGGGTTTTGCAGAACGTATAGACCTGTTGGAAAATGATGCCTCTCATAATTACAACAAGCTGCAGCGGCAGGGCGTTGTAAGATGGATGGCGAGGTGGCTGCTTAAAAAAGACGAGCCGATAACCGAACCGGAGATAAAATTACTCAGCGAAGAAGAAATCAAATGCACACCAACCGGCAAGGTCATGGAACTGCAAGGGGCACGGTCAACCTATGATTTGAACAGAGACTACGAAGAGAAATTAGCCAAACAGCGTCAGAGACTCTGGAAACAAACATCTGAAAATAAACTGCTTAATCAGGTACGCGAAATCACAGGTATCCGAAGCCTAAAAGAATTACCCGAGCCGAAAGTCGAAGTATCAGATGTCATTGAGCGAGACGGATGCTTCATTAAAAAAATGATTCTCAAACCTGAAGACGGGATATATCTGCCGGCGCTTATGTTTATACCAAAACAAACTTATTCCAAGGGAATGGTGTTGTATATACATGAAAAAGGCAAAAGCGAAGATGCCGGGCCGGGCGGGCCTATTGAAAAGCTGGTCAAAGCCGAACGGTCGGTCTTAGCCGTAGATTTGAGAGGCACGGGTGAAACCGATCAGGTTACAAAGAGTACACTTGGAAAGGCGACAGGATTCGACTGGAAAAATGTTTATACTGCATATCTATTAGGCCGCTCCTATGTCGGAATGCGAGCCGAAGATATATTGACCTGCGCGCGATTTCTGCAGCAGCAGGGCGGTTCCGTGGATTTGGTTGCGGCCGGTAACGTTTGCGTCCCGGCCCTGCACGCCGCGGCCCTTGAGCCGGAATTGTTCGGCTCGCTTAAGCTTATACGATGCCTTGCCTGCTGGTCTGATGTAATCGAATCAGGCCGGTCTGTAAATCAGTTTGTAAATACCGTCCATGGAGCATTAAAAGTATATGATTTACCAAACCTGGCCGAAACTTTGGGAGATAAATTAACTATCGAACAGCCTCTCAATGCCCTGGGCGATCCGGTAAATAAACAGTGATTGAAAAAGCTTTTTAGCCGTTAATTATTTTTTTCAGCCAGGACGCAGCCGGGGCATTAACATCTATATTATGCCGGATAATGCGCTTTGCCAGTTCACCCATAATTTTCCTGTAGTCAGAATTATTGTACACATTTTTAGTCTGTTCGGGGTCGTTGATACGGTCGAAGAGCATATGGTTACCTTTTGCTTTTAGGACAAGCTCATATTCAGGCGTAAAAATCCCCGCCGCTTCGAGTGATGAATGATGAATCATCGCCTCGTTAGTCCATTTGATTTTCTCACTTCTCAATAGGCCGGAAGCATCTCGCCCCTGTTCCCGCCCACACGGCTTAATCTCCATTAGACCGAGAAGCGTTTGCTGGACATCAACGTTGGTAACAAAATTATTAATCACCGTGCCGGCTCTTATCCTCTTCGGCCAGCGAACAATAAATGGGATTTGATATGCGGTTCTATACCATTGATTTTTTCCATAGAGGCCGTGCTCACCCATATATTCTCCGTGGTCGGTTGTAAAGACAATGATTGTATCATCGAGAATATTTTCGTCCTTCAAGGTGTTGAGAATACGTCCAACGTTGTCGTCTATGCATTTTACAAGGCCGCAGTAATGCGCCTTGCTCTTTCGCATCTGTGCAGACTTTATTTTACGACCTTTATCCGCCGGTGACTCCTTAAAGTTGTTCGGAACGGTCATATCCTCGGGCTTGTACATACTCATATACGGCTCACGGACGGTGAACGGCCCGTGAGGGTCGGGAATACTCACCATATAGAAGAAAGGCTTTCTCCTTGGCTTTTTTATAAAATCGATCGTCTTATCGGCAAGCCAGTCTGTAGTAAACGTCTTTTTGTCACCAATGACCTTATAAGGTGACACTTCCGGATTCCCCTGTGGCTGGTCAACAATTTTCTTCCAGTGGCCGCGATTGAACATAAAACGGCAGTCCGCAAATCCCATAGAACGCTCCGGCTTGACCCAGCCCGGTTTTGGCGGACCGTCATTATGCCACTTTCCCGCATAGCCGGTTTCATAACCATTATTTTGCAGGATATGTGCGATTGTTATCTCATCGCGATTCATCTCGATATTGTTTTTATAAGCACCGTGAGCGTGCGGATAGCGACCGGTAACAAGACAGCCTCGGGAAGGCGTACAAACTGCGCTGTTGGTAAAGAAGTTATAGAAAATTGCACCTTCTTGTGCAAGAGAATCGATATGAGGCGTTTTTACGAGAACTTTCCCATAATTCGCCGTGTCAGTCCGCTGCTTCGCATAGATACCGAGAGCCCAGCAGCTTAGTTGGTCTGTGTGGATAATCAGCAGATTGGGATTTTGGTTCTTTCGTCGTGCTAATTCTGTTCCGCCAACAGCTAATTCCGGCAGCGTAAGCGACACTGCTCCTATACTCATAGACCTTAGAAAAGAACGACGTGTGTAACTTTGCGTGCTCATATGTTTCCTCCTGATGGTTGGAGATTTTTATCACCGTATAAGTAACTTATTAAATCGGGCGGGTGTGGCCTTGTTCTTTATACTTTTCCAGCAACTTCGTCAGCCGCTCGACGATTTGGGGATGTTTGCTCCATAAGTTGTTGCTTTCAGCTAAATCATCTTCCAGATTGTAAAGCTGTCCCTTTGGCCCACCCGGCTCCGGTTCGATTGTTTTGGGCTTGCTGAATCCGCCGGAGCCGAGGCCTAATATGAGCTTCCACTTTTCCTGCCGGATGGAAAATACACCCATACTGGAATGGTGCACAACAGCCTCGCGTATCGGCTTGCTGAGCTTTTGACCCGACAGGGCGGGCAGTATATTGAAACTGTCTTCGCCGGCATTATCAGGCAATTTTGCGCCGACAATCGCCGCACAGGTCGCCAGTAAATCCGTAAGACAGATAATTTCATCATTAGTGGTGCCGGCAGGAATTTTGCCCGGCCAACGGGCGATAAACGGCTCACGATGGCCGCCATCCCAGGCGTCGGCCTTGATACCGCGCAAATCACCATTGGGATAGTGACCGTAAATTTCTATAATCGAATATGGGTCCCGCTTGATTTTTGTCCGGCCCGGCGAGCCATTATCACTGGTAACGATAATCAACGTATTGCCGGTAAGTCCGTTGCGCTGCAGAGCTTTGACAACCTGTCCAACCGTCCAGTCAACTTCCACGACAAAGTCACCATAACCGCCCGCTTTGCTGCGTCCTTTGACAAAATCCGCCGGAGAGATGGGGCAGTGCGGTGCAGTCAGGGCAAAATACATAAAGAAAGGCTTGTCCGGTAATGTATTAGTATGGTCGTCGATATACTTCACCGCCTTTTCAGTGAGCCTTGGCAGAACCTCCACATGCTTAAAACCCGGTGCGATTGCTCCCGCCCGCCACCATCCGTCTTCGCTGGCCTTGCCGGCTTCAGTTGTCAATGTCGGCTTTTCAACCGGCCGCTCATTCTCGATATAGCAGTAGGGGGTCATATCCAACGATGCGGGAATCCCGTAAAAATAATCAAAGCCAAGTGCATTGGGACCGGGAACGAGCGGTTTATCGTAATCTGTCTTTTTGTCGTTGCCCAAACCGAGATGCCACTTGCCGAAACAGGCGGTGGCATAACCATATTGTTTTAACATCGAGGCTACCGTCATCCGCTCAGTATCGATTAAAGCCGGTGAATAACCGTTGAGAACGCCCCTTTTCAGCCGGCTTCGCCAGCAGTATCGCCCCGTCAGCACACCATAGCGGGTAGGGGTGCAGACCGCAGACGGAGAGTGGGCATCTGTAAAACGCATACCTTCCGTGGCTAAGCCGTCCATATTAGGCGTTGGAATCTTCGATTTTTTATTGTAGCAGCCGAGGTCGCCATAGCCCATATCGTCGGCCATAATAAAAACTATATTAGGTTTTTTTGAACCTAAAGAAGCGCCAACAAACTGCAAGCCATCGGCACAACCCGGCATTGCCAAGGATGCTAACCCAATACCTGCGGCTTTTAAGAAATTGCGTCGATTCATATTCTGCCTCATCAATATTTTCATAATTCAGTTTATGTCGCAGATTATTCAATTCCCAACAGCACAACCGACATGGGCGGCAGCGTTACTGTTAAAATATTACCTTCAAAATCAAATTTATCGAAGGCAACGGGTTGGACTGCCTGGGGATTATCAAAAGTATTGCGTGCATTCATAGCACCTGCTGTTAATGCCCGGCCGGAGATGCTTGAAGGTCTGGTACCTTGAAGCTCGCAAACAAGTTCTGCTGATTTTGTGGGATCCAGATTGCAAAGCGTTATATGAATCTTTCCCGAGGTATCTTTGGACGCCGAAACATTTAGTGCCGGAATTTTTTCATCCCCGAACTGGTAATCGCCGCACCGCAGCTCAACGGGCAGCATCGTAGCATCGTGATGGACCTTGTACATTTCAAAAACGTGATAGGTCGGCGTCAGGACCATTTTTTCCTCTTTGGTAAGAATCATAGCCTGAAGGACATTAACAGTCTGAGCAATGTTTGCCATCTTCACGCGGTCGCAGTGATTATTAAAAGCGTTGAGGAATATGCCGGTTGAGACTGCATCCCGGATGGTGTTTTGCTGGTACAGGAAACTCGGGTTCGTGCCGGGTTCGGTGTCCCACCACGTACCCCACTCATCTACGAACAAACCGATACGTCCACGCGGATCAAACCGGTCCATTATCTCGATATTATTCTTCAGTAACGGATTGATAGTCAGCGTGTTCTTCATCAATGCAAACCATTCGGACTCGCCGAACTGTGTCGCACTTCCCTTTTTAGTCCAGTTGCCCGTTCCCCGAACATAGTGATGAAGACTAATTGCATTCATTCTTCGATGAGCACGTTCCATAACGGTTGTCATCCACGGGTAGTTCTCGCTGCCGGGCCCGCACGCAATTTTGACGATACGGTTGCCGGAGTAGCTGCGCACGTAGGTTTGAAAGCGATTATAAAGATCGGCGTAATATTCCGGTGACATATTCCCGCCACAACCCCAGTTCTCATTACCTACGCCGAAGTATTTTACCCGCCAGGGCTTGTCACGTCCATTCATCCGGCGAAGGTTGGCCATTTCGCTATCGGCATCGGACGTCATATACTCGACCCAGTCCTGCATCTCTTCAACAGTACCGGACCCAACGTTGCCCGCAACGTACGCCTCACATCCAAGCTGTTCACACAAATCCAGAAACTCATGAGTGCCGAAGGCGTTGGTTTCTTTGACCATGCCCCAATGGGTATTTATCATACCGGGTCGTTCTTCCCGCGGTCCTATACCTTCTTTCCAGTGATATTCATCGGCAAAACACCCGCCCGGCCAGCGCAGCACCGGTATCTTAATCCGCCTCAAAGCCTCGACCACGTCATTACGAATGCCGCGGGTGTTCGGAATTTCAGAATCCTCACCTACCCATAAACCATCGTAGATACACCTGCCCAAATGTTCAGAGAAGTGCCCGTAAATATTCCTGTTAATAGTTTCCTTGCCTTTGTCGGTATGAATAACCAGCCTATTTATCCCTGATTTTCCTTGCTCCTCGTTGTCAACAAAAGGTGTTGAGGTACAACCAGCTATCAATGCCGCAATCACAAGGCAAATTATCCCTTCAATATTTGCTATCGTAAACAACCATTTCTTCAGCTCACTACGCTTCATTTTCTTGTCCTTTCCATAGAAACTCTGAAGAGAAGATTAGCTCAACCGATAAATCAGTGGCGGAACACTACTATTACACAACCATCACTTCGGCTGATTCTTTCGTAACCTCTACATCGTCGATGTCAAACCCTATCGGAAAAAAAGGACTCTATGTCATACAGGCACAGCAGGCTGCTACACGTATTCCCAGTCTTTCAGCCAATGGTAGTGTGCCGGCAGCCTGGCCCAGGCTTCATTCATAGCATCCTCTAATTCCTTTGCCTCAGCCACGTCGAGCTGGCGATGCTCTTTGACAGCCCTGGCCATATTATCCACCTGATGGGGATTAATCATGCCCGGAATAGGCGCCGTTAAAGCCGTGTTGCAAAGAATATATCTAATAGCCATACGCGCAAGCTTGTCGTCTTCTTCCGCAGTCGGGCTGTTTGGTGAACTATCACCTTTAAACAGTGAAGTACCTGCGAACGGCTTAATGCCAAAGACACCAACATCATGCTTCTTAATCGCATCGAAAACACTATCAGAAGGCAGTACCTTGCTCTTGGCGGTGTAGGGCGTGCAGACAACCTGGGCGGTATCCGGGTATGTCTCAATCATCCATTTGATGTGCTCACGGTCGTGCGAGGACAGTCCTGTGAAGCGAACTTTACCCTGCTTCCTAGCCTTATCGAGGGCTTCCATCATCTCATCAACTTCGCTGGCGGTATGTCTTCCGCTCTGCGAAAGCATTGTGATGCGCCAGACATCCACGTAATCGAGCTTCGCTTCTCGCATTCCCTTATCGAGAGTTCCAAGCAGGGCGTTGACCGTACGGAAATTTTTCTTCCGCATCTCCTCCTGGTACCAGGAAAATCCGAGGTACATCTTGTCGCGCCTGCCTTTAAGCGCCCTGCTGTACGTCATGACCTCCTGCCATGTGCATGCATCGATATAGTTAATTCCAACTTCCATACACCGGGTCACGACATCGCGACGATTCTTAACAAAGCCGTCCATGTCGAGCTTTGCACTCAGCCAGGCCTTGGTTGCAAAAACACCGGGCACCATCTTATCGACTCGCTTCCAGTGTCCCCCTAAGCACACGGCCGAGACCCAAATGTTGGTTTTCCCGAGCCGCCGATATTCCATATCGGGATTGTAGCTTGGGGTATTTCGGATGACACCATCAGCAAAGGCACTCTTACTGCCCGCAGCGCCAAGCCCCACAGCCAGACCCGCTGCGGTTATAGCACCATCACGCATAAAATCGCGCCGGGTTAAATCATTGGTCTTATTCGGTTGGCTTTGCTCTTGTTCCATAATTTTCTCCTCAAACCTGTATGTCTGATTCAGAGTCAACTCAGCTACGTCGTTGAGTTTATATCTAAAAAAAATACTAAATTTTCCCCGGAGATTCAATTCAATTCAGGCATTTATAAATCACCGTTGGCTGCCGGGGACTCACTTAAGTTTATGGTCCGTCGGTTTCAGACCTTTTTTATACTTGCCCATACCAATCTGATTGGGATTATACTCACCTACTAAATCGACATTACTCTTGGCCGGAATCTTATCTTCCATTCCCATTGCCCAGAAGCATGCATTCACGAGCAGACGACGAAAACCTTCGCTTTTAAGGTCGCCTCCATGTCCCATTGTGGTTGTGAAAACGCGGGCAGTCTTGCCTTTTTCTCCCGTATATGTCTTTGTCCAGGCAACAGGCACCAGTTTCTTATCCGGATTTGGTTTATCTTTCTGCTCCATACCGGAAAGAACCTGTCCCATAATCAAAGGCTTGCTGTCACCGGCCAGCGTCGTTAAACTATAAACATCGGAAGGGCCCCAGATATCTTCAACACCTTTTACTATCGGGTGGTTTTCCATGCCTTCTGCGATAAGCCCGCGTGTACTTTCCACTTTGTGGCGTCCATAGTGGTTAATCCACGTCTCACCAAAAACCTGTCGTCCATATCCGCCGTCCAATTCCCTGCTTCGAAAACTGTATTTGGCGTAGGGACTTTTTTTATTCCTGGTGTAATTGAACGCATGTGTGGCTGTCCTCAAACCTATAATTGGCTTACCGGAATTCGTATAGTCAATGATGTATTTCATCTGTTCATCAGGCAGCTCACGGAAACGCAGGAACATTACCATCAGATCGGCCTTTTCGAGAGCTTCGAGTCCGGGAATATTATCAAGTGTACTCGGGTCTATTTCGCCGGTCTCTTTATTTACGGCAAACAGTAGTGTGCACTTAAAGCCCTGCCGAACAGCTAATATCTTGGCAAGCTGGGGCATCAAATCCTCCGAGCGGTATTCATCATCGCCAATGACAAAAACAATGTGTTTGCCCTTGCCCGGGCCTTTGCGCCCTCTGAGAACTACTCCTGACTGGGCATCAACCACCTCGGCTAAAAGGAAGGTCAATAACATGAAAACCAGCGCAAAAAGATTAATTGAATGTTTTGTCTTGTTCATCTTCATCTCCTTTAACATTTACTCGGTAATAGTTAAATTCACAGACAAGCTCGAAGTATAACAAATCCTGTCTTGTTTTTCAACCCCTTCAACCATACAATGCATTTTTCTATTTTTACTCATAAATTCATCTGCATAAAATTTTTCAAAAAAAGCCAAAGCAGATTGATTTTTAAGACAGAATTGGTATATTAGCTTTATTGAATCTCAACAGAGAAACTGAACAGGTTCAAAACGGAAAATATGAAATTTAGGAGAGGTATTATGAGTAGAAGGTTATATTTTTCAATTTTCAGTTTAGCGTTAATACTATGCCTGGTGTGGACTACTTTTATCCAGGCAGGGGACAAGCCAAAAACTCTTGATACCGACCCGAATCTTGCCGGCTGGTGGAAGCTCGATGAGACATCAGGCAAAACCGCCGCAGACTCTTCGAAACACAATCGCAAGGGCACCCTCAAGGAAGGTATATCATTCGAAAAAGATTCTACCTCAGGCCGGATATCAAAAGCTCTGAAGTTCGGCCGCGGCGAAGGTTATGTGCAGATAACCAAATACAAAGGTGTTACAGGAACGCGGCCCCGAACCGTAGCAGCATGGATCAAAACCGAAAACGACGACGGAGAGATTATATCCTGGGGCACAGATGACTTCGGCAAAATGTTTACCTTTTGTTTCATCAGGGGACGCATCGGCATTAGACCCAATGGTGGATATTATTATATGAATGATCCGGTCGATGATAACAAGTGGCATCACGTAGCAGCGGTAGTGGAGGAAGCCGAACTGCCGAATCTCCATGATGATGTTAAACTTTATAAAGATGGGGTCCTTGCTGAAATCCATGACATCGGACTTTTGGACCTCTGGCCTATTGACACCGGCAACGAGTTGGATGTCAGCATAGGCGACGGATTCAAAGGCCCCATCGACGATGTCCGTATCTACGACCGTGCTCTTTCAGAGGACGAAATAAACGCCCTCTTTAAATTGCAGAGTAATAAGCCGTTACCAAAATCAAAATGACAATCTCTCAGATAGTGAAAGGAGATGAACGATGGACAATAATAAAGTTACTCGACGCCGATTTATGCGAGACGGTGCAATAGCCGCCGCAGGTGTAGCTGTTGGACTCGGAGCCGTCAGCAAAAATGCCAAGGCCGCTACAGTCAATACATCGAAAATTCTCAATTACAACCAGAATATGGAATATCGCCGGCAGGGCAAGACCAATCTTATGGTCTCCGCGGTTTGCCTCGGCGGACACTCCAGAAGCAACCAGACCGAGCGCAATGAAATAGTCAGCCGCGCCATAGACATAGGCATTAATTACATCGATGCATGCACCAGAGGCGAGGTCATCAGAGATGCCAAAGCCCTTAAAGGACGCCGAGACAAAATGTATCTGGCACTTTCACATTGCGGCAAAGAGGTGCGAGAGGAAGAATACCGCACCACCAAAAAACTTATGGAAGTGCTGGATGGATTGCTGAAAGAATCAAATCAGGAATATACCGATTTATGGCGTATCACCTGTTACGAACCGGGTGGAAGACACTCCTTCAACACAGCCTGCGAGCTTGTCGGCGCTCTGGAAAAAGCCAAAAAACAGGGCAAGGCCCGTTTCATCGGCTTTTCTACTCACGACCGCAGATGGATCAAGTTTATGATTGAGTATTTCCCGCAAATTGATTGTGTCTGCTTCCCGTTCACTACGATGAGCAAGGCCGCCCCGAAAGACAGCGTCTTCGAAGCCCTCAAGAAGCAGGACATCGGTGCCTTCGGCATCAAACCTTTCGCCGCCGGCTCACTCTTCAGCAGAGGCGACCGGACAGAAAAGGACCAACGCGCTCGCCTGGCCATTCGATATATACTGAACACCAACACTGTAATCCCAATCCCGGGAATGAACAGCATCGATTACGTCGATAACGTCGCAAAGGCCGTTATGGAACGCCGCCAGCTCGATATCAAGGAAAAGGCTGAACTGGACAAAGCAAACAAACAGGCCCTGGCAGCACTGCCGGGCAATTATCAATGGCTCAGGAACTGGCGGTACGTCTAAACGATAAACTTTGTCCAATTAACAGTTCGTTATGTGTCAAAGCAATAGTGCCTGTCTTGCCGTCTAAATTAATACAAGGAAAGAAAGCATGAAATGTTATTTCGCAATGCTCATTCTTGCAGCAGTAGTTTTTGCCGGAGCTTGCTGTCAAAACGTAAAGTCAACACAGAAAGAACAAACAAATCCTGAATCGACAACCGGTTTAGAATCCGTAACAGCTACAGAAGTTGCATTGGAGGATGAACCACCTCTGCTTCTCGATGATGAGCCTCTATTGTTACTTGATGATGGGCCGGAGGAAGATTTGTCATCCGAATCAATGGCTGATAACAGCCGCTGCTTTGTCTGCCACGTCAATTACATGCAGGAAGAAATCGCCGTTACTCACGCACGTCAGAACATGGGCTGCGCGAATTGTCACGGCCAGTCCGATGAACATATTGCTGATGAATCCTGGGCCTCAGGTGGAAACGGCACGGCACCTGACATAATGTATCCTCGGGAAAAGATTAATCCATTCTGTATGGGTTGCCATACTAAGGACAAAATCGACACAGAACAACACAAGCCCCTCTTCGCAGACAACAACGACGAAAAATATTGTACCGATTGCCACGGCAACCACCGCCTGACAGATCGTAAATGCAAATGGAAGTAGTGTAAGCTTTATCGGCGGTTTTATTGTACAAAAAAAACAGGCCCCTTACTGCCTCTAATATTCCTTGAAATGTCTCATCCACTGCGGCCAATCACTTGACATTACTCCACCGGCTGTAGTCCAGAAACCGTTTGTATCGAACTCTTTGTGCCATTTGAGTTTCCACAACTCCTTAAGTCCCACCTTCCTGACAGACCAGTCCATAAAAACGTGGTTTATAAATCCGCTGTGTCGGTTGATGACGAAATGCATCATTTCTCTGTTGTAGTCCACCCACTGACCGTCATATGCGGGAGGGTCGCCGCGACTGCCGTTTTCGTATGGGCCGCCTCCCCTCCACATCGAATCTCCTAACACGGGCGCATTAGCTGCGCCTTTAGTATTAGGCGTCCTCCAGTTCCATTCTGTAGGACGACTCTGAATATTCGCAACTCCCGGCGGCGGATGATAAATCCAGTTATTACCTCCATAGCTGGGTTCTTCACCACCTCCAGTGGTTCCACTTCCACCTACCGGCATAAAGTACGTGTTGAACGGGCCACCGTACTCCGGCAGGTTCCCATTTGGAAGAGGAGGCAGCCTCTTCGTGGCCATGGGACACTTGAGAATATTTGTCTTTGTCGCGTATAAAGAACGCAAACAAATAATCCATTCACCTCGGTGCCATCCGGCGCCGCCAACCTGGCCTACACTGAAATAACCGTCGTTGTCCTGGCAATACATCGACCAGATAATCCCCCATTGTTTCAGCAGCGCCTGACAGGAAACCGTCCTTGCCTGGTTCCTCGCTCGTGCCAGGGCCGGCATCAATATCGCCATTAACAAGGCAATAATGGCAATTACAACCAATACCTCTATTAATGT
>Ga0307380_10004203_pt1 | contig 19556 bp, 15 predicted proteins | sample UN3MG_FD_202239 | JGI IMG/M metagenome (GOLD analysis project Ga0307380, IMG submission 202239) | Soil microbial communities from Risofladan, Vaasa, Finland - UN-3 | ecosystem: Environmental > Terrestrial > Soil > Coastal area > Acid sulfate soil | place: Finland: Risofladan, Vaasa | collected... | reverse complement strand
AAATCCAGAAAGACAGCGTCACACCATGTCCTCTCCGAGACCTCCTGAAGCACATCGGAGCGGATTATCGAAAGAGCGCACTTCTCAAACTGCCCCAGAAAGGCCGCTTGCACTACCGGGAGATCGGCCTCATGGCAGAGCAAGCGAACCTCGATCTGATCCTTGTTTCCAATGATCTCCCAGCCAACCCTGTGGGCGACGCACGACAGCTGCTTGAGCAAGAGTTCGGAGCGTTTCCAATCGAATTGCTGCTGCGGAGATGCCCACACCCGTGTCCGAGCCAGGCGCTCCTGGGGTGGCGGCGCTTCTACTTGCCACAGGTCCGACTTGGGGCAGATCACGCCGTCTTGGGCCCCCAAGGCCGCTTGGTACAGGGGTTCAAGAGCGACCGGCTCAACTGAGATCTCCGGCCTGCACCCTTTGCTCACCTCTTCACGTAGTGCCGCTCTGGCCTTCTCGGCCAGCATCCAAGGACCGGCGCGAGCCAGCATTGCCCGTTCCAGCGACACCGCCGCCACCTCCTCTTATCCAATTCGCCAAGCGGCAGGAAAGCCCTTGTCCTTTCAGCAAACGCACTCCTGCTGAAGACATCAGGGTCGGTTCAGGCCACTTCCGCCGGTGAAGGGCTGGGACACGGTGCTCGACTTCCCAAGATGGAGTAGAGGGGGCCATCGCAACGTCCACCTCGAACCCAGATGGGAGCCCAAATCCCCTTGGAGAGCATAGACTCTTGGTCTGTCAGCCAGATGAAGTCCGCGGGCGGAGTCCTTCTGGCCAGCTGGCAGAGGCCTGCCATCCTTGAGGTGCTACTGGCAAGAAAGAGCAAACGGAAACCCCGAAGATCGGCCCCCCAAAGCTGCCCGTAGCCCTTGTATTGCTGAGTTCGGAAACAGGCCTGATAATCTGTGATCTTCTCTCGCACGTCTCCGCCTGTACGCTGTGGGCTCGTCAAGCTCTCCGTGCCCAAGTCAACCTCCAAGTAGAAAAGCACCGTCTTGTTTGCTTCCCCATCCCCGAGAGCGAAGACGCAATCCGGTACGAATTCAACGTATCCCTTCGTCGACTTTGCAGCAACGACCTTCTCTTGCCTCAACGACCTACCATCAGCAGACCGCGAAGAAAGCGGAGACGAAGGACACCTGGAATGAACAGTAAGCAAGGGAACAAGCTGCGGGACCTGCAGAAGCTGTATTCTGAACTCATTCAGCAACAGATGATGCCTCAGGCATGGCAGGTTATGATTGCTTGCTTGCTGCCATGACAGGTCCCTGGACAACACCCCGTCGGCCTTCAATCTCTGCACGCCTGCTTGTGTCAACGACAGCACCTGCTCTGGCCGACCTCTTCTATCAACGAAGCTCTCCGTCCCAACCGTTACGAACCCTGCATCCATCAGCCCGTGCAAGCGGCGACGCAGAGCACGGGTATTCCTCTTGCAGAGGAGCGCCAAGTGACGCACGGACAGGGCCCGGTAGCCCGCTAGGGACGTCAGAATCTCTCGATCCTGGTGAGTGTACCGTAGGCTCATCAATGCCTCCATTCCGCGAGGCTTCGCCCTCCATCCCCATAGAAAGGCGGCCAAAACGCAGAGTCGATTTCAGGCGTGGACACAGCACCGTCAGAAGGCGTGAGGTTGAGGGACGGACTGCACCGGGTGGCTTGGCTGATAGACTAACGGCACGTCAGCGAGAATGCCTCTCAAGAAAGGCCCTCGCCTCTCGCAGATCAAGCGTGTCGAAACCCTCGCGAAACCACTTGTAGGTCTTCGCGAACCATAATCGTGCGTCGTTTCTGGACTCGCTGTGACGGTCTGTTTCGAGCAGCCGGTTCAAGGTCCCCAATGCTCTAAGCTCCAGAGATCTGGCATCGGTTTCTATAGCGAGCTGGATAGCGGTGTTCGCAGAGGCAATCGCTCTCGTTCTCTCCTTCGGGCGCTGCATCGCGAGTAGCTCGCTGTACAGTCGGTGCAGTTCCGGCTCAAAGAAACACTCCCCCACCTCCGAGCCTATCGCCATTGCCTCCTGAATCGCCTCAATTCCTTGCGGTATTGATCTGGTCGCTAGATACCCCTGAGCCAGAGAAGCAAGCCAAAATGTCTCAAAGAGTCTCACGCCTGTCTTGCGCCAGTCGCTAATGGCCTTGCGCAGTTGGGCCGCGGAGTCTTCGGATGGGCGATCCTGAAGCACAGCCGCACTGTCGAGGACTTCCGCCATAACGAGGCGCTGTGCGAGCCCGTAGTTGCCCGCGACCAACTTGGCGTCTTCGGCGTGCTTGCGGGCCTCCGCAGGGGATCTGCGCAAAAGATGGAGCAATGCCGCATGGCAATGTGCTTGGGCAATGCTATTAGGATGCTTTAGGCTCTCCGCAAGTTTGATGGCCCTCCAGCTCACGTCAACGGCTTGGTCGACGAACCCCAGCAGCCAGAACACGAGGCCCCCGCGGGCCAGGCAACACACCTGAGCGGCGTGGCCTGCTTGGCCACGCCGATGTTGATCCGCGGAAACCGGATCAGGAATCGTGGCCCCGTGAAAGTGGTATGCCAATGCCGTGCGAAGGTGACCCAGATGGAAGAGAGTGTCCCACATCGCGTGAAAGGCTTCGAGACGACACTGGGGATCGTGACATGCGGGCGCCCGCACCAGCTCTTCAGCCTGGCTCCGGGCTGAAGCGAGCTGCCCATGAACGTAAGTGAATAGCCACTGACCCCATTGGGCCCGGAACGCCAGCTCGGTCTCATGGACTTCCTTGGCCAGCAGCATGGCTTGGCTGTAAATGCGCTTGACGTCCGCCGAGGTTTGCACAACACCACTTGCCAGAGCACGGTCAAGCCACAGTCGCAGTTCCTTAGTCTTCCGCTCTTTGGACTCCGGGATCCTCGATGTGACCTTCAATGCCTCATCGATTGCCCCGATTGCCTCGTTATAGGCCGAGCGGTTCATCGCGACTTCCGCCACCCGGCTCCACCAGTCGACCGCCTTGTCCGCACCCGCGACTCCGGCCTGGGAATACTGCCGTGCAAGCACCTCTCGATCGATGGCCTCTCCGTTCGATAGGCGCGCCTCAAGAATCTCGCCGAACCTGTAGTGCAACGACTCCGTGGTGTCCTTGGTAAGAGACTTGATCACACAGTCAAACATATATTCAGGAAATAGATACGTGGCCTGCGGAGGCCGGCCTCTGACACACAGAATCTGGGCGTCGACCAAGTGTTGCAGTTGCCTCTCCAGGGCAACATCCTCTTCGTCGGAGGCGCGACGCCCGGGGAAAACCACGGCACGCAGATGCTCGTACAAGAAAGAACGCCCCAGCATGGCGGCGAGTTGGGCAACGTGAACGCTGCGCGGTCCCGTCGCGTCCTTGGGTGGCTCCAGGCCGCCTTCTGCCTCGCTCAGCACCTTCTTGAACCAGGATACAGGGCCGTGATCACCAGCGGCTCGTTCGCGCAGTAGGTGAGGATCCCCGCCTGCCGCCGCCACAATTGCCGTGATGTCGGATTCGCTGAGCAAACGGCTAACACCCAGCGCCACGCACGACACTAATTTGCGTGCATGTTCTTCCTCCAGCGGTTTGAGCGTCACCACAGCCTCAATGCCGTCCGCAATTGGGGGGTGAGGGAGGCTTCCTCTTCGCTGGCTAATAACGATCAGGATCTTGGCTGCGATATTCGGTCTTGCGAGGCGGTTTCTCACCCGGTGCAGAAGCTCTCTCGTAGATGAATCAGCCCAGTGAAGATCCTTTACGAGCAGGAGAACCGGGATTCTTGCCGCCATCGTCCAGAGAAGCATCTCAAGCGCATCGAGCATCTGCTCTCGACGTTGGCCTGCCTCTGCACTCTGAAAGGCGCGCTCGTGAACATCAAGCCTGTTCCAAACCGACATCTCTTCGGTTGGATTGGCAATGAGATTGCCGAGTATGGGCACAAAGTCCTGTGGCTCCAAGCCGAACCTGCGGACGAATCTCCGGAGCTTGTCCTCTCGTTTGGCGGCCGAAGGCTCCCACCGAATGTTCAATTGGCTCTTGAGCATCTGAGCCACCGGGTAGAAGTCTGTGCACTGGTGGCAATCCCAGCATTGGCACACCAGCATTAGAGGCACGGGCTCATCCGGTTTCCGCAGGTGCGTCGTCAGCTCGTATATCAAGCGCGACTTCCCGATTCCCATCATTCCCTGAACCCAAATAACACGGGGCGTTCCTGCCTTCGCCAACTCCCAGGACTCCTTTAGGACGTTAAACTCCTTGTCTCTTCCGACCAATGGGATCCCGTCACCTTCCGCCGGGCTGAAGAGCGTGGGGATATCCTTCTCATCGGTGACCTCGTAAGCATGAGGGGGAGTCCCGCTTGTGGCACTCTCCCCGCGAACAGGCAGAAATCGGAAGAAGTTCTTGTTCAAAGCGTAGACCCTGGCGCACGCCAAGACGGCCTGGGGCTTTGCCATTTCCAGCATTCGCTGAATCATTGCAGAGGCTCGTTCGTCCAAGTCAATCAGCATCCTGCCACCACCTGCGCTCCGCTGTACCACAGCCTCACAGGTATGCAGAACAATATAAGCGGCGGGGTGCGGTTCCTCTGAAGGGGATTGAGCCAACTGCTTGATCTCACGCATCGCACGCCATGCCGCCTTCGTGGCGATGCGCGCGTGCATCTCCGAACTACCCGGCAATCCGAAGAAGGCGGTCAATTGTCCCGGCTGATTTTCCTCCACTTGTCCGAGGTATCGGCGTACGGCCCATCGGAATCGCTCCTTATATGGCTCAAGAATCCGGTCTGCGGCTTCGCCCGATGGGCTGTGCTGGAACATCAGAGAACAGACGACCACCGTAAGCTCAAAGTTCTCCGGACCAATCGCAGGCAAACCTCTAGACGAGGAAGGAGTCAATGTAGGATCAGCGAGTTTCTTTTCGCGACACAATGAAACCATTGGGACCCCGTTGATGCGGCTTGCAGCCCCACATGCCTGACCCGAGATCGTATCGGCAGGAACTGAACCCGCGGTCACAGATTCGCGTCTGCCTTTGGACAGCATCAAGAATCTCGCGGTCTCAACGAGTATCCCATTCCTGTCCAACTCACGGGATCTGGCTCCCCGAAGTACCTCGTCACAGTCTCGGTGTGGCTTACACAGCGCGAGGGCCACAACCAAGTTCTCGTCTATCCCTTTCTCCGAGTTGACTTTCTTGAGTGTAACGCACTTCCCGAGTTCCAACAGACAGCTCGCAGGCTCAAGGAGCCATCGGGAGAGCTCTGAGCACTCCTTCCGGAAGCTGCCTGGGGTTGGTGGACGTTGGCTCTTCTTCTTGCGATCACTCACGAAGGCCTTGAGGGAAAGCGTAATCGCTTTTTTCTCGAAAGATCCACAATGCCGGAAGGCTCGAAGGATGTCAAGGCGATCCTGAAGGGCCTTGTCGCAAGGAACGCACTCTTCCAGGAAATCCAATAGTTGGTCGAAGGTCTCCGCACTGACGTCTTGGGTGTGCTTGAATTTGGAGGCCATGTGGGCATCTCCTCTGGCACGACAAGAGGTTACCAACCCAAGCCACACAGGTCAACGTGGTTATGGGGCCGGAAGCGGTAATTACCGGCCATCGGTAATTACACTGCAAGTAATTAGTCCACAAGCACTTATGTGCGATTTCACTTTGCGTTTGGCGGAATGCCTTTTATAATTTCAATGGAAGCAAGAGCGTGACTTGCAGTTGCCAAGGGAGCATCGCTATGAAATCGCCGGAAGAGGACGCTCGCGAAGCTTGGTGTGGGCTCATGGAGATTCATGAGTCTGAGGCCAAGGTTATCTGCGGGGACTCCCTGCAGTGGGGCAACGATGAAACGGGAGGTGAGCTCTACGGGCTGTACACGTCCTGTGGCAGCCCAGTCATCCTGCTGGCAACGGCACCCGGCCCCAAGGCCGCCCACGAAGCAACGCATTTCGCCCAAGACCTTGACTTCTTCCGGCGGATGATGGGTCTGCTGACACCCTACGGCCTTCAGCCGGTGGGGGCATGGCATGCCCATCAGGCGCTCGGAATTCACGGCCCCTCCACCGGTGATGTGAGCCAAGTAATGTCCCTGACCAAACGGAACCACCTGAGGACATGGTGTGAAATCATCACCACCCGCTCCGCGGACTCGGGTTTCGACGCTTCGAGCCGAAACAAAACCCTGGCAGCAGCAGGCGGCGGCGGGCTGTATACCCTAAATGCGTTCCTGTACTCCGACCCTCAGAACGGCATCCACGAACGAGTCCCGATCAGGATTATCCCGGGGGTATCCCCGTACCGCATTGCCGTTCTGCTCAGTGGCAAGGTAGCGCCGGCGGACATTGCCGAGTATGGGTTGTGCTTCCCCCTCGAGCGCATTGTACCCACCGGCCGACACCGGGGTGAGGATCACTCGGAGGAGTTTCCGCCCAAGGTCATCGCAGAGCTCCGCGAGCTTCCCACCGAAGCCCATGAAGGCATTTCCGTGCAGATAGAAGACGGAGAGGCCGTGGTCACGCTTCCCGTGATTCGCGGGGTTCTGGCGCATGTTACCTTCGGTGAAAAGCCGCCGCATGACATCTCGGCCATCCATCTGGAACAGGGGGAAGATGCAGCCATGAAGGACGTCACGAGGCAACTGCCGAACGCTGCCAACATGTCGCTTGCCGAAGTCTATCATGCGATGAGGACCCTCTTGCAGCGTACCGTGACTTGGTCAGGATCACAACACAGGCAGGGCAAGAGCCGGATCAACGGGCTTCGCTGAGCAATATCTATCCGGCGCCTGACGCAAGGGAACGTGCGACGACCGCCCATAAAGGAGACGTACTCATGTGGACTTACGATCAGCAACGACGACTTGCCCTGGAGGGGAAGCTTCTCGAACGGTACCAGCCGGATTTTCAGTTCTATGACCCCACCGGCGACACTTACATCCAGGGCTGGATTCAGACCAACGGGGGCAACCGATATCAACTGCGAGCCCAGCTCGATGACGGGTTCCCGTACACGGAACCCGATCTCTTCGTGGTCAATCCCAAGACGCTCTGGCTCCAGGGGGGAAGGGGTACTGTCAACAGCCTGGGCGTCAGCCATGCCTTCCATGTCCTGGGCACCGGAACGGATGGCTGTGTCCAGATATGTCATATTCGTGACTGGGATGCGTCGATCACCCTGGTCAAGGTTCTCCTCATGGGAATCCTCTGGTGCGAAGCATACGATGCCCACTTGCGGACCGGACAGGACATCTGCGATTTTCTCAAGGGTTGAGCGGCAAGGAGGTTCCCCTGTGCCAGACGCAGACCGCATTGCACGGGCGACAGACAACGCAACGCCGTCGGCCCTCCAGACTCCTACCCAGGGAAAGTTCACGACGAGCGCCCCGGGACAGGAAGGGAAAACACTGTTGCGCACACCGGAAGACATGAGATACCGGTTTGAGCCCGAAGAGCCCGAGACGCCTCACGACGCCCCCCGAGACGGGGGACAAGCAAGCTCGCATACGGTAAGAACCATTGAGTGGTTCACGCGAGACGCCGGACCACCTCATATGGCACTGCACATGCGTTAGCTAGAACAAGGAGGGTGCACATGTATAACAGCGAGCAGGACCGAGTTCACAACATGATGCAGGACAAGGCTCTCGCAGACCGAGCTGGCAGAAAATTGGTGTGGGATCCCCGCACCAAGAAGATCCGCGCCACTACCCCCGACACGGACGGCCGTATGCTGGAAATCGAGCAATCCGACATGGACCACTTCGGACTATAAGGAGGGTCAGGACTATGATCACGCTGCCATACGACCTCCTTCACGGGCATGAGACCTGGCAAGGGGCAATACCCCTACAGTTGCGGTCGCAGGACGACGGGGATTCATACTCAGGGTTCAACGTGAAGACGCGTGACGTGGTTGTCCGAGGCTCTCTGTTCATCGGCAAAACTGACACAATGCCACCGGTGGCAGACATAGCGCACGCCGACGACGAGGTCTGTGTCATCGCGACCCCGCCGACGGCCTCCTCTCTGGACGGCGGGAACGATGCCGCGCCTCCGTGGGTTCTCAAGGGATTCGCACGCCGCCACAGGGGATGGGTGGAAATGCCGGTGGCGGTGGTACCCCTTCAAGAGGATCTCTTCTCTCCTACCAAGGGGCTAATCGAGACGGACGCACTGGCGGACAAGCAAGTCCTCGTTGTGGGGCTCGGCTCCGGCGGCGGTCCCGTGGCGATTGACCTCGCCAGGCTGGGCCTCAATCTGATCCTCATCGATCATGACCGCCTTGAAGTCCACAACGTTGTGCGCCATGTCGCGGGTCTATCGGATGTCGGCCGCCTGAAGGTCAACATCCTGGCCGAGAAGGTGCTCGAGAAGAACCCCTTTGCCAAAGTGGACAGGCACGCGACCAAGATCGGCTGGGACACGGTGCCGCTGGTCCGCCAGCTCGTCCGCAAGAGTGACCTGGTCGTCTGCGCGGTGGATTGTCACGATGGCCGGCAGATGTTGAATAAGGTCTGCTGCGAGGAGCGCAAGCCGCTGATCATCGCGGGGGCTTTCCGCCGGGCGCATGGCGGGCAGGTCTTGGTGGTCATCCCCGGGCGGACTCCGTGTTTCCAGTGCTTCTTGAAGGGAGACCCCACCCGAGTGCGGGACCGCGAGATTTCCAGCGCGGCGCAGGCCCGGCGATACGCCTACAGCGATCGTCCTGTGGCGATCGAACCCGGCCTGTCGGTCGACATCGCTCCCATCAGTCTGATGATCGTGAAGCTGGCCATCCAGCTGATGCTCAAAGGCAAGCCCACCTCCTTGCAGTCGCTGGACGCGGACCTGGTTGCCCCGTGGTTCATGTACCTGAACCGCCGCGAGAAGGGGACGAGTTATGAGGGGATCGAGCCGCTTGGGTTTGAGGTGGACGGATTTCACATCCTGCGGTGGTACGGAATCGACTACCCGCGAGACCCCGCCTGTCCTTGTTGTGGGGACTTTGTGGAATCCGTTGCTGCCCAGGAAGGAATCCAGATAGATCCTGAAGACGCGGCAAAGTACGTTCCACAGGGAGGCTAGTCGTGGTCCAACGCACTAGGAACCTTCGTCTTGCTGAGTTGCTCGATCCCGCATGTCCGGCACTGCGCCTGGCGACCGGGGGCGATGTGTCGGCCGCTGCCCAGGCCGACCATGAACACCTGCTACGGACCCTGGCTTCTTTCCCTCCAGGTTCCGTGTCGGCAAGCATTCAGTTCCTCTACACGCCGACGAGCCCAAATCCGCAGGATCGACTCTCCGTCTGCCTGGTGGGTCACGCGCACACCGAGGAGGCCGCTGTGGGCTTATCCATCCTGCTGCGGAACGGCCCCGTCAGGAGAATGCACAAGCTCATGGACGTTGGTGAGGCAGCCATTCCCTGGGACAAGTTTGATGCCGCGTGCGACATCGTGCGTCCCCAGAGCGTCTTTGCGGCAACGGTCCCTCCCGAGTTCAATGCCAAGGCGTTGCCCGCCTACTACACGATACGCCCCTTCGCCCCGAGGCTGGACAACGATTACCTGCTGTTGGACCGGATACTGAGCGCGCTCGAGGAACCGGCCTTCCTGGAAGTACGCGTGGAGCCGGCGGATATTGCCGGAGAGGTGACCGCACACGTCCACTATCTTTCGCGTCTCCAGCAGATCAACCGCTCCTGGGACCACGACGAGGACGACCTGGTGGGCGAGGATTGGGGCCTTGGCGAGGGCCATCACCGGTCAACACAGTCGGTGAAGCCGCTACGCACAAGGGATCCGCTTGTCGACGACGTGCTTCGCCAAGCCCATCGGTTCCACGAGGAACTTGCGGTGCCCCATCTTGCGTTCCACATCCGCTCGTATGCCCACACGAAGGGCTTGGCGAGGCTGCTGGCGTCCGTCGTCGCGGAGTCGGCGTTCGAAGAAGGCAGCTACTACCTGTTCGATTCCACCCGCGGCGAGGGTTTCTTCGAGTCGTTGCTCCAAGGGCCTCATCGCCAGCGTGTGACTGGCGCTCCAGCCCTGCATCGTCTGCTGGCGGGGCACAACATCGCTCTGTACGATGGCCTGTCGCGTTTGGCAAGCCTGGCGCCAGTGGACGAGTTGGCCAGTGCCTTTCGTTTTCCTATGGCTTCACAAGGTTCCCCTCGCTGCATCCGCAAGAACACTGACCCTCCTCTTCTGGACGAGGACGAGTTGTTCGTGCTGGGTGAAGACGCACAGTTCTTGGAGGCCCCTTGATTTTTGGAGGCGTAACCCATGCGGCGTGGAATCAAACTTGACGCCCTGGTCAAGCATTTGAGTGTGTTCGGGCTATCCGGTTCCGGAAAGACGACAGCCCTATATTATCTACTTATGCAACTTTCCTCAAGATGTATACCCTTCATTGTGCTTGAGACGGGCAAGACAGAGTACCGTCTCTTGAAGTGTCTCAAGCACCACAAGGATCGCCGGATACGCCAACTGGCCAGGGTTCTTCGGGTCTACACCCCTGGAAGCAGCGTGTCGCCCATGCGGCACAATCCCCTAGCCGAGAGGCCCGGGGTCTCACGAGACCAGCACATCGAGAACCTCCTGGCCTGCTTCAAGGCTGCCATGCCCATGAGCGGCCCGTTGCCCGCACTGCTCGGCGAATCCCTCGAACAGGTGTATGAGGGATACGTAGACAATCAGCCTCCGCCCCGGATGGCAGACCTTGTCGCCGCAATGAAAAGGACCCTTTCGAGCAAGGGTTATTCCAGGGATGTGGATTCGGACATCCGGGCTGCGCTGGAAGTACGGCTCGGCGTGCTGACCCGGAGGCTGATTGGGGAGGTCTTCCAGTGCCCCGTCGATGTCCCCTCGATCGAAGACCTGGCAACGAAATACTCCATCATCGAACTGGCGGCTCTTCCACAGGAGCAGGCTTGCCTGCTGGCATTGTTCATCCTGACTGCAATCCAGGAATTCGTAATGACCACCCCCTTAACCAGGGCCATCAGGCTTGTCGTGGTCGTTGAGGAAGCTCACAACATCGTCGGCTGCAGCCGCGAAGCCGCACCGTCGGAGGAGAACGCCGACCCCAAGGCCTACGCCTCGGAATTCGTCTGCCGAATGTTGGCCGAGTTCCGAGCCCTTGGCGTGGGACTCATCATCGTGAATCAACTGCCGTCAGCTGTCGCGCCCGACGTCGTGAAGAACACAGGATCCAAGCTGACCTTCAGGGAGGTGGACAACGAAGACCGGGAGATCATCGGGGGCGCCATGCTCTTCGGCCCTATCGAGATGGAGGAGATTGCCCGCCTGCGGCCGGGGGAGGCGTATTTCTTCACAGAGGGTTACTTCGGCCCGTGCAGGATACTTACTCCCAACCTCCACGCGGACCTGCGGCTTCCGCTGCCGCCCGTGGGAGACGCCTTTCTGCCTTACCTGATTGACGACCCTTGGTTCGCTCAAGCCGCCGCGGCGCGCACGGCGGCCGAGACAAGCCAGATCAGATTCGAGATGGACAAGTTTGAAGACTATCGCATCCAGGTAATGCGCGAGGCAAAGGCCTTGGTAGGCGAACGCCTGAAAGTGAGCAGGAAGAAGCCTCAAGACTCCGGCCATTTGACCGCGATCGCCCAAAGAGCCCAAGGGCTTCGGAATCGCCTTCGGCTTGCCTTCTCCGTCTTCTGCCGAGACGCCTACAGGCGGCTGCTTCCCGATGTTCCCGACAACGTTTCCATTGGTAAGGCCGGTCAGGCGCTTCGCCGCGACCTTGCAAAGCGGTTTGACTCCGTCGTACGACCAGGAACGGAAAAAGTCCTGAAGATGCTGGAACGTCCTGTCAAGAAATGTTGAGAAGAACCACAATAACTAAAGGAGAGACTGCGATGGCACGACGTCGAAGCGATGCGCCCACCCGCGGCGAGATCACTGAGAAGGTGGAAAAGCACGAGGATGACATGGAGGAGAAGGCCGAGGACATCGAGGAGACAGTGGAGGATACGGAACTTGAGCGTGAAACGCTCGAGAGCTTGGAGTTGGACGGAACCGCTGAGGCCGCGGAAGAAGTCGAACAGGCGATAGAAGGCGCCCAGGACGTGAGCGCCCAGGAATTCGACACCGAGAGCGGCGAACTGGAGGAGGTTCATGGCGAGACCGAGGAGCACGAAGAGGACCTGCAGGAAAGGTCGGGCACCACCTCTTCGGATCTGGGCAAGATCTCCGACGCGAGCGGCAAGATCCACAGCGACTCGGCCAACAGTGAGTTGATCGAGGCCAAGGAATCCGCGGTGCGCGACATCGAGTTCCTCGATGACCAGGCCAAGCAGTCCCAGGACGCTCGGGAACAGAGCCAGCGACTCCATGAGGAGCACCAGCGTCGGGTCAACGCGGCCAGGAGTTCATAACATGGAAACCGAACTGAAACGAGGAAGGAGACGGATCGACCTGGCCGACGTGAAGAGCTGTATCCAGGCCGCGCGCAACCGTGCGGCGGAACTGCTCGCGGCGGCAAGGTCCCTCCCCAATGTCGACGACGAGGGGAACTCCGATTGCCCCTTTGCCGAGGAATTGTACGCGAAGAAGGAGAAACTCCAGCGGGAAGTCGAAGGTCTCCTCAAGAGGCTGCACGAGTGCAAGGCGGATGTCGAATATCTGATTGACAACTGCAAGCGGAACCTGGAGGTGGTCTCGGCCAATGAGGACATGCTGAACAGCGACCGACCCCGAGACAAGTTCTCTGAAGCCGAGGCGGCATTGGCGGTCAAGTACAAGGCCTACGTGCGGCTTCGTGAACGCATCGAGGAGACCATCGAGATCGTTGACAAGGCCCTGCGCGAAGCGGCCGGCAAACGCTATCCGGGCAAGATCCCCGAAGAATGGCCTGGAACAGGGTTCTCGCCGCAGCCAACCGACCAAGATCAGCAGCCGGCGTCTGAGCAGTCTGGCGCGGACAAGGAGCTGGACGACTTGTTCGAGTTGGACCGCCGGAGCCGAGCCGGGCGTTCCCATGACTCGGACGATGCCCTCTAAAGATTGTGAGCAAGTGATGAACGGCAAAAGAGGCCCTCTGGACCTGCTTCTGGGAAGAGGCGGACAGCAGCCCGGAATTGACAGGCTGCCGCTCCACGAGACCGACGTCATGCGGCTCCAGCAGCTTCCCCCTGGCTGCAGCGTCTATGCCATTGACGCGGACGCCGCGGGAACAACGATTGCCGCGGGCTCGCGTGCGGGGACTATTCATGTCCTGCGCGGGGAAAACAGCATGTGCCTTGAACAGGGCGCTCCGGTTCTGGCCGTATGCCTCCTCGACGGCTCGAGGCTGGCAAGCACAGATACGCTGGGCCGCTGCTTCCTGTGGGAATTGCTGAAGGACCTTCAGCATCCCCGTTCCCTGGCGACAGAGGGCGGCCGTATCTGCTCGCTCCTTGGGCTTCTTGACGACCGCTTGTTAGGGCTCTCCTCCGAGGGCCGGCTCCTCTGGTGGGATACCCGCACCGGAGAGATGGTTCAATCGCTGGGTTGTCCGGCCCCACCAGAGAAGCTGGCCCTAGTGAGGCTACTCTGCTGGCCCGATCGGAACATCATCGTCTATCCGGCGATCGGCGGCCAAGTCGCCTTATGCATTCTTGAAAAACGCAGGGTTCGGACCTGGGACGCGCATGAGGGGGATTGCTATGCCGCGTTCTTCGCCGGGGCTTCGCTATGCACCATTGGCAGGGACGACGGGCTTATGCGGGTGTGGGATGTCCGCGGCACTCAGTTGGGGCAGTACATTGCCCCCAAGGGCGCCATCGCCGCAGAGGCGACGTCGGACGATCACGGGGTACTGGTGGCCACCGATGATGGTCATGCGGGAGTCTACGAGCGGGAGTCCGGCGCTTTGCGTCTGAAGGGGACATTGGCGGGCGCGGACTACCGCGCAGTCAGGGGCCCGACTTCCGACATCCGGAAACGTATCTTTGAAGAACAGAGGCGGGCAATCGGTCGAAAACTGTGCCAACAGATCCAAGAGAGGCTGAATGCCGGGGAAACAGAGGGTCTTGACAGCCTGCACCAGAAACTGGTTGACATCGGGTACAAGGCTATCTCGCTCGCCCTTCAGGCCCAGCAAGCCGCCAGGGAGCGCAACATCGTCGCCGAACTGCGGGCGCGCCATTCGCTCGCGCAGATACTTCCCCCAAACCAGCCGAATGCGATTACTTCCCTTCTCCATCACGCAAAGTCCCTGGAAAGGGCCTGGCTGCTCCATGAAGCCTTGACGGTCCTGGGCAAGGTCAAGGCCGCAGGCGATGACGCCGCTCCCTTAGAGTGGCTGGAGAGAACTGCCAAGGCGATGGCGGGGAATAAATGGGTGGTAGATCCGGACCTTCCCGTGCCCGGACTCATCGAGGCGGCAACAGTCGTCGAGAAACCGTTCTCGGGCCGTTGGGTCCTCCGTCGGTTCGAGACAATCCCATTCCCAGAGAGGCGCCTCGCGGCCGCGGAGTTGGTCAAGAAGTATGAGCAGGTTCGGCAGGAAGACGGACGCGCGGGCCTTCCTTGTGCACGACTCCAGGACACACGCTGGCTGTCACGGAGCACGCCGGTGACTGTGGAGACGGTGTTTTTCGCCGGATCGCCGAATGAGATGACTGAAGGCACCGAGATGGCGATCCAGGTCCTCCACGACGGGCTTCAGACCATTCTGGCCCCGTACCTTCTTCTGGCCGCCAGCGCCAAGAAGGCGGCCGCATCCCCGTCAGAACACAACAGGTGGGTGGCAGGAACGCTCGATCGGATCATGCAGGGCGACAGTATCGGTCCCTGGCTGGACGCCGTGCGGGGAACGCTGACGTATGCGATTCGAAGGCTGAGAACGGAGACGATGGGTCACAGGCCGTCTGCTTGAAGGGAGTGAACCATGCCCGAATCGGCCCAGAGAACACCGAGATCCAACCGTGCCGGTGACCAAGACCGGCATCCTGCCACCTCCACTGTGGACAACGCCTTCGTGTCATTGGCCCAGCCGGGAATCAAAAGGCCCATGCTGATGCCGGGAACCGAGATAGGTCGTTTTCGGGTCAAGCGGCACGTGGGCAGCGGCAGCTTGGCCGAAGTCTACCTCGCCCATGACTCGTTCCGACTCGAGGATGTGGCCATCAAAGTCGTGGACGCCGGTCCACTGGGATCGGAGACCGCCGCCGATTTGCTGCGCAGCGAGCTTGCCGCCTACAGCAGGATCCAGGATTACACGCATGTTCTCAAGGTCTACGACCTGCACAAGGTCACATGGGGAGGTACAGAACTGCTAATCCTTTCGATGGAGTACGCTGATGGAGGAACACTCCGCACCTGGCTAAAAGAGCATGCGGATGATGCCGAAACGCGGCGCACGCAAGGGGTCGAGTATTACAGACAGCTGTGCCTGGGAATAAATGCCATCCATGAAGCCGGCGAAGATCATCTGGACGTGAAACCGGACAACTCGCTTTTCGTCAACGGCGTGCTGAAAGTGGCCGATTTCAGCGTCTCCGCTATGGTCCAGTCCCTCACGCCCCGAGGGGACCCGGCAACCGAGAACAGCTCGGGTCCCGGTCGCATCGGAACGCCCATCTATATGAGTCCGCAGCACTTCGGGGCGCTCTACCGGGATGATCTCGACTTCCGGGCCGACATCTACAGTCTCGGCGTGATCTTCTTCGAGATCCACCAAGGTCGCCCTCCGTTCGCCGGCAGTTACACGAAACTACACAAGCTGCACGTCACATCGCCCATACCTGTGCTGCCCGAGGCCAATGACCACCAGAACCGCATCGTTACCCGGTGCCTTCAGAAGGACCCCGCCGCCCGATACCAGAATGTCGGGGAACTGCTGGATGACCTCGAAGGCAAGGCGCACGAGGACCCTGCGGGCTTACACGGCGAAGCGGAATCCGCGGAGGCGCTGTGGCGTTGTGTGTGCGAGCATATCGAACAGGGACGGCTCAACGATGCAAGACGCGCCTGCCGCCAACTACTTGAGACGCACCCGGACCATGCGGACGCCAAGGCGCTCCGGGACGATCTTGAAGAGCGATACGACCAGGCCCGTCAACTCTACACCGCCACGGAACAAGACCTCGAAACCATCGGCCAGGACGCGTTGATCGCGATGCTTGAAGAGGCTGTGGATACCTTTTCGGATCATCCTGCCGGCCGAGTGGTTCAAGTCAGGCTCGGTGTCAAAGCCCGTCAGTACCGCCAGGCAATGGAAAGTGGTGTTGCCGCCGCTAAGCGGCGGGAGTGGGAGACGGCCTTGTCTCACTTTGAACAAGCAAGACGGCTAAATCCTGGTGATCAGGAGCCGGAACGGTTGGTGCGGATTGCCATGAAGGTCTTGGACCAGATTCGTGAGCAGCATGAACGAATCGACCTGGCTATAAATGCCGGCGACGGGCGCGCGGCGATGGACTTGGCACGCGCCCTGGACGAGTACCTCGATGAAATTAGCCAACAGATCCTTGATGCAGAAGATAATAGTACCGGGGATCCCCATGAAAACAATTGAACCTTGCGCGACGGCACCTCGCACCAGGCGGGCCCGCGAGCATCAGAACCTGTCGCTTGTTGAACTGGCAGAGCGCATCGTCCGCTGTTCGGACAGGGAGGCCCTGCGGGAATTGCACGATCACCGACCCCTATTCCGGCTGCGCGACAGTTTGCCACTGTTGCTTGTGGACTTCATCGACCGGATATGCTCCAGTCTGTGGGCAACTCGGTTTGCCAATGGAAACACGGCCATTCTGGACCGAGCCCGTGATCTGACTGTTGACAAGTTCAGCAACCTGCCTGACTCCCATGCGTTTCCGACAGGACAAAGAAACGGGGGGCCTGACTGTCGCAACTACTTCCAGACATTCTTGGACCTTTGGGCAAAGACCACTCAGACTGCCGGCGCCGCTGAATACATGGCGGAGGAGGTCTCCGCCAAGCTCCTTCAAGGCCGCGTTGTCAGGAGCTTCCGGCTTTCGTGTTTGGAGGCTCGGCGAGTAGTGTTCCCAGCTCGCACTCGGTATGCATGGAGGGCAAATGGCGGCGTCATCTACCTCTGGATGCCGGCCTCAATGCGAGGGCAACGTCGACGTACTTGGTTGGAGGAGAACATCGGCATTCCCCATCCCTCTTTGCCGGAGGAACGCCAGCGCATTCAGACGATTATCGATGAGCGCCTGGGGGTCATGGCTCATCTTCCGTTGGACGCCCGCGACGCCGGGGCATGGCAGGAGCCGGGCCTGGAGTATCTGATCGAGCAGGAACTCCGCTCGCGAAGCCTGGCGGAGGTAGTCGCCAATGAGAAGGCGGACAACATCCGCAGGCAGCGGCCCGCAATTCAGGCCCTGGGGAGGGCGGCCCTGAAACGGCTCGTTCGACGGATCCTTAATGATCTTGCGGACGGGCAGTACGAGGAAAGGCCGATAGCCGAATCGTTCGGGATCAGCACGCCAACCCTCAGCCGGTTTGCCGGCCATCGCTGGCACTGTGATACCAACACACCGCCGCCCGACCTGTGGACCAATGTCGCCCAAACAGTAGCGGGACACCGGTCCTTCGTCGAGATTGCCAAGGAGACAGGGGTTTGGCCCCAGCTTCAAGATATGGCTCACCGGGGAGAGAAGAACGCACCGGAAGGAGAGGAATCATGAGCGACGCCCTTTTCTTCATACCCATCCTCGAACAGGCCCTTCGCCAGGAGGATACCACATCCGCCCTTCGCAATGCCTTCGGCCGGATTCAGACGTTGGGGCAAGAGCCCCGATTCCAGCGTGGGTATCGGCAGTTTGCGCGATTCATGCAGGAGGCGGGAACGGCAGATCCCCGAGAGGCCGCGGAGCGACTCCTGGACCAATTCTGTCGGGACTTCGAACGCCCTGATGCCCTCGACATCGTGGTGGAACGGGACGATAAGCCGATTGCCAGACGCAGCTTCCATGCGGCACCAGGTAAGCAGGTCATCGGCGGGATCAAAACCGGAAGTTATCTGGTCGGCCTCGATACCGGCCGTGTCCTCTGGGAGGGCCTGCTGACCGAGGAGGACCTGATCTGGGCAAAGGCCTTTCCAGGCAGGCCCTTAAAGATGGCAGCGGACACCGGCGAGGACAGGGGCCAGCCCACGAGACAGATCCCTCTCTTGCAGGGATCCGTTGTGCTTCGAGTCTTCCCCGGTATCGAGTGCGGGACATTGGAAATCGAGCTGACCCAGCCATGAGGAAGAACCACGCCATTATCGGCAAGGCCAGGACGGCGCTCATCTTCGGCTACGATCAGGCGGCCAAGGCCATCGTGTCCTCGGTTGTGGTCCGAACGCGCCGAACAGCACGCAAGAGGTTGGTCATGCGCGGGCAGGTGACATTCGACGACGCCATCTTCGACCATCTCTCCCAGAATGTCCTTGGTGTTGTCGACCGCATCGGCCAACTTCTTGGCGTAAAGCGGAGGAGTTTTGAGATCGAAGTGGTCACCCCCGGCGTGGCATCTATGTCCGAGCTGCCCGTAAACATTTCGGGGGCTTCCGCCGATGCACCGGCCTTCCTTGCCCTGATGTCGGCCTCCCTGGGAATGCCCGTGCGGCAGGACGTCGTTACAACGGGGCACATCGGCTCCAGCGATGGAGAGCTTCGACCTGTCAAGCACATCCCCGCCAAGCTGGCAGCCGCCGCCACGGAGCAAGACATCCGCAGTTTCGCGTATCCGTCGATGGACACCGACCGCTCAGTGTCCACGTTGGCCCCCGAGGAAAAGGCCGCCGTCGAGAAAGCCGTTGCAACCGCCAAGGACCGACTCAGGGTGACCCCTGTTGCCGACGTCGGTCATCTGCTCCAGCAGGCTATCGACGAGGAATCGCTGCTGCTCGGTGCGCTCAGGAGCGGTTTCTTCGGTAAGGAGGAGCTTGCCGGCACTTGTGCCGGGCCCCTCGGACAGGCTGTTGATTTCCTGGTATCGGATCACGAAAGAAGGTTCTGGCAGGCCCTGCAGGCCACACTCTCTTCCGGCGATGCCGATAGAGCAAGAAAACTGCTGCTGGAACGATGCCGATTCCACCTGCGACGCAAGGAGTACCCAAGTGGCTTCGGAGGCAATCTGCTGCCCCTGGTGAGATCCCTGCCCACGACAGTGTACCGACGCAAGGCAACATTCCCGTTGATCCCCCTCCGAGACTGCTTCCGACTGGCTCAGTTCGCGAGTCCGGAGGATCACGCTGATGCCGAGGTGCTTCTGAGAGCGGTCTCCGGCAAGCGCCTGGGGCGCCATACTGGCCAAGAAGAAGACGCATCTGCCGCCACCCAAGATGATAGTGCATCCAAGACGGTGGAGATTGTCCTCCACGAGATCGGCGCGGAATCGCTGACGGAGAAGATCGGCCTCCCCATCGACTCGGTGCGCGCCGCCTACCTTGTGAGAGATGTTGTCGTCGACTCGCATGAGGCATTCTACGACGAGATCGAGTCTTTCTATCTTGCGATGCTTCGACAGTCGGCGGGTTGCAGCGTTACAGCAAGCGACATGCTAGCGGCCGAAGCCCACGACCTCCTTTCGCGGGTGTTCGCGGACAAGGGCGGCGTGGAGGCCGCTCTCGCCGAAGCCCGGTACGGGACCA
>Ga0307380_10004200_pt1 | contig 19558 bp, 18 predicted proteins | sample UN3MG_FD_202239 | JGI IMG/M metagenome (GOLD analysis project Ga0307380, IMG submission 202239) | Soil microbial communities from Risofladan, Vaasa, Finland - UN-3 | ecosystem: Environmental > Terrestrial > Soil > Coastal area > Acid sulfate soil | place: Finland: Risofladan, Vaasa | collected... | reverse complement strand
GCGTGGGTCTCCAGCCACCTGCGTGGTCGGCACAAAGTGATCGAGGCGCCGTACCTGCGCTGGGCCTCGTTCCGCGTCGGCCGCGAGCAGGTAGAGTTCGTGGTGCCCGAGGATGTATTCATGCGCCTGGAGCCCGATCAGACTGGTCAACTGACCTTCAAAGGGGAGAGGTTCATCGCGTTTAGGACCGGACCGGCCCCACGCTCCCGCGACCGCCTGAGACGGGCGTTGCGGCGGTGATTTGCGGCGTCGAGCGGCGGTGAGACACCTTGATCCCTGGCTGCAGCCGTCCGTGCGTGACGGGCGGGACCGACCCGCCGCGGAGGAGCTGCCCTTGGCGGCGTAGGTGGTTGAGAACGAACGCACTGCGACTGAGTAGTGCTAGTACCTAGTGACACAAGTAACATGATATGATATACTTGGCACATGCCAAGCCAAGCGACGGTCGTCATACTGACGGAAGAAGAGCGGGGGGTGTTGGAAAGACGCGTGCGAGCGACCGCCACCCCGGCCCGCGATATGTTGCGGGCACGTATTATCCTGTTGGCGGCGCAGGGCAAGCGAAACGATCAGATCGCGCCCCAGTTGGGCGTGCGCCCCAGCGTGGTCTCTCGCTGGCGGACGCGCTTCGCCCGGCAGGGCATGGCGGGCTTGCAGGATGCGCCGCGTTCGGGTCGGCCGGAGCAATATGACGAGACCACCGAGCGGCGTATTCTGGCGAAGCTGGACGAGCCCCCGCCCAGCGGCTGGGCGCGTTGGAACGGGAAGCTTCTGGCGAAGGCGCTGGGCTTGCACCCGCGGTATGTCTGGCGAGTGCTCGCGCACTACGATATCAGCCTGGAACGCCGCCGCTCCTGGTGTGTGAGTACCGATCCGGAGTTCACCCGGAAGGCGGCGGAGATCGTGGGGTTGTATCTGGCGCCCCCAGAGAACGCGATAGTGCTTTGCGTGGACGAGAAGCCGCATATTCAGGCGTTGGAGAGGGCACAGGGCTACCTGCGGCTGCCCGATGGCAAGGCCTTGACTGGCTTCTCCCACGAGTACAAACGGCATGGGACCTCCACCTTGTTCGCCGCGTTGGAGGTGGCCACCGGACTGGTGAAAGCCGACCACTACCGGCGACGCCGACGGCGGGAGTTCCTGGACTTCATGAACGAGGTGGTGGCGGACTACCCGGCGGAGATGGAGATCCACGTAATCCTGGATAATCTCAATACCCATAAGCCCAAGCATGATCGCTGGCTGGCGCGCCATCCCAACGTCCACTTTCACTTTACTCCCACCCATGCTTCGTGGCTCAATCAGATCGAAATTTGGTTTAGTCTGCTGGTCCGCGGGGCGCTCAAGGGAGCCAGCTTCCTTAGCGTGCGCCAGCTGCGCGCGGCGATTGACCGATTCATCGCCGCCTATCTCGAAACCGCCGCCCCCTTCGAGTGGCGCGCCGCCAACGTCCATGCCAAGTCATTCAAGAATAAACACACTGATTTATGTCACTAGGTACTAGTCCTTAGCGAGGATGTCGTCGGCGGTCTTGATCCACATGAATGCAGTCGGGTTATCGTTCCATGCCGCCAGGAAACGATCAATAGCGGCTCTGTTACTGCACACTAGTAGCTTAAACGAACAGTATTAGGGCTAGCCGGGAGGTGCGCCGGCGCCGCCGTGCTCACCGATGTGGCCGTGTCCGGGCGGCGCCGCTCCCGTGCTTCTCTGGCCGGGCACGGGGATCTGTGTCGTCAGCCGCACACTGACGGATTCCGTCTGCGGGTCATACTCGCCGACGGCGACCGGCGGTTGATCCGCGGCCAGCGCTGGATGCTCGACCACGAACGCTTCCACGGTGAGCTTGGCGTGTTTCCGACCGTAGCCGCGGAACTCGTCGGTCACGCGACGGGTGACATTCTCGACTTCCTTCCCCGTGACCGCTCGCTCCTCGCCCGGCTGCCCGAAGGTTGGACTGATGAAGATCCGCAGGCGAGTGGGCGTAGGGTACTCAGCATCATAGACGTAGCCCTGGAGCGACTCGATGCGCGTAAGGATGTTGTCCACTAGCTCGCGTGCCTCATCTCGCACATCGGGGTTGAGCGACTCCAGCGGCGAGCGCTCGGCCGCCAGTCGCTCCCAGATGATGACACCGATCACCGCGACCGCCAGCGCCGCGAGCACGACCACGGTCGCGAAGATGCGGCGGGGAACCGCCCGCGCGATCTCCACTGATTCCTTGATCTGCACCGGGTTCATGCGATAGCGCGCGTAGTCCACGGCCGGGCGCCCCTTCTCACCGGCGCCGGCTTGCGTGGGCTCGCCCGCTTCGCGATTGCGCTCTTGATCCGCCATTCCAGACTCCTCTCACTCAGCCGCCGCAGCCACGGCGGCGCGCACACGATTCATGGCTTGGGCCAGGGTTAGACCGGGTATGAACAGCCCCGAGCCGATGACGAGCATCTCCGCCCCCCGCCGGACGATGTCGGGCGCGGTCTCGGCGCTCACGCCGCCGTCCACCGCCACCCGCAGGTCGAGATCGCGCTGCCCGATCAGCTCCCGCAGGCGGTTGATCTTGGGCAGCGTCGAGCGCACCATCGCCTGTCCGGCGAAACCCGGGTTGACCGTCATCAGCAGCGCCAGTGATACGTCCGCGAGCACGTACTCGATCGCGCTCAGCGGCGTCGCCGGGTTGAGCGCCACCGCGGCCTGCGCCCCCGCTTCGCGCGCCGCCGCAAGCGTGCGCTGGAGATGGACGGTGGCCTCGGCGTGCACGGTGATCAGGTCCGCCCCGGCGCGCACGAAGTCGCCCAGGTAGCGGCCTGGATCCGCGATCATGAGGTGCGCGTCCAGGGGCAGCTTGGTCGCCGAGCGTATCGCCTCCACCACCAGCGGGCCGAAGGTGATGTTGGGCACGAAGTGCCCATCCATTATATCGAGGTGAATGCCGTCGGCGCCGGCCTCCTCCAGCTGCTTGAGCGAGTCGGCCAGGGCGCGGAAATCCGCGCAGATGATGGACGGCCAGATTTCGATCGGCATACGACAATCCTAGCTTCCACACGAGATGAACTGCTCGAGCTCGGCGCGCGTGGGCATGGACGGCTGGGCGCCCAGGCGCGTCACCGCCAAGGCGCCGGCGAAGTTAGCCCACGCGGCGGCGGCCGCCAGGGACTGCCCTTCCGCCAAGCCCACGCCCAGCGCCGCGGTGAAGGCGTCGCCCGCCGCCGTCGTGTCAACCACCTCCACCATAGCGGCGGCGATTTCCGCCGACGCCTGGGGGGTGGCCCACGCGCATCCCCGCGCCCCTGATTTTACCACACATGCGGCGACCCCGCGCGCCACCAGTTCGCGCGCCGCCTCCAGCCCACCGGACACCGGGCGGCCCAGCAGGGCCTCGGCCTCGACCAGGTTTGGTGATAGAAGGGTTGGCGCGCGCAGCACCTCCTCCGGCAGCGCGCACGCCGGTCCCGCATCAAGGATGGTTCGGACGCCCGCGGCGCGCGCTATCGTCATCGCCGTCGTCACCGTCTCCAGCGGAATCTCGAGCTGCAGCAGCACTACCTCCGCCGCCTGTATCACCGCGCGCGACGCCTCAACGTCGCGTGGAGAAACCGCACCGTTGGCACCGCCGGCGACGACGATGCTGTTCTCGCCCGACGCCTGGACGACGATCATGGCCACGCCGCTCGGGTGCTCGCGGTCGGTGACAACGCGGCTGCAATCCACGCCGTTGTCCTCCAGCGCTTGCCGCAGCTGGCGTCCGAAACCATCATCGCCCACGCGCCCGACGAGGTGAGTCTGCGCGCCCAGGCGCGCCGCGGCGACGACCTGGTTGGCGCCCTTGCCGCCGGGGATGGTGTGGAATTCGTCGCCGTGGATGGTCTCCCCGGGGCGCGGCAGGCGCTCCGCTCGCACCACCAAGTCCATATTGATGCTGCCGATGACGACCACGCGCGGCACTGCGTCGCCTCCCAGCTAGGTTTTCCACTGCGGGCTTGTCATCACCTCCTGCGCCTCCTCCGCTTTCAGCATCACCGAACCGCCGCAGGGCGGGCGCTGTCCGACCGCAGGTGTCACCCCGCGGCCATCGTCTCGCGCACCGCGGCAATCGTCGCATCAATATCGGCGTCGGTGATGTCGCGGTAGGTGCACATGCGTACGACGGTTGCGCTGTAGTGCAAGACCAGGACGCCGCGGGCGGCCATCGCCTTGACGAATCCCTGGGCGTCGAGGCCGGCGCGCGCGACATGCATCCGCACCATGTTGGTATGTGGCGGCTCTACCCCCAGGCCAGCGAGGCCCCGCAGACCCTCCGCCAGCCGCTGCGCCCGCCGGTGGTCATCCGCCAGGCGTTCGATCATCTTCTCCAGCGCCACCATACCCGCCGCTGCGATCACGCCCGCCTGGCGCATCTGCCCGCCCAGCAGCGACCGCATCTCCCGCGCGCGGCTCATGTCTTTCGCGCCGCCGACCACCAGCGAGCCGATGGGTGCGCTCAACCCCTTCGACAGGCAGAAAGAGACGACATCGGCGTCACGACATAGCTCGGCGGCAGGCGTGCCGAGCGCGACCTCGGCGTTGAAGACACGGGCGCCGTCCACGTAGAGCTTCAGGTCGCGTTCGCGCGCCAGCGCAGCATAAGTCGCCATCTGCGCGAAATCCAGCGGCACGCCGCCCGCGAAGTTGTGTGTGTTCTCAACCGCCAGCACCCGCGGGCGCACAAAGCTGCGCCGCCCGAGCAGAGCGCGGATCTCATCCGGGTCGGGAGCGCCGGTCTCGTCGTTGGCCACCAGCGGAACGATGCCCGCAAGCGCCGGTATCCCGCGCTCGAAGGTCAACATGTGGCAGTTGCGCCCGGCGACGACGCCGTCGCCGCGCTCGCACAGGGTGAGCATGGACACCAAGTTGGCCATGGTGCCGCTGGGGACGAAGAGGGCGGCTTCCTTGCCCAGGCGCGCGGCCGCCGTTTCCTGAAGCCGGTTCACCGTCGGGTCCTCGCCGAAGCCGTCGTTGCCGACGGCGGCGCGGCGCATCGCCTCGCGCATCTCGTCGTCGGGGGTCGAACTCGTGTCACTACGCAGATCTATCGGCACAATGGGGACCTCTCGCAGCAACCTCGGGGCGGCCACTGGAATCGCCGACGAAGCTGGGCGCCTCACACCGAACGGCCCGCCGCCACCCCCTCCGCCCATGCAACCACCGCTTCTGCCAGGCGCAAGGCCTCGCGGTACTCTTGATTCGAGACGGGCGTCTCTTCGCCGGGATAGCGAAAGACGGTGGCGTAGTCGGTGAGTTGGGCCGAGGCAATGAGATCGGCGGTGCGTGGGAGGTCCGGGGGAAGCAGGTCAATCAGACGTTCGATGCTGTGGAGACTGGGCGCAGGAACTGCACTGTGAACCAGCACCGCCTTGATGCTCTTCTCCACCGCCTGCGGCGCGTGGAAGCACAGAGTCTCCAATAGCACATCGCCCGCTGCTGGTTGTCGGGCGATGGCGAGGTCGCTGCGTGCGAACCGCAGCCAGGAGGCCGGCGATCCGGGGTCATGCGGCATAGATTTCCTTGCCCTCCGCGAGAATGCTGCGGTAGATGAGGCCGATGTTGTCGCGATGACGCTCCAGGTGCTCAGGGGTCGTGACCAGGATGTCAACGCCGAAGGGAATGCCGAAGAGCTGTGTGTGCAGAAACCGCGAGGTCTCGCGCCGGGGAGTGCCGTCGGGCATCACCACCAGCACATCCACGTCACTGTCGAGTCCCATCTCGCCGCGCGCGGCGGAGCCAAAGAGGATGATGCGCAGCGGATGGGCCGCGTCCACGATCCGACGGACAAGCTCGGCAGTCTGTTCCCGGCTGGGCGGCAAGGAATCACCCCCGTGCTGCCGACTACTGTTCGCCGGGGCCGGGGGTAATCCTCCACCGGCGAGACTGCAGATGGCAGGTAGGGGCGCAGCACTCTGCGCCCCTACGCGACGATCACCGCTATCCAGCGGTCACTCAGAAATCCAGGATGCGGGCAAATGCCTCGTGCCCCGCCTCCTCCGGCAGCGGCAGCCCGGTGACCTTGGCGGCGCGCTCGGTGAGGGCGACGAGGTCGCTGCGGTCGAGCAGGTTGAGCTTCCACTTGCGGCAGCCCGCCATGAGCTGCTGCAGCCCGACGCCGAGCCGATCCACAAAATAGGTGTAGAGCCCCACCGCCGGCCACGGTATCTCCTTGCCCACCTTGTCGCCGTACTTCTCGCGCAGCTCGGTGCTGGCGACGAAGAAGTGAGTGGGGTCGTTGCCGTAGAGACTGGTGAAGGCCGCGGGCAGCTTGCCGGTGCCGGACAGCTCCACGAAATAGTCGGCCTTCATGACGGCGGTCAGCGGCGAGCGGCCCATGGCGATGGCCTTGATCAACGGCCCGTCGCCGAAGTTGCTGGCGGCGATGGCCTTGAAGATCTGGGTTTCGTTGACGAAGCCGCCGGCGAAGGCGATGTCGGGGACGTACTTGCCCTTGTGCTTGAGGATGCGCGCGCCCTCCAGCACCTGCGCGAGCAGGTAGAGCGTCGGGGTGCTGCACTCATTCATCATCGGCACCGGGCTCATGCCGGTGCCGCCGCCGGCGCCGTCGAAGGTCAGCAGGTCAATCTTCGCCTGCGACGCGCACTTGAGCGTGAAGGCGACCGCCGCCGCGTTGTAGGCGCCGGTCTTGAGGAAGACCTTCTTCGCCCCCTGCTCGCGCAGCCAGGCAATGTCCTCGATGAAGCTCTTCTCCTCGGGGAAGCCGACGCGGCTGTGGCGCTCGAAGGTGGCGAAGATGCCGTCCTTGAAGGCCTCCTGCACCGCGGGATCGGTGGGATCGGGTAGAACGATATAGCCGCGCTGCTTGAGCAGCAGCGCCTTCTCCAGGTTGTCCACCCGCACCTCGCCGCCGATGGCCTTGGCGCCCTGGCCCCACTTGCGCTCGATGACGTTGACGCCGAGCTCCTTCAGCGCATAGAGCTCGACCGCGCCGCGCTGATCCTCGACATTGGTCTGCACGACGATGTCGCCGTGGGTGCCGTCCCAGAACTTGCGGTAGGAATCAATGCGCCAGCGCATGCCGGGGGACTCGACGACCTTGCCGTCCTTGTAAGTCGCCTCCGGGTCCATGCCGCAGACGTTCTCGCCCACGGTCTGGATGGTGCCGCTGATGGCGCAGCCGGCGGCCAGCGCCTCCCAGTTGCGGGTGGCGACGTCGGTGGAACCCATGCCGGCGAGGAGTACGGGCACCTTGAGCGGCACCCCGCCGACGGTGGTGGAGATGTCCACGTTGGGGAAGGTGGCGTGGTCGGGGTCGGCCTGGATGCCCTCGGCGCCCAGGACTTCGACCTGAATCTGCACATCGGACCAGTTCAACAGGTAGTCCTTGTTGGAGGCGGCAGTGCTGTGCCCGAACGCCTCCGGGCTGGGATACAGCACCTCGCGCCCGCGAAACGCCGACTTGCTGATCTCGCACAGCACGTTGCACTCGCGGATGCACAGCGGGCACATGCCGCTGATGGGGGTGGCATCGCGCACCCGCAGCGCGGTGCCGCTGGTGGACCGTGAGTTCTCGTTGTACCAAGGCATGAGTTTCGTCCTCCTTTGCTCGCTCCAGATTCCCACTCCGGGCGCTCGGTGCGACCCGTGCGGTTGAATCCCTGCGCCCCCCAAACAAAAAGGCGCCCCGATGCTATTCGCACCGAGACGCCATCGTCTCGAACCGCTCACAGTCGCGCCCGACCACGCCGTCGGACCGCTGCCATTCAGGCATGAAAACCCGCCTGTGGGTGTGTATTACGACATGCGTCGGCCGTTTACCTTCACGCTGGTGAAAACATGCGCCCCCGAATAATCGTCGGCGCCGTGAGACCAGCTAAGCCGGCCCAAGACAGCGAGCCCGCCGCAATCTGCCGGGCAGCTCCGCGGCAGGCGTGCTGCGCGGTCACCTGAGGGCCACGACCCACAGCAGTTGTGCTTCTTCGGCCGCCGGGTTGCTCCACGCGCTGGGCACGTCGTTCTCCAGGTAGATGCTGTCGCCAGGTTGGAGCTCGCGGGTTCTGCCGGCGATTTCCACATGCAGACGCCCGGTCAGTAGGAGTCCGAACTCGGTGCCCTTGCGCAGAGAGAAGTGCTTGTTCAGCTTGGCGCCGGGCGGGACGATCACCATCAGCGGCTCCACATCGCCCACCAGGTCGAGGTCACGCAGGCGCTCGACATAGACCGGCTTCCGCTTGCTGCCAGCCACGCGGCTGCGCGGGCGGTCTTTCTGGCGCATGATGGTGACGGCGTCTTTGGGCATCTCGTGGCCGTCGAGCACCGTCGCCAGGTTCAGCTCCAGCTTGCGCGCCACTGCGAAGAGGTTGGGCAGCGAGAGCGCGATGAGGCCGTTCTCGGCTTGGGAAACCGTGCTCGCGGTCACGCCGAGCAAATCGCCAAGCTCCGCCTGCGACATGCCGCGCTGCAAGCGCGCCGCGCGGATGAGCTTGCCGAGCCGCAGCAGCTCGCGTCTGCTGTCGGCGACGAGGTTGAGCTTGCCGCGGACGTCCTGGTAGCGATGTGGCGCCTCCGCTTCGGCGCCCAAGGCGCGCCCCTCGGCCTTTACGAGCCGCAGCGCATAGCCGCCCTCGACGCGGGACAGATCCACCGCAACCTGGGTTACATGCTTGAGGTTGGCGCGGAACGACGAGGAATGCGCCTCTTTCTCCAGCACCCAGTAGGCGATGGTCTTGAGGTCGTACAGCCGCGGGCAGGCGTAGGTGAAGAAGCGATACGCTCGGGATGTCTCGGCCCACAGATCCTGCATCCCCGTGAGGCTGTCGAACACGTACTTGGCGCCCACCCCCGCCCTGCCCTCGATGGCGTTGGCGGTTTCGGTGAAAGCCTCCACGCTCGCGGGGTTGGTCACGCGCACGACGTGCGCCAAGTCCTGCTCGGTGGCGCTGTCGTAAAAGCGCGAAAACACCGGATCGCTGTGGCCCTTGCCGTCCGTGAAGCAGTCAACCAGGATGAACTGCGGCTCGTCGAAGAGGTCACCGAGTCTCTCCTTCATCGTCACCGGCGAATGATTGAAGGAGACATAGACGGCGTTGGTGCCGCCCCGGATGTTCGCCTCCAGGAAGGCGCGCATGAACGCCTCGACGTTGGCGCCCGCGTCAACCTCCCATACCACGTTCTCTCCGATGCGCAATTGACCGAGCAGGTCGTCGAGCCACGACACGCCGGTGCTGACGCGGATCTCTTTTTGCATGAGTCTTCCTGTGCTATCTGGCAGCAGCACGGCCCCTGGCAACGCCCACGTAATCATATCACATCGCCAGCATGACGGGAATCCGAGACGCAAGAGGGCGCGGGGACAGCGAGAACCCTTGGCATGTTCCGCCGCCTAACCGGCTGATCCCGACGAAGCCGATGACGCCCGGAACTGCCACTTGACAGGGAGTCAGTGCTGCGCATATTCTTAGCAGGTAAGTGCTGCTAATAGTCGTAATAGATTAGCGTGGGACGAATGGACGCAGATCCGGGTGCTGGCGTCAGGGGTTACCCGCACCACGGCACACGGGTGCGGTGCGGCGATGTTGCTTGCAGGCGGAAGGTAGCGGGGTTCCGCCTGACGTTCGATACCAGGCACTAATGAGGAGAAGCCGAAGATGACCACCGCAGTTGTCACCGCGGCAGAGAGCAGCGCGTACGAGATGGCGCAGGCGCAGTTGGACAAGGCTGCCCGGGTGCTGAATCTGGACCCGGCGGTTCATGCTGTTCTACGCCAACCCATGCGAGAACTGCACGTATCGCTGCTGGTCACCATGGACGACGGCAGCATTAGAGTGTTCAAGGGCTACCGGGTGCAGCACAATGATGCGCGCGGGCCAGCCAAGGGTGGCATTCGTTTCCATCCAGGGGAGACGGTGGATACGATTCGCGCGCTGGCGTGCTGGATGACGTGGAAGTGCGCGCTGGCGGACATCCCGTTTGGGGGCGGCAAGGGGGGCGTGATCTGCGATCCCAAGCACATGTCGGCGGGTGAGTTGCAGCGGCTGTCGCGGGCGTACATTGACGCCGTCTATCGCGTGCTGGGCCCCGATCTCGACATCCCGGCGCCCGACGTCTACACCGATCCCCAGATCATGGGCTGGATGATGGACGAGTACAGCAAGCTCACCGGCCACTACTGCCCGGGCGCAATCACCGGCAAGCCGCTGGCGCTTGGCGGGTCGCACGGGCGCGGAGATGCAACCGCCCGCGGCACCATCTTCGCCATCCGCGAAGCCTGCAAGCATCTGGGGGTCAACCCCAAGGGCGCCACCGTAGCCGTGCAAGGCTTCGGCAATGCCGGCTCCTACTCGGCGCTGCTGGCGGAGCGCCTGCTGGGCTGCCGCGTGGTGGCGATCAGCGACTCCAGGGGCGGCGTCACGAACATGCGCGGCATTGATTCCTCCGCCGCGGCCGCGCACAAGCTGGAGACGGGCGCGGTAATGGGCCTACCTGACACGGTTCCTCTGAGCAATGCTGATCTGTTGGAACTGGAGGTGGACATCCTCATCCCCGCCGCGCTGGAGAGGGAGATCACCGCCGCCAACGCGGATCGTGTCCGGGCCCGGATCATCGCCGAAGGGGCCAACGGCCCGACCACGCTCGAGGCCGACGACATTCTGTCCCGAAAGGGCGCGTTCATCATCCCCGACTTCCTGTGCAATGCCGGCGGGGTCATCGTGTCGTACTTCGAGACCGTGCAGAACCGCCAGTCGCTCTACTGGGAGGAAGCCGACGTGCACGAGCGACTCGACGGCAAGATCACGAAAGCTTTTCGGGATGTGCTGGCCGCGTCGCAGCAGTACCAGACCGACATGCGCACCGCCGCTTACTGTGTCGCGCTGGGGCGCGTGACCGAGGCGATGCGTCTGCGCGGTTGGATACGGTCATAGGCGGGACGCCTTCGGCTGGGCACTCGATTCCGGACGCGCGGCCGCGGCGAACCGAAGCGGCTCAGAGACAGGAGGAGCAGGCACCATGCATACGGCACCCGCTGCCAACGTCGCCACCCGGCGCGCGAGCCAGAAGTCTGCGGACGAGCAACTGCGGATGTTCCGCAACGTAGTGCGCAGCCTCGCGGCGGACGCGACGGCGGCGCTGAACCAGCTCGAGGCGGGGTGCACCGATGCCGACCAACTTGAACAGTGCCTGCTCCTGCGACATTACCTGGACTACATGATGAGACTGTGTCAAGGGCGCGTGTGACGCCCCTGCCGGCAACCCTCGCCGCTACTGCTAACACGACACGGCCGCGGGGACTTCCGGCGGCATGAGCGGAGCGGCGCCCGGTTAGTCTTGCCTGCTGCGCGCCATCTTCCAAGCGACGGTGGCGGCGGTGCGCAGGAACATCCCGGCCGCGGCAGGACACGAGACAAGCAGCACGTCACAGCCTGGTTGCACCTGTCCCTCCCTTCTGGCCTCACCGCCGACAGCGCGCTGACCCCGTGCGCCGGTGACGCCACTCCCCATTCCGGCGGAACTCAACGGATCTCCGCCATCAGCTCCCCCATCAGCACCGATAGCTGATCCACCCACCGCGCGAAGATGAGCCTCCCCTTCTCGGCGGTTCCGGCTTGCGGGGTGCCCTCGTAGCTCTCGTACGCTTCCGGAGTCGGCAGGTCAAGGGATGGCATGTGGTGCATCACCGCGTAGGCAGCCGGGAGTTCCTCCTCCTCTTCCTCCGGCGCCGCGCCCGAGCCGTCCGCAACGCGCTCCAGATGCACCGAACTCGGCCACAGGTGCAGGAGAAGGGAGGTCTCCATCTCGGAAGCATGCTCGGCGTTCGTCTCGTGCGTGAGCAGGTCAGCACACGATATCCAATACGGGAAAAGCAGGTACGCGCGGCATTTCACTTCCAGCATGCAGCTCGAGAGCGCCTCGCGTATGGCCGTTTCGTGCGCGAAGCTCTCTGCTCCCAGGGAGCACGCATGGGCGGTCACGGCGAAGAACGTGTCGAAGCCCTGCGCGGCCCACTCCCGCACCACCTGGCGCAGCATCGTGCGCAGGCAATCGAGATCAACGCCCGCAGTGCCCGCTACGAGGTAGTCGGCGGCCAGGTTGACCCCATAGTTGATGGGGGGCGCCACCAGCACCTGAGTCCGAGCGCTCAGCGCCTCGGCGAGCCGCTCCGCCACGATGAGATCGGTGGCCAGCGGCAGGTGCGGTCCATGCTGTTCGCAGGTGCCGATCGGGATCAACAGTGCTCGCCGTTTCTGCAGGTATTCGTAGACATCCACCCACGCCATGTCCGCAAGCCTTATCGGTTCGCCCATGATCCTCTCTCCTACAAGTACTTCTTTACTAGGCTGGACGGTTCGTGATGCAGTGCTGCCAGGACTGCAGTCTAGTCATTGAGTCGCCCCTTCGCGAGGTCGTCTTCGATTTCGTGCAGCAGAGCATAGAGGTCAGCACAACAGGGATGCGACCCATGCATATCGCCTGTCACATGATACGCCAATGCGCCGCATCCTCCTGCACAGACCAGAGCATAGCGGCAATCTGTGCAAGAGGGTATCTGGTCCACGGTCACAGCAGTGTCGGCGCAGCGGGTTCGTGCATCATCTAACAGAGCGGTCACGCTGCCAGTGAGTGCATTTCCCAAGACTGACTCGGCGGTACGGATATAGCCACATAGATAGACCGTGCCATCGAAAGCGATTTCCAGGGAATCACCGCGCATACCGGCGCAATATGAGCGGCGAGGGATGTTCAGCGCGAGTCGCCCCGGCCCCGTGGTCCAGTCCGCGGCCAGGCGAATCGTTGCGGGCGCCGTCACCTCCAACTCCAGGCTCGCCTGGCTGTCGAGCGCGGCCGTCAGCGTGAACGGCCGCTGTGTGAGCGAGGCTGCCGCCTCGGCAGGCGCGGCGCACCACCAGCCGAGACAGAGCACAGCCAGCAGCGAAGCCCAATGGGCGAGCAGAGCGCTGACGCGAACATTGCAGCGCAGCGGTGGGAAGCATGATCCCGTCATGGCGGGTCCCTCCACGAGCGTGGCCGGCGTCGCCGCCACTAACCCTTCGCGATTCAGATTGCGCACCGCCGTGATTCGTCCCGCCGCGTCGTAGTCCTTCTCGGCCGGCGCGCCGTTGCCGTCGGTCGTCGAGAGTGCAGTGGGTAGTGACACATTCAATATCAACCGACGTCGCCGCTGTCCGCCGAGAGGCGGTCTAACGTCGTCTTGAGCAATCGGCGCGCCCACGCCCAAAGCGAGCACGGTGCGGCGCGTCTTGCGCCAGCAAGGCACCAGATCGGTGACGAACTGAAAGAGCTGTTGCTGTGATAGCTAGGCCTGAAAGGCCGCCATGGCGGCCCCGACCCGTTGGAGCTTAGCCACATGGCTGCGACCTCGGCTAAGATGTAGTGTGCAATCAAACACCCGTTCTTGGCCGGGGTCGCTTTTTCCTGCTTGCCTTTCTGAAACTAGTGCTCCGTCAATATTATATTGATGGGTATAATCGCTTGAGTTTGATGCGCGCATCAGGGGTGGTAAAGCGCCAGTCCACGCTGGTTGCGATAGCGTTGCGAGCGTCTTCCCATGCCGCTGCCTCATGCGCTAGAGTTGCGATGTCGCTGATGCGCCGATCTAAGCACTGTCGGTCAAGCACGCTCAGTTCGATTTCCGCCATGTTGAGCCAACTGCCATGCGCAGGCGTGTAGTGGATTTCCAGTTTATCCGCCAGCCGCTTCGCTTCCGCGGGGCGAAGGCTTCGTACAGGCTCGCCGGCGTATGGGTGTTAAGGTTGTCCAGCACCAGCACGATCTGCTCCGCCTCGGGATAGTGAACATCCACCAGGTCTTTGATCACGTGCGCGAAATCCACCTTGGTGCGTCGCGGTCGCACCTGCACCTGGCGCCGTCCCTGCAAGGGCTCGAAGCACATGAATACATTGGCGACGCCATGACGCACGTACTCATAATCTTGCCGAACAGGACGCTGCGGCTCCATCGCCAGCGGCGCTCGCGCATCGGCCAAGAGCTGGGTGCTGGCCTCGTCCAGGCACACCTGCGGGCGCCGGGGGTCGTAAGGCCGCTGGTACACGTCCAGCACCTCCTCCATGTGCCACACAAAGCGCGCATTCTCCTTGGGCGGGATGCAGTAGCGCCGCTTCAGCCAGGGCTTGAGCGCCCCCTTTTAAGCATCTGGCGAACACACTCGTGCGATACGTTCTCCACGTATTCCAGCGTCACCATGCGATCGGCAAGCAATCTCAGGCTCCAGCGCCCACGCCCCGCAGGCGGTTCGGAGCACGCTAGCGCAATCAAGTGCGCCTCCGCTTCTCCGTCCAGTCGCGGCGCGCGATGGTTGGCATGTTTGCGCCGATTGAGTGCCGCCTCCAATCCCTCTTCGCAGAAGCGCTTACGGACTCGCTCCACAGTGGAGACCCCCACGTGCAGCGCCTCGGCGATGGCCGCGTCCAACTGGCGCGGACCTGCGGCCGAAGCGTCTGCGGCCAGCAGGATGCGTGCATGGGTGAGCTTGCGCGCCCTCGCCGTGCCTGCGGACACCAACCGGCACAACTGCTGGCGCTGCTGCCGCGCTAACTGTACGACATACTCCTTCTTCACTACCGGTCTCCTTGAGCCCCCGCGCGACCCATCGCGCCGACCAAGGATACCGGGTTTGTCATTATCTGTCAAAACATGATTGACGGAGCACTAGGTAACCGTCGGCATGCGACGGGCTTGATGGACACAGTGCGGAAATCGTATACTACTCGTCGAAATCCAGAGGGAAAACGGTCGGCGAAGCTGTAGGTAGGGACGAAGAGTGACGTTTCTTGATGCTGCAAGGCTGGTATGGGAAAAGCGGGTGAGATCAAAATGCCTGTACCGGGGGATGCGCCTCGAAGATCTCTCCGATCCGTTGGATCCCGCGGCTGACCCATTCCAGCCGATACGACCGAAGTTGTCCACCCTCATCGCGGTGTTACGGCAGCAGGTGGCTCGCGGATTTCGCTTTACGGTCTACGAGGACTACAGCAGCCTGTCCTTTGATCTGAAGGACATTCTCAATTGGTCGAAGCGCGATCTAGATGATCCGGGCATTGATTTTACCTCAAGTCATCACAGTGCAACGGGATATGCGCACAACTACCATGGGAGCCAGCTCAAACAGAATCTCAAATACATCACCGATCATCTCCCGGCATTCAGGAAGGATCCTGTTCTGGCGGCAGGAATGACGGCGGAGGATTGGAGGATCGTTGACGAAGTCAACAAATGGATCTCAGGCAGCGGAACCCCATGCATCAAGATCGTCATATGGGTACGCCGTCCTTGCCCTGCATTTGAGGTGCAGGGCGGGTGCCTGCCAGTGGGATCGTTTGATTACTTCATCAGGAGGGTTATGGCCGTGATCGAGCGCAATGGACTTTCGTTGACTCAAGCCGCGATTGAGATGGTAGTGCCGCCGGAGAGTCGCGAGTTCTATGTTAGAGCGCAGCGTCCTATCCTCCGTGCAGAGATAGAGAAGATCGAAGAGGTTCGCTCGCGTAGCTGGCGACAGGATGAATCGGAGCGCGAGTGGGAAGACTATGAACGCTGACGCGGCTTCCGTCCTTTTCGTTTGCACCGGCAATGCCGGGCGCAGCCAGATGGCGCAGGCCATGCTGCGCCGGCTTGCCGGCGAGGGGGCCGTGGTGGAGTCGGCCGGGGTCCGGCCTTGGAACGCCCTCCATCCCATGGCGATCCGCGTCATGGCGGAGCGTGGAATCACCCTGGACGGGCATTCCCCGAAGCCGGTCTCAGCGGTCGCCGGGCGGCGGTTCGACTTCGTGGTCACGATCGGCAACCCGGCGCGAGCTCAGGTGCCCGGCGGCCTCTGCTCGTGCGCTTACTGGACGCACTGGGATATCGCCGATCCCGCCGACGCCGACGGCACCGAGGAGTCGAGATCGGCGTTTCACGCGGCCGCTGCGGCCATCGAGCGGCGCCTTCCGCAACTGCTGGCGCAGACGCGCCAACTGCCGCGTCCCGGCAGATTCTCGGGCGAGCCCGGCATCAACACCTCGATCTTCGGCCCCGGCGCCTTCAAGCCGACTGGTCATCTGCCCCTGGTGGCGCAAGCCGGCTTCAGCGCCATCGAGCTGTCCCTCGAAGGCGGGCGCGACCAGTGCGACTCCTTTCTCCCTTCGAACGTGCGCGAGCTGCGAGCGGTCGCGGATGACCTGGGCCTCCTGGTCTGGAGCCTCCACGCTCCGCCGGAGACGGGCAGCGTGGCAGCGACGGACCCCAAGGAGCAACAGCGCCAGGCGGACTGCTTGCGTGACTGTTGCCACCTGGCGGAGGAACTCGGCGCGAAGGCCATCGTCTCTCACGCATTGGTCTCCGCGCCGCAGAGGGAGGAGCCGTCGCTGATGCGCGACTTGATGCTGCGGTTCCTGGCGAGCCTCGAGGCGGAGATGGACGCCAGCCCGGTTACCCTGGCGTTCGAGAACGGCCTCGGCTTGGCCTCGCAGACGCCGACCGTCAGGATGCTTGAATGGCTCGAGGGGACTTCGCGGCCCGCTTACGGAATCGCCTGGGACACTGGACACTCCAACATCGCCGGCGACTTCGCGGACATCGGCGCGCATGCCGGCGACCGCCTGGTCACCGTACACTTGAATGATAACGACGGCGCGACCGACACACATGCTTGCCCAGGTCAGGGCACCGCTGACTGGCCGGCCATCATCCGGCTCCTCGGGCAGGCGGGCTATGGCGGGGTGTGGATGTACGAGATACTCGGTGCCGGGGCGGAGCCGCGCGAATTGCTGAGCCGGATAGCCACAGCTCATCGCCGGCTGGCGGCGGAGCGGCTCCGCCGCCCTTAGCTCTGTCGGCCCTCGATGGCCCACAGGAGAACGCCGGCGGCGCGCTCGACCAGGCGCCGGTCGGATGGCGACAGTTGCGCGGCTACGGTCTCTATGGTCTGTGTGGACTCGGACGCGGACATTTGGCCGCCCGCCTGAGGCTTCTACGCCTCTGGCGCACCGGCAGCCCCACCCGAGGGCGGGCCAACCGGCCGGCGTCATTGCACGGGCTGTCATGATTCTAGCAAATCGCGGGCCGGTTGACCAGACGCGGCGGCCTTGCGCCGTGCCGCACCAACCGGCGCGGCTATGGCGAGTAGTAGTTCCAATTTGCTTTGCTGCGGCGATAGTGCTGCTGCGTCCAGTAGCGGAGGCGGGGCGGGGACGGGTTCGACTGGTCATTCCAATAGACCCGGATGTCGTTTCCGCTGACCACGATTATCTCTTCCCGCGCGTCGCCAGCGACGTCGGCCACCATGATGCGCGATGCCTTCTCGGTCCACCGGCGCAAGAAGTCGCCGGTCATCGGATTGAAGATGCACACGTCGCCTGCGGTGTGGCGCTCCTTGGCCGCGCAGTAGCGGGGGCCCGACCCGTCCCAGTCAATGACCGCTATCTCCTCCACGCCGGCGTCGGTCCATCCCGGCGGGGCTTTGTCGGCCATCTTCCACCGCGCGATGGTGTCGCCGCCCGCGTCGAGCACCCACGGGGTCTGGTTGACGTTATGGCGCGAACGACACCAAATCTCGAGGCCGGGGCGAGTCGGGTCGAAGTCGCCAACCGCCGCGTTCTGCGGCTCCTGGCGGCCCGGCCCCGGCCGGTGCCAGAGCATACCTCGTTCGAGGTTGACGACGGCGACGTAATTGCGCCCCTCCTCCAGCAGCACCACCTCCAGCCCCGCCGCGTCCGGGCGCATGTCGTAAATGAACAGCGAGTCGATGTGGAACGACGCGCCGCCGGCAATGTCCTTGCTGATCGGTGGGTACCGCCAGGCGGGCGAGGTGCCGTCCGATCGCACGATGGTGAAGCCGATGATCTCGTCACGGCCGTCGCCATCCAGGTCGGCGGCCCGCGCCGGGCCGTGAGCCAGTGCGCCGAAATCGTCCCTGCGCCACAGCGGCTCGCCCTCCAGCCGATCCATGCGCATGGCCTGCAGGTAGTGACCCACGCGATAGCCTGTCGGGTTGGTCGCCTGCAGCACAATGTCGCGGTCGCCCTGCCCGCGCAGGTTGCACAGGATGAACGATTCCCAGCGCTCCACTTCCCCGAATACGGGCGGCCGCGCCGACTTCTTCGTCTTTCCCGCACGCCCATCCATAACCTGAACCGTGCCGTCCTCGAGCAGGAAGACCACCTCCACACGACCGTCGCCGTCCACATCCGCCGCCTGCACACCGGGGTGGTGTATCCCCGGCAGCCCGTGGCGCTCGCTCGAACTGCTGAGCCGGACAGGGACCTCCAGCACCCACATCTTCCTCCCCCGGTTGTCGTACGCGCCGACGGTGCCGGGGGTGGTGTAGAGGAAGTCCATCCGGCCGTCCCCGTTGAGATCGGCGACGGTGATCCCGCCTCTCGCCTCGTCGTCGTCGGCCGGCGGCTGCGCGGTGTGGATGACGAACGGGTTGGCGCCGTACTCGGGCCAATCGCGAGCCGCCTGCATTTCGCTCCCCTCCGTCGCCGCGACGAGCGCGCAGCCGACCACGCCAGCCGCCAGCGCCGCCCCCGCGCACCATGACCGCCATGAGCCTGTCACAGCCCACCTCCGTTCTCGCTTATCCGTTCCGCAAGCCGCATGACATTCCTGCCAAGGCGACCTGCGACCGCAAGCCGGGGGCATCGTGCAATTCGGCTTGAGCACTGTGACTTCTGGGTGCGCTTCTTGCTTCATCGCGGCGAGGGCAAACGACCCTTGTGGGAGCTTGGCAAATTCCCTGCGAGACATTCCGTGGCTCGCGGATATATGATTCTCGCGGAGCGGCTCCGCCGCCCTTAGCTCTGCCGGCCCTCGATGGCGCACAGTAGAACGCCGGCGGCGAGGCCCAATCGCCGGTCCAACACGCGACTGCGGTCCACCGAGAAGTCCACCGTCAGCTTGGTCACAAGCGGGTTCAAGTTCCGCCTGAAGATGCAGACCTGGGTGGGCCCGATCTCGGCGTAATAGGTCTGCGGGATCAAGCTGCCGGCGAACCGCCGCAGCAAGGCGAGCAGAACGCTGTCCTCACTGATGACGCCGATTCTACGGTCCTCCGCGTCCATGATGACCCACTCGTCCTTGACCATGGACTTGAACCCTCTCCTCTCCAGGACGCCGATCTTCCGGCCGGTCGCGGCATCCGTCACATCGTAGGTTCCCAGGAAGTCAATGCGGTCCCGCCCCTGGATGAGCAGAACCTCGGTCTGCCTGTCCTCGGCGGTGTAGAGGCGGATGTCAGCATTCTGAAATCCCCGCAACGTCCCCATGTAGGCATAAAGGACAAGCTGCCCTTGCGGGTCGTAGATACCATACGCATGGGCGAAGAGCTTGCGGAGATCACCGCATATGAGGTATGTGGGCTGATCGAAGCGGTCGGTGGTCATGGGGCCTCCTGTCGGCGACACGATAGACAGCCACTCAACTTCCAGCCCTGGTGCGCGTTAGCGGGAATCCATGTGGGCGCGCGCTAGCCTATACTCCGGCCATTTCTTGAAGCAACGGATGGCGCAAGCGTGCGAGCACGTCTGTTTTTCGACGAAGGGCGTTTTTGCCCATGAGC
>Ga0307380_10004196_pt1 | contig 19568 bp, 11 predicted proteins | sample UN3MG_FD_202239 | JGI IMG/M metagenome (GOLD analysis project Ga0307380, IMG submission 202239) | Soil microbial communities from Risofladan, Vaasa, Finland - UN-3 | ecosystem: Environmental > Terrestrial > Soil > Coastal area > Acid sulfate soil | place: Finland: Risofladan, Vaasa | collected... | reverse complement strand
ACCTCCTAGGTGAGTTCAGTGTTAGGCGTTCAATTTCACAGGAACTGAAGGCTATCTTTACTGTAGCCCCCTTCCTCAGCCAAGACCTCCCCGCTGAGTTCATCGTTCAACAATCAGCCAGTCAAGACCTGCTCGCCGAGTTCAGTGTCCAACACGCAACCTCAGTTGATCTACTGGGTGAGTTTAATGTCAGGCAGCCAGGGTCACAGGAACTGCTAGGTGAATTTATTGTCCAGCAATCAGGTAGTCAAGACCTCCTAGGTGAGTTCAGTGTTAGGCGTTCAATTTCACAGGAACTGAAGGCTATCTTTACTGTAGCCCCCTTCCTCAGCCAAGACCTCCCCGCTGAGTTCATCGTTCAACAATCAGCCAGTCAAGATCTACTGGGTAAGTTCTCAGTTAGGCGTTCAACTTCACAGGAGCTACTAGCTGAGTTCATCGCTCAGCAATCAGCCAGTCAAGACCTGCTCGCCGAGTTCATCGCCCAGCAATCAGGGTCACAAGACCTACTGGGCAAGTTCTCAACTAGGCGTTCAACTTCACAGGAGCTACTAGCTGAGTTCATCGCTCAGCAATCAGCCAGTCAAGACCTGCTCGCCGAGTTCATCGTTCAGCAATCAGCCAGTCAAGACCTGTTGGCTAAGATTAAAGTAACAACCCCAGATAGCGAAGACCTGCTCGCCGAGTTCATCGTTCAGCATGATGGCAGCCAAGACCTCCTAGCTGGACTCATCGTTCAACACGTAGGGTCACAAGACGTCCTCGCTGAGTTCATAGTAAGGCCAGCTTCTAGTCAAGACCTGCTCGGTGAGTTTGTTGTCCAGCACGCAGGGTCACAGGAGTTACTAGCCGAGCTCATTGTCCAGCAAGCAGCTAGTCAAGACCTCTTAGGTGAGTTCGTTGTCCAGCATGATGGCAGCCAAGACCTGTTGGGTGTGTTTGATGTTGGGCAGAATAGCCGTGACCTATTAGCCTACTTCGAGTCAAAACGGTGGGAATCCAAGAACATCAAAGCCCTGTTTGAAGTTGGACAGGGAAGCGTAGACCTGCTCGCTGAGTTCATTGTTCAGCACGCAGGGTTACCTGGTCTGCCAGCCGAGTTCATTGTAAGACATTCATCTAGTGTAACTCTACTCGCCGAGTTCATTGTCCAACAAGCAGATAGCGAAGACCTGCTAGGTGAGTTCATCGTCAAGCAAGCAGCTAGTCAAGACTTGTTGGGTGAGTTCATTGTCCAGCAATCAGGGTCCCAGAATCTATTAGCCGAGTTCTCAATCCGTCGTGATGCCAGTCAAGACTTGTTGGGTGAGTTCATTGTCCAGCAATCAGGGTCACAGGAACTGTTAGCCGAGTTCATTGTTCAGCAAGCAGGTAGCCAAGACTTGTTGGGTGAGTTCGTTGTCCAGTATGATGGCAGCCAAGACCTCCTAGCTGGGCTCATCATTCAACACGTAGGGTCACAGGAACTGTTAGCCGAGTTCTCAATCCGTCGTGATGCCAGTCAAGATTTACTCGGTAAGCTCATCGTCCAGCAAGCCACATCGGTTGACCTGCTAGGTGAGTTCGTTGTCCGTCAATCTGATTTAGTTGATTTACTCGGAGTATTCACCATCAAACACCCAGACAGCGTAGAACTGAAAGCCGTCTTTTCCATTAGGCGTGACGCTTCTCAGGAGTTGCTAGGTGAGTTCGTTGTCCAGCAATCAGGGTCACAGGAGTTACTAGCCGAGCTCATTGTCCAGCAAGCAGCTAGTCAAGACCTCTTAGGTGAGTTTGATGTTGGACAGAATAGCCGTGACCTATTAGCCTACTTCGAGTCAAAACGGTGGGAATCCAAGAACCTCAAAGCCCTGTTTGAAGTTGGACAGGGAAGCGTAGACCTGCTCGCTGAACTCATCGTCAAGCAGTCAACCAGTCAAGACCTATTGGGTAAGTTTGTTGTCCAGCATGATGGCAGCCAAGACCTGTTTGCTGAACTCGAGATACGTAGATCAACTAGCAGTGAGCTTAAAACCCAATTCACAGTTAGACACGCGTCCAGCCAGGAACTTCTAGGCGAGTTCATCATCAGACATGATACTTCCTCAGACCTCCTAAGTGAGTTCAGTGTTAGACGTTCAACTTCCCTAGAATTACTAGGCAAGTTCATTGTCCGTCAATCTGATTTAGTTGATTTACTCGCTGAGTTCATCGTAAGCCCATCAGGGACACAGGACCTCTTAGCTACGTTCACTTCGAGACAAGTTTCCTCGCAGGAGCTAAAGGGACTGTATACTGTAGTACACAGTTCAGCCGTAGAATTGAAAGGAGTGTATACTGTAGTACACACCTCCTCTCTGGATCTACCTGTAGCTCTGGTGGTGAGACATGATTCAGTACTTGACCTAGGTGCTGAGTTCATCGTTCAGAGATCAGGGTCACAGGATATACGGGGTGCGTTCAGTGTTAGGCGTTCCACTTCACAGGACCTGTTAGCCGAGTTCATTGTCCAGCAAGCAGCTAGCGAAGACCTGTTGGGTAAGTTCTCAGTTAGGCATGATGGTAGCCTAGACCTCCTAACTGGACTCATCGTTCAGCACGCAGGGTCACAGGAACTACTCGCTGAGGTGGTCATCAGACACGATACTTCCTCAGACCTCCTAGGTGAGTTCAGTGTTAGGCGTTCAACTTCACAGGAACTGAAGGCTATCTTTACTGTAGCTCCCTTCCTCAGCCAAGACCTGCTCGCCGAGTTTATCGTTCAACAATCAGCCAGTCAAGATCTACTGGGTAAGTTCTCAGTTAGGCATGATGGCATCCAAGACTTACTCGCTGGAGTCTTCGTCCGTCAACCTAGTTCCGTTAGCTTACTAGCAGAGTTCACTGTTAGACACTCCTCATCAATCGAGCTGCTTGGATACTTCTCAGTTGGAAGATACAGCAGCCAAGAGGTACTCGCTGAGTTTATCTCGAAACAAGCAGGGTCACAAGTCCTCTACGCCAAGTTCGATGTAGGAGAAAATCAAGTAGATTTACTCGCCAAATTCACAGTCCAACACAGCACCATAAAGAACCTTCCAGCAGCCTTCACTATCAGGCAACCATGGCCTCTATGGACAAATAGGAGATACCTCAACAGCGTCGTAGAGTTAAATGAACTACTGATGGAGGACACCATGCTCGAACAAGTGATAATGGGAGTCATGAACGACATCAAATCCTGGTTCATCGGACAGGGACTTTACCTATACTCAAACTGGGTAAACATAGGTGTGACTCCGAGGGCGATCATACGGGCAACCACATTCGGTACAGTGGCAAGCCTCTACTCACGTAAGATCTTCTTCCCAATCAACCGAGTCCTAATTCAGAGACTACCCGTAGAGGCTGTGGTGATTACAAGTAAAGAGGCAGCTATGGATTACTGGGAGGGTAGACTGATGATTGCACTTGAAGCCTACTTTGAGCAGTTCAGGTCTCCCATAGTGGTTGACACACAGACTGAGGAGCCGCTATTCACCATGGCCGATATTCCTCTCTATAAGTGGACTAGCTGATGTCGAAACCAGCTCTTAGCTCCACTGATTTTCTCGCAGTCGATTCACGATAAGCCCGTTGATTCCAACCAAAAATCAACGCCTCCTTTGCGTCTATCATATACGTTAACGAGAATTTGAAGGCTCCACCCTCATCCTCCACAACTGGTAGGGAGATAAACCCTGTTCCATACCTCTCCCAATACGTTACCCATGAGACCATATTCCCTTCAGCGATCACAGTGTCACCTGATAATAAGGAATGCCTCACAGCGAACCCAGCTAATAGATCACCTGTTGCCGCCGGTCTAACCGTGAACTCAGCCCTCAGGTTGCATGTTGCCTGTCCCTTGAAACTAGCTTTCAGTTCTCTAGTGGCTGTGCGTCTAACTATGAGTTCTGCCCTCAAATCCGTAGTTGGTATTTGAACAAAGAACTCGGCGCTCAACACTTTTCCGTCACCGTGTCTTACAATGACTTTGTTATACAGCTCCGATGAACCTGGTAACCAGATAACGGTGAACCCTGTTTTCAGTTCTCTAGTGGCTGTGCGTCTAACTATGAATTCTGCCTTCAAATCCTCGAAGGGGAACGGGACGTAGAGCCCCGCTAGGAGGACGCTCGAGGTTAACTGTCTACCTGTGAATCCACCCAACAGGCTTTGACTATCGTCATACTGAACGATGAACTCTGCTGCAAGCTCTACGCTGCTAGGAGTAGTTACCTTAATTGATCCCTTCAGGTCTACGCTTCCCTGTAACACCGTGAACGCTGCAGGTAGATCAAAAGTCTCTGTGTGTATTACATTAAACTCTGATGGAATTTCACCTGAACCCGTTTCCTTCAGGTTACTATACGCGAGCCTAGCCCATCCAAAGGTGAGGGTTTCACTTCCCTTTTTCCCTGTTCCGAGGTAGAGTCTATACGAGTTTTGCCCAGAGTATTTCTCCACGTGGTCCTCAGTTCCGATTGGAGGCGCAAGCCACCCTGTGCCGTTTTTTGACCAGTAGGTGAGCCACGCGTTGAAGGCGTCTTCTACTATTATTCTATATGGATCAGTTAGGTGGCGGATCACGAACCCTGCTAGTAGGTTCTCACTGTCTGGATGATAGACGACCATAGTTGCTTTGAGGCTGAGAACCGCTTGCCCCGTGAAGTATGCCCTCAATTCCTGTGAGGCTGAACGCCTAACACTGAATGCGCCGAGCACATCCACTGAATCGGCGTTGTTGACAGAGAACGTTCCGAGTAAATTAGTTACATGTCCTGGCGTCCAGAACCCTGCTTTTAACTCAGTTGTTGCCTGTCCAACTATAAACTGCGCTGGAAGTTCAGCACTTCCACTCTGCATATCATATAACCTGAGTTTACTAGCCCTGAAAGTAATTTGATCATCATCTAACTCTGAGGCGTCATAAGCCCATAACCCAGCTGCGTGTATGTAAATCAGCGACTCATCACTGTAGAAGTCGCTATAACAGGAATCCTCTAAAACGGTTCTCGCTTCGTCGCTGTAAAGATAGGCATATACTCTGCTTCCATGGAACGCTGGGTCACGTATTATTGTAATATAGTATTTGGTGGCCAAGTTCACTGGGTCTAGGTAGTTGTCATCTACTCCAGTGTCATCGGATCTGGTGATTAACCAAAAATCGTAGTCACCACTACCATACTGACCTCCAGTTAGGGCAATGAAGTTGTATCCAGCGGTAGTCCATTGGGTGTATATATCATCCGGGCTGTCGCTTATTGCGAAGAGGACGGCCATAATCCAGTTTCCATCCCCTCCCACAACGGTGGATTCAATATATCCCTCCACCTCTATTTTCAGGTAATCTCCTGAGTTGAACCCGAATACATAGGGGGTGGTTGTTTTGTAGAGCTTCCCCCCCATATTCCCCGCAGCCAACACACCGCTTGTTACGACTTCGTTGGACTCATTACCAGGAGTCAGCGTTATTACACCAGTGGGATCTGACTCTGTGTAGAGCTGATAATCCTCACCGTAGTTGACATGCATCTTACTGAGGAAGTCTGCTACGCCTGCCTTGACATAGAACCCTGATTTAAGATCGACAATCCCTTGTCTGACTATGAACTTAGCTTGTAGATCTTTATTGCCCTGAGCGACATCGAAGGCGGCTGACAGATCGGTCCCCTCATTTTGTTTAATCATGAACCCCGCTGCGAGGTCTTCACTGTCTAGTATTCCTCTAAAGAACCCTGCTTTCAGATCTGCATACCATTGCTTAACGTAGAACTGGGCGGGCATATCGAATATGAAATTACCCGTAGCGATCATGAACACGGCTTTTAATGGAACCGCCGTCGTGTTCACTGAGACTCTAAACTTCGCTGTTAAGTTATCCGCGCTTTGATTTGTGACTGTGAACTCAGCCAGTAGATTTTCTGTTCCTTGTGTAACAATAAAACTCGCAGGAATGTTAAGCGGTATGGGACTCCACATTGTGTTGAACCCTGCTAGGAGGGATACGAAGAACTGTGGCACAACGAACTCGGCTAACAGGTCTTCTTTGCCCTGAGCGACAACGAAGGCAGCCGGTAGATCTAAGGTGACGTTGCGGATGAGGTTGAATGTGGCTTTATAGTCTACACTCGCTGATGTGGGGAGGAGGAACCTTGCGTATAAGTTCCTGATGTCCTGCCCTACTTTGAACACTGCCTTCAGGTCAACCGCTTCTTGGGTCTGAACACTGAATTTCGCATAGAGGTTCAGTGATCCTATAACAGTGAACACTGCCTTCAGGTCAACAGATCCTTGACGGACTGTGAACCCTGAAGTCAGTTCTATACTACCTGTTTGCTGGACGATAAGCTCAGCGGGCAGGTCAGAAGTTAACTGACCAACCTCGAACCTTGCTTTCAACTCCTCAAAAGGTATTGGGATGTAGAACCCTGCCTTCAGGTTTTGGACTCCAGCGTTCACGTAGAACCACGCTTTCAGGCTCATCGAGGGGGCGCCGAACTCTACTCCACTAAACGTGAGGAGTCTTTGCTCCGGGATCACAGAGTCTTCTGATGTAGTGAGGGCGAGGGTGACTTTTTTATCGGTGGAGTCGTAGTCGGTTTTACTGGTGGTTGGTATAAGTAGAACAACATAACCTGACCTGAACCCTGCTACGAGTTCTACACTGCCTGCTTGCTGGACGCTGAGTTCGGCGAGTAGTTCCTCTACGCCTTGGCCCACCTCAAACTCTGCCTTCAGGTCCTCTTGCCACTGCTTGACGTAGAAACCCGCCTTCAACTCTCTGGGTGTGGGTGCGGTGAGGTCATAGAACTCGAAGTATGATGTACTACCTTGACTTCCATAACCCGTCTGTGAGTAATCTAATCCCTGTGTGGCGTAGGCGTATCTGTATTTTCGATCAGCTTGTAGAGTTATAGTCCCTGAGTCCTTCAGGGCGGTTCTCGCGGCGTCGGTGTAGATCTGCGCTTTTATTTCAGCCCCTAACTTGGTGATTTTTGCGTAGTAGGTGGTTCCCCCTGCGACGTTTCCACCGAAAGGAATGTGTTGTGTTTCTCCATCTCCTCTGATCCTTAATTGATACTGAGCTTCTCCAGCACCATCAGCCTCAAGGACTAAAGCTAAAACATTCTCGTTATTATCAGGACTCTGTGAAGAGTAGTCGTTAACATAATTTGTTACTGCCCAGAAATGATATCTCTCGTAAGCTCCGCCACCGCTGGTTACTAGCCCCGTTAATCTGAATCTGAATAAATGTATGAAATCTCCGAAGGCGTCTGGTCCGTAATCTTTGAAGAGAAAATTATCCTCACTGTTTAGAAGGTTGAGTTGCGTGGCGGTGGTTGAGGTTACACTGGTGAATGGATCCGGGTCACTTCCCCCTTTCGTATAGGTGGTAAGATCTTGTTGTCCTGTGAACGCTACCTTGAATGTAGCGGATAGACTAACATTCCCGTCAACCATGTTTCCCCCTCATTTATACTATTGTCTGGAACCTATACTCTATCGTCGCTGTGTTTCCGTTAGTGATTATGACTTCTAAGAGGTCTCTGGCGATCATAAAGGAGTAAGTTGTGGTGTCGTTGGCTTGACAGTATAACGCTATCTCCTTTATTGTCACGGTGGCTCCTGACAGGTTTGTGAATACCCTCCATATATTCCAGTAGACACTACTTCCACTTACCCAGGAGTCCCCGAATTGGTTTACCCCGTAATCTAGTTGATTTAACCCTGACCCGTCAAGTATCCTCTGCCCTAACGAGAACTGTTCATTCTCCTCCGCGTCATCACTTCTCCCCACCACGAGTCCACACGCATCGTCATTGGCTAACCCAGATAAATCCAGAAAAGTATATTGAGCCATATCTGGACCGCTGACGTTTTGAGCCTCACCATTTGTCGATAATATGCTTACATTAGAATCGTCAATAAAGGCACAGTACATAAAGTCAAGGAACTGTCTCACAAAACTATGACTACGCCTCCACGGGATCTCTTTAACTATGACTCCATCCTTGTCTTTTACCGCGACTCTTACCTCAAGCATCATTGTTCCAGCTAAGTTTACCATTTTCATCACGTCGTTGTAATCAACTTATATTCTACTACGGCCACGTCGCCGTCAGCTATTGTGAACTCGTAGAGGTCACGGACTATGAGGAATTCATAGGTGCCTTGATTCCACACCGTTAACCCAATTTCTTTCACGGTTATGGGTCCCCCTGAACCATTAGTGAACCCTCGGTGTATCCTCAACTCCACGTTACCGCTAACTATGATTGGTGCAATTATCTCTGTGGTACCATATTGTAGCTGCCCGCCCCCAACACCATGGGCTATCAGAGCCTCCATAACGTAGTCAGCCACCGTCGGAGCAGTTGTCCCCGTACCAACCTGCATCCCCTTCGTATCATCTGCCGCCGCTGTGTCAAGCTCCATCCACGAAGTTGACGCCTGGTTTGGGCCAGCTATGGTGCGTAACGTGTTTATCGTATCCCTGACGCTGCCTTTACTTGCATCCTCAAAAGCTGACTCCATCATTTGGAGGAACTGCTGGGTGAAGCTCTCACTACGCCTCCACGGATCCTCCTCAACCACCCCATCCTTCCGGGTAATCCTAACACGGACGCCGAGTTGCAGTAACCCTGCAGCATCTTTCCCAACTAACAATTCTTTTCTCATCATGACACCGCGAACCCTGATTTCAAATCTTCAGATGAGGCATCCCTAACAGTGAACCCCGCCTTTAACTCCCCACTTGTCGACCGCCTGATCACGAAGAAACACCTCAAATAAGGCACTTCAACAATCGCAAACCTGTCAAGCCTACGAACTCCTGGGGTGTGAACAGTCCAGAGAATAGCCGTAATCCGACTCTTGTCTGGGCGTGTACCGATCACCGCCACCTCGTTGAAATTACCCCAATGCAAGAGAACTTCTCGGAAGCCAGTTGCGCCGTCAGGGAAAACTCCCACATAATTTCCCGTAGGAGTTTCTATCCTCAAATCCACAAGATCTACGCCACCAACCCCCCACCATCGGAAGGATATCGCATAGGCTTTAGAGAAATCATACAGCTGTCTGACGTGGAATTTCGCGTTAAGATTGATATTTCCCTCGACCATGCAGATGCCTCCTATAATTAATAGTTTAATCCATTATAACTATTTTATACTTCACTCACACATTTACTCATGAGGACTCTTGGTTAAAGAGGAAGTTGAACGCGGCACTCGGAAACTTTTCAAAACAACCCTTACTGATACCTCTGGGAACGCCCAAGACCCAGACACCTGTCAGTTACGGTTTGAGAAAGTAGGAAGCGTATACCCCAACGAAGCCTCAGGATGGTACTCCTGCAGCAAGATAAGCACAACTGGAGTATGGGGCGCCAATGTAACATTATCAGACTCCATGACACTAGGTGACTGGCTCTGCCGTTTCTACTGGGTCAAGGACAATATTTCAGACCATGACTCCTTCGAGTTCGTTGTTATAAGAAAAGATGAACCCTGGAATAGCTCTCGAGGACCGGTGGTGCCCTGATGGTGTTTGCATCTAGAACCCTACACGCATCCTTTACAATCCGTCAGGCTTACCCCTACTGGACTAACAGACGTTTGATCAACGGCGTAGTTGAGGAGAATGAGAATCTTCTCGGTGACGCTAAATTAGAGATAGTCATCGAGGGCGTCATGGATGACATCAAAGTCTGGGCTGCCTCTGAGAACATAGGATTCACCACATGGATCAATATCGATACGGTTCCTCTCGCCATCAAACGGGCCACCACTTACGGGGTGGTTGCTGCACTCTACGCGCGTCGAACCAACACTTTTCAGAGCCGAGTCATTCCTTCCGTTCAGCCTGTAACTATCACAGTGAAGGGGGACGCTGAGAAGGCTATGAATTTCTGGGAGGGTCGCATGGGTAAGATGCTTGAACTGTATATTTCAGCAGCTGGTGAGGCGAGGCTTATAGTTAGCACCATTGATGAGGAACCGATATTCAGCATGTCCGACCTTCCCTCCAATAGGGGGGCGCGCGCGACGTGGAACTGGCATGAGTGGGTCACTGAATTCGGAATCCCTGATGAGGTAGAAGAATAATGTATATGAAAATGGAGGGCATACCTGAGGTGTTAAAGCTACTTCGTGCCCTCCCCCGCCTCGCTGAGGAACCCTTCGTGGAAACCGCCGTGGAAATACTGGAGCTTGGTATAGATACTATGCGTAAACACGTTGATGACACCATCTGGGAATCAGAATCTCTTGGAGATAAGACGACAGGTGACTTGTTTCGGTCAATCGACGGTAATCTCGAATTAATCTTAGGCTCAGAGCGGTCATCAGCTATCATCGAAGTGGGATCAAGACTCCCCCACGCGAAGTATGCTTCAAGCGAGATCGCGGAAACCACGATGAACAAGGTCGTATTCATGGTGATGCCTTTCGGGGAAGTAACGGGAAATCGTGGAGACATCGGTAATTATCGTTTCATCGGCACAAGACCACGTATCCCCAGTCACCCTTTCCTTGAACGCACTAGAGATGATTTATTGGAAAAACTTCCTAGATTATATAAGGATAAATTTGAACACCTCTCCATAGAAATACAGAGGGAGGGAACGACCTGAGTGAATACGTTAACCTCTCAACCCTAATAGAAGACCCGATAACAGAATTCAAATCAGAATTAGAGTCTCTCGGAATCTTTGAAGTCATTAACGAGGGCGAATCAATTTACAGTGGTTCAGAACCATGGGCACAGGTAATCCCTGGCAAAGACGTGATTCGTTTAGATGGAAACCAACAACTATTGCATGAGCTCGAACTCTTCGTGCTATTCCTTCGAGGCGCAACTGACAGCAGCCTGGCTAGTCTTCGAGAAACCGCTGAAACTGGATACGATAAACTCCTTGAAGATCAAACCCATAACGGCTCCTGTTGGCACTGTCTCCCTAATTACTGGGCACCCGGGTACTTCTCATTGGGAGAATACAACTTCGTTGGCGTGCAGACACGTTGGAACGTGAAGAACTATCAGACATTCCCCCTTCCAACGGTGAAAGGACCAGACTTCCCGGACATGAATCTTGTAGTTGAGAGCATCTTAAACGAGATAAAAGATGAAATCGACCTAACTTCTATAGATGAGGTCAGTGACGGTGAGACGCCTTACTCAGGCGAGGGAACCGTTGCATGGGTTATCCCTGGTCCTGACAGGATATCCTCATCTCACCGCGCCCGACTTACCCATGATATGACCGTCTACGTGAATATACTCACCTCGAAGAAGATGACTTTTCCAGAGATGAGAAACATAGGCCAGGACGTCTACGATGCTATGATGGCGGATATAACCCATAATCAGACCTGCACTTCTCTCCTACCTGTATCGTGGCACCCCGGTTTCGTCAGCTATGGGAGTCAATCCATCGTCGGTGTTCAATCAACTTGGACCGCTAGAATCCAGCAGAGCTACACCCCTACATAAACGCTTTATTACTATTGATGAATTAGTTATAGTGGAGATAACAAATTGGCATATGGATCGAACATCCTAGGCGGATTTTCCGGAACCTTGTATACCAGCGCCACATACGATGATGGTGGCGCCGCGGTCAATGTAGGTGTTATCACACGAGTTACACCGCGCCTCGACCCTGGCAATATCAATATCAGGGGCACGGGGGAGCGTGGACTCTACGATATCCTACTTGGGATGAGAGATCCTCGTCTAACCATCGAATTCGTACCCACGAGTAAAACCTTCCTCACTACTTATCAGGACGGTACTACAGGCATCGCTTTCTTACACGTCAAATTCGCAGGGTCTACAGATGGCCTTACCTTCGTCAACGCTAAGGTCAACACAATTTCAGTTGAAGGTACTCACCCTGAAGCCATCTCAGTTTCTGTGGAGTTCTGGGGTGGTGGAAGCACAGCATATCCATCTGGAATCATTCAGTGGAATGGCAGTGTCCCAAGTCAGGCTTGGGGCGTAAGAGTCACCACTCCTTACAGGTGGCTTGACAGCACGGTGGATATCGGCTTAGTTACTGAATCTGCTTGGTGGAGTTGGAGGTATGAAGTCAACAACAACCTTCAACGCCTCGGCAACGTCAGTACAGGTGGAACCCGTGACTTGAAAGCGCGTCATAGAGACGTAACTGGTCTAATCGTGATAGACTTGGAGGACTTCGATGAATATGGTGACCTCGCTAACCTCGGCGCAGAGATGGCTAAGTTCAATATCACTATCGATCTTGATACTACTGCTCTGTTGAACTGTGACTACTGTAGATGGGGCGTGTTAGAGGCACCGTTTGGACCCGAGGATCTAATCGCTAAAAGGTTCCCGTTCACCGCAACTGATTTGACTACCTTAACACCCTAATCTATGTGATCTTACATGGAAACGGAAGTTAAGGTTGTCATAACCAAAAAGGAAGCGCCTTACGCGCCAGAGGAATACCACGGTGAATACACTGTTCGCCGCTGGACGTGGAGAGAAAAAAATAATGCAACGTCGAAAAGCACGAATCTGCTTGACGAAAAGCGAGCCCTCAGTGCATTCGACGTTGTAGAGTATGAGACTCAGATGCTGTTCACCTGCATCCAAGAAGCCCCCTTCGACACATCGGACAAAGAATCGTTCTATGAACGGTTGCTTATGCTTGACATGGATGTTGGGGATGTACTGATGACTGCAGTTAGGACACTCAACGGTATCAAAACCCTAGAGGCAAAAGATTTTTTACCTCCTGGCGAAGACGAAAAGCTCACCCCTGGTTAGAAGTCTACTGGATGCTGACAAACCTGAAGTCGCTACCTGACCCCACAAAATCGGTGTGGGAGCAGGACGTGAGGACCATCGAGATCCTAATGTATGTGGATAAAATCGTGAACGCGGGAGAGAAAAGAGTTGAGTAGTAATTTCACAGCCTCTGTTAGAATTAACATCTCGGAAATAGTTAAGACCGATATCCCCGCCCACATTCAACGCATTCAGCAGTATAACGCTGTTGGAGGTAGCATGCAGGTTGTCATCGCTACTACTGCTGCGGAGATGGCGAACGCCATTCAGATACAGAAAGAGTATACGGAGGCTGCGATTGCTTCTACCGTTGTTATTGAGGACCAAGTTAGTTCTCTGCAGCAGCAATCAGCGGCTATCGCTGCATCAACCCAGGCTCTTGCGGCACAGGTTCAGGCTCAGAACGCAGTAAATGACATCATTAAACAAACCATATCCATTACTACCGACGCTACAACTAATCTGACCAATTTCACCGATGAGATAAAAAAGATGAGTGGGATGAGTATAGAGCCCACGGTGAACGTATCTTACAGTGGTAATGACCTAAACGAGTTCGCTAAACAACTGCTTGAGATACAGAGTGCCGGTGCTAAGGTTAGTGGGACGCTAAAGACCAGCGGAGAGAATGTTAAAGGATACGGGGCTCTAATCACACGGCTAGCTAAGAGACACATAGACCTAAAAATCGCTATTAACGCTGTTTCAGAGGCGGCAAGTCAAAACGTAACTGTTGCTCCCCTATCCATCGGGACAACCACGGACATTGGCCCCATCGTAGACCAATTCAACATGCTTAGCCAAACCGGGGTGGAAGCTAACGCCGTCATTAAAATGAACGCTGACACCTTCCAGGAACTTTCGATCAAAGCGAAGGAACTGGCAGATGCGGGGATAAAGGTTAGTGTGGCTCTTGACGCAACTAGAATGTCTGCTACGGACACCAACACGGCTCTGCAGCAGCTAAATGCTGATGGCGTAAAAAACGTGACCGTGGGTCTACAGGAAATGACCCAGGCAAACACTGGTGGTAGTTACAGTTCTCGTCGTTTACTCTTTGACTTGAGGATGCTTTCATTTGCAGCTAGAACCTTACAGAGACAATACGCTGAGGATGACGAACAGCTAAAGCAATTAACGGACACAATGGTCACCTTCTCAGCAATGGGCTCGGGTGTAGTTGTTACGATGTCGATGCTTTCAGCTGCAAGTAAGGGCTTAGCGTCGGTCTGGGCTACTGCTGCAGGATCTGGCCTATTTATGACCGTCACGCTAGGAACTATGGCCATTCCTTTAATAGCTATAGCCGCAGCCATCGCCGGCGTCATCGCCGCTTGGACTCTCTTCAACGCCGGCCTCAAAGAACGGAGTGGTTGGCAGGCTGCTCAGAACTCGATTAAACAATACAAAACCGAGATGAAAAATCTCGAAGTCCAGATGAAGCAGATCCGCTATGAACAGGCAAAACTCAACGAGGAAACCACTAGATACAATCTACTCACTTCACAGATCGAGTACGCCGTCGCTTTACAAGGCTATGAAACTGAAAAGCAGACAAGCGACCTCGCTTACATTAACCTCGCTCAGATGAGCGCCGGTCTTACTGGAGGCGCCCTCGCATCTCAACAGGCAACTGCCCAGAGAAGGGAGATGGAGGGTGAAATGTTTATTGAAAGCGGAGAGGGTCAATTAGCGCAGGAACGTACCGCCTATCTCAGGGAAATCGCCGCTGATATAAGGTCTCTTCTCGTCGCAATCGGTAGTAATCCGTATACGGGCATGGATGGATACGAAACAGGGGGAGTCGTTCAAAAGACTGGCCCAGCCCTAGTTCACGCGGGTGAGCTTGTTGTTCCACGCGATCAAGCGGGATCCATGGGCGGTGGTGGTTTTAATGTTATCGTGAATTTCCCCAACGCTAATTTCAACACAGCAAATGAGGCTAGATCGACATCTGAATCCGCCGCACAGGTTCTTGGGTTAGAAGTCAGGAGACGCATAGAGGCTAGTAGATATGGGGTTAAAAGACCCTGACCTAAAACTGTTTTATTCATCATAACCCTTTTTATCATAATGGTCACTCTCACCGAGGCACAACTTCACTACCTATATGGGTATGAAGAACTCAACACAGAGTTCCTTCCACCCGTCAGAGATGCTTGGACAAATTACAACCTCTTCACCCAACACGGCGTCCCTAAGAACAGGGCGGTGACGATATGGTGCTCAGTAAAGGGTTTTGCTCCGACTGAGGTAGGTGTTCGTGCACCGGGTAGCGGTGATGACCGCAAGCTGATGATAGATCGCCCCATCTCTAATCAAGGTTACATGTGGCCTCAGGAGGATTCTCTTTTCAATGAACTGACTGGTAGGGATGATGATGGATCCTTCGTTCCGTCGGTGTCTGGTTCTTGGACTAAGTATAATGTAACGAACAATCATGATGTTCCCGCTGGGGCTGTTATTCAGGTTTGGTGCGCTCACAGTTCATCTAGTTTTGCCCTGATTGGTATACGAACAGAGAACAGCAGCCTCAGTAGGCGAGTCCGAGTTAAAGGCGTTGAATCTGCTGGTGAGATTGGTTTCGCTATCACCGTCAAGGTTAGTGACAACGGATTCATAGAATATTATCATAGCAGAGCGAGTGCGGGGCAATTTAGAATTCTTGGTTGGTGGAATACGCGGTTTGACTTCGTTGAGCAGTGGACTAAGAGGTCTCCCTCCACTTCAGGTGTGTGGGAGACAACATCATTTCCCACAGTTCCCGCTAACTCCCTATTCGAGGCTATCGGACTCCACTATAAGAATGGTGTGTGTAGTTTTGGGTTGGAGAGCACGGCTTCAGCCAGAGGGCCTGATCCTGCTTGGGGGTGCTATGAACGTGGTTACACTGTCTATAATGGAAACTTTGCTCGGAAAGCGTATAACTGCATTAACTTGATGGCGAGGACTGATTCCAGTCAGGAATGTAAGTTCTACGTTGACGGTGGGTTTGCTTATGACACTCATTTCAGGATAACTGGTTATTGGACAGGCAAGGCTCCGTGGGCTCTGGATTGGCAGTATCACGATTTCTATATGTATACCAGCGCCCTTGATCCTGAGCAATGGGTCGCAGTCGGGGTCGGGGCAAGCAACTCTCACGTAAGCAGTGGTGAAATATATGACCCTGTGGCTAACGCCGTGGCTCTAATCGAGTGTCGACACAACCCTGACACCGCCCGTAAGATTGGAGTTAAACGGTATTTGCAGAGCAAATCAGATCCTCCTAGACGAATCTACGTCGACCGTGGCGGCGGTGACATGGCTACTGGAAGAACTGGCCCGAACATACTGACCACTGTTCGACAACATGAAATTGACCGTGATGAGAATTGGTTAGACTGGGGGCAGGTGAATTACTGGTGTGATGACTTTCAGGACCAGTTTGAGTACATATCCCCAGGGTATACATATCACCCCCCAGTCGCAATCGGCAGCGTCGTAGCTCGTTTCATTGGGGGAGAGAACGGGTATGCGATCACGGTTAACTCGGACTCTAATGGGAACATCCAGTATTACGTTGGCTCTGACCTTGCTGGGTTAGATGACCACGTTAACTTCAGGGTTCTCGGTTACTGGGGTAGCGCGGTCAACTTCACTGAGAAATGGGTTGAATACACAGCCCCAGCTTCAGATAATACTGATGAGCAACTCCTGTCATGGGGAGCGGAAACGCCTTCTGGTTTAGTTGAAATGGTTATCAGCGTAGATGCCACTAAAACCCGCGATGTAACAAGAGTCTTCGCTGGCTACACCTACGCCGCGGATAGAGCTATATCCCTAGCAGCTGGGCCTCCGATACGTCCAGCTAACCCGAGTGAGGATGTCAGTCAACTTAATGCTATCACAGTCATGTTCCCAGAAACCAACACCACGTTCCCTGTTGTATGTGGGGATCATACTGTGACTAAATTCTATTACTCAGGGCATTTTGCGGACGCGAACCTTGAGACTGCATCATGGCGTACCTTCCGTGAAGGCGGTGGATGGAACCGAGAGTCATCTAATGTGTCTTATCTCGGCGGGAAGGAGCAAGAGGACTGGGAGAATGGTGGACCCTATTATTATCGTCCTATATCCGCTATGATTCTTTTACTCACCAACGGGTTAGCTCAATTCGGTAATAAGGGGTGGTCATATCTTGGGGCTCGCCCCCATGGGTCAACGGTGGATCGCAGGGTTCCAGTTAATGAACCCAACTTTGGAGAAATATTCTCGTCATATCGTAGTGGAGGATATGAGGATAATCAATGGGGCCAAACAGGAATCTTAATGCTTACAGGACTCAGCAGCAGCGAAGACGCTAGTCCAAACCCCGTTAGAGCCCTTGATCAAGAATTTGGTGGATACTATGAACATTGGCGAGATCAGCGAAGAGTTAGAGATCAATACCCTGACGCATACGATCAGGACGAAGTTGAATCCGTAACTAAGGAACTTGGTGTAATTTGGTTCCAAGGACCAGAAAAAGACACACCAACACTGTTTCCAAACAACGCTTATCGAACCCCGATGGATATGGATGACTACCCTGTGTGGGGTGGACTCCTTTGCATAGATCCTAACAGCCTCAGAGAAGAGGAGCCTAAAGGACCGATTTTCTTCTTACTCGACACCCTCAACTTTGCCCCAGGATTCAACAATAAATCAGGGCATTTTACCGCCACAATTAACGATAACAAAAACATCCCCCCCCCTAGGGGAACTAAGACGCAGTACTCCTATCTGCACAGTTGGTTTGTTTACTCTACTGACTGGTATGACGTTAAAGCCGACGCTATAACTGACCGTCAAGCATGGTACGCGCTCAACCCAACGTACCCGAATAGCTGGATTTACAGAACAAGACTGGTTCCAGTTGCTGAACCAGACGGGGATCCTTACACGTTAAGTGAAAGACCCTACGATATGATGCTCTTCGCCCCAGATACTCCTTGGATCCGGGATAACGACGAGTTCTGGGTGGGTGTCCAACAGGGTCAACCTGAGATCCCTAATGATAACGCGTATCCTGGAACCTCTGACGTTGCGTTTAATCCAAGCGGGTTTGCGAATAACTGGAACCCTACTACTGGTGGTAGGTCTTGGATTATGGGTGGCTGGATCAGTCGACGTTCTTATAGCTACGGTGAGAACGGGGAGATCACCGCGGTCATTGAGGGAAAGGATTACATGGAGTTATGGAAACACATCCCCATTAACATCGACTTCTTTGAAGACTACACTTCAGAGCGGTATAGTGGTGCTAAACACATCTTACATGAAGTTAACCGACAGCAACCGAAAGATTACAGATTCGACTTTTTGAGTGGGGATCTTAGGGGAACACTCCACAGCTATGACGAAGGTAGTTTCTTTGGGATTGATGCAGCTGCTGCTATGACTAAAATAAAAAGAAGTTGGCAGATAATACCCCTTCCCAACAACACAAATTCAGGCGTGGATAATTTATCTCTAGCCAGTCGGCGTCGACTTTGTTTCGATAGCCGTTTTGACTCTGGTTTCGTGTCCCCTGATTTTAAGTCATATTCTGAGGGGATCTGGAATAGTGCTTATAATATTGAATACGGTGAGAACATCAGAACTATCAGGAGACTTCTAGTTGATGACAACACCCAGATGATAACTGATTACATCCACGTTACAGAGGACATCTCTTTCCCACGTAACCCTGACCTCTTCTGCATTCCTTCTCTATGGGTGGATAAAGATGAAGTTGCTGAGAAATTCCACATGCTATCCGTTCCAGCCCCCTCGAATCCTAGGACGGGTGATTTTGTGGACATGTCTATGATTCGAGATGATGAGGGAAACCCGGCTATCTGTTTCAGAAGTTGGGGAAAAACTCGACTCTATAACGTATTATCCTTCTCCCCGGTTGAGACTTGGAGAGTAACCCGTAATAACCTTCCAACAATGAACCAATATGGTCAAACTCGACTTCAACACGGCAACTCATTCATGTTAGATTGGACTGAATGGAGTCCACTTAAATTCAAATTTAGACACGCGTCACGGGAAAGCATAGACGCAGGCTCCACCTACAAGGTTAGATTACACTGTCTACGTGATTACGATGCTGACGAGGATGAGTGGCGGAGCGACGAGACTCACTTCGACCAGGATGAGTGGTTGGATTGTTACTATGAATATGATTTCACCTCTGAGATCACAAATGATCAGTGGGTTGAGATTAGCATCCCACTCGAAGTCGCCACCTGGACTCAACTCAACAGTCCTGATGAGGGACGGTGTTGGGGTATTAGTTTTGAGGTGGTGCCCGCTGAAACGGAGGACACCTCCTATTTAATTAACGGGAAAAACTTCAGGGACAGACTCTCGTTAACTGCAGCATCTTCAGCTGGTGAACACTTCATCAAGATCGATAACCCTGAGAACTATTTCTTCAGGGGCGACGGCTTCACAACCGCGTTGAGTGGAGAGATCGTGTTTGATGACCCGAAACCAACCCTCTACATAGGCGACGGCATCGCCACCTATGAACAGATAACTCTTGACGCCGTCAATGGAGATTACCCCGGAACCTATAACGTGAGGTTAACTAAGCCGTTAGAGAACTCATACTCACCCGCTAAACACATCTACATCCCAAGCGGTAAAGCCTACAGTATAAGCCGCCTTAGATTTGAACGTGGTTTCAGAGAACCAACCGCAGCTCAATATGCTACGAATGACTACTACTCCGA
>Ga0307380_10004195_pt1 | contig 19569 bp, 19 predicted proteins | sample UN3MG_FD_202239 | JGI IMG/M metagenome (GOLD analysis project Ga0307380, IMG submission 202239) | Soil microbial communities from Risofladan, Vaasa, Finland - UN-3 | ecosystem: Environmental > Terrestrial > Soil > Coastal area > Acid sulfate soil | place: Finland: Risofladan, Vaasa | collected... | reverse complement strand
AAGGTCACGCCGGTCATTGCCGGAACCTATCCGCTCAGCACGTTCACCGACGCGATGCGCTATCTCAACGAGGGCCACGCAAGCGGCAAAGTCGTCATCACCGTGCGTGACAGCGGATAAAGATATCGCTTCCGCCTGGCGTGACGCAGGCTACGTGAAGGATCCATGGCCTCCCGGCCAAGTGGTGATCCCCGCGAGACAGCCAGCCGTTTCGTCAACCAATCATGTCGCCTCGACGGAAAGCGGGTGATGAGTCTTGCTCACGCGCGAAGACACCAAGACGGAAGACATGAAACCAGATCGTCAAGTCATGGCTGATACCAGCTACCTTTGGAAGCAGTGATTTTGCCCGCTGCGGCCAGGCCGCGTGTATTCGCCGCTCAGGCCTCCATAACGCCTATAGCGACCAGCGTTAGTCGCCAGGTTTGCAGACTGACTGCCGTTCGCGATTGATGTGCAAGCTAACAATGTCAGGCCTAGCATAGTGCCCCGAGGGGTCGAAGTTCTGTCGCTCTTCATACACAGTCTGCATCGCAAGCTCCGCAACCAGCAGCTGCTCATGCCGGTCGGCCGGCTCAATTACCCATTCACCGGACGGCGAGGCAATGCACGAGCCTCCATCGGCCATGAACTCCGGGACTGAATCAAAAATCAACTCGCGGTGAGGCATTGACGCCGGTATGTCGCTTCGTCGCAGCAAACCGGACACAGACAGCACAAACGACCTCCCTTCCAGCGCAAGGAAGCGTGTGATGTCCTTTGTCATCCGCGGACTGCCTGGCCACACAGCAACATGGAGGTTCTCACCTTGGGCATGAAGAGCGGACCGCAAGAGCGGCATCCAGTTCTCCCAGCAATTCAATCCCCCGACGCGGAACGGCCCCACCGGAAAGACGCGCAGCCCGAAGCCGTCTCCAATCCCCCAGCAAAGCCGCTCTTCATACGTCGGCATGACCTTTCGATGTACGTTCTGGATCTGCCCCCGACCATCGATCGAGACCAGAGAGCAGTAGCCTGTGTGTCCCCCCCGGTCCCGCGGACGTTCGAAGCAGCCCAGCATGATCTGCATGCCGTGAGCCTTGGCTTTGTCGCAGAGTAGGTCCAAGTGACCTGCATCCAAGTCGACCGCCTGATCCAGGTAATGTGCGTGGATCTCTTTCTGTAGCTTCGAGTCGAACCGAGCCCCGTCGGTGTTTTCCAGCCAGAAGGGATACCCCGGCACCAGAGTCTCCCCGAACGCCACGAGTCCAGCGCCCTTCTCCGCCGCTTCGTCGACCCATCGGGCCACCTTCTGAAGCGTTCGTTCACGATCGAGCCAGACGGGTGAAATCTGTGCAAGTGCAACGGTTAGCGAACCAGGCGAGTTCATGGCTCCTCCCTCCAACTGAGGACTGCTTCCTGGGATGTCTTGATTCTTCGCGCTATCGAGTATCCAACAGCTATCGCTAGAGGGCAAGTAGCAAGAAAGAAGATTCCGAGTTGAGAGTAGTCGGAAGGAAAGATCGACTGGGTGTAGGCAACCATCACCACTCGGCAGCCAACACGGAAGTTCTACATCCAGTTCCCGGGCTCCATAGGAATCAGGAACTTGCGTTCCCGTTAGCAGTCGCTAGTACGCGGCAGCATGATCCAAGCGTGCTTCTACAGAAGCCCCCTCCCAGACGGCTCTTGACCGTTTCCCAGCAGGGTAGACGTACTCCCTGGGCCGTACTCGCAGTATGTCCGCGACCTCAAGCTTTCGATGGGACAGTCTTCTCGATAGACTGGGGGCGAAATCCAGGAAGGGGAGATGATTCTTGTGAAGTGGAGGATATCGCCGCTCTGGTGGCCCATCCTCGCCATCACGGGACCCTTGTGGCTGCCCTTCTTGCTCATCCGGTATCAGGGATTCAAGAAGGACCGAACTAGAGCACAAGCGGGGAACCGCTTGCGCATCGGCACAGCACGTACATTTGACATATCCACAGTCGCCGAGATCGAGATCAGGGTCCTATCTGAGTGGCGAGCACGGGATGGATTTGAGAGTGAGCCAGGCGTGTCGTACCACTTCCGCACGGATCTCGGTTCATTGCTCTACGATGTCGCATTCGGAGACGAAGGCGGCGTTGTCGCGCACAATGCAGGTCGCCTCGGTATCACGGCAGAAGACATTGATGCTGTTGTGATCTCGCATTTGCACGACGATCACATGGGTGGACCAAGAGCTTTCAGGTCGATGGAGCTTGGGTATCCAGCCTCGCTTCGCCGTTCCGAGCCCATTCCATGTTTCCTTCCCGCTGAAGCGCGGGCAGATGGTTTCAGGGTCGAAGTCGTCCGCCAACCTCAACTTCTTATGGAAGGGATCGCATCGACCGGTCCCCTCGCTCGCCGGCTCTTCTTCCTTGGCTGGGTGGAGGAACAAGCCCTTGTGATTCGCCTACAGGGAAAGGGGGTCGTTGTCTTCTCGGGCTGTGGGCATCCGACCCTACCTACCATTCTCGAGATGGTCACGAAGATGACGCCGGACCCAATCTACGCGATTGGTGGAGGACTTCACCTGCCACTGACGCAGGGGCGAGTGGGTTCGCTCGGGATCGATCTTCAGACGATCTTGGGAACGGGCAAACCTCCGTGGAAGAGGACAACCCAAGAAGACATCGATGTGGTTGCCCGGACGATCCGGGACGCCAATCCTCAGCGCGTCTTCCTGTCGGCACACGACAGCTGTGATGAAGCGCTGTCACGGCTTGCCAGCGCAGTTGATTGCGACGTCGATGTCCTCGAAGCTGGTGGCGTCAACAGGCTGTGACTGGCGCCGTCGCGGAGAGCTGTTTCTGAGGTAGGGGATGTCCAGTGCTTGTGGGATCCCCGTTGGATGACCATCACCAGAGAACTGCACCACCTGCGTTCTGCAATCAGTCCCCCGGGCACCAAACCACACGTATCCTCACCAGTCACCAGCGCTGAACGTCCCTCTGTTCCAAGACCAACCCCGAGGACGCCGAAGCCTATTCCAAAGCGGGTTCGCAACCCCAGAGCAGCCCCTACACGTGTCGAGCGGCAGCAGCTTGACTAGCTCATGCAGTGAGCCGGATATGGGAGCAGTCGCCCAGCTGCTCTCCAGCGCGAAGGCCAGCGTGCCTGCGCAGACACGCTGTGCGCTCTCCAACATAGTTGGTCTGAGAACCGCCTACGAAGCTGTTCCAAGTTCAGCCAACTCGGTCAGGCGGCGCATCCGCTTGCCAGCCAGCGTGCGGAAGAGCCCAGGGATGTCCGCCATCAGTGACTCCGACTGACGCGCTGCATCACGGAAGAAACGAACGGCCACCTCTTCGATGCTCTTCGCTTGGGCGATCCGATCGGCCGGCCGTGCTGACTCCTCCAGGTCGCTGTGCAGGGCGTAGTCATCCTCCTCCAGGTCGAAGCTGAACCCCGTTTCAAGTGCGTCAGACACCGCGTAGCGATAGGCTTCCTCGATCTGCTTCGCGTGCTTGCTGTTCTGCCGACTGTAGGACTGAAATAGATCCCCATGGTCGGAGCACGCCTTGGCCAGTCGTGCGTAGAAGCCGGACGATTCCTCTTCCAGTCGCGTAGCGAGATCAATCACCTGTGCCGCAGTCAGTAGCCTCATGGCTGCCCTTCCCTCCTAGAACCATCGTTGGACGACCACCTTGGTCTCAGTGAAGAACCTCACGGCGTCTCGTCCCTGGCCATGCAGCACGCCGAAGAACGAGTCCTTCATCCCGCTGAACGGAAAGAACGCCATCGGAGCGGCAATCCCGATGTTGATGCCAACATTGCCGCATTGCACCCGATGCTGGAAGTCGCGCGCAAGCTTGCCGCTTGACGTGAAGATCGAGGCCGCGTTGCCAAAAGGACTGGCGTGGATCAGGTCGAGCGCCTCGTCCACGTTCCTTGCGCGAAGGATCGACGCAACCGGCCCGAAGATCTCTTCTCGGGCAATCCGCATGGACGGCTGCACGTCCTCAAACACCGAGGGCCCCAAGAAGCAGGCTTCCGGGTAGTCGCCTGCAATCTCCGGATTCCTCCCATCAAGCGTGAGCTTCGCGCCCTCCTCGATACCCGATGCGATGTAGCTGAGAACCCTCTCTTTCTTGTCCGCAGATTGGAGCGGCCCCATCTGGACCGATTCATCAAGCCCGTAGCCAATCTTGATGCGGGCTGCTGCGTCCACGAAGTTCCTCACGAACTCGGTGTAGAAGGCGTCATCTTCTCCCACTACGATCGCGTTGGCGCCGGCGAGGCAGCGCTGGCCGGTGCAGCCGTAGAACGAGGTCATGAGGGCAGCGATGGTCCGCTTCACGTCCGTGTCCGGCATGACGACGATGAAGTTCTTCGCACCGCCTTGCGCGATGACCCGCTTCCCTGTCTCGCCGCACTTCCTGTAGACGGTCCGCGCAACGGGTGTCGAGCCCACGAACGTTGCGCCCACAATGCCCGGGTGCTCGAGCAGAGCGGTCGCCACGTCGGCACCACCGTGAATCAGGTTGAAGACTCCGGGCGGGAAGCCGGCTTCGTCGATCAATTCGCAAAGTTTGACCTGCGATATCGGAACGCTGGGGGAGGGCTTCACGATGAACGTGTTGCCGGTGGCCAACGCGTACGGTATGAACCACAACGGCACCATGAACGGGAAGTTGAAGGGAGGGATGCAGCAGAAGACTCCCACCGGCTGGCGAATCGTGTACTCGTCGATGCCGGTAGCGACGTTCTCCAGGCTTCGGCCCATCATCAGCGATGGCATCCCTGCGGCGACCTCGACGTTCTCAATGCCGCGGCGCGTTTCGCCTCGAGACTCGTCGATCGTCTTCCCGTGCTCCATTGTCTGAATCCGGCTGAGATCCTCGAAGTTGTCTTCCAGCAGCTCCTTGAGGGTGAACAGCTTTCGGGCACGCGCCGCCGCCGTTGTGTGCCGCCATTCCATGTACGCGCTCTTCGCTGCTTCCACGGCAGCGTTCACATCGTCGGCCGTAGACATCGCCGCTTTCGCGACGGGCTTGGATGTTGCTGGGTTCACCACGTCGACGACTTCGCTTGATCGAGGATCAACCCACTCGCCATCGATGAAGTTGCGCAGCTCCAAGGGCCTATCAATTGGCTCGCTCAGATGTGGCATGGTCTCGTCTCCTCATTCCATTCTGGCTCCCTCGACGGGTAGCCTTTGTGTTCCAAGCAGACCCCGCGTCTCGGAGCTGCTATCCGGTCGTCTTCTCATCAGCCAACCTAAGTACGTCATCCATGACCTCAAGTCCCCGGTCGATCTCCTCTTCGGTCACGATCAGTGGTGGAGCAACGATGAAGTGGTTGTACCAGGCGGCCACGTACACGCCGCGCTTCAACATCTCACCGGCGAGTGCTGATACGGCAAGCGGTTTGAGGGCAGCCTTGTCTGCCTTCGTGTTGAACGGCTCTCGCGTGTGGCGATTCTTCACCAGCTCGACTGCCCAGAAGTGCCCCAGCCCCCTCACATCCCCGATACTCAAGTGCCGATCCTGGAGGGCCAGCAGTCCCTCCCGCAAATGCTCGCTCGCCAGCTGGGGCTGTCCTGTCGCCATGATTCTCTCGTACTCCCCCAGTGCGGCGGGGATCGCCGAGAGAGCCAACGGGTGCATGGCGTAGGTGTGTCCATGAGAGAAGAAGCGTTCCTGGAAGTAGTCGTGGATCTTGCCCGTCGTGGCGGTTACGCCGACCGGTGTATACGCCCCCGTACAGCCCTTGGCGGTGGTGAGAATGTCGGGGGTCACTCCCCAGTGTTCGATCGCAAAGCGCTTCCCCGTGCGGTACCAGCCGCTCATAACTTCATCGGCAACCAGTAGCACTCCGTTCTCATCCGCGATCTCGCGGAGCCTCTGGAAGTACCCCTCCGGGGGAACAATCACGCCGTTTGTCCCGACGACGGGTTCGACGAAGATCGCCGCCACGTTGCCCTCTTCCTTGATCATGTAGTCGACGTATTCCGCGCACTGAATGCCGCAGCCCGGGAGGCTGAGATGGAACGGACAGCGGTAGCAGTAGGCGTCGGGCGCAAAGATCACGCCGGGCACCGTGTTCACCGGCTCCGCGAACCACCGTCTGGGATCTCCGGTGAGCGCGATGCTCCCTGCAGTGGAGCCGTGGTAGGAGCGGTATCGCGAGATGATCTTGTACTTCCCCTGGTCCTTCATGAACTGGCGGATGATCTTGAGTGCCGCTTCATTCGCCTCGGTACCCGAGGTTGAGAAGAACAAGCGATCAAGGCCTGGGGGCAGCGCCTCCAGAAGGCTCTCGACCGCCCGGGCCTTCGCATCGCACGCAAAGCCTGGGGCGACATAGGAAAGCTTCCCGGCCTGCTCGCGAATCGCTTCGACAATCACCTGATTGCCGTGGCCGAGATTGGAGCACATCAACTGACTCGAGAAGTCTAGATATTCCTTCCCTGCAGCATCACGGAAACTGCTCCCGCAGGCAGACTGGATGAACAGAGGCTCCCTCCAACCTGATTGAGGCCGCCAGTTTCCGTAGGTATGCTGCGTCAGGGTCCCGTATGCACGTTCGTCTTGCACCATAGCTGTGTCTCCTCTCGTAGGTAGCTCGTCATGTCGGTGCCCCCACATCGACAGGTACCTCGAAACGCATTGTCCCTCGGTCCTGCCCTTGATCGCAACGAAGCAAGCCGCCAGAACCACGCCCCTCTTGCCCGGTCGTCGCCCCTCCTCCCCGGGAATAGGCCGACCCAGGCATCATCCAGATGCGACGACGATACTCCGAAGGAGCCCGCGATCTGCTCCTTGCGGAAGAACGTCTCCTTCCCAAGTGATGCACTGTCGACGTCGACCATGAACGCAGCGATCTCAGCGCCACATCGGTCAGGCCTACACGGTATGCAGCTTTCCCACCACGGCTCACGGTGACAACAGGTAGCTCAGCGGCTCCAAGCCCCCGATCCGGGGCAGGATTCCAACCGGACGTCCCCATATAGCTATTACTGTGTTTTCCCGCGTGCTTTGATCTGCCACACGTCCAGTACTTGTCCATCTTGCAGCACGTACATCTCATCGTAGAGGTTCACGGTGGGACAGACATGATTGGGGATGATCTCGATCTTGTCTCCGATCTTCACTGTCTGGGCTGAGCCATGAGTATCGATGACGCCATGTTCTTCATTTAACATGCCGATCCTTGCTTTGGGAAGGTTTTTGATGTAACCGTAGCCGCTATAGCCAGGAGTAAAGCAGTGGCGTACATCTTCAGGGAAAAGAGCCTTGCTGCCTGCATCAACCACGATGACGCCGGGACGCGGCATGCTGATCACTGTGGCTAAGACACTCAACGCACATTGGTCCCACGTCGCCGCACCGACACACACTTCGATGACATCATTGAATACATAGGTCCCAGGACGCATCTCAGTGATGCCTTCAACAGTTGGGATAAAGGGGGCGGACACTGTGGATCCCACGCTAACGACGTTGATGTCGTGACCTGCCTTCCGCAGGGTCTCTGCGTGGGAGACCATCTCCTGTCCAACCTCCAGTGACTTGCACTCAATGCTCGCTCGTGAGGTGCCGTCCTCAACGTGGCCTTCGTGCGTCATAATACCAAGTAGTTTGATATTGTTTAGAGTGGAAAGATGCTTTGCCAATCTAAGTATCTCTCCCGAATCACTTAGACCACATCGATGCACTCCGGTGTCGATTTCGATCAGAACTTCGAGGTGAACGTTTTTCTGCTGGGCTGCCTCATTCAGCATCTGAGCGCCAACATGGCTGTCAACAGCCACCATTAGATGGATCTTTTTTGCAAGCGCCGTGAGTCTGTCCAACTTGCGACGGCCGATGACCTGGTTCGCGATCAATATGTCCTTGATCCCCGCTTCAGCCATGACCTCGGCTTCTCCGAGTTTGGCAACGGTGATCCCGTTCGCCCCGGCTTCGATTTGGAGTTTAGCGATCTCGGGGGTTTTGTGAGTCTTGGCATGTGGGCGAAGATTCACTCCATACTTCCTGGCGATCGAAGCCATTGCGCCAATGTTATTCTTCAGCCGCTCCAAATCCATCAGTAAAGCAGGCGTGTCGATGTCATAGTTGGCCATAAGTGACGTCTCCATATATGCTAGTATCTAGTCTCATGAATCCGCATACCTCTTCTTGAACGGCGTCACGTAGACACCCTTCTCTGGGCAATCTCCCAAGTCATCCCGATCTTAGGTCTGTCGCTCTCAAGTCTCGATGTTGAGTCCCACTCCTTTCTCAACGGCCTTGTTGTACGCAAGTAGAGCAATTGCCGTATCTTGCACACCTACTCCTGTCAGATCACAAACCGTAATCTGTTCATCGCTTTCGCGACCGGGCTTGTTGCCCGCTATGATTTCACCCAACTCATCCAAGCGAGAATCACAGGAAATAACCTTTGCTTCTATTCCATGATGTAACTCTCCTAGGCGCAAGCACTGTGACTTGCGGTCACAGACCAGTCGATCCGCGCGCCCCAAGACTTCCGGGAAGAGCTCTTGTTTGTCTTCCGCATCTGTTCCCATTGCAGTGATGTGTAGTCCTGGGTGGAGCCACTCTGGTCTTAGGTAGGCTGTTCGCGATGGCGTTGTGGTGACAACAACATCGCTATTCCGAACGACTTCTTCGGCGCTCTTTGCTCTGAAGATCTCTACAGAAAGGACCGAAGACATATCGGAGATGTAGCGATCCACTTCCTCGGGGACGATACCGTATACGAGAAGCCTGCGGTAGTCTCGCACCAGCTTGAGAGCCCTCATCTGGTAGCGCGCTTGCGCACCCGATCCGATGACCCCCGCTGTCCCAATAGAGTCTTTGGCTAAGTACTTGGCGGCAATCGCCCCGGCGAGGCCGGTTCTCACGTCAGTAAGATAACCGTTGTCCAGCAGTACTGCCTGAATAAAGCCGGTTTCGGCACTTACAATCACCATCAGCCCACAACTACTCGGCAAGCCACGTTGAAGGTTCTCGTAGAAGCCGGAAGCAACCTTTATTGTGAGGCTCTCGAGTCCGTGAATGTGGGCGCTCTTGACATCTACTTCTCCTGTTCTCTCTGGAACGGGGATCCTCATTATGGGTGGAACCGTGGCTTCTCCTTTCGACAAGCTGACGAAACTCTGTTCCACGGCTTCGAGAGACTCGTTGTCCATCTCTACGCACCGTCGCAGTTCTTCCTCCGTCACGATCCTGATGTTCATTGCGCCTCCTCAGGAGTGTCCCTTTCAAGTCTTACATGTTGAACTCAAAGCTGATAGCGTTCTCTGATCCGCCTTGCTATTCTGTTCAAGGTCTATCTCACTCCTCTTTGGTTTCGTTGACGACCGCGATGACTTGATCCTCCAGGCTACCCAAAGGAACAATCGTCCTGTCGAAAACGGCTGTCCCGATCGTAAAGCCGCTCGCTCCCGCCTTGATCACACGCCGGATCCGTTCGAGCGATCCGATGCTTCCGGCGACGATCACCGGAATCTCCAGTGCGTCGATGACCCGTTCCATCAACTCCTCAGGATTCTCCTTGTGGCGGTACGCTAGCAGATCAATCCCCGCCACCCCCATCTCCTGTTTCTCCAGCGCCTCGGCAACGATCTCATCGATCGAGCCGTGCAGCACGGAGGGAATCCCGGAGATCTTGCCGACGAACGGATAGAATTCGATGCCCGTTCCCTTGATGATCTCCATGACATCTTCCGCGTATTGACCCTGCGATCCGATCAACCGATCGACGCCGAGTTCGGCTGCGATCCGCGCTCCACGAAGGGTTGATTCGCGGTCTTCGCTGACAACCTCGAGATAGCTGGTCAATCCGGCATCGTCAATCGCTTTCTTCAATTCCACCAGTCGATGCTTAGGGATCCCGACGTCTTTGAACCCGATGTTCTTCACTCCGAGGTCCTTCACATGATCGAGAACGAGGATCGGCGTTGGAATCGTTCGGTCGTTGTATGTCAGAAAGAAAATGAAATCAGTCATTTGTTGCATCTCCTATCGCTCTAGAAATTTCTGCTCGCGGCAAACATGCCGCATAGGTCTTCGTAGAGTTTTGTGTACGCCGCGTACATCCTGGAATACTTCCCGGCAAGTTCGACGCATGGCTCAGTGCTCGCAGGCGCAAGTCTCACTGTCTTGTCGACGGCCTCATCGACGGTCTGCCACACACCGGTCGCCACACCGGCCAAGATGGCCGCGCCAAGGCAGCCGGCATCCTGAGGATCCCGGGACACGATTACGGGGCGTTCCGTGACATCGGCTTTCATCTGCAGCCACAATCGGCTCTTTGCACCGCCGCCAAGAGACCGGATCTCATCGACCTTGATTCCCAATCCCTCAAATGCGTCGATCAGCCTGCGGATCTCAAAGCACAGTGATTCCATGATCGCACGGATCATGTGAGCCTTCGTGTGTCGCATCGTGAGCCCGAAGAAGACACCCTTGGCATCGGTATTCGATTCAGGCGGCCCTGCCCCCTGTAGATGCGGCAGAACGAGAAGCCCTTCCGAACCAGGCGGAACGTTCGCTGCTTCAGCGGTCATCAGATCGTACGCGTCGACTCCGGTCCGTTCGGCGACAGATAGTTCTTCCTGGCAGAACTTGTCCCTGAACCAGCGGAACACTATCCCGCCGGTCGTAAAGGAATGCGCCATGTACATGTCCGGCAGAGCAAAGTAGAAGCAGGGAATTTTCCCCTCCGGATCTTCGAACGGTTTATCGACAAGAGCACACATGGCCAGCGCAGCGCCGATGTTCTCCGTCACCACTCCGGGATGGATGCAGCCGACGCCAATCGCGCCGCAGGCTTGATCGAGCCCTCCGGTGGCAACGACGGTATCGGGAGAAAGGCCCAACTCGCGCGCGATCTCCTCTCGAATCGATCCGACGGCTTCGCCCGGCTCCCGGATCTCTGGAAGCTGAGAGGCGGAGATTCCGAGATACGCGAGCATCTCGTTCCACCACTGTTTTGTGCGGATGTCCCAGTACGTGGTTGAACAGAGGAGCGATCCTTCGGATACGCACTCCCCGGTCAGCCGGTGAATCAACCAATCTTCGATGAGCAGGAACTTGTCCACCTGCTCGAACAACTCCGGCTCGTTCCGCTTCATCCACAGGATCTTGGCAGCGGGCCATGTCGCACACATCGAGACCTGTCCCGTCCTTCGCAGGAGTTCGCTCTGTGGAAACGCTTCGGCGAGGATCTCCGCCTCCTCGTGCGCCCGGTTGTCCATCCAGACAATCGCCGGACGAACCGGGATACCATCCTTGCCCACCGGTATCAGCGTTTCCCCCTGTGCTGAAATCCCAACGCAGCGGATGTCCTCCGGAGCGACCAAAGCGTTGCCCAAAACTGCTTGAACCCCGTTCTTAACGGCGTTCCAATAGACCTCGACATCCTGTTCGACGACAAGCGCCGATGGAACGATCAGTTCGTACTCCTGGGTGGATTTCGCCACCAGGCGTCCGTCATCGGCGAACAGGGCCGTCTTGATCGCCGTCGTCCCGAGATCGAAGCTCAGTATGTATTCGGTCATAGTAGTCCTTGTTGTTTCTCCGTATGTCGACCGCTCATAAGGGCGTGACGAGAAGGCCGAGGAATTCGGCTAGATCGCAGAGATCCTCTCGAAGGTCGCCCTCGGCCAAGACGAAGTGGTGTTCCATTCCGGCGTTCGCGAGGAGCGGCAGAAGATCCTCGCCTGCCCAGGTGGCTTCCAGCTTGGCCAGTGAAACGCCGCCCATCCGGCGCCATTCCTCGAGCGACATTCCCTTGCATTCGACCTGCCCGGCGAACAACCGGTATGAATCCGAAGCTTCCCAGACATTGACAAGGGTCGCCTTGTCCATTTTCCGAATCGGGAACTGCACGAAGCAGCCCGTCTCTCCTTCTCCGGCGAGCGTCACCTCGTCGAGGCTCGCTGCAAGCGACAACGCACAGCTGCCGGCGTGTCCGAGATAGAAGATCCCGTTCTCCGGACCGATGTGGGCCAGCTCCCCGAGCATCGACGGCGCGGATGAAAGATCTCCGAGGAGTTGCATGAGGGTCGTCCGCGCAAGGTCGCCCTCCGTCTCGAGGACGAATCCGTCATCTCCGAGCCACGATGCAGCGAGATTGGCCATCCCCCAGGCGTACGGGTAGGTCTGAATCGTCGCAGCATCAAGCCGGTATCGATCCCGGAGCTCCTCGATCGCCAGCGTCTCGGCCGCTGCTGCTAGCAGGCGCTTCTCCTCCCCCGGTGCCACCGCCGGCAGCCGTCCTTGGCTCGCCTTCGCCTGAACCAATTCTTTTCGACGATCCAGTGACACCCGCTCGACGGTCTCCAGAAACTCGGTCATCTCGATATGAATCACCGACGCTCCGAAAAGCTCTCCGAGATCCCATTCCCCTGGAGTCATGTCCTGGGGTCCGAACGCCCGCCACGTCGACCGCGGGCCGATCAGACCGATGTGACGAGGTTGGACCCGATGCGCGACCTTCGCGACACGGGCGTATCGGTCGACCGCATCGCAGATTCGATCTTCGCTCGGCGTCCCGTATGCGACTTTGAAGCCGATCCCCCGATTGCGCAGGATCCCCGCGAAATGCTGGACCGCGGCGACCGAATACGTCTCTGGATACGGCAATCCCCACAGGAAGAGCGGAGCTCCGCTGCACCGCGAGATCAAGTATGGAATCGTATCTCTGGCCCACGTTGCGTGGATCAGGACAGCCAAATCGACGTTCTCACTACGGAATCGGGTGCCCACTTCAATGGCGCCCGCATCGGTAAGAACCGTCTCCTCGTGTTTGATGACCACTACACCTCTGCGTTCCAGCTGATCCCTTGCTTCGGCCAACAGCGAACTCGCCCGCTCAAGACCGGATTCAGCCTCGTTGCCTATGATTGCCAGACCTACTCGTGGATTCATTTGCACCTCTTGATGCTCTTCTTCCGCCCCGGATCCCGGAGATCGACGATTCGCTCTCCGGTTTCCAGGAGACACTCCAAGCAGCCGCGCTACCGCCCGCTTTGGTGGGATCGTATCGCTGCCGGATCGTTCAGATACCCCAGCAGACGGTCGATCTCTTCTTTCGTGTTGTAGGGAGCAATACCGATTCGAACCAGTCCGCCCTTCTCCATCAGGCCGAGGCGCTCCACCAACCTTGTTGCGTAGAAGTCGCCGTGCCAGACGAACAGCCCCTTCTCGCCCAGGAAGTCCGCCACTTCAAACGGAGTAAACCCGTCGTAGGTGAAGGAGACGGTCGATGTCCGCGGATGACCTGCCGGCGGTCCGTAGATTCGGATACCCTCGATCCCCTTCAATGCGTCGACCAAGTATTGCGTGAGTTCCTCTTCATACACGCCGAACGCATCGAGCCCGGCAACGATTTTCTCCCGCCGCGAGGCAGCACCGTCAATCCGCTTTCCGTACTTCTCACCGACAGCGGCGATGAATTCGACAGCGGCGATGCTGCCAGCAATCCCCTCCTGATGGAGCGTTCCCGTCTCGATCTTGTATGGAGGATAGTCTTTCTGGGGCCGGAGACGCAACGTGCGAAGTTTGGCCATGACCTCCTTCTTGGCGTACAGCACACCGATGTGCGGACCGAAGAATTTGTATACGGAACAGAGCAGGAAATCGGTGCCGATCTCCTGTACGTCGATCGGGCGATGAGCCGCGAAGTGGACCGCGTCGACCATCGTAAGAGCACCCACGGCGTGCGCCATTTCCACAACGGTCTTTACGTCGCTGATCGTACCCACTGCATTCGAAGCGTAGTTGACGGCGACGAGCTTCGTCCCGGGAGTGAGCCGGCGCTTGAGATCCTCGAAATCAAGGACGCAGTTCTTGGTGTCGAACGCTACTTCCTCAACGATGATTCCCCGGTCGCGAAGCTGCTCCCACGGACCCCGGTTCCCCTCGTGATCGATTTCGGTAATCAACACCTTCTCCCCCGGCTTCATCTCTCGGACGAGGGCCTGTGACAGGGCGAAGTTCAACGTGGTCATGTTGGCGCCGAAGCTGACTTCGTCCGCGTTGCAGTTGAAGAAGTCGGCGAACACCTCACGGGCGTCCTCCAGCATCCGATCGGTCTTCCGACTGGTCTCGTACGCACCCTCGACGTTTGCGTTCGAATTGATCAGGTAGTCCTCCACGGCATCAATCACCGTCTGCGGTACCTGGTATCCTCCCGGTCCGTCCAAGTACGCGGCCGGAAACCCGTTGACCTTCCTCGTCATCGCCGGAAATGCCTTCCGCACGTACGCACTCAATGCTTCCATCGTGGTACCTCCAAGTTTTCGTATTGCTGCATCTTTATTGTTCGGCGTGCAATGCCGGTTTCTTCGTCTCCAGCTAGATCCACAAACGCCCCGTCGCCACAATCTCCACAAGACTGTGGCTGATGTACGCCTGTGTCACCTTCTTGTCTTGAACAACGAGGCGCAACTCCATAATGTCGGGTCCGCCCATGCTGAATATATCGCCCCCTGTTTCAAAAAGCAGGGAGGTATTGCCACTTTCGCCGATCTCTCCGTTCTCCACCATGGCGATGCCAACAGCTACCGTCCCTGTCCCACATGATGGCTCGTAGAACCTCTGGTCAAGACCATGAGGGAAAACGAGACGTCCAGAGTGGGTCTTGGAGTGCAGATCATAGAGTGAGAACATGGAGGTCTCCCGTTCAATATACTCATGGAATTCACGTTGCGCTTCCTGGAATATACGAAACTCCTTTTCTCCCATTCCCTCAAACGTGATGTCGGGATAGGCCTGTTTCGCAGCATCACCATTCATGACGAGGAAGGGGCCAACCTTAAGTGCATCTATACCGGCAACTTTGAGGCGCTCAATACCCAAGGCATAACACTCTTCCACAAAAGCTGTCATATCAGTGAATACTCGCTCCATTTTCCCGTCCTGATGAAGGATTCTTAACCGAACCAGCCCTACGCCAGTTTCCAGAACCACATTCGTCTCCGGTTCCTCAATCACTAAGCCAAAGCGGGCAGCCAAATCGGTTTCAACAATCGCTTTACCTAAGACCTGCGTCAATCCACCGCACATGCCGAGGAGCTCATATGACGTCGCGTCGAGTGCCTCCACCTTGATGTCAGCAATTTCAGACTGATACACAAGTCCTGAGTTATGTCCTCCGATGCTGGGCTTGGCAAGCACAGATGCTGCAACCGCAATCCCCTTTCCTTCTGGCATCTGGTCTGCGTAAAGCAGGACAATCTCATTTCCTCCCATGTGTCCTTTGATGAAATCCACCTTTTTACTTTCCATCCCGATCCTCCCCATTCCCTAAGTTCATCCCCTCTTTCTGTAGATAGACGCCCTGTCTACTCTCCGCATACAACTACGATCAGCTTCACTATGCACATGACATCGTTGCTCCCCTCATTTCTTGAGTGTCTTCGTATTTGGATCTATCAGGTCGCGGAGACCATCCCCCAAGAGGTTGAATCCCAGGACCGTGATTAGGATGGCTATACCGGGCAGGACGCTAAGCCAAGGGGCATTGTAGAAATAATTACGCCCCGCGTTCAACATAGTGCCCCACTCCGGTAGCGGTGGCTGTGCTCCAAGCCCGAGAAATCCCAGGGATGCGGCAATGAGAATCGCATCACCAATTCCGAGGGTTCCTATGACTAGTATAGGTGCAATGGCATTAGGCAATATATACTTAGACAGTATTCTGATACGGGAACAGCCTATTGCTTTTGCTGCCTCTACATAGTTTTCCTCTTTGATTGATAGCGTTTTAGATCGTGCCAAACGACACGTGCCGCACCAGTTCGTTATCCCTAGCGCGATAAACAGGTTATGTAATCCCGGCCCCAACAAAGCCATGAGGGCCAGTGCGAAGATCAATACCGGTATTGATAGAGTCGCGTTTGTCACGAACATGATGACATCATCCCAAACCCGCCCGAAGAAACCAGCAACAATCCCCAACACACCACCGATAACTGTGTTCGCAAGCTGAGCGACAATTCCCACTAGGAGAGAGATTCGTGCACCGTAAAGAAGTCGGCTCAACATGTCTCGCCCGCAATGGTCCGTTCCTAACAGGTAACGGCTATCTTCCCCGATTCCCAGCAACGCATCGTTCAGATCGCCATGTGCGTAGTGGTACGGAGAAAGCAGGGGCGCGAACACCGCGATGAAGCAGACCAGTATCACAAGAGTTGCGCCTATCACGGCGTTCTTCTTCCGCCAGAAACGCTTCAAGCTTTTGTGGCTCAACTCAACATCCTCCTCGAGCGATACAATGTCAATTAATAGCGGATCCGTGGATCCAAGAAGCCATACCCCACATCGATAGCGAGGTTCAAGATAAGAAAAGCGAATACCATGACTAGGATCGCTGCTTGCATAGCCGGAATGTCGCGTCCCAGGATCGAGACCACCAACAGACGGCCGATTCCAGGTAAGCCGAATACCTCCTCGATAACCACTGTGTTCGCAAATAGCCAACCGCTCTCTAGTCCAACAATGGTTAGGATAGGAACGAGGGCATTGCGGAAAATGTGCTTTCCCCTTACGCGACAGAGCGAAAGGCCTTTAGATAGGGCTGTCCTTACGTAGTCCTGACTGGCTACATCAAGCATGCTTGATCGCGTGACTCTGGCGATGAGACCAATGTATCTGAACCCCAAGGCCAGAGATGGAAGAATCAGGAAGAGTATGTTACCCGCGCTGTATCCACTTGTAGGCAAGAGGCCCCAGTTGACAGCCACGACCAGCATCAGCATCAACCCCACCCAGAACTCAGGCACCGACACTCCGACAATCGCTGTGACCATGCAGACGAGATCGATGATTGTACCTCTGTGAATGGCAGCCAAATAGCCGAGCGTTAAGCCGCCCACAACCGCCAGGAGTATTGAGATGCCCGCCAGCTTCAAGGTGACCGGCAGCCGCTCCTTTATAAGTTCGCTTAGCACTTCGTCCGTACGATACGATGTGCCCAAGTCCCCTCTAAGCAATCCGCCGACGAATCTAAAATACCGCACATAGGCCGGATCATTTAAGCCCCATTCCTCGCGTAGTTGCTCGATCCCCTCTGTGTTTGCAACCCCTCGCTTGAAACCGGCTGCACGAACAAACGCGGCGTCCCCAGGAAGAAGGCTTAGGACAACAAATATTATGAGGGTGACTGCAATAATCGTGGGTATAAAAGCAAGAAGACGCCTTATAATAAATACCAACATGTTATCTACAATCCTCTAGATGAGCGAGGGAGTAGCTGCGAACTTTCACTTCGAGGCACTCCCTCGCTCCACTCTACCGAGACTTACGCTCTTGGTGAGCGCTCATCCACCCAAACCTTCTCGTATTGTTGGTACTTGAGGTCGATTGGCATCTGCTGCATGCCATGGATCCAAACCTGTGTCCCAAAGATCACTGTGCTAAAATTAATCGCAATCCAGGGAGCATCATCGGTTACGATTCTCTCGATTTCTCCAAGCAATTCGGTCCGCTCGACGTCATCGACTGTCAGGACAGCTTCGTCGATCAGAGCATCAACTACAGGATTCGAGTATCGAAGCCAGTTGGTGGCACCAAAGTTCTTTGAATGGAACCGTTGAACAAACTGCAAGGCAATAGGCTCACCGCCGTGTGAATCCACGTAGGACTCGTAGTTGCCCGTCAAAGCATCCATCTCAACGGTTCCATACTCCGTTGGAACAAGCTTGCAGTGGACCCCGATTGCTTCAAAATACGGGAGAAGTGGTTCGATTGCCGGAATTCCCCAAGTGGCGGCAGTTGGGTCACCAACTACTGAGAATGTAAACCCATCTGGATAGCCCGCTTCAGCGAGCAATTCCTTCGCTTTTGAGGGACTGTAGTAATACCCGGATACGCCTGATGAGATGTTGAAGCCTGGAGGGAAGATTCCGGCCCCTGTTGCGGAGATGGGGACGTTGTTAAGATACACCCCAACGTATGCATCACGGTCAATTGCATAATTGAGCGCCTGGCGCACACGTTTGTCCTGGAACGGCCCCCATTCATTGTTAAACCCAAGATGACGGGTCCACAGTTCCGCGACCTTAAGCTCCTGGAAGTTGGGGTCGTTCTGCCAACGCGGGTAATTAGTGGGGTTGCTTAAAAAAGCATCAATCTCCCGGGCTTGGAAGGCGGCTCCTGCTGCCGGGTAGTCTGACAACCGCCTGAAAACAAGTGTGTCCAGATAAGGCCGTCCGCCGTAGTACTCCTCAAAGGCTTTGAGAGTGATCGTGTCACCTCTCCAGCTCTCGAGCATGAACGGACCAGCGCCAACCGGATTCCTTCCAAATTGGCCGTCACCTACTGCCTCAACTGCTTCAGAAGGTACAACTCCGGCACCTGGCTCGCCCAGTGTTGTAAGGAAAGTTAGATCCATGCCCTTGAGAGTGATGCGAAGAGTGTAGTTGTCCACTACCTTGATCCCTGCAATGCTTTCTGCCTCACCGTTTCGAAACTCGTCTGCTCCAACAACATTGCCAAAGATGTAGACGCTGATTCCACCCCGGTTGGGATCCATGAGTCGCTCAAAAGAGTATTTACAATCCTGCGCGATCACTTCTCGACCATTTTGGAAGCTTGCGCCATGACGAAGGTGGAATGTGTAAACAGTACCATCCTCGCTGATTTCCCAGGACTCAGCAAGGGCGGGCTCTACGGAGAGCTCTGGAGTCCACCTGACTAGGCCCCGGTGAACCTGCATGATGACGCTCCCTGTTTCAGCGTCGGTGATTGAAGAGCGCAGCGGATCCAGTGTGATCACTTCACTCGGGTTAATCATATTGACGAAGGTCCCGCCATACCTCGGCTGATCTTGTCCTACACCGACAACAAAAGAAGCAGCCAACATTCCCAATATCAAAACAACCGCCAATGAAGATCGTGTCATTTTCATCCTCCTTGTGTTATTAACTCGACAAGCTATCACTCTATCCTCACTACCTACCCGTTATCGTAACACCTCCTATATAAATCATACTGCATTGGATGGCATGCTATAACAGACAAGCTCAGCTCAGTATCTGGGATTGGGAAATATAGCAAAAAAAATACTGATTGTGCCTGCTGGCACAACAGCAAATATGAAACACACATCGGCTAATACTGCTCTTAACAGCTAGACAGAATCTACGGGCATACACAACCGCCCCCCGCTGATAGCTATAACCCCTTAATATGAGCTAGGTAGTCAGCTTGACAATTCTAGCACAACACCAGAGTGATGTCAAGAGTGAGAGTTGTCTCATACAAGATGAGCATGAAGGGAGGCGGTGAATCTCGTGCAAGGTGGGCATGAGATGACACTGGCATCACGCGCGCGTGAGTCACATCATGGGAGGCATGTTTCTGATGATGACAGACAAACGCGTAAGGGATATCGACGAACTTGAGGCATTTCTCGCTTCGAGCGAAGTGTTCACGTTCAAGGGAACATCACGGGAAGAGATCTACGCTTGGATCGAGCATACGTTACGTTCTTACAACTATCGTTCCCGTCCTCGCTTAAGAGAAAGGAGTGCTCAGGCGGTACATGCGCAAGATGACCGGGATCTCTCGCTCACAACTGACAAGGCTCATCACCCAGTTCCGCTGTAGC
>Ga0307380_10004194_pt1 | contig 19570 bp, 19 predicted proteins | sample UN3MG_FD_202239 | JGI IMG/M metagenome (GOLD analysis project Ga0307380, IMG submission 202239) | Soil microbial communities from Risofladan, Vaasa, Finland - UN-3 | ecosystem: Environmental > Terrestrial > Soil > Coastal area > Acid sulfate soil | place: Finland: Risofladan, Vaasa | collected... | reverse complement strand
GGTTATAGTATATAAAAAAGAGGGACAATTTACCAAATTATCATCACTTATCCTTTTCCTGATCGCAGGATTCGGCACCGCGATGGGACAGATCACATTATTAACCTGGCTGAGAAACTGGGTTTTAGGATAATTAAGCAAAACAGGAGAATCAATGGAATCTTTACTGGGAATCTTTTCCGCGTTCGGTTTATCGGCAAGTGCCGGTTTGAATGCCTATATTCCCCTGCTGGTTGTCGCGCTGATGGCCCGTTATACAGACCTGATCAAGCTCAACCCTCCCTATGACACACTAACAAGCTGGTGGATCATCGGTTTGCTCATTGTCTTATCGTTGGTTGAATTTCTGGTGGATAAATTCCCTGCCGTGAATCACATCAACGACTTTGTCATCCAGACATTCGTGCGCCCTGCCGCCGGCGCAATCGTCTTCGCCGCCAGCACCAATGTAGTCTCCAATATCCATCCCATTCTCGCGCTCTCATTGGGCTTGCTGATGGCCGGCAGTGTCCATGCGGTCAAGTCGGCCGCAGTGCGCCCGGTAGTCAGCGCGGCAACTGTCGGTGTCGGCAATGTACCGGTCAGCGTCGCAGAGGATGTCACCTCGACCACCCTGTCTGTCCTGTCCATCGTCGTACCCGTTGCGGTTTTCAGTCTGGTGGTGCTTTTCTTCACCTGGGTTTTCTGGTATTTCTTCCTGCGCGAGAAAAAAGGCCGCGCCTAAATTAATTGACGGATATCAAAACTCTTGTAATTCATAAAAAGATTTTGAAGATCGTTTAATGCTGACCTTGCCAAATGCCTTTCTTCCCCGGTGATTTCCAATATGAGAAATTCATCTTCGTCCAGCACCAACTGATTACCATCAGGATAAACCAACAGGTCGAGTGCCAGATCATCATAAGACAATTGATTACCATTTGTCCTGATGGGTCTGGTGACATTGCAGTACCATGCTTTTAGAGAACCATCATCCCTGTCGTAAATCTCATATACATTGAACCATTGTTCAAATAAATACACCTCAAGAAACCGGTCACCTTCTTTAAGTAATATGCCATTAAATTCCAGGTCGGTGCGGTTGAAAAAGGCTTCGGCAATCAATCCCTTACTTGTGTTAGCGATGATTTTCCCTTCGTACTGCCAAACTTCTTCTCCCCGGTGATTGTTTTTTACGATAGTTATTTTCTGGTTCATTGAGTTTTTCCGAAACACAGAATGGACTCAGGGTTTATTGATAGGTAAACCTCTTCATTTAATGAAAATAAATGGTCAAGGTCAAATTTAAAGTCAATCCCATTATTAAAATGAATCATGGTTTTGTAGTGGTCTCCGCCAAACACACTGTCACCTACCTTCCCCAAAAGCTGGTTTGGAAAATCCATTTCCGAGTTGATTCTGGCTCCATCCGGTTTGACCACCAGAATTACGTTTTCGCCGGGCACAACTTTGTTTTTTGCGCAAAGGCACCTCAGATTACCCAATTGTGTCTTGATAGTTAGCGGCGAAGCGCTAATGACTTCCCCGATCATTTGATTATCGAAGCCAAAGAATTCTGCCAGCCATGGAGTAGCTGGATGGGAATATACATTAGAAGGTGTTCCCGATTGAAGGATTTGGCCTCCATGGAGTATTAACAGACGATCGGCAATGGTAAACGCTTCCTGCTGGTCATGAGTAACATAGATGACCGGGATATCGATCTGGCGCAGCAATAAGCGCAATTCTGCTAATAGATGGTCCCGCAGGGTTCGGTCCAGCGCGCCGAGCGGTTCATCGAGCATAAGTAATTTTGGTTGGGGCGCGAGCGCCCTGGCCAACGCCACACGCTGCTGCTCGCCGCCGGATAAATCTGTCACACGGCGGTCTCCAAATTCAGCCATTCTCACCATCCCAAGCGATTCGCTTACAATTTTTTCAATCTTGGCTGAATCCACCTTTTTCATATGCAGTCCAAACGCGACATTTTCCTTCACATTCATTTGAGGAAATAAGGCGTAATCCTGGAACATCAGGCCGAAATTACGCTGGTGCGGCGGCAAAGCCGTGATATTTTTCCCATTCCAGGCAATCTGCCCGCTCTCAGGCGGTTCGAGTCCCGCGATAATGCGAAGCAGCGTGCTCTTTCCTCCACCTGACGGTCCCAACAGGCATATAGTTTCCTTTGGCTGGATAGAAAATGAAATGTGATTAAGAAGCACTTGATCCTGGTAGCGCTTTACGATGTCCCTGATTTCCAGTACGGCGTTATTCACTTTGAATCCTTTATTGCCTGGAATTGTAAACGATCCAGCGCGAACATACTGACTACACAGACCATCAAGATGATCACCGCCATTGCCATCGCCTGCCCGTAATTCGAAGCTCCGGGAAGGTTCAGATAGCGATAGACCGCGATGGGCATGGTCGGGAGATCGGGGCGGGAAAGAAAGCTGGTCGCACCAAATTCACCCAGCGAAATGGTAAAGGCGTAAAGCGCCGCGGTCATCAGTGAGCGCCAGATGATCGGCAGGTCAATATAGCGTACGATATCACGCGGGGAAGCGCCAAGCGTGCCGGCAGCCCATCGTAAATTTACCGGAATAGAATTCAGCACCGGCTGAATGATCCGCAAGACATAAGGTAGAGAGATTAACGAATGCGCGGCTGGGATCAAAAATGGAAACCATCGGGCGGAGCCGACACCCTGAGAGAAAAAGGTAAAAAATCCCAGGCCAAGGGTCACCGCGGAAGTCCCCAAAGGGAGCATCATTAGCAATTCGACTGCCCTGTTTTCTTTCCTATCTTGTCTTAATCCATACGCAAGCAGAAATCCCAGAATTAATGAAATTAAAGAAGAGAAAAAACCATATTGAAGAGAATTCCAAATAGCCTGAATCGGTGGAACGTAGAAGTAAGATTGGCGTCGGTTGTTAAATAATTCCTGAAAGTTCCTTAATGAGATAACTTGTCCTTGCCCCAAGAACTCGGTGGAATTCAGGTCAGCAGCAAGAATGGATCGCAGAACCAGGGCTGCAACGGGAGCTACCAATAACAAGAGTAGCACAGTAGTCACCAATCCACATAAGACTTTTTCCCATATCAACCTCGGTCTTTGCATTCCTTCAGCCTGCAATCTTGGCATGATGGGAATGCTGAATCCGCTTTTATCTATCCGCATCAGAAAAAAAGTGACCAGCATCGTAAATGTGAGCTGGATAAATGACAGGATTCCAGAAAGCGGAAGATTTAAAAATTGCATGGTCTGGATATAGATCTCCACCTCCAGAGTGGTGAATTTGGGTCCGCCCATCATCAATATAACACCGAAACTGGTGAAATCAAAAAGGAATACCAGCAGCACAGCAGATATGATGGAAGGAAACAGGATGGGAAGGGTTATTTTACGGAAGGCACCCCAGGATGATGCGCCAAGTGTTCTTGCAGCATCTTCGAACCGCCTGTCAACCTGAGCGAGCGCAGCGCCGACAACCCGAATAATAATGGAGGTATTATAAAAAACATGGGCCAGCAGGATCGCCGGAAGTGTATTCAGGATATTGATCGGGGCAGCTGATAAACCCAGGACCCTGATCAAAATTATATTGATCCATCCTTTCGGCCCTATCAGCGCATTAAATCCGGCCGCCACCACAACAGTCGGAAGAATAAACGGCAAGGTTGAGGCAATCCTTAAAACGTCTTTGCCTTTAAAAATATACCTGCCAAAGAGATAGGCTGCCGGTAATCCGACCAAAATGGTAAATACGGTAGATAATGTTGCCTGGAAAACTGTGAAATTGAAGGCGGATGTAGTCAATCTCCAATTCATCTCATTTGAATAATCCCCTGAATTGAATTGGCGGATAGAAATCGCCGCGATATTGCCAATCGGAAGGAAATAAAAAACAAACAGGAAAATGAACGGGAGGGCCAGGAGAGCCCAGTTCCGCTTATCTTTCATTTGTAATTCCATTTACTGGAGCATAACCTCCCGCCAGGACGCTATCCAGTTTTCGCGGTTCTCTGCAATTTCATCCATCGATAATTGCGCGGGCATCTCAGGAATTTGAACAAATTTCTCAAATTCCACAGGCAGATCCGCTGACTGGCTTACAGGAAAAACGAACATATTGAGCGGGATATCTTCCTGAAATTGTTGACTTAGCATGAAATCAACAAATTTTTCTGCCAGGGTTCTGTTCTTCGTTCCTCGCAAAATCCCGACAAACTCTATCTGGCGGAAGCACATGTTATCCCCGACCAATGAAGCTGTTGGCGCATCAACCAATTCGCTTTCAGCAAAAATTACCTCCGCGGCGGGACTTGTGCCATATGAGACTACCATTGGTTGCGGACCCTGACCTGATGATCCGGAGAAATTGACATAATATGCGGTTTCCCAGTCATTCACGATCACCACGCCATTGCCTTTTAACCTTTGCCAGTAATCCAGATACCCATTGCTGCCAAATTCCGCAATCGTTGCCAGCAAGAAAGCCAGACCAGGTGAAGATGTGGCAGGATTCTCCACCACCAGCAGCCCTTGATATTCATGTTCAGTCAGGTCATCGAGGGTTCGCGGAAGTCTAAGGCTTTTTTCGTTAAAATATTCCTTGTCATAATTAATACAGACATCCCCGTAATCAACAGGTAAAGCGTTGAAACCAGCATCCAGTTTGAATTCATGCGGAACCTGGTCAAGCAGTGGTGAAACGTAAGTTTCAAAAATATTCTCTTCCAGCGCGCGGGACAAGAATGTAGTATCCACTCCATAAAGTAGGTCAGCAACAGGAGCATTTCTGGAAAGGATTGCTTTATTGAGCAAGCTTCCAGCGTCACCGCTGAGAAGAAAATTAACTTTCACGTTATTCGCTGATTCAAATTCTGCAATCACCGCTTCACTGGCCGCAAATGAATCGTGCGTCATCACAGTCAAGGCAGCCGGTTCAGGTACACACCCGCCTATTAATCCCATGAGAAGGAAGATGATAATTATTTTCCAATCTTTCATTTTTCACCACCGATCAATCTTTTATGGATGCACAACAACAATCCACTTTTTAAATTAATTTCAGCAATATCGCCAATCATCACATTGCTGATTCCACGGGATCTTTCCGGGAAAAGTATCTCATTATCCAGTCTGAATTTCAATCCTTTGGCGACTATCCCGTTGGCTGGCATATTATTCAATGGAATCAATGAAACAATATCGCCGGCAGCTCCTCGCACGATCGCGTTATGCTGCACAAGGAATAATTCTTCTTGCCCGTCATCCAGGCGCGCATCCACATCTTGTAGTTCAGGCATGAGCAGGATGTAAATATTCGCCAGGGTCTGGTCAATTCTCCCGCCTAGCGCGCCAGCGATTATTAGCGGATCCGCGCCGTGGTCCAGCGCCGCGTAAATTGCTATCTCAAGGTCGGTCTGGTCCTTATCCCGGGGGAATTCACGGATCTCAACTTCTTTATTTTTCAACCATTGAATGTCATCATCTGTAACCGAGTCCAGATCTCCGACCACCAGATCAGGTATCAAGCCCAAGTCTCGGATATGCCGCAATCCGCCATCCGCCGCGATCAGATAATCGCGATCCCGAATGAGATTATCTAAAAGCTTCGGTTCTTCAATTTCGCCATTGGCAAAAATGATTGTTTTCATAAAAAATAAACTCCCTTGGTGAAGGGAGTTGTGGTTAACCGATTCTCCCTCCGCCGGTATTATCCGGTTCAGGTTCTGCGGGTCAAGGATACGACCATCCTCCTCTCAGCCTTGTTCAGGCTCCCCGGTTGATGCAACTTATATATTCAGTATAAGGGTTTTTAGCTCCAATGTCAATTGATCTTTTGTTAACAACTATTCCTGCGGGCGTATTTCTATCGCTATTTCGACTACTTTCTTTCTCTTATCCGCAAGGTAAGAAAGCTGGTAATTCTTACGCGCATCCAGCCAGAAGCAAAATTCCTCCAGCACTCCAAAATAATAATACGGGCTCAAATTTCCCTTTTTATCCTTTTTTTCATTAAGAAACATCTTCCACAAGAATTGCCGAGTATTTTCCTGAATGACTTCAATTTCAATCCGTGTTTCCCTGGTTACCAGATTTGCCAGAGCAGTGAGAGAAAAAAGAAACCGCCTTTCAATTGGTTGCAAACGATTCTCAATATTGCCCAGGGCGGCAATGGATTTGTAATGATGCCTGAAAAATGATATAGACGCTCTGCCCATCCTGATGAGTAATCCCTGACAAGCAAGCTCACCATATTCATTTGAAAGTGCAGCGGCTAATCCTTCCAGAATATTCGGCAAGGGTATTTTCAATTCCTGGATATTCACTTCAGGATTGCTTAATCCCATCTGGCTAAAAATTGCTCTCGCTTTTTTTTCTCCAAGAATTTCAAGCAAAGACTGGTAGTAAATTTTTACAGTGCTGTTGATTTCTTCCATATCATCAGGTTGACGCACAAAAACGCCTCAAATATTGCTAAAGTATAATAGATTAAGGACCTGTATTTAATACACAGCAACCATAAAATTCATCTACAAAAGTACCTTGCAATATTAAATTTCAACATGCCGACATTAATTGAGACCATCGGGGAATATGACGAAGATTTGTTATTGATGATTGCCGAGGGTTGGGGGATAGATAAAAAAGACCTTAAAAGCAAAAAGTTAGCCCCACGGGTAGCGGACTACCTCCATAAGGAAGATATGGCGAGAGATCTTATTACCACACTTCCTGATCAAGCTATCTCGGCGCTAAGAACAATCGCGGCCAATCAAGGCAGAATTCCCTGGCAGCAATTTATAAGAAAATTTGGAGAACTGAGGGAAATAGGCGCCGGCCGTCGCTTGAGGGAACGACCGGACATCGATCCGATTTCAATCACAGAAACCTTATACTACAAAGCGCTGGTCGGAAAAGCCTTCTTTGACACCAGGGGCGGACCCAGTGAGTTCGCTTATATCCCTGATGAATTTATGCCATTAATAGATGCCAAACGATCTGCCACGATCCTTGATTTACTTAAACCTGCCAATCAAAAGAATGTGACCAAAAAGCTGATTGCCAACGATTTTATTATTGATCACGCGTGTACTTTACTTGCCGCACTCAGGATCGGAATACCATTAGAAGGACACTCCTTTTCCCGACCAGATGTTCCAGTCAATTTTCTCGTTGAGCTTCTTAAGGATATGCGTTTACTCACATCCCAGTTGAAAATAAATGCAGATCAAGTCAAAGCTTTTCTGGAATCAACGCGGGGAAACGCTCTCTTTTTATTGAAACAAATTTGGATGAAAAGCACATCCATCAATGAACTTGTTTTTTTACCCACGCTGGAATTTGAGGGCAAGCCAAGAAGCAATCCGCAATCCTCACGGTTATTCCTCCTTGAATCAATCAAACAGATTCCTGATTCGGAATGGTTCGGAATTGAAGAATTCATCCATACCATCCATGATACACAACCCGACTTGCTGCGCACGGGCGGTGAGTATGATGCATGGTTTGTCAAAAATCGGGAAACCGGCGCATATCTTTCCGGATTTGCGCATTGGTACGAAATTGAAGGCGCATATATTCGATATATGATCAATGGACCATTGTTCTGGCTAGGGATTATAGACCTTGGAAAGTCACCCAATAAAAAACCTCCCATATTCTTCCGTAAAAGCCAATGGGCAAATAATCTACTTTTAGGGGATGTTTTGGAGTATCCAACTCTTGATAAAAAAGATTTCAACATTGATAAATCAGGTTCAATTGTCATCGACAGATATTTCCCACGGGATATCCGCTACCAAATCTCACGTTTTTGTGAATGGGAAGCACAAAAAGGTAACCGGTTTTATTACAGGATCAATGCCGCATCACTCAAAAGAATGGAAGAGCAAGAATTGACAACAAAACAGTTGCTTTCTATTATCCAAAAATACGGTCGCAAACCGATACCCGTGAATATAACCAAAGCGCTGGAAAGATGGGAGAAATATCACCGGGAAGCGGGAATCGAAAAAGATGTCCTGATCAAGGTCACATCTCCAGAAATATTGGATAAACTGATGGCTTCACAAGCCAAGAAATATATCCGTTCCCGATTAAACCCTCAAACAGCCCTGGTCGATAGCAGTGGAATTCCATATCTCAATATCGCGCTGCTTGAAATAGGCGTTTTCTCTGAAATTGAGCTGGAAGTATAATGGCTAAATCCAAACAGGTTTTCAAATTAGAGTCTTAAAGGGAGAATCGATGAATCGTCTTGATTGGATTCAGAAAGAAATCAAAAATCTTAAGGAAGCAGGCCTTTACAACAAGATCCGCGTCCTCAGTTCGCCTCAGGGCGCCTGGCTGGAAGTGGATGGCCGTAAAGTATTGAATTTCTGTTCGAATAATTATCTTGGACTGGCCAACCATCCGGAAATGGTTGCCGCAGCGAAAGCCGCAATCGACCAATATGGCGTTGGTCCGGCAGCAGTCCGCACCATAGCGGGAACCATGCGACTTCATGAGGAGCTTGAAAACCGGGTGGCAAAATTCAAGAAATCAGAAGCTGCCATCACTTTCCAGTCCGGTTTCGCCGCAAATCTGGGCACCATTCAGGCGCTAGTCGGTAAGAACGATGTCATTTTTTCAGATGAACTGAACCACGCTAGCATCATTGACGGTTGCCGGCTTTCCGGCGCGCGGATCATCCGCTATAACCATTGCGACGCAGGTCATCTGGAGCAGGTGATTAAAGAAAATGAGGGCACCTATGAGAAAGCCATGATCATCAGCGATGGCGTTTTCAGTATGGATGGCGATATCGCGCCGCTGGACAAACTGTATGAAGTCGCTAAAGGAAATGATATTCTGCTGATGGTGGATGACGCTCACGGGGAAGGCGTTCTAGGAAAAGGCGGACGCGGAATCGTGGATCATTTCAATTTGCACGGCAAGGTGGATATCGAGGTGGGCACCTTTTCAAAAGCATTTGGCGTAATTGGCGGAGTGGTCTCCGGCAGCGCAACCATTGTCGAATGGCTGCGGCAGCGCGGACGGCCCTTCCTCTTTTCCTCAGCCATGACGCCCGCGGATGTGGCCGCCTGCATTACCGGCATTGACATCCTGGAATCATCCACCGAACTGGTTGACCGGCTCTGGTCTAACGCAGAATTCTTCAAAAAAGAAATGGCAGCGCTAGGATTTGATATCGGACACAGCCAAACGCCCATCACGCCCATCATTCTGGGGGAAGCCCCACTGGCACAGCAATTCAGCCGGAAGCTTTTTGACTCTGGAATATTCGCGACAGCCATTGGTTATCCTACAGTTCCAAAAGGGAAAGCCCGCATCCGTGTAATGATTTCTGCCGCGCACAGCCAATCCGACCTGGAAGAAGGCTTAGATGCGTTCAGTAATACCGGCAAATTACTTGGCGTAATTTAGATAAAAATCCCTGCCGATCGGATGGCGGGGATTTCTTATTAATCCCTGAATTTCGAATCAACTATTTCGCCTTTATCTGGTGGGTTTTCCCCACCCTCCAGTTTATCAAGATGTTCCCTGACAATTTCAGGCGGACAAAGATCGATAAACAAGTCTATCCCGATATAAATGATGATTGCATCATCAATCGGGCCAAAGAGAAGGTCAATCGGCACAATGAGGTATAAAAGGCTGAAGACCGGTATTGCTTTCAACCAGAATGGAACACGATTATCTTTCATCAGGCTGATGGTCAGTCGGATTTTCAACAGAATATCGGAGAAAAATCCTTTTCCAAAGGATCGGTTGGTCATCTGATCGCTCATTGAAATCCTTTCATTAATTATTCAAACAATTTTCTACGCTGCCAGCGGATGACTGGCGCGGCGAGCTTACGCAGGTAATACTTCAGCACAATCGGAGCAAATTTTGACCCGCCATCCCGATAATGCACTTTGAGCATCTCCGGCCAACACTGATCATCCGCTGTGATAGTTTTCGCGTCTGAATGTAGGCGGAAATTCGCCCAAGTTCGTTGGATATACTTGATTTCAGAATTTGACGCGATACGAACCCATAAATCGTAATCCATGGCGAAGAAGAAATCCGGATCGAGGGGGCCGACCTGATCCCAAAGTGATTTTCTAAAAAACGATGCCTGCTGGGGAATATGCACATATCCGCGCCGTAACCGCTTCAGATCCGTCTGGGCAGCCGGAAACTGGCCAATAATTCGGCTGTTCTCATCAATGAAATTGGCATCCCCATAGACCAGCCCGATCTCGGGATGATCCTGCAGGAACTGCACCGCTTCTTCGACCGCATGGGGCAAGAGCGTATCATCGGAATTGATCCATGCAAGGATCTCGCCCCGAGCCAGCGCGAAGCCCTTGTTGATAGCGTCCGTCTGGCCGCGGTCCTTTTCCGAAACCCAATAAGAAATTCGTTTTGAATATTTTTTAATAAGCTCAACGCTCCTATCACTTGAGCCGCCATCTATGAGGATATATTCAATATGCGGATTGGTCTGGTTCAGAACAGAATTTATCGTCTCTTCAAGGTATGGCGCCTGGTTATAGGAAGGGGTGATGATTGATACCAATGGGGTTTTATTCATTAATCCTGATTTTTTTCCGCAAATCAAAGACGATGACGCTTTCCCGGTCAATGATCATCGGATAATTGCTTTCCAGATATTCCTTGAGCAAAGGCTGGTTATTGTACTCGCCCATCAGGGTGACTGCAAAGTAATCATTCTCCCCAAGCCTTCTCTCCAGCTCCTGCTGGAGGTCAATTTCAGCACCAGCCAATTCCCTGACATTAATATCGGTGGTCTGCAGCCAGGGTTCCACAGTCATCCAGCCCCAGTATGCCAGCCGATAACCGTAATCGGATATCAGGCCAGTCACCCGGGCATCCCGACCCAGTTCTTCCCCCAGATTTTCCCAAAAAGCCGGCTCAGAGCGGTAATCAGATCGTTTTAACGTAACCCGGATATCCCAGGCTTTCAGAACCATGAAGACCAGAATGAAGAGTACAAGCACCACCCGGCTTAAGGGTTTTTTATTCTCATGAATAGCGTTCACCAGTGTCTTAAAAACTAAACCCAAGCCGAGTGAGACCGGTATCATCAAGGGCAGGTGGTAGTAATCGTGCGTGGAGATGTGGTAAGAGAAGGCGAAACCGTAGATGAGATACCCAACGAAAAGCCCGATGAACATCCCGGACACTTGTTTTTTAGAAAGGACCAAAGCGCCGCCAAAAGCCAGGAGGAATAATTCCAATCCGATGACATGGTTCATCCCCCCGATCCAGCGCAGGTAAAAAGTGGGATCAACCCACAGGTTCGGGAAAAACCTCAGGGCGTACTGCTCACCCAACAGCCCCAAGACATAGACGCCGTAAAAATGATAAAGCGCGTAAGGGAGGATAGAAAGCAGGACGACGATCCACACCTGCATGTTTTTCACCGCTGATTTAAGCGAAAAGGTGGAGAGAACCAAACCGGCTACTGCCGGCGCGAGGAAGAACACTGCGATGGACTTGATATAAATGGCTATTCCGCAGGCCAGTCCGGCAGACAATGCGCGCAAGACAGTGGGCTTTTGTACCCAGCGGAAAGAGAGCCACAGACCCAGAATGATAAATGCGATCATCAGGGATTCGGGCTGGAAAGCGCGGCTGGCCACCGCCGCGTAAGGCCAGAGCATGTAGAACACTATGACCAGCGCCGCACCTTTCAGGCCGGCAATATCGCGCGCGAGGAAAAAGAGGAAAATTCCTCCCAGCGCCCAGAAAAAGATCGACCATAGACGCGCCACCCAAAGCTGCGGAGAGCCGATAAGGCGGTATGTATAAGCGGTCAATCGCTGCATGATCTGCGGCTCGATCAAGCCCTCGGCCTTCCACTGGCTGACCGCGCGCTCTCGCTGCCATTCAGGAGCATCCTCGAGAGTCTGGTAATACATCCCTCTGGCTATGAGCGCTGAGTGAAGCTGGCGCGTTGAATGAAAATCCAGGGGAGTATCTGTCAGATCATAGAATCTGACAACTAATCCCAGAATAATTGCCAGCAGGATGAGTGTCTTCCAAAGCCAATGGTTCTTTTGGCTTGTCGGCTTGATCTCATTTGGATTTTTCTTAGTCTCGATCGAACCCATGATTTAAATATCCATTAATTGAATTTTTCACCCGTGAATTTCTTCGCGCGATCGGCCAGGTATTTTCTTTTCAATCCTTCAATTGGCAGAAAATTATTGAAAAACGCAAAAATGATGCGTGGAAATTCTTCCAGTGCAGTTGGAGGGTGATTCCAGAGGCTTTTTATATACCAAGAAAATGCCTTCCTGTTATCTCCGCCATCCAGTAGGTAATGGGCGCCCAAACGATAGGCGCCAGATATTATCTTTCTACGGTTCTTTTTAAAAACTTCCTTAAAATCCGTGTCTTTCTCCATCAATTCTACAAGCATCATTGCGTCATCGCCATATTTTCTTGCCTGCGATACATTTTTTGCTTCCGAATGAAAGCGTGCAGCGGCGAAGAAGTCATCAATGTACTTAATTTCATATTTTGCGGCTATGCGCATAAAAAGAAGTGGGTCCAGCAATAAGTCGTATGTCGTATCCATGCCGCCAGCCGATTCAAAAGCCTCCCGACGCATGAAAACGCTCGGCTGGCCAATAATCCTGAAAGCCATCAGGTCTTCCAGTCCCCAATTCCCATACCTAATCGTATTAAAAACCTGGCCATCCATATCCATCGACTTTAAATTACCAAACACCATTCCACATTCTGGATTTGCATTTAACGCCCTAACCGCTTTCCCAACCGCCCCATGCAGATAAATGTCATCGGAATTCAGCCAGGCTATAATATCACCTTTGGCCCGTTGTACTCCTTTGTTGATCGCATCCGCCTGTCCGTTATCCTTTTCTGAAACCCACCACGTCAACCGGTCAGGTCTAGATTGGTGATATTTACGGATAATCTCACAGCTGTCATCCTTAGAACCCCCATCAACGACAAAAAATTCGATATTGGGATAATCCTGCTCCAGGACAGAAAGAATCGCTTTTTCCAGATATTTTGCCTGGTTGTATGAAGGCATCACAATCGTGACAAGCGGCAGACTTGACGGATTAGAAGAGCGATTCATAATCAACTTTCGGGAAAATGGTCAATTTTCCGCCGACGGTCGCGTCTACCACTCTTCTGCCCGTGCTTTCAAAAGCATTTCTCGCCATGGTATAGGCAATCTCTGATGTCTCCAGATCAGGTAATTGCCAGCGGAATCCTTTTCCGAAATATTTCGGGTGAAAATGATTTGGGTCATCACCCTTCGAGGTGATGGTGGTATTTGGCGCCCCCTTGGTGGCGAAGTTATGGTCCACACCGATGAGAATGACCTCGGAAAAACCAAAAAAATAGGCCAGTTGGAGCGAAACATAGGTCACCGTTGCGCCTTCCCATAATCGCCTTGTCGCGTTTCGGGCGAATTTGGGTCCCGCATAGGTTGTATACAGAAAAAAGAGGTCATCTTGAGGTTTCAGCCAGGTTTTCGAGCGCCAGGAAACAAATTTGGGGATTTCCAGGTTTTGAATTTCCTGCGCGGATTGCTCGATGACCAGATCGTTAATGGATACAAAAAAGCTGGTCGAAAATCCCAGTTCTTCAAACATCAGGAAGATGCGGTTCATGCCAAAGGTAAATTCATTGCGCAGCTTTGACAAATCCGTGCGGTTGAGACTTGGCCCGTTTCCAATAACAAAACAACGTTCTCCATGAAATCGGTTGCGATATTCTTTGATCCGGCGCATGGAATCCCTTCGGACAGGATTTTTATAGGCTTCAATGTCCTCCGGAAAGCGTTTCATGCCATCCCGCACGTTTCTAAATAAGTTCAGCGCCGGTTCGGGCAGCCAACTTTTGAGCCGGGTCTTTATTTTTTTCATTATTCAGTGCTCAAGCGGGCTGTCGCTCCTCCGTCCACGACAAGCGCCTGTCCTGTCATAAACGAGGATTGTGTATTATCCGCGAGGAAAAAAATCGCGTGCGCGATCTCTGATGGCATCCCGATGCGGCCATTGACAGTCTTGTTCGCCAGGTTATCCAATCGATTCTGAACAGTGGATTCACCATAGAGATTCCGCTGCATGCTAGCCCTCAGCATAGGTGTGTCCACAGCGCCAGGAAGAATGGCGTTGACCCGGATATTATCCGGCGCAAATTCAATCGCCATGGCGCGTGTCAGCGCTAGTAAACCGCCCTTGCTCGTGGCATACGCGGAAATGTTGGCGGAAGTGGCAATGGCATGTACAGAGCTGATATTGACAATTGCCCCGCCGCCAGCCGATTTCAGCAGGGGATGAGCCAGCTTTGCACCCAGGAAGACCGACCGCAAATTTGATGCCATAGTGCTGTCCCACTCCTCCGCGCTGGTATCCAGAATCGGTTTAGATAACTGAACTGCCGCATTGTTGACAATCGCATCCAAATTTTTGCTAAAATGTTCTGATTTTGCATAAATATTCTCGATTTCCGCTGGGCTAGATATATCCGATTGGATAAATAGACCATTCGCGGGAAAATCATTGCCAAAGCTCTGGCGGTCAACACCAATAACCAGCCATTCCTTCTCTGCGAATAGTCTAACCGTCGCGCGCCCGATTCCTCCCGCGGCGCCGGTTACCAGCACTACTTTTTTTCTATCAGCCATAGGTTACACCTGTGAATATTTTTTAAGTATTTCCTTAAAATCCGCATGCGGAATTTCAAGGCCAATCAGCAGATTCCTGATTGTAATCCAGTGGACTTTCTCCCAGGCGGTTGGGCTTGAGTTGGAATTATGCGGCGCAAGCATGACATTGTTCATGCCGCGCAGCAGCGAATCCGCCGGGAGTGGCTCAACCTCAAATACATCCAACGCCGCGCCCGCGATGCGGTTTTTCTGAAGCGCTTCAACCAGTGCAGATTCATCAATAATCGAACCTCTGGCAGTGTTGATCACCACAGCGCCCGGTTTCATTTTCGCAAAAGCCAATTGATCCAGTAAGTGGCGGCTGGTCGGGTTCAGATCACAATTCACGCTAATAAAGTCCGCTCGTTCAAACAGTTCATTAAGGTTAACCATGTTAACTGAATATTGCTGCATAAAATCCGCTGGAATGTCGATAATATCATTGGCAAGCAATTTCATGCCAAACGCGTTAGCCTTGCGCAACACTTCTTTTCCGATAAAGCCGACACCGATCACGCCCAGCGCACACTCGCTTAACGCTCTTCCGGGAATTTTTTCCCAATTGCCCGCCTTGACTTCTTCATCCATCCAGGGTTGCCTGCGCGCGAAAGCCAGGATATATCCCATTACGCTATCTGAGACCGGCACTGTGAAGGCATCCGTCGTCCGGAAAACCTGAATACCCAGATTTTCAGCCGCGGGTTTATCAATGGAATCTATTCCTGTCCCCCATTTAGAGATAGCCTTAAGCCTTGGTGCGCACCTGGCGATCACCTCGGATGTGTAGCGGTCATCTCCGCAAATTGTTCCATCAAAATTTCCCGCATACGAAATAATCTCATCTTCTAATAGCCGTTCATTGACCTCTGGAATGATCAATAAACAATTGTAATGATCAAAAACCGGTTGGAATCTCTCAATATAGGGCAGCATATATGGCGCCGAAAGAAGTACAGTTTTTTTGTCCATAGATTTTCGCCTGGCCGGGATATTTTCAGCGATTATACCAGTTAGCGTTTCCGGAGGGTTTTCATCAGCGTTTCAGCGAACAGGAAGTCGGATTCTTCGTCTATGTCCAATGCTTCCTCCACCGGGGTTTCAAACATGAGCGGATTCTCCCCCATCCTGTTGCCTCGCTTTTTCAGATTATCCGCCGTGAAAAGGTAAATACAGGAATTTTCCTCATACACTGGGGGCAGGTCCTGGGTTTGAAGAAGCACATCCGGATCATGGTTGATCGGCAGTGTATTTTCATCCCATAATCTGGTTTGCCATCGCGTAACAGAAAACAATGAATCATATGGGGGCGAATTGGCAGTAAATTCTTTTATTGCCCTGGTTATTGTTTCTGATTTCAGCAGGGGATTCGTGCTATGAGTTTGCAGATATAGTTCAGCGGGAACCTGGCTGGTATCGTATAAGAGGATTTCATTCATGGGAATAGTATCCGCTCTCAATTTCTCCGGCCGTACAATTCGGATAATGTCGGGGAAATTTTGTTCAATATCCATTAGGATCATATCGCTATCGGTATCCACCACAATCCTGTCAATTTCCGGGCATTCGAATAAGGTATCAAGAATGTAATGAAATAATGGTTTACCAGCCAGATCACGGTAGTTCTTACCCGGGATTCTTTGGGAATGATGCCGCATGGGTACCAGCGCGGCAATTTCTTTATTGGTCAAAAGCCCTCCATTCTTCATCGTTCATTTATCTGGTTTCCGTTTCAGAATACGAAATTGGTTCCACTTCACGTTGATTTCCATTACTGGATGAAATCCCATTTCCGCGCGGATAATAAAAAGATTTTTTAAGCTGCCAGGTTAAGGGGCCGGATCTTTTATATCCAAGATACGTCCCGTGGAATTGAAGCCATCGGAAGCGAAGAATATTAATCCACACATTGAATAGTTTTTTATCCCTGGCTGATTCGCGCAGGTCACTCCATGAATTATTCACAAACAGCCGGATAAACTCGCCAAAACTGAATCTTTCTTGCGGGTATATCTGTTTAAAGGCCATGCCTTCCCGCAGATACCGTTTATGAATACCCGCCCAGGATTCATCGTGCACATGCACAATTTCTGCTTCCGAAGAATAGACTATCTTGTATTTTTGCTCCATTGCCCATTTCGCCCATTCGAGATCTTCCAAACCGGGCAGATTTTCATCATAGCGATGGGCTTCCCAAAGGTTTTTTCTTATCGCCGCGTTGGCGTTATTGCAAAAAGGATGATCCTGCGGATTTTGGGAAATCTCTCCATACCAATGGCTGAAGATCTGCTGTTCAGAATATTGCGAAGTATCCGAACCACGCTGCTTGCCATATACAAGCGCAACATTTGGTTCCTTAAAATGCTCAAGCAGTTTTTCAATCCAGTCCGGATACACAGGATACACATGCGCCGATGCGATGATGATGAAATCAGTTTTAGCTTCCGCGATACCTTTGTTCAGGGATCGACCAAATGTAAATTCCTGCGGAGAAATATTTACGATCGCGGCACCCATTTTTTTTCCAATGGCAACCGTACAATCTGAAGAGCCGGAATCTACCAGGATAACCTCAACATCTTTTACCGTTTGGTGAGCGATGCCGTCCAGCAGGCGGTCAATATGGCGCTCTTCGTTGAATGCACGAATAACAATTGAACAAGATGGTTTCATAAATTTCTGATAAATGGATCCTGGCGCTTCACACCATTCAATATAACTTGAATTGTAGATGATTTTTCAGGTGACAGGTCGTCAACGGAAAATTCTTTAATTCGCACATATCCGCGCCAGACGCTATCCTCTTCAAGAAAATCATCAAAAGGCAGGGACGCCCGGAACAACTGACTGTAAAGAACACGGCGCGCATTCAAGCGGAATTCCTCCGGATTTTCAACAATTTCTGAATTCAGGAACTTTTCCAGAGAATCGATATATTCTTTTCTTGTTTGCGGGAAAAAGACCGTTGGGATCAGTGTGTAACGCGCCTTACCCGCGCACAACACCGGTTTGCTCATTATGGATGCTTCCAGACCAACAGTTGAGTTATACACCATGACAAATTTGGCATGCCGGATCAGGTCATAGGAGCTGATGAACTTATTGGAAGGCACAAAAATCACATTAGACAGCTGATCAACCTGATGCGAAGCGATCCAGTCCGCGACGGTTTCACGGCTTTCTTTACCAGGCCGGAGCTCGTCCGGATGGGCACGGATAACAAATAAAACCTCGGAGTGTGTATTGATCGCTTCCAAGACCTCATTCAGCCATTGGAACATATGGTCAAACAGAATATTCGCGTGAGACTGGCTGGTGTCAAACACAACATTTGTGAAAACGGGAACGATCGATTGAAAACCATCCGCTTTTTTCCAGAATTCCTTATCCAGGTTCTTCATCTCTGGCCAGAATTTAATACCGGCAGTGACGAATTTTCCTTCTGCCCTCTTGGAAAGATATTCATCCAAAATTTGGTTCTGGTCTTCCGATAAGTGAAATTCATGGTCAACTTGAACCGGGTACGCAGTAGCTTCCTGATCCGTGAAAAAGGCTGAAAGAGGGAGCATGCCAACCTCGTGAGAGTAAACCGGTATTCCTCGCGCTTGAGCCACCCAACGGAGAGTTGCCTCCGGAAAAAACACCCCGTTAAATACCACCACAGCGAGCGGATTCAATTCCGAGAGGATCTCTTCAAATTGCTTCTTAAGGCTCCAAGCAGACTGGATATATTCGCGCGCCAAATAACAAGTATCCTCATCATCTGAAAGATGGTGGCGCCTGAGGATCCAGCGCATGGACGGGAGGATGAGCTTGCCTACCGGAAAATCTCCTATTTTAAAATTTAACAGATCTTTAAGACCAAGGTTGGCATTTTTTGCATTCATCAGAGCATCACGAGAATTTTTCAGAAACCGAACTGATGATTGGTTAAATATCAGCCGCGAAGTACGGATACATTCCGGGCATGGCGGGGGTTTCCTTAAATGATTATTGTCTGTCCCAAGTACACAATGAGACATGCCGCTTTCACACACCAGTTGAACCACTGGGATCCCGTCCGCCTTGAGCGCCAGGCTTGAGATCAGAGAATAGCCCGCGTTCTGACTCAACCCTGATAGGCGAGTTGACGCATTAAAAAAGATAACCGGCTGGCGGCTACCTTGTTTTTCGGTTGGTGGGATGGAATTTCCAAACTGGATTACACGCCGGTGATTAAGGTTGAGATTGATCTCCCTTTTAATGCGGCTTGCTATTCTTTTAAATAAAGCCATGAATCTTATAAAAACCGGCGTAATTTCTTCAAGGATGATTGTTCACTGTCATACACACGTTTGACGCCATCTCCCAATGACATTTCTGTTACCCGGATGTATTTCACCAGCTTGCGGAATCCCCCCGGCTCTACGGAAGCCGCCTGGTCGCTGCCCCACATCGCCCGGTCAAGCGTGAAATGCCGCTCCACCGCGCATGCTCCCAACGCTATCGCGATAACAGTCGTGATCAGTCCTACTTCATGACCGGAGTAACCAATCGGGCAATCATATTTACCACGTAATGTCTCGACCATCCTCAGATTCAATTCCATCGGGTCGCAGGGGTACGCGCTGGTTGAATGCATTAAAACCATATCCTCTGTGCCTATCGCGGAAACAGAAGATTCGATCTGGTCAAACGTCGACATACCCGTAGATAGGATGATCGGGCGTCCGGTTGAGCGGATTTTTTTAAGCAATCCAATGTCGGTTAATGAGGCAGAACCTACCTTGTAGCACACCGGATTAAATCCCTCCATAAAATCAATTGAAGGTTCATCCCAGACCGAGGCGAACCAGTCAATTCCCAGGTCCTGGCAGAAATCATTGATTACATGGTAC
>Ga0307380_10004193_pt1 | contig 19571 bp, 12 predicted proteins | sample UN3MG_FD_202239 | JGI IMG/M metagenome (GOLD analysis project Ga0307380, IMG submission 202239) | Soil microbial communities from Risofladan, Vaasa, Finland - UN-3 | ecosystem: Environmental > Terrestrial > Soil > Coastal area > Acid sulfate soil | place: Finland: Risofladan, Vaasa | collected... | reverse complement strand
GCCGCAATGACGCCGTCGCGGGGGACCTCAGGCTCTCGATCGGCAACTTCAAGGGCAAACCCACCGCCGTCCTCTATCGGAAGGTCTCGGGCGAGAAGCACCCGAAGGAGTTCAGTTCCGGCGTCATGAAGAGTTACGTTATGGACAGCGTAACAACCGTCGAGGGCGCCAAAATCGAGGTCAAGAAGGGCGCCAAGGGGTACGTCGTCGAGGCTGCCATTCCGCTGGCCGTCCTGGGTCTGAAGCCGGCGGACGGGCTCAAGTTGAAGGGTGACTTCGGCGTCACCCACGGCGACCCGTCCGGCACCCGGACACGCCTGCGGTCATACTGGTCGAACCAGCACACCGGCATCGTGGACGATGCGGTGTTCGAACTGATGATGGAACCCAAAAACTGGGGAACCATCCAGTTCTAGAAACCGTGAGGCGAAACGGTCGTCAACTTGCGGCGGACCTTGAGATTCGGGGCAGACCGGTTTCACGGCCGGACGGCCGGCGCTGCGGCCTTCAGAGGCTCCAGCGGACCCACGTCGTAGAATGTCGGCGCCTCCGGCGGCATGTCCAGCGTGTCAAATATGGCGTAGCCCTCGAACTCAGGATAATCGTCCAGCGACTCCACCGCGAGGTCATAGGTCTTCCCTACTTCATACTCGCTCGGGGCCAGCATCTGGTTGTCGAGGAACATCCAGTGCGCGACGCGGAGGGTCGGCTCCGAGTACTTCCCCGCCGTCACCTTCTCCACCTTATAGAGATAAATGGCATAGGCGTGGCGGTAAGGCAACGTTCCCGGCTTCTTGATTGTGGATTTCTGCACGAGGGTCGCAAGCAGGCGGAGTTCCGTAACGGCTTGGCGGGCCTTGACCCTGGCGAGATAGGCCGACGCCTCGGCCGACGCCGGCCTGGTGCTGCCGCCGAGCCTGGCGCCGCTGGAGGTCGTGATCGTTCCGATCCTGAAATCCGACGCCGATAAGTCGGGTATCCTGACGGCGGCATACCGGGTGGCCGAGGCGCTGGACGAAAAGGTCCGCCTGCGCGTGGACGACCGCGACAACGTGTCGCCGGGCTGGAAGTTCAACGAGTGGGAACTGAAGGGGGTCCCGATTCGCATCGAGATCGGCCCGAAAGACGTTGCGGCGGGCCAAGTGGTGATTGTCCGCCGCGACACCGGCCAGAAGACACCGATCAGCCAGGAAGCAGCGGCGTTTGAGGTGCCGAACCTCCTCAGGCAGATTCAGGAATCGCTCCTCCATAAGGCCCGCGAGCGGCTCGAGGCCGGCACGCGCCATGTCGAGTCCTACGAGGAGTTCAAGAAGGTCCTGGAAGAGTCCGGAGGGTTCATCTATGCCCCGTGGTGCGGCAGCGCCGAATGCGAGGCCCGCGCGAGCGAGGAGACGAAAGCGACGCTTCGGCTGATCCCAGACCAGGCGGAGGAGGCCCCCGAGTGTATGCTGTGCGGCAAGGGCCCCGCCAAGAGGGTTCCGTTTGCTCTGGCGTATTGACGGCCTTTCCCCGGCCTGTCGGCCCCCGCGCAGGAAGCAGACATTTATCGGATTCCAGGAGCCCAGTACCCTTTCTGCTGTTTTCCAAGGCATCGGGAGGGGCCTAAAAACGGCTTTCCTGGGCCGTTGACGGGGTGGGGCGGCGCTGGGCTTATAACGGGGGTTGTCGCCGGACGGATGGCTTGATAAACTTAGATGTGCCGTTGGAGTGCGCTCTCAAGTCTACGTCCTGCGACGAGAAGAACTGGCAACGCGGAGAATCAATGAAAAGGTACGCCGCCGGGCTTGCCATGGCCGCTGTGGCGATGTTGGGTTTCTGGCTGACGGGGTGCCAGGATCCCGTTGACAAGTTGAAGTCATCCGAGCCATCGCAGGTCCTAGATGGTTTGCGCGAAGTGGCCAAACGTGGGCGTCCGGAAGACGTGGAGCAAATCGCCGGCGTTGTGGCGCATCAGGATGAGCGAGTCGCCAGCGAGGCGATCCGAACGCTGGGCGAGGTTCGCGGAACGGAAGCCGCACAGGTTCTTTCACAGGTGGCGCAGGACGATGGGCGGGCGGCCATCCGGGCGAGCGCGGCCATGCAGTTGGGGCGGCTCGAAGACGTCGCCTCGGTTGACGTCGTGCGGAACCTCATCAGGACCGATCCTGACCCGAGTGTCCGCGAGGCCGCCATCGCGAGCCTGCAAAGGATCCAATCACTGGGCGCTGTCGCTTTTTTGGTTGAAGTGGCCGAAACGGAGACGGACGTTATAGTTCAGCGACGGGCCGTGGAAGTTGTGGAGGGCCTCATCGGGGTAAAGTTCAGTTACAACCCGAAGGCCTCCGCCGAGGTTCGAGCCGCTCGATACCTGTGGACCGTGACGGTGACGTCCGTGTGGGCCAGGTCAGTGCGGAGCGGGCCGAACACCTGGCACTTCATGATCGAGGACATGGGCGACACGGGCGGCGGCGACCTGGACTACGCAGATATTGATGTCGAGGTCACTTACGACAACGGCCTGCCCACCCAGGTCAAGATCATCCAGGGGAAAAAAGGGAGTCAGACGTACGGGTACGACTTGACGATTAACGGAGTCGTGGTGGTCACCAGAATCGATGATCATCAAGGCTTGATCGTCAAACTCGTCAGTTCTCCCGACGGCGTAGCACCACCGGCTTCAGGCATAACTCGCGGAACTCCGGGCGGCAGCACCAGCGGAACCGGCAGCGACGGGTCTTGGTCGTTCCTCATCCTGGGTCCGACGACATCCGAACCGCTCAAGCCCTCCAATTACGGGTTGAACAAGGGCACGTATGACGTGGCCAACCTGAACATCACCAAGCCCGATGCCAAGTTGATCTATATCCTCGACCATCACGAACTCGTGGCGGACGCGTTCGACGGGAACTTCGACAAGTACTTCATCGACATCAAGAACCTCACCAGCTGGAACAACAAGTGGGCCCAGGACGGGGCCGATTGGCGCGAGTACCAGTCCCTGCGGCACTTCAGCCAGGCCAACGTCCTCTTCTGCGACGGGCACATCGAGTCGCTCGGGCACTGGGACCTCGATCCGCAGAATCCGGCGGCCAGGTCGCTCTGGAGAGCTTTGGGGAACTGAAAACCTCTTGTCTTCGAACGTGATAGGGCGCCTCGGCCGCAAGGCGAGGCGCCCTTTGGTTTTTTATTGTGGCGGCTCCAGACCAGCCCTCGGCCGGCTGCGAGCCCAAGACGGGCCGGGTACCCACCCCTTTCCGCCAAGCCGCTTATTCCGTTTGTGTGGACGTTGACGGCTATGAAGCCGGCGCCGTTTATGCATCCGTTCGTTCCGCAGGATTCAACCCGTCACCTTCGGCATGTCGATCTCGACCGGCCCCGCCCCCGTGTGAACCCGCCGGTGGCGGTGGCCGTTGCGATAGCCGGTCTCGACACCACCGCGTTCGTACCGGACGCGGCCCAAGAGTTCCGCGACCTCCTCGGCCAGGGCCACTTCCAGAAGAATCTTGGCCCCCCGGCGACTGAGTTCCTCCAGACTTTGGCCCCTCAGTTCATCCAGCGAAAATCCCAAGTCGGCTGTGGACAACTCCTCGATCTTCGTGTACTGTCTGGCCATCGGCGTTTCTCCTTCCCCCCCGTGCCCATTTGCTCGCAAACAACTGGGCTCCGAGGATAGGAAAACGCCGTTTTTTCACCACCCAATTTCCACCCGCTTTCGGGACGCGGCCCTGATTTGTATGATAGCATACTACTCCATCTGCGTCCTGATTAGGAAGTATTACATTGTATATAGATTTTTCAATTATATTAATGTATTTTTCCTCCGTAGGATAAAGCTGATGTAATTTCTGATTAAATTTAATCCACCATACCTGGGAACAGGTTTCCCCTGTATGTGTGGTTGGTGTGATATGCAAAGAATTTGGCGGATATTCATCGTATTCGCAAATAGCCAAGCTTCCACCGGGAAGTTCCCAATGTTTATTTATTAATTCCCATGCTCCAAGCATAGCATCAAGCATATGCTTATCACCTGTAGCACGGTAAATATCCAGGATGCCAACAAATCCATAAGTTTCTGCTGAATGGGAATGACTTATAGGTATTTGGTAAATTCCTCTTGGATCACGCCTTTCAAGAAGTCCCATCAATCCTTTATGAACATGTCTGTATGCAATATTTATGTCATCATTATTCCCTAATGGCGAAAAATATGCATTCATAATTGCAGAAACTGCGTATCAATTTTGATTGAATCTGAAACAAAAATCTGGATTTGAAGCTGTCCCTGCCTCCACTACTTTGCGATATTCTTTGGCGGTTGCTGCCATTAATTGCCAAGCATCACTGTAGCCTGCATTTCCTGCTGATTCCAAACCATGTGTTAACACAGTTAAGACGGATTCGGCGCCTGTTGGCGATTGTCCATGTCCCAGATGCCGCCAATCAGCGCGATGCTCTCGTTGCCTTTGTCGTGGTCATCGTTGGTGATCATCACCGTATCGCTGCGTGGCGCGAGCCGGATCACGGTGAACGGGTCCAGCCGCAGCGTCTGGCCGGAATGGATGCGCAGCGTCCGGCTGATCAAGTATTCCTTCGGCGGCGGCGGCAGATACACAGCCGATGTCCCGGCGTCGTGAAGCGCCTGGATGCCGACCGTGTCGTCGTGGAGGCCGTCGCCGATGATGTCGGCATGATAGGTTGTCCTATTCAAGGTTCCGTCCTTTCCCGAGGATTCTTGCGTTCACCCGCTGCAGCCACGCGATCACTGCGGGATCGTTCCAGTTCTGGAAATAGGGAGCAACAGACCCCGTCGGCATGATTCCCCAGTAGCCGTCCCGAATGGCGATATCGGCAACGATCTCCTCGTGTCGCTGAGCGATGGGGTCGCCATACAATCGGGTGTTTGCCGGCGGCCAGAAGGCTACCCCTTCGTCGAGAACCAGGGGCAAACATCGCTCCCTGGCGAAGTCGCGGGCCTTGCCCATCCACGTTTCGGCGGTCTCGACATAGTGGGCCTCGTTGGCCTGCGCCTCCTGCTTGTACCAGGCTTCGAAGGCGTCCATGTCGATGTTGTGATACAGCCAGGACGCGGTGTGCCAGAAGGACCCGACATGGCGCAAGTGCTGGACCTTTGCGCGGAACTCGAGCCACGAACTGGGATTGGGTACGAGAAAACGCCTGAATTCGGGCATCGCATCCAGTTCGGGCTCGCGGTCCATCGGAAAGTCCAGCAGCTTGTACAGTTTGTTGAGCAATCCGTGGTAGTAGTGGAAGTCCACCAGTTGCGAGTCCGGCGCCCACAGATCGTCCAGGCTGCCGGACCAGCCATAGTCCATCGTGAAGAGGATGTCGGGATGCCGCTCGCGCAGGAACCGCACCGCCCGGTTGAACTCCTGCGCCGATGCGGCCTTGTCCGCCAGGTTCGGCCAGGTCCAGCGGGCGAACTCCTCGAAGGTTGGCGGAGCCGTCGGTTCAACCTTCGGCACGAACAGCGGCGAGAACTCCGCCTCGTTGAGCACTTCGACAAAGGCGATGCGGTGCGCCAGGCCGCGCTCCTTGAGCAACCGAACCAGGCGGTCGTGCTGGCGCGCCAGTTCCATGATGCGGTCCTTGTAGGGGATGGCAATGATCTCGGCACGCAGGGCCGCACCCTCCAGGTTCGTCACCAGGTCCTGGTAGAGCCAACTGGTGCAGATCACGACCATGTCATGCTTATCGGCCATGCGGAACAACTCCAGGACCCGCTCTAGCACATCGACGTTATGCGCTTTGATCGGATATGGCACGTTATTCCAATCCTCGATCCAGGGGCGGAACCGAATCGGACCGCGGGGCTTACCTGCCTGATCATGGGTCAGCAGTGCGCCGGTATCGAGCCGGACGCAGTTGAACCCGCGCTCCCGGGTCTCACGCATGGCCTTGTCCAGGTCGGCATAGGCGTCTTCGAAGATCCAGTTCCAGACATAGAAGCAGATTGCCAGCTTGTCCGGTAAATGCTGAGGTATTTGCGTACTATTCTTGTTCATGGCGCATCTCCCGTAAAGTGTTCAGGGTTCGAAGACCCAAGCAACTTGCCAACCTCCTTCAGGCGCTCGACAAAGATCGGAGGCAACTGCCCGCTCATGTCCGGCGGCACATCCAGTAGATAATTGGCGCGCTTCGAATTGAAATACTTCACCCGGTCCACAATCTCTGCCGCGGTCAGCAGATTCGTCTCCATGGCCTTCTGCCAGAACCAATAACCTTCGGGACTGATGCAATCCGCCACTTCGGTTGGTGTACTGCCCACGCTGCTCTTGGCCTTATCGAGGCCGGCCACCCCCGGCAGTTCGATCCCGGCGACATCGCCGAGATCGCTGTTCAACAGGACCACGCAGTTCGGCTGGATCGACTTGATGTGCTCTTTCAATGCCCACTTCACATCCCACCCCTGATCGAGCCAGATCTCGTCGATCTTGCCATACCTCGTCAGCAACTCGGTGAACTGCTTCTTCATGAACTCAACGCGGTCAGGCGCTACGGATTCTGTGCGCTATAATTGATAAGCAGCGGAATGACCGGCACTTCTTTTGGCTCGAAGGCGTTATGCCAGTTCGTTGCTGACACATCGTTGAGGTCTCTTCTGGTCCTGGAGATGTTCAACGGCGAACAGGCCGCCACGCCGATCGTGTTCGTCTTGCCATTTTTCACATCCTCCAGAATCGGTGCCCGCGAGGTTTGGCAGGCCGCATTCATGACGACACACACCGCGGAGTCCCTGGCGAGGATGTACGACAGGGTCTGGGGATTAGTCTGAAAGAAGAACCCACCCAGAACTTCCAGACGCGTACCGTCCAGCGCGCTGAAGCTGTGGCAGTCTTCTCCTCCTTCAGTCTTGAAACCCAGTATCCAGGCCATCGAGCGGCGGAACGCAAAATTGTTGCCCTGGAAGTGCTCGGTGTTCACCTGACGGCACCAGACCGTTACGTTCTCGACCGCGAACCGGTTATCCGGGCCGCCGGGCGCAAAGCCCAATGCATTGTTGACAAAGAGCTTCTTGGGCTTACCCGCCGGCGTCGCGTTACGATAAAGCCGCCAGCAGTTCGTCGTGTCGTCGTACTGCGCCGGTTTGACGGGATTCAGGAAGAGTTCCATCATCATGGCGCTGCGTCCACCATGGGGAAAGAACGTCATCATATCCTCAAGCACGACCGTCCGGTCCGCCGCATGATCCAGGAACACGCCCCCGAAATTATACGCGTTTTGCTGCAGCAGGAGCGGCTCGGAGGATGGTTCCACCACCCGAAACATGGCCTCCTCGCAGAATTGCGTCCGGATTACGCACCCGTAGAGAAACGACACTTGCCGCACGGTTTTCGGTATCGTCACCGGTCCGTTGACCAGATAAACATCCTTTGTGAACAGAATCGCAGGCTTGCCGGAATTCATTGCCTTCTGAATCGCCGGCGTGTCGTCGGCGACGCCGTCGCCCAAGGCGCCAAAGTCATCCACATTCGCCCAGTTGGCGGGGTTCGCCTCGTGCAGGATCTTAGGCGAGTCCTCGATGGCCAGCCGCAAGCTCCCCGCCGGGTTGCCTGGTTCCGTCGAAAGCGTCAACCCCGAGACATATTCCTCCACCCTGGGGGACGTCAGCACGCTTTTGCCGTCACGCGCGAGGGCGACCGAATATCCCGCTGTCTGAATATTGCGGACGAAGAGATGCCCGTCGGCCAGGTCAATGGCCGCTGCCGCGCCGTCATTGCATTGGAAGGAACTGTCCAGAATGACGACGTGCCCGGAGGATTCGACCCGCAAGGCTGTCGGCGCACCATTCACGATGATATCCCTCGCCGCGAAGCGTGAGAAGTCTGCCACGAGCATGCCGGTGCGCTTCTGATTCCCGAAGAAGGCATGTTCCAGCGTCAGAATGGAACACGCGCCCGCGCTGAGAGACAGTCCCTCGTCGAACCCCTGGATCGAAACGTCTTCCACCAGCCCTTCCGCCGCCAACACGTCGAGCATCAACCCCGCGACGCCCGCTCCGTCGCCCGACCGGACCGTCAGGTTGCGGATGGCCCCGGTGTTCGCGGAGTTCCAGCGTATTCCGATGGCCCCCGGATTACCTCGTCCCGTGTCTACCGTCAGGTTCTCGACCACGTTGTTCTGGTTGACACAGGAGCCGCAGTTCAAGCGGAAGAACGACAGTACCGGCTTGGCGGCGCCCGCGCCAAAGCCGGGACAATGGTCTTTCAGGCGGAGAATGGTCTTGTCCCTGCTCTGCCCCAGGATGATGATGCTGTCGTTCTGCTCAGTGGACCAACCGACTGGAAACAGTTTCGGGTTTCGCGCCTCCGCATCCGTCATCAGCGGATGCTGTTTGTAATTGTCCCACACGCCGTCGCCCACCATGACCGGAAGGTTATGGTTCACGCTGTCGCTTACCAGATACGTTCCAATGGGCAGATAGAGGATGTAGTTGCCCTTCAGCAGGTGGCGGCCGCAGTACGCCGGCTCATGGTTCTTCATCACGAAATCGCGCGCGGCGATGAGCGCCTGAGTGTCGTCCGTCTTTCCGTCACCCTTCGCGTTGAACGGCGGCTTGGTGACATCGACCAGGCGCCCGCCTTTGCCCGCATGCATGAATGCCGCTTCGGGATAGACCAGGTTCACCGCCGGATGGCGGTCGCCCTTCGCCGTGAAGACCTCCTTGGCAGGCGCCGGTGCGGACACCGGCGTGTCCGGCCCGTCGAGCGCGATGGTTTGCGAAGGTATGGTGGTGTTTGGGTTCATGCGCTTTTTCTTGTTTGTTGGCATGTTGTTCTTTTGGTTCATCGTCTTGTATTCGTTTGTTTCACTTCGGTTCCGGAAACGTGAGTTTCCCAGTGGAATGGATGCGGTTTTCGGGAATCTCGAACGACACGAAGATGCCCGTGCCCAAGCCGTCGGCACGGTCGAGGGCGACCACGATTTCGTGTTCGCCGACGGCCAGTTTGACGCGGGCGGCGGCGCCGCGATCACTCGCCTTCACGGTCGCCGGCGAATACTCGTCTTCCGAGTAGTACCAAGTGCCCCACGCCGCGACGGGCCTCCTCGCTCCAGAGATACACGAGGCCGTCCTGCGACTTCGGATGCAAGACCTCATTGGCCTTCATGCCGCGGACGGGAAGATCGCCCACCGGCAGACTGCCGGGGAAGATCACCGCCGCGTCGTCCCCCGGCGAGAGGGCCGGCAGAACGTGCCCGGCCCCGCGCACGACGAGCGGCTGGTCGCCGGCGTTCTCCAGTGTGAACTGCCGCGAGCAGATGCCCTCCGGATACAAGCGGGCATCCGCCAGGTTTGGGGTGGCGGCGCGGTACAGCCGATAACTCGTCGCCCCCGGCTGCGCCGCCCAGCTCACCTTGACCGCGCCATTGGCCACGCCCCAGGTGCTGGGGTCCATCACCTGCGCGTTATCTGGCTGCCAGGGTAAACGGCGTACGCTGCCGGCAGCGTCGGAGGTGAAAATGGCCACATTCAGCCGCACGGGTCCGGCCAGATCGAACCGTTCCTCGGTGTAGCGCTTGCTCCAGTGGTTGTTGCCTTCGGTCCAGCGGGTGAAGGTGATGGGCGTCAGCGTCGCCAACTCCGGGAAGAGCGCCAGCGGGATTTCCGCTTCCAGCCGGTAGCCCTGGCCATCGGGACGGCGCGCGACCGCCACCTGTGCCCCGGGGATCGGCAGCAATGTCCCGGCGGCATCCAGCGCCTCCTTTACCGGGGTGCCGACAAGCGGTCCCCAGTTGGCCATCGGGCGGAGCCAGGGGCTGGCCGGCACCGGGCTGCCGGCGGGGCGTGTGAACACGGCCGTCCCGACCAGCCGCCCTTGTGCGTCGCGCCGGGCCGAGAGGACGACGCGGGTATCGCCGGCGACCGGGGCCCGGCGATTGGCCGGCGCCAGCGGCCCCAGCAGGAGTTCCACCCCATCCGCCTTGCCGTCGAGTTCCGCCGGGGTGTTTCCCGTGCCGGCATGGAAGTCAGCCGGTTGCTGCACGTCGGCGAAGAGGTGCAGATACCCGGCATCCCGGCGCAGGCGGACATCGCCGACCACCCGCTGACCGTCGCGGATGGTGACGGCGTCATAGTCGCGCGGCCACCATTCCCAGTCCTCGCCATCAATGCCGTTAAAGCGGCCGTTGGGGCACTCCCAGGTCGCGTAGGGGATCAGCGTCGCCCCCTTGGCCGGGGTCGTGCGCGGCATGGACGAGACGAGCTCGAACGTGCCGCTTTGGCGGGTGATCTCCCGCGGGCCGATCCCGAGGACCTCGCGGACCTGCAACGACTCGCTGGCGCCGCAGAAGAGGAGATACTTGCCGGTCTTCGGGTCTTTGATGAATTGCCCGGAGAAGCTTTCGGCGCAGACGTAGCTGTCGTCACTCCAGCGCGGGCGGCCGTTGTCATCAGTGAGCAGCCAGCCCAGCGTGAGACCGTCGTCGGTATAGGCGGTATACTGGTTGGTGACATCCGTGACGACAATGACGCCGTCTTCGATCCCGCAGACGTTGTAGAAGAAGGTGCCATCGCCATTCGTGCGGTTGCTGCCATCATGATGGCCAACCCACCATTGGACCTGGCCGTCTTTCACCTTGATCAGCTTGTTCTCCGAAGTGCGGTCCCAAAAGGCGCGGCCTTGCGGGTTGCCGAGGTTGGCGGCATAATAAACGGCCCCGTCCGGGGCGGGACGCGAGACCGCCGCCCCGTCGGCGCCGCTGAGTTGCCGGCGATTGGCCGACACGGCCTCCGTGAGATACGGGGTGTAGACGCCACCGTCATAATCCGGCACGCCGCGCTCATCGATCCGCGCCGGCTTCCAGGCGCCCTGCTGGCCGTAGAGCGTCAGGTCGCGTCCCAGCCAGCGCCAGCCGCCATCGGGCGCAACGGCCCGGCTGTATTCGTTCGATTGCACGAGTCCATCGCCGTTGCGGTCGGCCCACGACGGTTCCCCCTGCTGGGCTTGGATCCCTGCCGGCACCCAGCGGTCCTCCGCCCATATCCAGAGCGCGGCGGGCAGATTCCCCCGGGTATACGTCTTCTCGCCATCGATCCAGAAATACCGCTTGCCGTTGGCGCCGGTGAAGGTGATCCCCGCCGCAAACGAGGGGGTGGCTGGCCCGAGCATCAGATCGGGGGTGACCTTCTCCTCACGGCCGCTTTGCGAGAGATAAAAAATCGATTCGATGTGCCAGGAGAAATCTTTCCAACTATGGGTCGGTGCGTAGTGGATGCGCGTTTTGATCCACGACGGCCCCAGGTGGTAATACACCGAGGACGGGTCATCGAGATCCACCACCATGCCGGAAGCGCAATACACCGGCCCGAAGTAATCGCGCACCCATTTCCCGTCGGTCGTCAGGCAGCCGATCCGGCGCGGCGCGGTCCAACCCGCCTCGACGAACCAGAGTTGTCCGTCCGCATCGATCGTCAGGTCGGTGATGTTGCGGAACTCCAGCGGATCGTATTTCAGGACCGTGGCCGCACGTCCGCCGGGCTTGCCGAAGCTGCGCAAGCGTGACCCATCGGCGGCGAATTGCGCGATCTGCTGTTTGGCGCCGCTTTCGGCGACATACAGGCGGCCGGTGGCATCCCGGGTCAGCGCCGTTGGCGCGGTCAGGCCCGGTATGAGCGGCGTCACGGCGCGGGTGGCGAGATCGATGCGCACGACGTTGTCGGCGGAGATGGCCAGCAGGTGGGTTGCATCCTGGCGGCAGAGCCGTCCTGGCGTCGCCAGCGGGAGTTCCGCCTCCGCCTGGCCGGTGGTCAGGTCGATCACCAGCACTTTGTTCTCGGCGGCAACACTGATGTACGCCTTCTCGCCGATGACCGCCAAACCGGCAAATCCTTTCTTCGGATTGCCCAGCGGGACGCGCGGCAGCGTGCCCATGGGCCGATCGCGCCCGGTGGTCGCATCCATGCAGATCAGCGCGAGTTCCGGGTGGCCGGCAATCATACAGGCGCGCGTGCCGTCGCTGGCGACGGCTGTGCCGCTGCCGAACCCGCCGAGTGAGTGGGTCCACAGCACATCCCCGGTCGTGTTGACCTTACGCATGCCGTGCTCGCCTTCTTCGCCGGCGTGTAGCAGATAGATGCCGCCGGCATCGGCGGCGACGGCGGCCGGGCCGCCGTGGATGCCGCCGACGGAGCCCTTGTTGTCCGCGCTGGGATAGGGCGGACGCCCGGAATTGCCGGCAGCGCCGTAGAAGTGACTGCGGACGCCGTTGAAGTAACCCAGTCGCCAGGTGTATTTCCCCGGCGGCAGCGGCATGTCGCGGTAGCCGCGGCCATTCCAAGTGACGGTGTGCGTGCCGGCGCTCATGGCTTCCGCCCGTAACGGCTCTGCGACAATCCAGCCTTTTGCATCGGCAATCACCAGGCTGACCTTGCACGCGCGCGGCAAGGTGAAGGCGATGGGTACCGGCTGGAGGTCCTCCGGATCGGTCACCAGGTTGCCCGACGCCAACGCGGTCGCCGGCTGCGGGCCGGGATCGGCGTTGAACAATCGAGCGGTCCCCCACAGGTCCGGATAGAGGCGCGCCTCGGTGGGAAGGTCCACGGTGCAGGCGGGTCCGTTGCCGCGGCTGTGCCACCAGGCGGTGGCGATGTTCTTGGTGCCGGCCGGGTCCGAGAAGATGACTTGGGCATCGAACGGAAACTCGAGTCCCTCCCGCGGGGTCAGGCCCAGCGCGTCCCACGGCAGGGCGATCCCCACCGCATATCCGCCCTCAATCGGCGTGAAGACCGCGCGGGCCGCGGGCAGCGGCGCGACGTAGTCCATCACGTACGTCGAGACCGGCGAGGCGAAGGTGTACGGCTTTTTCCTGGGCGACACCGGTCGATAGCAGACCACCATCGGCTGGCCGTCGACCTGCGCCGCGATGATGCGTTGCTGCTGCTTGTCCGGCGATTCAAAACAGAACCCGACCGCATCGCCGCCCTTGATCACCATCGCCGGATCCGCGGCGCCGGCGCTGTTTTTCAGCGGGCTGTCGTCATGCACGCGCACCAGCAGATACAGGTGCTTCGCGTCATAACACGCCGTCCAGCGCGCGGCTTCCCCGCCGGCGGTCGTCATCTGCTGCACCGCGGTGATGGCCGGCCATTGCGCCGGCTGATCCAGCGCCACCGGCTGCGCCACCTTCACGATGGCTGCCGGCGCCGCATGACCGACGCCGGGGAGTAGGCCGAGCAAAAGGATGCTCAGCAGGACAGGCATTTCAGTTTTCATCAGCGTTTCTCCATTGATTCATCGTTTTGTAACCGTTCACGGTTCTACGGCCGTTCAGGCTCACGATGAGCCTGGTCAGTAGTATATACGCCCCCCCCCGCACATCAGCAAGGAAAAAATCCAGAAAAGAAAAAAAAGATGGACGTGCGTCTGCCGACCGTCCGATAACCATTGCAAAGCCACCCGCACGCTTCCGCGAGTTCGACCGTGGAACCGGACTACCGGCAGATCATCCGGCGGCAAGCGCAGACCATCCGCCAACAAGCGCTGACCATCTGGCGGGCAACTCGCCCAAGGCGAGTCTTCGACATGACTTCAGGCCCGAAACCCGGTGCGGAAACGACGCGCATCCATATAAAGTACGATGCGTGGAATCGCCAAGTGACCGGGATTTCCCATTTGATGTCCGCCCACGACCACCGTGGGTAGTCTGTCCGTGATTGTAAAGCGTTTCCGGGGTTCAACAAGAACTTTTTCGATGCAGGAAGCGACCGGGTAGCCTTCGGTTGCACGAATTCCCAACTTCTTCGATGGGGAGCCAGGCTTCCGAAGTCCCTGGAGACAGACCCTCTCCGGCACCCCGAGGAATCGGCTACGTTTTCGGCACCTGCGGCAGTCATCTCGGCACGGCCTCCGGGAGTCGCAGCCGTCGAATCCGCTCAAGGATGGCCCGGAACAGCCTCCGAGGGATGGCGACCTCGGCCATCTGGAAGACCACGTATCGGGCCGTCGTGACCACCTTCGCCCCGATCTTGATCAGCTTCTCCCGCAGCGTCGTCAGCGACCAATGCTTCACACCGTTGGGCAGGGCCAGCCTTCGCAGGAAGTTCCCCAGATTGTATGCCAGGGCGAACAGTTGCAGCCGCACCTGGTTGTCCGCGAAGTCGTGACAGCTCAGGCGCGTCCACTTCACCGCGTTCTTGCCTTCCTTGATCCACTGCTCCGCCGTCCCACGCAGGTTGTAAAACCGCACCACGTCCCTGTCGGCCCGCCGCAGGTTGGTCACGATGAACCCGACCCGGGCAAACAACTCCCCCGCATGCCACTCCACCTTGGCTACCACACGCCGGGGCTTGGTCCAACTGGCGGCCTGATATGGGAAACTGTCGTAGAAGACCAGAGGCCGGTTCGGCGGACGGCCCACCGGCCGAGTCAGAAGAGGCCCGATCGCACGCTCCAACACGTCGTTGCCCGGCAGGCGGATGGCGTACAGGTAGCCCGCGGCTTCCAGGAACTCGTAGACCTCCGGGTTGGCAAAGGCCGCGTCCGCTCGGAAGAAGCGTTGAAGGTCCTGGTGGCGATAGCGTCCCACAACCGGCTCCAGCACACTCCACCAGTCGTCGGCACTGTGCACGTTCCCGTGGCGAAGCATGGCCCGCTCCAGATCGCCGAACTGGTTGAAGCAGAACAGTGGATGGTAGCAAGTGCAGCGGAAGTGTCCGTTGTAGGCCGACCCTTCCTGCTCACCGTAAGTCTCACTGACCGAACTGTCCATATCCAGGACGATCTCCCGAATCGGCTTGCGTTCTTGGAGCCGGTCAATCCACATCCCTGACAAGTTCATCAAGGCCGCCCTGTTGCCCGGCCGCGTCAACACCGTTGTCTCGAACCGGCCCATCTGACTGGTCGAGGCGGCCTGGCGGCTCCAGGCCCGACCGCCGACAACTTGCCGCATCGCCGGATCTACGCTCAGCCGCTCGGCATCATTGGTGTCCTCGTAGCCCGCCAGGTGGCTGTAGACGGACTGCCGTAAAAGGGCGACGATCGTATGCTGCGTGTTCTTCCCTGTGCGCCAGTCATGGAGTTTTCCCTCTGCCATGACAGTCAGACCGAGTGCCTCGTCGAGTTCCCGATAGGTCAAGAGCCCCGCATCCGACGTGACCTTCGAGCCATGAAATTCCAGCTTCAAACGACGCTCAAACCCGACCCGCAATGCTTCACCCATTGCCCTCTCCCCGCAATTGGAGCCGAAATCCTTGAATAGGGGCATTCTGTGCGGGTAAACTCGATGGCGCAAGAAAAAAACTCACCTTCTATCTGGGAAATCCGGGTTAAGGGGTAACTATGACAATCCTCAGTTCCAACCGGGACATTCAAAGCATTGTTCTGATTTATACATTCTTTAAGTCCTGCTATAAGTAGATTAAGACGTTTGCGTAATTCAGGTTCCTCCTGCCACTGGAGAATATTCCCGGCACCCATCATAAACATTCCGGCATAAGCAGGAAATATGTTTTCCCATCCAAATAGTTTACCCGGAGGATTTGATATGCCAGCAGAAAGCCTGAACCGATAAAGCATATCATCTGCATTTGAATGTGCCAAAAGATAGGTAATAGTTTTGTCCATGTAGGGTTTAAAGAACCCATGTTTTGAAATTTCTACACCTCCAATCGGGACTCTCTGTGTTTTGCTCATCATGGTTCTCCTCTCGTTACGATCCCTTCGGAACTCGATCTGGCCCCATGCATGAGGCATGAAGCGTCCTTCCGCGACGATGTCTCCCGTGCCGGTGGCCGATCGGTTGGCCCAGTAGGCGCGCCGCTGCACGGTCCTGCCGTCCGTCGAGACGAGCATTCCCCAATCCATCTTGAGCTTCAGATCCTTCTGAAGTTTCAAGCCGATGGACTTCAGGGGTATCGCCACTTCGACGGTTGCCTTGTGGCCTTCCACTGTCTTTGCGACTCGGGCGTTTCCTACCACTGCCACTCGATCCATCGCAAGCTCGCCGGCGGCCGGGCTGTACATGTGCCGGCGCTCTTCGCCGCGCCGCCGGCCATGAGCATGGCTGCCGTGCATACTGTCAGAATTCGAACTGTGTTCATGCTTGTCTCCTAGCTGGCATACCGATTCCTCCTTATGGCCTTAGTTTGGACCTACTCTCCGGGCTTGGGCTGGACCCAGGCGTCGGGCCAGTAATCGCCGCGCTGGTTGTCCGTGACCGTGACCCATTCCTCGACGCTGCCGAAGTCCGGCGCGAAGCGACCGAGATATACCTTCACCTTGGCCGCGGCCTCTGGCGTGATTGTCTGCGGGTTTTTGGGGTCCGAGGTCCACTTCCATTCCTTGTAGGAGCCGGTCAGTGCCAGGAAACGCGGGTGGTTGGACCAACGCGGGTGATACAACTCCCCAACTTCTGCGTGAGACTCCGCAAAAATGCCCGGCACGTTGACGAGGGTGCAAACGAAGGAGGGACCCCCGCCCAACTCGTCCGGCGAGCTAATAAGCACTTTTCTGTGTGAGCCATCGAAGATCCATAACCGCCGGCCGTCCGGGCACATGGAGGGCCAGCAGCCGTTCCCAGCCGTTTTGAACCCCTGATTGGGCAGGGAGAAGATGCCGAGGGGAACGTTTCCTCCTTCCGCGACGCCTCCGCTGGCGAAACGTCCGTCCCCGCTCAGCATGAACATGTTTACCGGCGATTTGTCCCAAACGAGTTCGTTCACCTCGGGATGGTCGATTTGATAGCGCCGGATCGTGGGCACCTGCTCGTCTCCGCGTTTTCCCATGATCGAGGCATAGACCCACGTCACCCCGCTGCCCGGGTCGGTCCAGACATCAGTATTTTTCCACTTCTCCACGTCTTTCACGATCAGCCGCCGGCCGGTTCCGTCAAAGTTCACCACGTTGACTGAATGGTCCGCCAAATCGGCAAACACGACCCGCTTGCCGTCGGCGGTGAGCAGGGGTTTGGCATACCAGCCGATGCCGGGCAGGATCGGCCGCTCGCCCTGAATATCCTCGGTGTCGAGGCCCATCAGGCGGATCGTCGGACGCTCGGAGTTGACGCAGGCGGCCTCGCCGGCATCCTGTATCCAGACCACCTTGGTCGGCGCGCCGGTTGCTTTGCGAATGGCTGCGGCGCGGAACCGAACGGCCGCACGGCGGACTGCCTCAGCCGGAAGCAGCGCCGTCTGGATGTCCTGGTCGGCCAGCATCTGCAGCGCCATGAGTTCGCCCAGCCATACGCGCGTGCCGTCTTTAGTATGCCCGACGAGATGCCCGATTTCACGGGTCGCCTTCGTGATGCGCAGGCGCACCGCGCGCGTGCCGATGTCCTGTCCGAAGTCCAGCCAGTTGCTTACGAGCGCGGCCGAAGGAACAAGCTCGATGCCGTCGAACTTCTTCACAAGCTGCCAGTCGGCCTCCTTCGCCTCGAAGGGGTCGCGGTCCGGCGCCCCCTTGTACACGTCGACTTCAGCGGACGCAAAGCCGGCCGACAGCGCGTTCAGGCCGCGGATCTTCACGGCCTGCGGCCAGATCAGCGTGACGGTTGCCGGGTTCTCCGGCGATACGACCTTGGCGCCGGCGTCCGGGGCGTTGTCCCATTCGGGACTATCATTGTAAATTCCGTTAATAATTCGAGCCGCCGCCATACGAGCCGTCTCCTCATTCCTCCCGCTTGCGGGTACGATGGCCTGCGGAGCTATATTTGCAAATCGCTCGCTGATGATATAAATGCCGCCGATCCATACCGCCCGGCTCCCATCCCCCGCCGCCGCGGTATGGGTAAACCTCAAAGCGCGGGTGGCGGTATTCGGCGGCAGAACCCAGACAACGCAGACTTCCGGCGCCGCCTCATCCTTTGAGACAGCTCCGCCCTTGAGCCGCACCGCGGGAATCCACTCGCCTTCGTTTGCCATGTTGCCAGGATAGGCGGCATCGGCTTTGAGCGCGCTGACCCGCACGTTGCCGCGAACAAGCACGGTGCCGACGGTCAGCGGAGTCTTCCAGCCGATCCGCATGTGCCGGATGCCGGACTTCTCCGAATCGCCGAACGAGGCACCGTAAACACCCGCCGCCCCTCCCCCCAATGCGGATGCGGTGTTCTTGGTCACGACCACATGCTGCGGGCCGATTTTGTCCATCGGCTTCTCCGCGCCGTCAACCCAGGCGGCGAAGGCCGCCGCGTCGAGGTTTTCCAGCGTCAGCGGCGTTTCAAAGACGCCGGCGCTCTTCGCCGCATCCTGGGCGCCGGCACTCGCCAGCAACATCAGACTGCACAGACAACTCGCCACCGCGTTCTTGATCATCGGTCTTCTCATGTTTGTCCTCCGTTCCTTATTTCTTCGCCGCCGGGGCCGCGAGCTCGCGGACTTGGTAGAAGAGTTCCTTCTCCTCAAAATCCCCCGAAATCATCCGCTCGGATTCCTGCTCGGGATGATCCGCCCACCGCTCAAGGGCGAGCCGGTAGGTCTCGCCGGCCTTGAATTTCAAATACTCCGGCACCACGCGCCCATCGAGGACGGACCATTGCGCCACGTTGATGACCTTGTCGGCCAACTTGCCCTCGATGGTCTTCACCACCTCGAACTGCTGCACCGAGAGGCAGCGCTTGTAGGGCGCGATGCCCTGCGGGTCGGCCGCCGCGCAGACGCCCGTGAGTTTGGCCTCAACAATCGCAAGCTCGACCGTCGCCTTTCTGCCGGCGCTGCGCGCCTGATACGCCTCGAACCGCTGCCGCGCCTCGGCCGCGCCAATCTCCCGGCCGAACAGGCCGATGCCTTCCATCAGTCCGGGCCAGTTGCGGCCGCCGCGCGCTGCATCGCCAAAAATCACCTGCTGGGCGGTCCATGAGGAAACCGCCACCTTCGGCGAATTTCCCAGCAGCACCCGCTGTCCGTTCACAAACACCGCAAGTTTTCCCGGCGCATAGCTTACGACGACATGGCTCGCGCGGTCGCGCGGCAACCGGACGAGCGGCAGCGGATCGCCCGTCCGTCCCTTCAAACGCAAGGAGAGCATGTCCCCTCGCTGGGAAAGCACGAGGTTGCCCGTCTCCAGATCATCGGCAAACGCCAGCACCACGCCCTCGCCCGAGGGTGAAACCGCCAGCGGCGTAAGCACCGCCTCGACGGCGAAGGCATTGCCCGCCTGCACGGCCTCGAGCCAGGGCTTCGCCGTCGCATCCGGCACAAACGCCCCCGCCGTCAGATCCATCACAAAATTACGCCCATACCGGGCCGCATCGCGCATCAGTCCCATGCATTGCCGGATCGCCCCCGTCTTGGGATCGATGATCTGGTTGTTATCCGACCCCGTGGTCCAGACAAACACCTGCGCGGTGCGGTCGGGCTCCGCTTTCGTTGCGGTGCTGTCGGCTTCATTGGCCGTCGGTCCTGAAGTGTTCGCCCAGGCGGGCGGCCAGACTGCCGGCTTGATCCATGTGTCCGCCCAATAATCGCCATGGGTGTTGTGGGTCACCTGCACCCACCGCTCGATGCTTTTAACGTTGATCCGCGCAAACTTAACGTCCTTGGCAGAGCACTGGGCGCCCGGCACGTCCTTGAGGCGTTTCTCGGCGGCCTGCATCTGTTCGACGAAGGCCCACGACTTCAGGTCTTCCTGGAACTGCTT
>Ga0307380_10004192_pt1 | contig 19575 bp, 16 predicted proteins | sample UN3MG_FD_202239 | JGI IMG/M metagenome (GOLD analysis project Ga0307380, IMG submission 202239) | Soil microbial communities from Risofladan, Vaasa, Finland - UN-3 | ecosystem: Environmental > Terrestrial > Soil > Coastal area > Acid sulfate soil | place: Finland: Risofladan, Vaasa | collected... | reverse complement strand
CCATCTTGGCGATGTTGTGGGCCACGTCGTAGATCATCCTCATGCCCAGCCTCTCGGCCGCCGTCTCGAACACCTGCATGAACGCCTTGCGCACCAGGTGCGTCATGATCTGCCGGTTGCACCACGCATAGTTGGCGGCCGACCGCATCCCACCCAGGTAATGCGCCCCCTCCTTCGAGTGCACCGGGGCGCAGACCAGTTGCCGATCGGGCAGTTCGATCCCCAACCGCTCGGGCACGCCGCGAAGATTCCGGATCGCGTCCTCGCACACCTGATGCCCCAGCCCGCGAGAGCCCGAGTGGATCATCACCGTGATCCCGCCCTTCGCCAGCCCCAGCACGCCGGCCGCCTTCTCGTCGTACACCTCCTCGATCACCTGAACCTCAACGAAGTGGTTCCCCGAGCCCAGCGTGCCGCACTGGTCGTTGCCGCGCTGAAGTGCCTTCTCCGAAACGCAGTCGGGGTCGGCGCCCTTGAGGCATCCGCCCGCCTCGGTGGCCTCGATGTCCGACTCCCAACCAAAGCCGCGCTTGACCACGTACGGCGACCCGGTGGCCATCAGTTCCCGAAGTTCGCGCCGGTCGAGCTTGACCTTCCCGCTGACGCCCACACCACAGGGCACCGTGGCGAACAGCCGGTCCACCAGCTTCCGGATCACCGGCTTCACCTCCGGCTCCGTCAGATCGGTGCGCACCAGCCGGACGCCGCAGTTGATGTCGTACCCCACGCCGCCCGGGCTGATCACGCCGCCCTGGGCCGGGTCGGTGGCGGCCACCCCCCCGATGCAGAAGCCGTAGCCGAAGTGAATGTCCGGCATGGCCAGGCTGGCTCCCACGATCCCCGGAAGCGTGGCCACGTTCGCCACCTGCTGCAGCGACTGATCGTTGCGGATCTGCTCGATCAGGGTGTCGTCAGCGTAGACGATCCCGTCCACGCGCATGTCGGCCCGCTGTGACTTCGGGATGCGCCATCGACACTCATCGATCCGTTCCAATTTCAACGGCGGACCTTGCATCTTGCCCATGGCATCAACTCCGTCACCAATCGCCCTTCAAGCCTGCGCCCCGATGACCATAGTGTAGTGTCTCATTGATGCGGCATCGTAACGAGCCGCGAACTTCAGTTCGCGCGGACGCCAGAACGGCGGTGACGCCCGGATTCGCGTCGATCGAACGACGCGGTAATCCTGAGACACTACAATAGCATGCGGCTTCGCCCAAGGCAGTTCAAGCTATGCTCGTCCGGGTCTCGGTGGAAAACGCCCGCCCGCAGCGATACCATGCCTTCACAGGTCGGACAAAAAGGGGGTGCCGGTGATCCTGCACGAGCCGCTGTTCGAGCGCATCGTGTCCGAGGTCGGCGACGGCCGACCGGTCGCACTCTGCGCCGTCGTCAAGACCCGAGGATCCGCGCCACAGGTACCCGGCGCCCTGCTCCTGGTCGATCAGGCCATGAAGACGGCCGGTACCCTCGGCGGCGGATGCGTCGAGGCCGAGGTCCGAAAGCAGGCCTTCGAGCTGCTCCAGGCCGGACGGTCCAGCCTGCTGAGCTTCCAGCTCGATCACGACTTCGGCTGGGACGACGGCCTGATCTGCGGCGGAGGCATGGACATCGCCGTCCTCTCCATCCGGGAACCGGACGAGACCGTCCCCTTCCGCCGGGCATTGGCCCACATCCGCGCCGGCGAAGGCGCCTCCATCCCCCTGCGAGTCCTCCATCAGGACCAGCTCGTCGAATATCGGGTCAACCTCGAGCCCGAGCCCACCCTGCTCATCGCCGGAGCCGGACACGTCGGCGCCGCACTCGCCAAGCTGGCCGCCGGCCTGGAATTCAAGGTCGTCGTCGTCGATGACCGGGCCGACTTCGCCAAGGCCGAGCGCCTGCCGCCGCCCATCGAGCCCATCGCCGCCGACATCGAGCAGACCCTGCGCAACTTCCCCATCAACGCCGGCACCTATGTCGTCATCGTCACCCGCGGCCACAAACACGACGAGCAGGCTCTGGCCGCGGTGATCGACTCGCCGGCCAAATACCTCGGCATGATCGGCAGCCGCCGCAAGATCAAGCTGATCTTCGCCGACCTCGAGGCCGCCGGCGTCAAGCCCGACCTGCTCGAGCGCGTCCACTCGCCCATCGGCCTGAAAATCAACTCGGTGACTGTCCCCGAGATCGCCGTCAGCATCGCCGCCGAACTCATCGCCACCCGCCGGGCCGACCGCCGCAAAGTCGTCGAGGGCCCGCTCCCCGTCACCTCGGAGTCCAGCGATGCCGGATCATGACGGCCGCTCATCATCGGCGGTTGTGGCGGTCTACGCCGTCATCCCCGCCGCCGGCCGATCGCGACGCATGGGATCGGCCAAGCAGCTTCTGCCCTACGGCGACCGCACCGTCCTCGAGACCGTGATCGAAACACTGCTCGCCGCCCCGATCAACGGGTTGGCCGTGGTGACGCATACTGCCGTAGCGAACGAACTCGACCTGCCCGAGGACCCGCGGTTCCTCACCGTCATCAACGACGACGCCGAGTCGCAGATGCTCGACTCGATCCGCATGGGCGTCGATGCCCTGCGGCAAGCCCTGACCCCGCCCGACGATTCCGGCGTCCTGGTCTGCCCCGGCGACATGCCGCTCATCGACGTCGCAACGGTGACCTCGTGCATCGCCGCGTTCTTCGACCACCCCGACGCCATAGTCGTCGCCTCACACGGCGGCAAACGTGGCCACCCCATCATCGTCCCCCTGTCGATGTTGCCCGAGTTGGCGACCATCACCGACGGCGGCCTCGCCGAGCTGCTGACCCGCCACGCCGAGAGCGTCCACCGCGTCGATTGCCCCACCCCGGGCGTCACCCAAGACCTGAACACGCCCGAGGATTACGGAGGCCTGGCCCAGCCATGAGCACCGGACGGGCGGATTCGCACGGCCCCCTCCCACTCAGGCCAAACCCCGTCGAGGACTCCCCCACACCATCAAGACCGACGAGCGACCCTGCGGAGGAAGCCCCGCTGGATCCCTCACCCGGAACGCTGATCGACGTGGACTTCGCCGCAACGCCACCCACTAGTTTCATCATCTGGTGGATCGCCGGCTATGGCGCGCTCGCCGCGATCAGCCTCGTGATCGCGTTCGCCGTCGCACGCCCGCTGACGACTTTGAGCGTTCTCGCCGTCCTCTCGGTGGATCTTGCCCTGCTCCTGGCCGTCACGTTGGGCGCGACTTTGGGATGGCCCCAGACGCGCACGCGGTGGCTCGTCCAGCTCGGTAGAGAGCGCCCCATTGACGCGGTAGCCCGCCAGGTTGTCGAGAAAACCGCTTGGCTGGGCGGGACGGCCTTCGTGCGCCCCATGGCCGTACTGTTGGCCAGGCAGGGGCGATTCGACACGACGGTCCGAGTCGCACCACCGCACCGGCGGGCCCCCATTCAACCGCTGGGAGTCCCTTTCGAGCCATGCCCCCTCGACCGCACGACGCCCGCATTCCAGGCCCTCGAAGCGGCGCCACCCATGACGCCCGAAGCTCGAACAGAAGATGACGCGCCAGAGCAACACAGGCGAGACCTGCCTACCGAAGCGCCCCGCGCGCCATCACCTTGGTACAAGAGAGCCGGTCGCCACACCTGGGCCCTGATCGCCATCATTCTGCTGATTGCGTTGGACCTGTTCAAAAACCGCACCGTCACCCCGACTTCTCTCTATTGCCTCGCAGTCGTCGCCGTGTTGGCAACCGCCCAAGCGCTATACCCGATCGCCGGACGACGCGGATCGCGCCGCCAGTGGCTGATCGTCCCTGGCGGCTTGGTGCTGCGACGCGCCACGCTGTTCGGCCCGGGTTGGCAGGTGCGGCTGTTCGATCGGCGACGCAGCGTCCTCTTCGTCCACTGCATGGAATCTCAGGGCCACGCCCCCTGGCGTCTCTCTGTGGCCGATGCCGACGGACTCGAACGGACCAGCGCCACCAGAGCCGAGATCGACCTCGTCCTGCGCGGCTGGCTCAGCCCCCACCATCCACCGCCACCGGACCGCCTGACCGATCTCACCTGACCAGAACGCCACCGCGCGCACCGTCAGCGCGATCACCTGGTCCTTCCGTAACCGACGCTACTTGCCGTCGCTCGGGATCGGCTTCTTCCCTTGGTGGGAGAACGGCCCTACCGCTTCGTGGGCCTTGAACTCGATGTACCCCTGCTGCTCGAACTTCTCCAGCAGACGACGAAGCTTGTCCACCGCGTCCGTGATACGCTGAACCGACAGCAGCATCGCCTCGTACAGCCGCGGATCGCGCAGGATCATGCCCGCCGTCCCCTGGCCCTCGGACAGGTCGCGCGAGGCGCTGTTCAGGTTCTCCGCCACCTTGGACATCGTCTCCAACGCCGGAATCAGGTGGGCCCGTATCTCGTTGATCCCCGTGTTCGCGTCACCCACCAGCGAGTTCAGCTCCGTCCCCACTTGGGTCAGGTCCTGCTGCACCCGGGCCGCCGTCTCACGCAACGAGGCGAACGTCTCACGCCCGTCGGCCGTCATGCTCTCCACGTTCTCGATGGCCTGCACGATCGCGCTCTTGACCTTCGGATCACCCAGCACCTCGTTGAAGTGCTTCAGCGTCCGGTCCAGACGTTGCACCACGGTGAAGAGGTTGGCCGTGATCTTCTGAGCCTCGGCCATCGGATCATCCACCTCGTTGATCCGACGAATCCGGAAAAGTTCGTGCAGGTCGTCGGCGACGGGCCTGGCCGCCTCGAACAGATTGCCCATGTGCTGCACCGTCTTGTCCAGAGAGAACATCAGATCCTCGGGAACCAGGCCCTCGAACGGATTGCCCATCTCTCCCAGGATCTCGGCCGACTTCGGGTCCAGCGGCTGCGTCTCGACGTCCGGCCCGATGATCTCGATGTGCCCCCGCCCCAGTCCGAACACGTTGGCGAATACCCGACCGGTCGAGCCCCGAGGGATGAAGTACGTGTCCTTGATCAGGGCCGTTACCTGAACGCCCATGCCCGGATGCCGGGCGTCCGCGAACGCCAACTGCCCCACACGCCCCACCTGCAGCCCGTTCAGGAACACCGGCATGCCCTGGCTCACCCCTTCCACCTCGTGAAAGCTGATGGTCAACTCGTACTCGGCCCCGCCCAGCCAGCTCGGCGTCTCACCGAACAGAACCAGCAGCCCACCTAGCACCGCCAGCCCGGCCAGCATGAACACGCCCACCATCAAGTTGCGTTTGTACTCGCTCACCGCTCAACTCTCCTGGCGCAGACTGCGCAGGTCCTTTTCCGAGGCCCGCCCCTCGATGAAGCGCCGGATGCGCTCGTCCCCCGCCTCGGCGATCTCCCGCGACGTCCCGTCGAAAATGAACTTGCCCTCGTGCAGCATGAGGATGCGGTCCGCCACCTTGTTCGCCGAGGCCATGTCGTGCGTCACCACGATGCCCGTCGCGTCGATCTCCCGCCGCAGCTTCAAAATCAGCTCGTTGATCACGTCCGCCCGAACCGGATCCAGCCCCGTCGTCGGCTCGTCGTACAGGATGATCTCCGGGTCCAAAGCAATGGCCCGGGCCAGGGCGACACGCTTGCGCTGACCGCCGGACAGGTCCGCCGGCCTCTTGCTCTGGATGCCGTCCAGCCCCACCATCCGCAGCTTCTCCGTCACGACGCGCTCGATCTCGGCCCGCGAGCGCCGGCCCTGTTCGACCAGCGGGAAACCCACGTTCTCGGCCACGGTCAGCGAATCGAACAGGGCGCCCAACTGGAACAGAAACCCGAAATTCATTCGCAGACGGGCCAGCTCCCCGGCGTTCATCTCCCCGATCGACCGCCCGTGATATCTCACCTCGCCACGATCCGGCCGCAGCAGCCCCACGATGTGCTTGAGCACCACGCTCTTGCCCACGCCGCTCTCGCCGATGATCACCGTCGTCTCGCGCGGGTGCAGAACCAGGTCCACCCCGCGCAACACCTCCAGGCGACCGAAGCTCTTGTACACGTCGATCAGCTCGATCACCGGTGCGGCGTTCGCACCGGCCTCTCCGCCCGGGCGCACCGTCGCCTGTTGGATCTGATCCGTCATGCCCTATCCGCCTCCCTGGATGAGAGGCTTGAACCCGTACAGCGCGTTGTACAACCCCTGCAGAGACGTCGCCAGGAAGAAGTCGATCGCCAGGATCGCGATGAAGGCCGCCACAAACGACTCCGTGCACGCCCGACCCACGCCGGCCGCACCCGCCCGGCAATGAAAACCCTTGTAGCACGCGATCAGCCCGATCGTCCCACCGAAGCCCACGCTCTTGATGAACCCCACCAGCACGTCCCAGACCTCCGTCGCGTCCGCCGTGTAATACCAGTACGGCTCCGACGGCACCCCCTTGAGCTGCACCGCGATCAGCCACCCCGCGAACGCACCCACCAGATCGCAGAAGAACGTCAGCAGCGGCGCCAGCAGCAGGCAGGCCAGGAACCGGGGCACCACCAGGTGGCGGATCGGATCGGACCCCATGACCCGCATCGCGTCGAGCTGTTCGGTCACGTTCATCGTGCCCAACTCCGCCGTCAACGCCCCGCCCACTCGCCCGGCCAGCATCACACCGGCCAGCACCGGCCCCAGCTCTTTGACCAGCGTCAGGTTCACCAGGACGCCCATTCTCTCCTCGAACCCGGCCGCATAGAGCTGGTCGAAGCTCTGGATCGCCAGCACCAGCCCCACGAACATCCCCGTGATCATGATCACCGGCAGCGTCCGGTTGCCCACCTCGTAGAACTGCGGCATCACCTCGCGCCACAGCCTGGCCCGTGGCAGGTCCGCCACCAGGAGCCGTTGCGTCTGAAACGCAAACACCCAGAAGCGCCCGAAGGCCTCCAGGCCCTGCAATGTCTTGGCACCGATCGCGGCAACCAGTTGCATGAGTGAATCCGAACAGCAAATCGCCAACAAGAAACCGACAGGGGCGAACTCGGCACGCCGGCCTGTGGCGGCCCGAATCGCGAAGGCAACTCCTTCGCGCCCCGCGATAATCCACGGTTCGCCTGCCGGCTTTTCTACGTTAGGATGGCGCTCATGTCCAGCGCCGGACCGAGCGTGTCCGTGGTCGTGCCCGCCTATCGAGAGGCACCCAACCTGCGCCCGTTGTGCGAGCGAATCTTCGCCGCCACCCACCGGGCCAACCTCGAGGCCGAGCTGATCATCGTCGACGACGACTCCCGCGACGGTTCCGTCGAGGTCGTCCGGGACCTGGCCTCACGATTCGACGTCAGAATCGTGGTGCGAACCGACCAGCGGGGGCTGGCCTCCGCCGTCCTGCGCGGCTTCGACGAGGCCCGCGGCCGCGTCCTCCTCGTCATGGACGCCGACCTCCAGCATCCGCCCGAGAAGATCCCCGAACTCATCGAGTGCATCACCTCCGGGCGGGCCGACTTCGCCATCGGCTCGCGGTACGCCGGCGGCCGGATCGAGCGCGACTGGCCCCTCTTCCGGCGGCTCAACAGTTGGGTGGCCACGCTATTGGCCCGACCGTTGACCACGGCCCGCGATTCCATGTCCGGGTTCTTCGCCCTGCACCGCGACACCTGGAAGCGCGCCGCCCCCCTCGACCCCATCGGCTACAAGATCGGCCTGGAACTCATGGTCAAGGCCCGCTGCCGGCGCTGCCTCGAGGTGCCCATCGTCTTCGGCGACCGCGCCGGCGGCCAGAGCAAGCTCAACCTCTCCGAGCAACTGCGCTACCTGCGACACCTGGCCCGACTGTACCGCTTCCGGTTCTTCACCCGGCCGTAGCCGCCCTGCCGGCCCGCGCCGCCCGCGCCGCTTCAGGGCTCTCGCACCAGCGCGTCGTACGTCCGCGACAGGGCCAGCTCATGGGCCCGGTGGTAGTGTTCCCCGAGGTTGGCCCAGTCGAACAGCTCGCTCAGCCGTTCGGTCCGGTTGCGTTGTTGAATCCGCTCCCGACGGGTCATCGAGCAGAAGTCGATCATGATCTGCGTGAGTTCGTCCAGCGCCGGCCCGGGACCGCTGTGCCGATCCAGCACGTAGATGCCCCGACGAGTGTGGTCCGGAACCTGCGACGCGATGAACGCCCCGAAGCCCGACAGGTTCGACGTCACCGACGGCACCCCCATCACCGTGCACTCCGCCGGCGTGTAGCCCCACGGCTCGTAGTACGACGGAAACACGCCCAGGTGACAGCCCCGAACGAAATCCTCGTATTCCAGCCCGAACAGCGGATTCGTCGCCGTCAGAAACGCCGGGTGGTAAACCACCTTGACCCGGTCCTCCGGCGCGTTGAACAGCCGCCGATGGCGCAGGTGAGACAAAATCGGGTCGCCGTCGTCGTGCTCCATGTCGTGCGTCACGATGGCCGGCAGTGTCGAACGCCGCCGCGTCAGCAGCATCCGCTTCAGTCGGATGATCTCCTGATCCGTTAGCAGCTTCTCCGGGTCGGGCAGTTCCCCCGCCGCCGCCGCCTCGAACATGCGCGGCCCGACCTGCCCGATGATGTCGTTGCACACCGTCCGCAGCTCGTCCAGCAGAAAATGGTTGTTCAGCACCTCCACGTTGACGCTCTTGATGGCCCCCGGGGCGATCAGAAAGGCCACGATGGTCCTGTCGCTGCCCGTGTGCTGCAGGTGGCCGTTCAGCCGATACAGGGCCTCGATCAGCAGATCGATCCCCTTGTTCTGATACTCGTACCGCCCGGCGAAGAAGAAGTAGAGCGTCTTGTCCAGGTCGAAGGCATACGACCCGAAGAAATGCCCCCGAACGAACTGGTGGATGTGCCCCTTGTACCGGGCGTGCAGGTTCTGAAACTCGTGCAACGCCGCGAACCGCTCCACCCGCAGACCGTTGGGCAGAACCAGGTCGGGTTTCCGCTGCAGCAAATACCCGGCCTCGTTCGCGGTCACGTCCGAAACGGTGCTGAAGACCGTGGCGGAATGAGCGGCCGCCCGCTCCAGACAGTACCGGTGATAGATGTTCCGATCGCCGGACTCCACGTCCGGGTTGATGCGCGGCAAACGCTCGTAAAAATCCGTCCGCGCGGCGCACAGGTGCCGCCCCAGCAGCGTCGCGTGCGTCGTGAACACCGTAGCCACCGGCAAGTGCCGGGCCCGCACCGCCGGAAGACCCGCCGACGCCAGCCATTCGTGAAAATGCGCCACCACCCGCCGCTCCGGGTGCAGCCGGGCGTGCTCGGTCAGCAGTTCCGCCACCAGGTAGCCGAACAGCACCGCGTCGTCCGCTTCGGTGTCCCGCCGCGAGGCCTCGATCTGCGTGTCCTCCCACAGCAGATGCCAGAACTCCGCCAGCCGGTAACGGCTGCTCTCCAGCTCGATCAGCACCACCTTGGGATAGCCCGCAATCAGCCACCGCCCGAAATGACAACGGATGCCCCGCTTCGCCAGGGCCGTCAGCGTCGGCTCCAGCATCTCGCCCGGCTCCAGCGGCTCGAACTCCATGGCCGCCGATTCCGTGTGGTACGGACCGATCAGGCAGTAACGGTCCCCCCACCGGCCCGCCATGGTCGGCACCTTCGACTGCACCACCCGGTAGATCCCGCCCACCTTGTGGCAGACCTCCCAGGAAATCTCGAAAAGGATGGTTTCAGCTTCGCCCTTCACCATCGGCCCTTGTAGTCGGCGGACATGGCAGCGTCAAACGACTCGGATGTGCGACGCGACCGAGGTGGATACTCGACCTGCCCTGGCTGCTTCCGCGAGCGGTATGCCGCGACACGCTCCAAACGAACTGCCCGCCCACCGCGTCACCAGCTTGCCATCGCCGTATGGCACGGCCCCGCGGTCAGCTTACCGCGCTGCCCGGAGGAATGTCGGCCATGGTGGTCAGCAGAATCACCTGCGAGTAGCCTTCCGTCGCCCCCGCCAGCAGCATGCCCTGACTCTCGACCCCGCGCATCTTCCGCGGTGCCAGGTTCGTGACCACGATGATGCTCTTCCCCACCAGCTCCTCGGGCGTGTAGTAGCCCTTCAGCCCGGCCACCAGCTGCCGCCGCTCGCTGCCCAGGTCCACCTGCAGCACCACCAGCTTGTCGGCGTTGGGGTGGTCGCTGGCCTCCACGACCTTACCCACCCGCATCTTGACCTTGCAGAACTCGTCGTAGGTTATCTGATCCGGTTGCTCACTCATTGCATCGCTCCCGCGCCAATCGCGAACCGCAGTCTACCGCCGGCACCAATCAGCGCCAAGACACCCGCGCCTGCCCACCCGGACCACCGGCCATCTTTGCCCCGCGCCCGACGCCGTGTACAATACACACCACGAGGAGCGGATACGCATGGAGGTGTGCCTTTCTCTCGGGCGGATCTCCCCGGTTACCGGAAAGACGGCAGGCGGACACTCATGTCAGCGGTGCGCGTAACGACCGTCTGGTTACGGCGTATGCGGCGGCTGACCTACGCAGTCGTCGGTGCCGCCGCCCTCGTGAGTCTCTACTTCACCTGGCTGGCCGCCTGGCGCGGAGACATCCTCCGGGCAGCCGTCGCATCGGCCGCCACCCTCGCCGCCCTCGGCGCCGGAATCATGTGGGCCGCCGCCCTGCGGGCCGGGTTGGCCACCATCCGCAACCAACGACGACTCGAACGCCTCCAGCAACACTTCGCAACCATCAACGAGACCCACCTCCATCAGCAGGATCGTCTGGATGACCTGACCGACGCCCTGGAGCGAGGCCGCCTCCAAACGGACCACAACCACCGCGAAGCGAAAGCCGAACTCGAACGGACCGCCCGACGGCTCACCGAACGCCTGGAATCCCTCCTGGCCCGCGTCGAGACCTTCTCCAGGCTGCACGACGACCAGGCCGAGCGACTCGAACGGCGGGTCGCCGCGATCGAGTCGACCACTCGACGAGGCGACTCCGTCGCCGACCTGCACACCTTCGAGGACCGCGATTGGGCCGTCGACGAGCACCCGCCCGGCGAGCGGACCGTCGCCGCCTACCGGCACCTCGTCGACTCCCAGACCACCGCCGACCACGCGGCGGGCGCCGACCGGTCCGCCGAAAGGCGGGCCCTGCGACAGGAGTTCGCCGGTTGCATTCACCGGCGCGAGTACGCCAGCGCCCTGGCCAGGGGCGACGAGATCGTCCGACGCTTCCCCGACAGCGGCGCAGCCTCCGACTTCCAGCGCGTCCGGCCCCACTTGCTGCGCCGCATCGAGTTGACCGCACGAACGGCCCGCCGGCCCGTCAAGTAATCCCTCGCCCCTGATCTGCGACGCTTCGCCCGGTTGTCACCACCCACCCAGCCTCTACAATGCCGATCGCACGGAACCGACACCGATGAACGTACATCCGTTAATCTTCGAGCCGATTCTCAAGCGCCGAATCTGGGGTGGTCGGCGCCTGGAGGCCCTCGGCAAGCGCCTGCCGCCCGGCGAGACCATCGGCGAGTCCTGGGAAGTCGCCGACCTCGAGCAGGATCAGTCCGTGGTCCGCTCCGGACTCGCCCGCGGAAAGACCCTGCCCGAGTTGGTCCGGACCTGGGGCGACGACCTGCTCGGCGGCGTCGAGCTCTTCGAGGGACGCTTCCCGCTGCTCATCAAGTTCCTGGACGCGGCCCAACTGCTCAGCGTGCAGGTGCATCCCGACCAGGCCATGGCCAAAACCCTCGGCGGTCAGGTCCGCGTCAAGGACGAGGCTTGGTACGTCATCGACGCCGAACCCGACGGAGCCATCTACTACGGCCTCAACGACGGCGTGGACCGTGCTGCGTTCGCCGCCGCCATCGACGCCGGAACCGTCGTCGACACGCTCCGCCGTGTGCCCGTCCGCCCCGGAGACTGCTACTACCTGCCCGCCGGTACGCTCCACGCCCTCGGCGCCGGCGTCCTGGTGGCCGAGGTGCAGACCCCCTCCGACGTCACCTACCGCGTCTACGACTGGGACCGTGTGGACCCCAAGACCCAACGCCCCCGCCAGCTCCACGTCGAGCAGGCCCTGCAATGCATCCACTTCGACAGCCGCCCGCCGCAACAGGAACGCTCCCACGTCGCTTCCGTGTGGACCACCGTGACCCGGCTGGTCACCTGCCCGCCCTTCGTCATCGAACGCGTCCGCATGCGAGAAGGTTTCGAGCAGGCGGTCCCCTGCGGCGGACTGGTGGTCTGGATCATACTGGAAGGCCGCGGAGAACTGAGTCGCATCGATGACCGCGAGCCGCTCGCCTTCCACCCCGGTGACACCGTGGTGCTGCCGGCCGCCCTGACCGAGGTCCGGCTCAAGGTGCTCCAAGACTGCATGTGGCTCGAGGTCACCGTGCCGCAATCCACCGATCTCGGCGCGTTCGAGCAACTGGATTTGAAAGGGATGTCCGGCCCGCAGGACCCCAGCCTGGTCCAGCTCAGGCCGCCCCAACCCCGGCCGCCTGCGACGTAGTCCGCTGGTGTACGGCCGACCGGCATCGCGAGTCGAGGATCGTTTGCTCGTGCCTTCAGACGCTCCAACCCGCCGTTGGTTGCAGCAAGCTCGCTGGGCGGCGGTCATTGTCGCTCTGCTCTGCTGCGCCGTCGGGCTGATCTGGGTCTATCGATCGGCCATGGTGGGTGACGTCTTCGGGGCACTGGCCGGAGCCGGGCTATGCCTGGGCATCATCGCACTGGACGTCCTGGCCGCCGCCGTGCTGCGGCTCGGCGGCCTGACGCTGCGATCCGCCCGCCAGTTGGAACGCCTCGAGGCCCGTGTCACCACCCTCGAACTGGCCGCCGATCGGACTGCCCGCGCCGTCGATCTGGTCACCGATGAGAACTTCCGAGCCGCCTCACTCGCCGCCGCCTTGCTCGAACGGGATACCTTCCCGCGGCTCTCCACAGCCGTGGACGACGACGAGGAAGACCACAACGCCGGCGACGAGCCCCCGCCCGCCTCGGATGAACCGCTCCCGCAACTCGGCGACGGCCAGCGCGAACTCGACCGCCTCGTCCGACGTGAGTTGAACCGCCTGCGCAACGAGTTCGGCCGGCAGGTCCGCGACGGAGACTACGCCGGGGCCTTGGGGACCGGCCGGCGAATCGCCACCCTGTTCCCCGACAGCACGCTGGCCCGCGAGTTCGAATCCATCCGCGAGCCCCTCCAACGCCGAGCTGCTGCCGCCCACCAACAACAGACCGACGAACGAGCCTCTGCCGTCTGAAGACAGCCCCAGGATCAGTTCGCCGATTCACCAGCCGCCGGGTTTGGATACCAGTTCCAGGATGACTCCGCCGACTCCCGAGCCGCGGGCTTCAGCCCGCGCGGCCTATGTCACCCCAGCCACGCTGAATCGAGGAGCGCCCCAATCGGCACAAATGAACTGTAACCGGCATGAGACGTCCAATCCCCCAGCCCGGCTTCCTGAGGATACCGAACCGACTGTCGAGGTACCCCGAAAGGACGATGGGAGCGGTCAGGCCGATCAGGAAGTCAGTATGCCCGCGTGAGGTGCGCCCCCGGATAGTAGAACTTGAGAATCTCGGCGGCCTTCCGACCGCCCCGGGCCTGCCCCTCCATCCCCCATTGACACAGCCCCATCCCGTGCCCGAAGCCCCGACCGTCGGACAGAACGATCTCCTCGCCGGCATCCTCGATCCGGCAGTGCGTGCTGCGCATCGTCCGGCTCCCGACCGCCAGCCGGAAGTTCTCCGCGACCATCTCCTGCGCCCGCCCGCCGACACCGACCAACCGGATACGGGTGGGCCGACCGTCAGGGCTCCTGCGAGAAACCTCGATCGTGCCCAGGGCCCCGAGTTCCGACAGTTCCGGATAGCGGGCCACCAGCTTCCTGGTCACATCCTCCTTGCCCAGCCGGACCGGGCCCCAGCGGTAGGCTTCCCCTCTGGCGATCCGGCAGTAGTTGCAGCGGACACCGCCCGCCAGCGGAGGAATCGACTGCACCGGCTTGACGGCCGCCACGTCCTGTGTGCCTCCACCGCATGCCGAGCTGTAGTACGTGCAGAACAGCCGCTCCCCACCCGCCGAACTCCACGTGCACACGATCCCCCGCGTGTAACGCACCGCTTCGATCGCCCGACGCGCGCTGCGACCCTGTGCCAGACCACCGTAAACCTGTGAGGCCTCGGTCGCCGTAACGTCGTACTCCCGGCCCGCCTTCTGGCTCATCTCGTACAGAGCATAGGTACGGGCGGCCACCGCCTGGGCACGGTACGCTTCCGGGTGAAAGTCGGGATACAGCTCACGAGTCAGGACGCCGGCCACATACGTGTCCACGTCCACGCTGTTGATCGCCAACACCCGCCCGCCGGGCCTGGCCAGCAACGTCAGCCGACCGCCGTATCGACCGGCCGGACTCCATTGTCCCTCCTTGCGGCGGGCCAGCTCGAACGTCTCCCCTCGCCCGGGGATGATTTCCACCCGCTCCTCATCCACCAGGCGCCCACCTACGTGCAGCCCGCCACCCGCCGCCACCTCCGTCCAGTCACCACGCCCGGACTGCGCCGTGCTCTCGCCACGCGCCGTCCGAATCGTGTAAGGACCATCGACGTGAAAACGCACCGGCTCGGTCCCGGCCGCCAGAAGCACGCGCACGTCGCGCACCTCCACCACCGGCGGGACTCGGCCTGAGTCCGTCAGGGCCGGTCCCGATCGTCCGGGGCAGCCGACCAGCCAAAGCACAACGCCAGAAAACAGGCTGATACACAGGATGCGACCGACCCGTCCCCCACGACGCCAAGGCACATCCCTGTGGGTCGGCACCGACGAGACTCCTTCTCACCGAGGCGGGGACGCCCCAGGCGACCGACCACCGCTACTCCGACGACTGCAGCGACAGCCCCATTTCCGACAGTCGTCGCTTGATCTCGTTCAGCGAGGTCTGCCCGAAGTTCTTGATGGCCAGCAGTTCCGATTCGCTCTTGGCCGCCAGCTCGCCCACCGTCGTGATCCCCAGCCGCTGCAAGCACTTCCGCGCCCGCACGGACAGCTCCAGTTCCGACACCGGCTGGGCGAACACGCCCGTCTCCCCCAGCGTCGGGACGGGCGGCGGAGCCGCCACCTCGGTCTCCTCCTCCAGCAACTGGCCCAGATGAAGCCCCTTCTGAGCCAGCATGGCCTTGATCTCCCCCAGCGAGGTCTCACCGAAGTTCTTGTAGGCCATGAGCTGCGTCTCGGTGATCCGCAGCAGGTCGCCCAGCGTATCGATGTCCATCTGTTTCAGACAGTTCCGAGCCCGCACGCTCAACTCGAAGTCGCTGACCGGGATGTCCAGAACCGCGTTGCGCCGCTCCCGGACACGCTCCAGGTCCTCGTCGTAGTACATCGTCTTGGCGCTCTCCACGTCCCGCAGGAACAGACGCGCTCGCGCATGGTTGGGATGTTCCTTCACGATCAGTTCCAGGCACCGGGCCGCCTCGTCGTAGCGACCCGCGTCTTCGTGCAGAACCGCCAGGTTGATCAGCGCGTTCACGTGCAGCGGAGCATCGGACAGGCACCGTTCATAAAGCTCGATCGCTCGCTCCTCCGAGCCGTGCAGATCGAGCACGTACGCCAGGTGGAACGCGGCCTCCACGTGCTGGTCGTTGTCCGCCAGGGCCTCTTCGTACGCCGCGATGGCCTCCGGCCACTCTCCCGTACGCTCGCTGAGCAGACCACGGCAAAACGCCAGCTCCGCGACGTCCTGCTCATCGGCCGCCACGGCCGCCAACTGGGCCGCCGCCGCCTCGTACTTCTTCTCGTTGATGAGCGTCTCGATCTTCTTCAACTCTGGCATAGCTGGTCTCTCGACTCCACAGCCCGGTCAATTGAGGTACGAAGAACCCCCCTCACGCCCTCTGCGAACCCAGCAAGTCTACGCCCGCCGCCACCGCTACGCAAGGGTCGCACCGGCCGCGGTCCACCCGGACCCGGCGGCCCACGACCGCCCGCCCCGCTCAGAACGTCCTCTTCACGGTTCTGCCCCGAGTAGTCAACCCCTGTCGCCGACGGCGCCCACCGCCGGCCGACCCGGGCGCGTGATGGTTTAGGTGGGTGCCACTGGCAGCTTGCCTGCCAGTGTGTGTGCTCCACACGCCCACCCGAGAGACCGCACGGGCGGACAAGCCGCCCGTGCCACCCAAAACCGAATGCCGCCGGAAGTGTCACGGACCCGGCCGGTCCGGCGACCGCCCCGCCGGTTGACTCACACGCCCCCAGGCCTTACACTGCTGATCGACGTGTCCCCGTAGCCCAATTGGATAGAGCGTTGGCCTCCGGAGCCAAAGGTTGCAGGTTCGAATCCTGCCGGGGACGCTTCGCGCCGACAGATGCCGACACGGCAACAGACTTGCCCGGCTCGCCGTCCCGTAACGGCCCTTACACGAGCGGATACAGATCGACAACCAGCGCCCGACCGACTCGGTCGGTTCGACGCCCCCGCACCCGTTTGGGCGCGTCGGGGTTCGGCCGGCTGGCTCTACTGATCCTGCTCGCCGGTTGGGCCGGCGAAGAGGTTGGCCAACGCTGTCGACAACGGCAGGAAGGAGCCGGTCGTGCCGCTCACCGTCCCGCTCACGTAGCTGAGCACGCCCGACCAGGCGGCATCCTGGATGTCGCGGCTGCACGAGGCGCCCATCAGGAACGGAACCATCACCAGGACCATCACGGCCAGACGCAAACGAGAGACCCTACGCATATCTCCACCCTTTCCTTGCCTTGCTGCTTGCCGCGTGTCGCACCATCGACTTCGTCGTTGCACCGCACCACCGCCCCGCTCCGCAGGCCGCGTTCCTCGCCCCAATGCGGGCATTAGCCCGGCGCCGGAGCCGCCGCGCCTCGCACCGTTGCCTCAGTCTTCGGAGCCTTCAGCGCCAGACCGATCGCCGCCGCCACCAGACACGCGATCCCCGCGATGATGAACGGCGTCTTCCACGCGTTCACGTCGCCCGGAGCATTGTCCTTGAAATAACCCGCGATCTGCGGGCCGACAATGCCCGCGATACCGTAGGCCAGAAAGACCCACGGGTAGTTCGACCCCAAGTTCTTGTTGCCGAAAAAGTCCGCCGTCGCCGCCGGGAACAACGCGAAGTTCCCGCCGAAGTTGAACCCGATGATGCACGCCCCGATGATCAGCCCGGCCTCCGTGCCGCCCACGCTGAAGAACAGCAGCAGCATCACGCCCTGGATCAGACACATCAGGAAGAGGGCCAGCTTGCGGCCTATCGTGTCGGAGACCGTTCCCCAGATGATACGCCCCAGGCCATTGAGGATGGCCAGAAAAGCCATGGCTGTACCGGCCGCTTTTCCCGCCTCGGCGACAGCGGTTTCGCCGCTGAACACGCCGTTAGCGATGAGGCTGTCAGTGCCGAACAGCTTGATACAACCGATTACCATCAGGCCCGCCAGGGCCGACCCGATGAACATGAGCAGCAGCCCCCAGTATTGGGGCGTCGCTGCCATCTGACCGGCGGTCAGGTCGATGGCCCCGCTGGCGGCGGCGCTGCCGGCAGTGGGGGCGGCGGGATTCCACCCCGCCGGCTTCCAGCCGGCCGGCGGATTCACCATGACCATGCTCCCCAGCAGCACCAGAACCAGAAACGCGATCCCGTAGATCACGAACACGCTCTGCACCCCGGGCAAACCGAAGACGTTCGTTGTGTTCAACAGCCCGCCGAACCAACTGCCCCCCAGCTTCACCCAGATCGTCGCCCCGAACCCGAAGCCCGCCACCGCCAGACCGGTGATCATCCCCTTCTTGTCCGGGAACCACTTCACGCCCACGGCAATCGGCACCACGTAGGCCAGCCCGATCCCGGCCCCGCCGATGATCCCGATGCAGAAGAACTGAGTCCAGAACGTCTTGCCCAACAACCCCCCCAGCACGTAGCCGACCCCCAGCACGATCCCACCCACCACCGCTACCTTCCGGGGGCCCGCCTTGGCCTGCCAGCGCCCGGCGAACAGCATCACCAGGGCGAACGTGGCCAATCCCGCCGAGAACACCCATTGCGTCTGCGTGGCGCTGAACCCGTAACCGCCGTCCGCCACCGGGACGGTCAGCTTCTTGGTAAACACGCTCCAGGCGTAGATCGCTCCCAGGCACAACTGGATGAGGATGGCCCCAATAACCACGATCCAACGGTTCATCACCGCCGCGCCGCCGCCCGGCTGCAGCGCCGGGTCCGTCTTCTGGTCGCCCATCGTCCGTCTCCCTGCCACGGGTGCACGGAGGCATCGGCGACCCGCGGACGGGGCTCTAAGACCCCGCCGGCGGGCGCCGTCGCGTTGCCGCTTTACGCCTTGTAGGTCTTCACCAGGTGCTCCACCACGCTGGGATCGGCCAGCGTCGTGGTGTCACCCACCTTGTCGGGCTCGCCCTCGGCGATCTTGCGGAGGATCCGCCGCATGATCTTGCCGGACCGCGTCTTGGGCAGACCCGGCGCCCAGTGAATCACGTCTGGAGACGCGATCGGGCCGATCTCGTGCCGAACGTGCTTGATCAGTTCCTTCTTCAGCTCGTCCGTGTACTCCTCGCCGGTCCTCAGCGTCACGTACGCGTAGATCCCCTGACCTTTGATCTCGTGCGGGAACCCCACCACCGCCGCCTCCGTCACCTTCGGGTGCGAGACCAGGGCGCTCTCCACCTCGGCCGTCCCCAACCGGTGACCGGACACGTTGATCACGTCGTCCACCCGACCCGTGATCCAGTAGTACCCGTCCTCGTCCCGGCGACACCCGTCACCGGTGAAGTACAGGCCCGGATAGGTCGTGAAGTACATCTCCTTGAACCGCTCGTGCTGGCCGTACACCGTCCGCATGATCCCCGGCCACGGCTCCTCGATGCACAGCACGCCCGAGCCCGGACCGTTGATCCGCTTGCCCTCCGGCGTCAGCATCACCGGCTTGACCCCGAAGAACGGCAGCGTCGCCGAACCCGGCTTCGTGGGGATCGCCCCCGGAAGCGGCGTGATCAGCACGCCGCCCGTCTCCGTCTGCCACCAGGTGTCCACGATCGGGCAGCGCTCGTGACCCACGTTCCGGTGATACCACATCCACGCCTCGGGATTGATCGGCTCACCCACCGTGCCCAGCAGCCGAAGGCTCGACAGATCCCGCTTCTTGGGATACTCCTCGCCCTCCCGCATCAACGCCCGGATCGCCGTCGGGGCCGTGTAGAACTGGTTCACCTTGTACTTGTCCACCACGTCCCAGAAACGCCCCGCGTCGGGATACGTCGGCACACCCTCGAACATCACCGACGTCGCCCCGCCGCACAACGGTCCGTACACGATGTACGAGTGACCCGTCACCCAGCCGATGTCCGCCGTGCACCAGAAGATGTCCCCATCGTGGTAGTCGAAGATGTACTTGTGGCTCATCGCCGTGTAGACCATGAACCCGCCAGTCGTGTGCAGCACGCCCTTGGGCTTGCCCGTCGAACCCGACGTGTACAGGATGAACAGTGGGTCCTCCGCGTCCACCCACTCCGGCGGGCACACCTTGTCCGCCTTCTCCATGACGTCCTGCCACCACAGGTCGCGACCGGCCTGCATCGGCACCTCGTGCCCCGTGCGCTGCAGCACGATCACGTGTTCGATGCTGGGGCAATGCTCGAGCGCCAGGTCGGCCTTCGACTTCATCGGGATATCGTTCTTGCCGCCCCGCAAAGCC
>Ga0307380_10004191_pt1 | contig 19583 bp, 14 predicted proteins | sample UN3MG_FD_202239 | JGI IMG/M metagenome (GOLD analysis project Ga0307380, IMG submission 202239) | Soil microbial communities from Risofladan, Vaasa, Finland - UN-3 | ecosystem: Environmental > Terrestrial > Soil > Coastal area > Acid sulfate soil | place: Finland: Risofladan, Vaasa | collected... | reverse complement strand
CACCGTAGTTGGGATACTATCCGTAATTGAATATACTTGCGAGCCGTACAAATCTGTATTTGGAGCCATCAGAGGCTGAATGACGATAGCCTCCGAAATCTCAAAAATTCCAGTAACTTCATTCCACTTCACCGTAGGAAACTCCGCCGCCCCCGCACCCGTCACATCTCCGATACCATCCCCACCCGTGATAATCCACTTATCGGCATCAGCCTGATAAAGAAGATCCTCCACTCTCTTACGTACAGCTTCGGTACGCGCTCGCATGTTCTCATGTGGACGGTCAAGAACGGTCTGATCGAGACTCTCACCATCACTGTAAGGTTTAATTGCTGTACTACTGGTCCGCTCTCCGGAGTCACCAGTAGCTACACTACCTGATTCAAAATCAATGAGTTGATTAGACATAAAATTCTCCTATTACGCTATTGTCAACCCGAGGGTCCAATCGAACACCACGGACATTGTCGCACCTTTTATAAACGAAGGAAATATTTGTCGCGAATACATTTTACGTTCCGGGATGAGTTGCCAAGTTGGATATGTCATATCCGGTGCCGCTAATGACCCTCGAGTAAACAACCCAACTTCGGCAAAAGTAGACCCCGTAACGGTTCCTACCGGGACCTCTTTATGTACTTGAATCTGAAAAGACCCCGCGACATACGCCCGCTCACCCGTAAGTACATCTAAAGCACCAGTCCACACAGGAGAAACTAATCCAGTCTGAGAAGCTGCTGGTGGAATAGTTCCGTCCCCAACACTTAAAGACCAAATTTGACCGTAATCTGGATTAGCCTGAATTGCAGTTCCGGCTGCATCTTGCGCCAACAACTGCAAAACAGCCAAACGGCCATCATCCGTTATTTGATTTTTCTTAGAAAATCGAAATTTAAGTTTTTTCTCTCCATCAGGGCCTTCCTCGTACACCCGCATGGACAAATTCCCGTATAACGACAGGGTATCACCCATAACTTTCATTTTACACTTCCTCTCAAATATAAACATAGGGTGCCCCGGCAACATCAATTGTCACCATGATCGCCCTATCAATCATAGATTGTTCTGCTGATGTATCCCTAAGATACGTCGGGTCTAATCCACCTATAGCCAACGGAGTAAATCCCAATCTAGTATCTGGAGTACCTAAACTCTTGTTATACAGAACAACGGTCTGCGCATCAAATGTTATCGCCCCCGCATCCCAGGTGTCTGTAATTACGGTCACCTCACCATAAAAAAGTGAAATAGGATCCAGGTCAATCGAATAATCCCGTCCTTCTATTATGCGCTCTCCTCCAACCGTAGCATTCAATCGTAGAGCCACAAAATACTCTCGCGCATATACCGCGGGGATAGTAAAAGTGTATCCAATAGCAAGTGGCGCTGTTTCCGCCGTAGCTTGGTCATCGTAAAACTCATACCGATAATAATCCCCCATTAACAAAATAGAATGCCCGGCAAAAATACCTTTCGCAACAACCTCGAAAGAATCTACTTCTTCGAAATTAATACCACTTAAGCTAAATATCTCGGATAAAGCTAACGTATCACGAAAATCTTCACCCGGTTCTACGTAGGGATACGTATAAGCCGGTTTAGCAACGAGGACTAAATTATTAATATCCTCAATAAATTCTGCCGTTAATTCAACATCGTGGTCAATACCCACATAAAACATATGCTTCGCTAAATAACGATCAAAAAGTAAAAACGCCGCAGTGTGTCGGTAAATAGGCGTTGGGTCGGCTGTAAATGGAATAGTAGGCGTAATTACAATACCCTCTTCCGTTGCACCAATATATAATCCAGGGTCACCTATACATGCTCCGTCCCCTGGACCAATCACATTACTAATCAAAGTAGAAGTAGCAAAACGCCTAGTGGATGTAGTATTCGCCCACAGTACCTCAGGAATATATTTATTGTGCCACCACGTAGGATCTACAAGATAATCAGTTACCCGAAAGGATTCAGTTAAAACATCAAAAGCATCAAACGTAAGGTCAGCCCCCGTTACCAAATCCGTACGCATCGGAACCCAGTACGGATACGTATAAATTCGAGCCAAACCCCCAGTAGTCTCCGTCGTCACTGTATGCAAAAAGTTTCGACTGAATTCCCAAGTCATCGCGCTCTCGTCTAGAACTCCAAATTCAGCTTCAACTTCAACAACATGCGTACTGATAAAACTTACTACTCTGAAACGTGCGCGATTAACATCATTAATGGCATACTTAACAACAACATACCCTCCAATATCTATGGATGAAAATGTAGTGCTAACACTAGAAAAGGTTGTCGTTGCTGCGGTAAATACCCCGTCAATACCGCTATAGGTTAACCCTGAATCGTATGTAGTAAGAGTCTCCCCGTCGGATAAAACCACAGGAAAACCCGCCGCAACATCCAAAGCCGATTCAATACGCTGCAGTATCGGTCCCGAAACATACAAATACATAATTCCACGTAAAAATGCTCGGTAGGTCTCTGACGAAGCCTCAAAACGATTCAACAGCGACCCGAAATTGTAATATAAAGTAAATCGGTCTGTTAAGACTTCTGGAACCCAAAAAGATAACTGTTTGACCTGACTCGAAGTTTGCTCAAGAACAGCTCCATTTGCGGATAAAAGAACTTCTCGATAAAACCGGTAAGAACACGTAGAGAATGCTGACGCTGGGTCCCACGCAGGAACACTCGAAGCTCTATTCCGGGTCCAATCAATACCTATATCTGTACTAACACTCCCACTATCTGCGAGCTCTACCACATGTGCACTTACCACATCCGAAATCGTATATACCCCCAAATTAGACCCTGAGGTTATTACGATAGTTCCACCAATATCAAAAGTCGCATCAAATAAAGCTACCGGAGTCGTGAACGTCGCGTATAAACCCATCGCGGTTAACGTACCATCCCCAATTCCCGACACCGCTCCCAACACAGGGTACGGAACAGGCGATATAATGCCCCGTAAATAATCGACCGTATAATCGATACCCTCTTGAACTTGATTACCATCGAAAAGACGCGTGGCAAAAATCTCTACGGACTCGGCTTTTAAGTGCTTACTCCCTAAATCAGTAATAGCAGGATATGCATTTACCAAAACACCCGCTACTGAATCATCCGCAGGTTCTCTAAGAACAGAATAAACAAGGGGTCCAGTATTATCCAAAGGATATGGCGTACCACTCAATCCAATAAATTTATTATCCTCAAAGAAATCAATTTCATAATCCTGCGTTCCATAATCGAAATAAATAGTCTTAACTAGCCGCCAAGTTAAATTAGCTGCAGTTGATACAGTCGGAGTTAGGTACGCAGTTTCATCAAGAATAACACTAATAGCCGATACGTATTCTTTAATAAGATATCGACCAATAGCAGTTCCCGAGGGATCGCCATAAACCTCAATAACATCTCCCTCGTTAAAATACGTAAAAGATGCAGCTGCGTCTTGAAAAGACAGCGTGCCCGTATAAGCGAGCTGTCCCGTAGCGTGACTTTGGTCCTCTTCACCACGATACGCCAACAACCGCAAAGTATTACCACGTCGAACGTCTGTACTAACAGGCCATCTTCCTAAAAAATTCAAATCATAAAAAGCGTTACCCACTAAAAGGTCTACCCAGCGCCAGGCAACACCCGCAGCTGGAATATAATCCCCTGAATCGTCAATATCTTGTCGAAAGGGATCTTGGATAAACCGTAAGTACCCGTCTAACGCATCCGTCTCAAAGTTTAAGTCTTTTTCTAAAATATATGTGGGCTCTAAAATAGAATTTTGAAGTACCTCAGCATCTACGATAGTACCCGGCATATCATACACGAAACGGTCATCAACAGCAGACTCACCTTCCACAAAAGATAATTCGTTTTCGGAGATTGCGAACAGTTTCCACATTTCCTTATTAAAAATAGGAGTGTTCGTTACGGACGTACTAAGAACATTTGACAGCAAATCGAGATATACTTGGCCTAAATATTGTTCAGAAGCTTGGTAAAAAGCTTCTAAATCTTTGGTATCTCGAAAGAACCGCTGCCAAAACCCGGACAGTCCCTTAAACAGCGATGATGCGTAATCTGCTATCTCATATGGGTTAGACATAAATTCTTATCCTCGCGGAGTAAAGGTCATCAACTCAGGCCGCGTCTTATACGTCACTGTTCGATCTGAAATACCATAGTACACGTATAAATTATTTAGATCACTCTCTGTTGTTATGGACGTAATCCCCTTCACGATTAACGCATCGGGAACAACTATATCCGCACTATTAACCAAGGTCACTCCATTCGTATCCTTAAGGTAAATAGAAACAATGTCCGTCGTCTCAAACTGCAAAACTTGACCGTCTGGAGCATGTAAATCATATTCAATAGAGAACGGAAACACCGTACCAACAACTGTAGGATACTCTTCACGAAACACCGTAGCTAAGTCAGACATATCCAAATCATCATTAGGGTCAAATGCGTTAATGTGCGCAGATAACGCACTCTGAGCATCTGCAATTACAACACCAGACGTAGCTGTTGGTTTTAAACGGTAAGGAATATCCGCATAGACCCAAATAGGAGAACGTGCCTTTATTAACTGGTTCGCGGCTACAACCCGGTCATTATATCCCCGCACGAATGTATGCAGTGATGCAAACGACCGTAACGTTCGGTATGACACTCTCAAGTTTTTTCCGTCATATACACCAGGAGTCGTTAATGGACCAACTCGAATAAGAACAACCCCTTCTGCCGACTGCCCCTTTGTCGGGTTAACACAGTCTACCTGATACTGAGCTGTACCAATTACCGAACCCGCAACCGGTGTCATATTCGTTCTATTTGTAAAACAAAGAGTCCCAGTGGAAGGATCGACTAAAGATGACGAAGCCGGATCCGTAATTTCTACTGTAATAACGTCTTGAACTGGATTCCCCGACAGCATAATCACACCAGGCTCAGCCGTCCGACGCGAGGTTCCAGGTGTAATGTCTGTATATAACGGGTTTGTACTAGCCGTCGCAATCCGCGAATATACTAAAGTGCCCTCTAGGTCCACTTCCGAAAACGTAGGAGAAAACCACCCTACAGAATACGTAACTTCATTAGTATCCAACTCGTCAGAAGCTTCATCAAACGGAACATTTTCGCTAACGTATAGTGAATGCGTATCGACACGAACAATTGGAAATCCTCGAGGAGCCCCTACTATCCCATCAACAATATACAGAATATGCCCAACTTGTATCCCCAAAGAAACAAAATCCCGTCCCAGATCATATGTTAATTGAGGGTCTCTAAAAACATTAACGAGGCCATCCGGGCGATAAAATAATCCTCCAACAATGCCGTTCTCCTCTACTTGAGTTTCCGGTAGGTCCAAATAAGTATCGTAATGACCTCCAACATGTAATGGAATCGCAGGAGAAATCTCTGTCCGAATATCCCGAACCATTTCGGGCTCTCCCATCCCTATCGTCAATATATTTTTAGCTTCTGGCAACTGTTCGTTAATAACCGTATCAATAGACCGATTATTAATTAAATTACGGACAGAAATAACCGTAGGAGCCCGCGCCATAAACTCTTCAGTACTCTCTACACTCAATCCACCCGACAAGGGTTGTTGGTGTTCACCGTATGAGAAAAACGGTAATCCACCTGGAGCTTCAACTCGAACAAACCTCCCCGCCTCAAAGTCGTACAAGTCACCAACACGAGCCGCAATAATTGGGATGTTACCTACATAGTCAACCAAACGACCTCGTGTATCATATACAGGTCGCAACTGATTCTCCGAAATAATAAAAGTATCTGTCGTAATATCCGGATAAAAAGCTAAGGTCGTAGAGCGCCAAAATTTAGTATCTCGACGTATCACAACCGCTGTTCTACGCGTAAAATGAAGCTGCGCCATACCCGTAGTACGAGACCCACCACTACGCGTAAAAAACCAATTAGAAAAAACGTTATCTACCGCTTGTGCTATATCCTCATCATCTAACTGCGTCGTAGTACCGTTCGACAACTCATCTTGTATCCGTAACAATGATTGAAGAATCGCGTTACGATCTGCATCCAATTTCAAAAAAGCGTACATAGGAGCAAACGCTTTAATCATTAAATCACGTACAGCACTACCCGCAGTAAACGTGGCCTCGGTTACCTGCTCGGTCAAATATTCAGTTAAAAAAACAGTTGCGTCTTGAATGTCCGATTGTTTAATTACGAGGTCAGCCATTTTTACTTACCTATTAGAAAAATCCGAAAGATATGTTATTAACACGTCTCCCGCTTTGTTTTTAATCTCAACCCACACCTCAAACCCGTCACCACCGGCGGTAGGAGAAAACCGCAGCATATTCGCCTGCGATAATGACTCCGTATCTGGATATCGAGCTTCCTTGTCTTGCGTCTTAACCTGCTCACTTGCGTCATCTATAGCCATCGCTACAACATCGACAATAGACCCCTTAGCCGACCTGGGGATATTCGTCCCAACCAAATTACCGTAGTCTGTTCCAAAAGTAGGCTCAAGAACGTCACTACCGCGGGGGGTCATAAGTACCCGAACCCAGCGATTCACCAAAAATTGTAATCCCTCAACTTTTAACGCTGAAGTATAACCGAAAGTAAAAACCTTGGTTCCCTTAACCTCGTCAACTGGAACAGGCTGGTAATGTATGTCCATTAAAAAATCCCATCGTCAGCTACCGCAGTTTGGCGCTGTTCAGTGACCGTGTATTCTTTATCTGTATACAACTGAGTTTTAGACGGGACAGACGGAAGCACCTGAGCTTCAGCTTCAAAAATACGTCCAACGCTCAACCTGGCTTCTTGTAATTTACTGTCATTTCTAGACAAGGAGGCTGCATTACGCCGATAATCTTTCGATGTTTTTAGTACCTCTTGGTGCGCTCGACGCATCGCAGCTAAATAAACCATAGACGGATTAATAGAAGTCCAAGGGTTAGACTGCTGTCCATTCATAGTGGCTGCTGCGATTAACTCCTCAACCCAAGCAGTACGCGCAGAGGGGCCTGCAGCCGGACGTTTCCAAACCTGATACGACGCTAAACTCCCCTGCTGACTTACCGCAGAAAACAATTGGTCCCATTCTTCTGTCGACTGAATGTGCGGCGCGATGTCAATATCTTGCGGCCTAGAATCCTTTAGGTGGCTGTGCATCGTATAGCCAATAAAAGATGAGTCCACAGACCCTACCGCCGTAGAGTGCGCCTGTGTATTCAATGCTGGGTATGCCAGCCGCAACTTATAAAGTAATGCGGTCAGCGTAATATACTGTGGCGCACTGTAATCCCAAACAGATAAATTAGACGTTCCCGTTGGATCCCACATCAAAGGCAATTGAGAAAGACCAACAACTCCAGCGTCATAATACAAGGCCTCTTCTAGTGCGATTGAGATACAAGTATCACTCAACAACCCCGAAGACTTCAAAATATGATTACAATCACACATCACATAAAGAATACCATTACGGTCAATTAAAAAATGTGTAGCTGAAGTTCCTGCTGACCCAACCACCAAAGCACGAAGTGTTGTACCAATTCTCTCCGGCTGCGCTTGGGTCTCTACATCACTATTCTGCGAAACCCAGGCTATTTTTTCGATGGAACCATCCAAATACTTAATAGGGGTGATTTTACCAGGCTCATTCATATACCCCTTCCAAACACCATTATCTTTAAAAGAATGCCAAGGCTGTCCAAACGAATGAAACACAATTTGCTTCACAACCCGAGCCTCGTCGTTTGCCCAAACTTTGTAAGACCCTCCAGGTAAAAATGAATACACAACAGGATTTGAAAAACCGGAGGAATTTAAAATACAAGTAGGTGTAGAGCTCCTAGGATCTCCCTCCGGAGACTGGTTGATCATTACAAAGGCATTCTTCGCCCGTTGGTCAGCTGCATTCCGTAGGTATGATAACCAGTCCTGTGCATTCGCTGGAGTAGATGCTCCTCCAGAACCCACCGTCATGTGATCAGACGGACTCGTATTCTGCTGATTCTCCTCAGTAGAATTTAAAAGTCTATTTAGTTGTCCGTCGTTTAAAGCCATTAACGCTTCCCACTCTGTATCTGCTGGAGATCCTGAGTATACTTACGTTTTAGGTAACTCAATTGAGCCTGCGTCATACTGTACTTTTTCATAAGTTCAGGGTTCTTCAGGGTGTTTTTCCCGTTATACCCAATAATATCCTCGAAAATTTGCTTATCCCTAGGAGCCAATCCATGGTGATAAAAATCAACAAGACCTTCGTCCTTCTCACCTTCCCAATATGCACCCTCCGACTCAACCAACTCTCGCCGAGAAAAAGCATTCTGAAAATGGGTTACCCGCTTCTGAGACCAGCCTAATTCATCCGCCAATTCATCGACCGAAGGATCCCGCCCCAAATCATCCTGTAATTTACCCGACGCAACATTAAACGTGTGAAAGTACAACTGCTGGTTCTCTGGAACTCGAGCTACATTTTGATAAGGATAAACAGACCGAGATAACTTTCGCAAACGACTAGCAACGTGCGTACCTATCGCAGCTCCCTTCTTAGGGTCATAGGTTTCCAAAGCTTCAACCGTCAGCAGCTTAGCCTTCGCCTCTAGGGCTTGCCTCGGAACAACCTGCCCCCATTTATTAACCTCATTCTGTACTAGGGGCTCTAGTCTCGTCATCAACTTCTGCCGAGCCAAAGTATCGTTACCCGACTGCCATTGATTCCATAAGGTAAGATCACCCTGTTGCCTGGTAAGCATGTCAGTCATACTTGAGCAGCTCCTGCATTTCCCCGAATAATATTACGGTACCTTATCAATACAGCATCCCAATTCCGGCGAGATTGCGGAATATTATGGTCTGATGTTATTACCTGCCAATTACCCTCCGGCAAAGATTTATTATCACCCCCTACATTCGTAATTGCCTGCAAAACTTCCGTATTAATAACACCCCCAGGTTGTACTAACCCGTAAATTCGACTATAAAAACGTGCAGACTTATTCCCAGATGTATAGGTATCAATAGGCGCTTCAACCCCACTCTTTTTATCTTTTAGCAACTCAGCCAAAGGCTTACCATGACGTAACTCAATGGTCTGCTGAAGCGTAGCAACCGGTCTAGAACAAAACGTCATCGCAGCGTCATACGAAGAAAAGTACGATTGAAAATCTCTTACAGGCTCCGCCAAAAGACCCTGATCCGGGGTCCAAGCATTCGGACTTTCCTCTGTGTCCAAAGCCGTACTTACCGGATTTCCATCTAAGTCTTTAAACGTGAGAAACTCATCTACCTGAAAAGAAAGAGGTGTTCCTTTTGCTACATCCGCATAAAACACTTTCTGATAGAAATCCTCCACAGCCGTACGAACTTGAAAAACATTTGCAACTTCTGGAATAACTTCCGTAGGACCTACTTCAAAAGTATCGTTTAATGCATCATCACTGAGGTCTTGGTCGTTAGACCCCATAATCATGAGCTTTAAATATTCCGGCATAGTTCGAACGTATGAAAGTACTACAGACGTCCGCAACTCGCCTTGAGCCGAAAAAGAATGGCTCACAGAATTAACATACCCTATAGTATGAAATCCTGAGATTTCATTGTCTAAAACAACTCCACTAAAACCTGGGATAATATAAGGATTGAACGCGAGTGTTACTGTCGCCGTTCGAGTCTCAAAACGAGACCGATAATACTCGTACTTGGCATAAAGTTTGAATAATTCCCCTAAAGCATCCTCCGAGGCTGTTGTGTCAAAAATAGACTCCAACTCCTCCTGTTGGTCTTGCCCTGGAACGTAAAAAGTTTTACCGTTATCATCTTCTGGAGAAAGAACTAAATAATCCGCCAACGGGGAGGATGGTGTATCTGTAGTATCACCCGGCTTCTGCATTTTCTGATAAGCTAAATAGGCCTTCTGCTTCCTATACACCCCCCCAGAATAAAAACGCCAATGAGCCATCCCCTTACCAAAATCCCACTTCTTTTCGAATATAGAAAGATCACGCTGATTCTCCGGTAATGCAAAATAAGCCTTACGCTCCCGCAAAAGTCTATCCCCCCTTTTCGCCCCCGCATTATATCCAATAAGAACACATTGTCCTAACGATGGTACGGGATTAGAGGGATTCATACTCTCTAAAGAAAAGTCGGAGTATGAAGCACCATACCTCTCTGCTAACCGCGCTAATTCATTCGTTCCCGCATGTATATTTTTGTCTGGAAGATAAATATCACCATATATAGACTCGTTCCAAACAACCCTTTTCCTCCCATTTTTAAGCGCCACTTCCCTACTAGGCCCATGGTCTCCTAACTTGTTCAAACCACTCTTTCTTTTTCTCGCTCGATTATACGAAAAAACAAAAGTCTCCTGCATTAACTGCATAAGCCCCCCAGCTCCTACCTTACTACGAGACATTCGATTATACCCAGACTCAAACCCAATAACACCCCAAAGAAAATCTTCGGGTAATGTATAGATACGCGCCACATCTTTAACGTACCCGTTATATATGGGAGCTGCACGCTCTAATGTATTTACTACTCCTTTACCCGGAGCATACGTCTTACCCTTAACTTTAACCGAAGAAGACGCTACTGATTTTTGTCCCAACTTCTCCAGCATATAAAGCCAAGGTGGAGCATTCAAATGCTTACTTACCGGACCCTTATAAAGCTCCTCCGGGTATATTAAAAAATTACGCGTATTCAATTCTGAATTAGTCTTATACTCCTCCATCCGGTCCCGAACAATTCCAGGATAACCCGTCACAAGGAGCTCTCCTGCTAATTGACGCATTGACCCAGAAGCATTACTAGAAACCAACGAAGAAACATAAGACTCCGATAAGTAAACTCGAGTCGGCTGATACTCATAATTCTCCGAAGTTGCGTACGACCGAATCATCGAAGGAAAAATAACGTTACATGCAGGTGGAATTCCAAAGATGCATTGGGGTTTAACCATATAGGACAATAACCCCCCATAATTAGAATCCGCTTTACCTCCCCCACGGCGTACAAACCGGCTCTCTATTAAATTTGTTTTAGCCGTTAGCTGAACCGCAGGAGGTGCCGGAATTGCCAAAATCTCCATAAACATAGTCCCGTAGATCTTCTGTAACAAATCCCAGGCCGTCCCACTATCTCCAACACTATTCCCAATCTGCTGTGCTAATGCGTCTAAAACCTCAGTCGCATTAATAGCTTTAATAATCGGAAAACAACCTTCAATCTTTTTCGCATATTCGTCGTCAAAATACGGAAGAGCAGCCCAACGCCTCCGAAAATCCGTCATTTCAATCCAACGACCGAAAAAGTTTCTCCCAGAAACACCGCTAGCCGTACGTGGTAAAGACCCGTCTTCCGACACAGTGTCGGACTTACTCGTAAGGTCAATCGGATCCGTAAGAGCTTTCAAAAGATTTCTCACAAACCCAAACGGTGTGGATATAAACCCGGTAGGATTATTGGGATCTGGAACAAGACCTTGTCGAAATAATGACAATGGATAAACAACCGAAGTCGTACTAAAGATACTCCCGTCCGTCGCCGTAGGGGCAGATAACCCCTTCGCCGTATCTGTCAAACTCGACATATAGTAAAAACGAAGCTGCTCTAAAATTTTTAAATTAGACCGACAATCAAGTTGGAGAAATCGTCCCGATGCCGTCGTCTGGTATGTCCAACCTATAACTTCAAATTCACCCAAAAGACACATAGCAGGTTTGGTTGGGTCAAAAAACTCGTCTAAATAATAAATTTCAATCTGTAACCGGTCTTCATGCCCTATCCGCTGAAGAAGAATATGCGGAACCAATCGTATTTGCGCTGTAGGAATATTCCATATACCAAAATCTACGTTTAAAGAACTAACCGGAACCTCAATACCATTAATATAGACTACCCACGCAGCCTGATGCGGCATATTTACGGTATAAGTAGTCGTCTGCTCTTCTTTAGCCATCTATCATCACCGTATTTCAATCACTGCCCCAAGTAACACAACTGCACAATAACCCGATACGCGCATAATAGCATTTTTAGACCTTAAAGACGCGTATATAAGTTCTAGTTGTTCTGCCGAAATTCCGTAAAGCGCAAAAGTACGGAGAGCCTCAATAAATTCTCTAATATAAAAATCTAAATCTGCAGCAACATCCAAACTATTACGCTTTTCGCATATAAGAACTTCCAAACTAGCCTGAACCCCCCGATAATCACTAAACACGGCTCCCGTGTTACTGTGTAGAACTCTCAAAAGAATTTCCCGGGTTCTTACAGCTTTGTCTTCCGTATCCACAATAACCCCGAGAACACGGCTACGAAGACCATTGATTGTCGGTATTACCGTAAACAATCTCGCCATCGCCACTTCCACAGGAATCATCGGCCCGCGATGACACTGCCGAATAGCTGGCGTCGTGCTACGTCCCCCGGTTTCAAATTCCCATAAAAAAGACATTACTTACCACCGTAATGGCGCTGTACGAGTCGCCACATTGCCATACTCATCCGCACCCTCATACTCGATAACAATTTTGGAAGATACAGGCCATACCGACGTTTTATGGACATACACTGCAATAGTATGGCCATCATATCGAAGTATTTTACTATTAACATCATCATACGGCGCTATGAATCCCGTCGAATCAAACGCAGACGCAAACGTCAACCCTCCATCCTCGCTAATCCGAACAGTAATATCCGCAATTTCAGTAAAGCTTGAGTAACAATAAACAAAAAACCGAAGAACCTGTGTACCGGGAACATTTTTCTGTTTATCTACCGGTCTAGAACTTAAAAAACGCGGCTCAATCGAAGACGTATATCCTCCCGCCTGAGTATGACCGCATGGAGCAATCCCAAACCCCCCGCCGTACCGAGTCAGGTCTGTCATGGCAATTTCACCGCTGAAACATACCCGGCCCTCGCAGCCCAACCAATGTTCGTAGCTGCTTGCCCTGTAACCGTTAAAACAATAGTGTCGTCACTGTCATCAACCGTAACCGCAACATCCCATAAATCTGTTCCACTTCCTCCACCCGATACATCAGTTTGTGCAAGAATAGTAACTACAGGAACATCGACAAAAGACGTATTATCTGCATTATCCCGTATAACCGTACACTCTACTCGCCACGTTTTACTACCTGTCTGTGCACTGTTTAACGCTGTTATGCAAAAGTCATACGCCGTAGCGGCATCCACTAAAACACTTTTTCGGGCTAAAGAAACACCCCCAACGTAAATCTCGGTAGGTGTATTATTCGTCGTGTCGCCTTGCCACGTCGTATCAATTACAACCCCCGTAGTTAGTGCTCTAAGAAGCTCAATAAATTTCTCATGCCAACCATACTCAGGATGCCCGATACTATTATCTTGAATAGTCTCTGTAAGAGCCGGGACAGCATATCGAACCCCATCGATTACAAGACCTATCCCAAAATAAAGTTCAGAAATACTCTCCGTAGGTAAGCCTTCATTAGCAGTCAACCGAGCTAAATACCCACCTTCAATCTCCGCCGGTATCGTACAGACTTGAGCTGTCGACCCCGTAAGAGATACTGTAGAACCCGGAGTTTGCGTCACTTCCCACTTATACGTTAGACTCGCATTCTCCGCCTCGAGCTCAATAGGAGTACCCGCTAAAGACGTCGGAAGAAGGTCCCTTCGCGAAACGGTATACGTCCCAGTTGCTAACTGATTTATCCTAAAATCTGACAGAGTTGCCATTATTCTCTCCTACCTCACATTCCAGAAACCTAGAACCATTCATCAATGAGTAATATTATATACGGTACTGATATATATTTACGCCTATCCGAGTCGGAGTATCCCCCGGAGTCCAAGACGTTGAACGCTCCCCCTCTCCTCGAATATGTTTTTCAGGGTCATCTAATGTAACTTCATCATCCTTCTGCCAATCCTCTTCCATACCAGATTCTATAGACACGTTATTTATAGAATCTGTAGGTAATACACTAGGAGACGCAATAAACGGACGTAATTGTGGAGGCTTAGGTTCTGAAAAAGGCAACGACCCCTGTGGAATAAATGACCCCGCACTCTTAGGAAGTTGTGTAGTACCATACGCATTATCGTATATACGATGTCTCCGATGCACTAATATCTGTAAAGTAAAAGGAAGTACCGTTTCATTCGAAGCTACTTGCGTCAACGATAATGCCGTACATGCCCCGCTCAGAATATATGAATCATACCGAAGGTAAAACTGCAAACCTCTTCGCGCCAACATTGTACCTCGAAAAAGATCCTCATACGCCGAAAGCAACTGCACAGCCCAGTCATCCTGCAGCGTATTCATAACATGTCCACTAACAACCACCGAAGGAGGGGAAGTCCCAAAAAAGAAGGCCACAAAATTATCTTCCAAAACTTCAGTCACCTGAACTTTTTCCATTAAATTCGTCTGAATATTATCTATAAAAAAATCCACATAACCTAAAGCAGGACTGGCTGCAGACCCATCTCCCAACATAACCGTAGCAACATCCTTACTAACACGGTTCTTTATCGAGTTTAAAATAGGCGTAATTCGACCGGTATTAGGAACCCGCATGTACATCCGAGCAAGCGTATCGTAATTTTCCCTCGCTCTCGATGGGCGATGTCTTGAATACTTAGTTGTAGCCCCCGGAATAGCCGCATACTGTCCGTTTGCGTTTTCTGGGTGACCCCCAGCTTCGTTTAAATTACCTTGCTCTGGTACAAACAACCCTGCGTCTTCTGAATATAAAAAACTACTCCCCGTAAATGCCGCACCTGTATTCAGAAAATCCAACTTATCCAAAAATGAATCATCAGTATCTATTGGTGTAATTGTTTTATCAGTCATAAGTTACTGCTTCACCACAAGCTCATGTTCTGGCTTTAAATCCAAAACTTCGAGCGTAGCTGTCTCATTAACGAGCATATATGCCCGAGAAATAACTCCTGGTAACGTAATGACTGTATCCTCTGTTTGTGCCCTCAAATTGTTGAGGATAACTTCATTAATATACCGCAACATATGATCCGCTCGAGGGAGGATACGTCTCTTTCGGGGCATAGGCATTAAGGCGTACCTGCTTTCAGTTTACCAGACTGCATCGCCTCATTAAAAGCGACAGCGCCATCTCTAAAACTCTTTGCGGCATCCGCTGTAAAATACTTAAAAGCCGATTCCATCTTATCCGCAACTTCAGCTAATTTTTTGTCTGATCGGGCTAGACTCTGTGCCTTTTCACCAGAAGCTTCCACATTAGACTCAGAGGTCACACCCTGCCCAATATTCATCAATTCATCATAGGTTGCAGCCCGCAGATCTTCCGCCGCTCGACCCGTCGCCGTTTTTCTTTTCGAAAGAATTCCTGCTAATTTGGAAAAACGAGAATCCTTTGAAAGCTTTCCTAAATCCCCTGACGATAACGAACGCAGTCCAGCTTCGGAGTCTATTTTAACGCCAGTCGCCTTGGTGATTCCAGAGAACGCAGACGACGATAGTTCCGCACCCTGCAAAGCAGACATGTCGGTAATATACGACTCAAGTTCCTGTAATCCAGAACTTCCGCGTGAGACCATACCTTTAACTTTGTTTTGTAAATCCTTAGACATGTCCAAATTAGCCATGTCATCTAAGCGCTGAGCGACAACAGCCTGAACTTGGGCTTCCGAAGCACTTGGCATTTCAGCGCGAACTTCCGACTTAATACGTTCCTTCCAAACTCTACTGTGTACTCCAGATCTCCCTGAAATAGCTGCCATGATCTCCGAGGGAGACCTATTAGCTACCAATTTTCTCAGCTCATCTCGAATATCTCCTGCACCGATTCCCCAACCCTTTTCTACGTCCCCCATTTTTGATTTAATACCCGCAATTTGCTCCCGCGTGGACTCTAATGAACTTCGACCGACATTTCCTGCAGCTCGTTCTCCTGACATTCTTAGTACATCGCGACCAATATTTGTCGTCAAACGTTGCCCCGCCGCAAAAGTCGTTTCCACAAGAGCTTGAACTTGATCTTCCCCCATTCCACGTAAAGACTTTTCAACCGCCGCTTGAGATCTTCCCGTAGACATGGCAATGCCTGCTGCTAAAGAAGACCTAACCGTATCCTGTGATACTCGACCTGTAGTCGCATCAATAATTCCAGCCTTCGATTCCGCTGCTCGAGCTAATACTTGTCCGGCAGAAGTTATAGCGTCTAAGCCTTCTCCCGACCCTAATCCCAAAGACTTTTCAAGGCCTTTAAATACAGCGGTAGAACCCTGCATAGTCCTATTAGACGCACCCTGATACGTACGCGCCATCTGCCGGTCGCGTTCTTGTACATCTCTAATCGCCGCTTTATGTTCTCCACCTGCCGCGCCCGCATACGCCAAGTACGCACTCCCTAAGCCCGCTCGAATGGATTCTCCGACATCCACTCCTGCAAAACCAAAGGCTAAACTAGGTATTACCGCTCCTGGAAGCCACTGAAGAGCATCAAGTCCTAAACCTAATAAATCACCGCCTTCATCTCCATATGCAGTCCGCACGAAAGCATCGTAACCTTGACGCCCAGACATTCCCATCCCACCTGAGCTCTGGGTATCTCCACCATGTCGAGCTCTAAAAGCGTTACGTGCTCGAGTTCTTTGTCGTCCAGATTTAGACGACCGGTCTGCACTCAGACCCGCATCAAGTCTGTCATAAGTTGTGATTCCCGCAGCCCGGTCTTTAAACTCTTGAAGGGGGTTCGAAACAAAAGACTTCCACCCCCTCCCAGCCGCTTCACCTGCACCAGAAATAGCATTCGTTAAAGGTGAAAATTGGTCTCTAATAGAAACGCCAGCCGCTTCGTACGCCCGAGAAAAAACTCCCGGAACCGCATCCATAATCTGCTGACGCTGCGACCGGGCTATGTCATCTCGCTCTTGTCGAATCATCGAACGCTGCGCACGCCAATACTCGGGATTAGCCGCCTCAGTCATCATCTGTGTCGCAACTTCATCTCCATAAAGCATGCGCGCACCCGCGGCAAAACCACCAGCGCCCTTCAACCCCAAAAACTTCCCAGTATCAGACGCCATCGAGAAACGCATAGCTGTTTGTTCGTAGGGAGACATGGTTCGAGCAGCTTGGTCCTGAATCTGCCGCTGTTGCAAAGGCATCATGGCCAAAGCCCCAATACCTCCAGCACCTACCGCGGCATTCATCCCCGAAACCGCACTCATAACCATGCCCTGCGGACCAGCTCCACTACCCATATGCGCAAGAGCCCCCGCATTCATACCCCAACCCCCAGCACCGTAAGAACTCACTGCAGCACCAAACATCGGCATAGACATAAATGCCCCTTGCGCTTGCATGTTCCTCTGTGCTACACCTTGAACACCGCCGAACATCGCAAGCTCTGCATTCGAATATGTCCCAGTAGATACTGCTTGCCGCGCAGCCGCCGCCGAATACATCCCATACTGAAGGCCAGCTCCTCCAGAAAGACCGAGAGCCTGGTACGTCATCGCCCCAGGAAGACCCTGCTGCCATAATCCCCCAACAGTCGTTCCCGCAGCTCGAGAAAAAGAACGCATACTCGATGCAGCCCCCTCAATCTCTGGCACAGACATCCCAAACGTATGCATCTGACCCATTCGCCGAATAACACTAGTCACGTCCGGGTCATTTGTAAGCTCCATAAATCGGCTTACTGTCCGACTAACTTTACGTAATTGTTCCTGTATCCGATCTACACTCTGGTCAAAATCCATCAAGCCCGCTTGTCCGGATTTTTGCATAATCTGCATCAGGTCATTACGGTTAAATATCCCCCCAGTCTCATTCTTGAAATCTTGGTTCGCAGCCATCCGCTGGACACCTCTACCAAGAGACATCGAAGCATCTCGGCTTAACCCTCGACCAAGTTCATGTCGATTAGGTCCCGAAACCACCCAATCTTGAGACATGCGCTGTGTAGCAAGGCCCATCTCATGTGCTTCTATACCTGGACGCATAGGGAACATACCCATAGCACCCATCCCCGACGCTAAACCAGAATAGTGGGCAGAAATTCCACCAAGAACTGCTCCGACCCCACGCCCAAGCATCCCAAATCGACCCCCTACTGCGGCCCCCGCCAAAGCCCCCATTCCATACCCTGCCGCCATTCCACCAAAACGAGGAGCTTGTGAAGTCATTGAATACAGCTGATCCGCCCGAAGCTCCCGTTGCTGTATTTCTTGCTCCCAAGGGGTTCGAAAACTAGGCGCTGGTAATTGAGGGGTAAATGGCGTCCGAAAAAGAGGCATCACCGGCATCGGAGACATCGGAGTCCCCCCCGCACCACTCCCATACGGCATCGGAGGCCTAAAAACTCCCGTACTTGCAGGAGTCATCATCATCGGCGAAGGTAAAGCTGTAGGCTGAGTAAAAGAACCAAACATATTCGCAGCATAAGGACTCATCGAAGACTGCGTCTGAGCCGCGGCATACTGTTGCTGAAATTGCTGCCCAAACGTGAAAGCCGCAGTAGACGACCGGGTTATGGGCATCATCTGCTGCGCCATCTGCATCTGCGCGGAAGCCTGAGCGGACAACTCTGCCGCCGCCTGGGCCGGAGACTTCACTTGCGCCTGTGGACCCGCACCTGGTATCAACCCTAGATTTGCCTGCATCGAGTTAAATATAGACATTTCAGCTACTTAGTCCTTGACGGTCATTCTTTCAAGTCGCTCAAAAATCTGAGCATCCTTTGCTGCCTCTTTTCGAATCTTCAACTTCCACCGTTCAGACGCAGATACATATTTAGAATTGTACCGTAACTGGAAGAGCTCTTCCTTATACATATCTAAGTAGTGTAAAAGCTCCTTATCCGCCATCCCACCTATTCGTGCGATCAGACGCGCAATAAGGCTCACCCCTGCAAGCTGCAAGTTGCGCTCGCGTAAAATAGATTCCGCAAGAACCTCTTCCGGAAACGATCCTGTCTCCGGCAACGGAGCGCCGTGCATATACGCATAAGCTCGCACTTGCCCCGCTGCCGTATTTAAAAATCCGCGGGGGCTCCATCTGCGAATACCGCCAAAAGCTTCCGGTCGAAATCGAAAGACTTCTGCATCAATTTATTACAGACATAGGTCGGAAGCCTCTCCAGAAAATCAAGACGCTCGTTAAAGCTCTTCTCGATATCCTGAGAATCGGCCTTATCCTTTGGCTTAGGAACATTAAAGTCCTTCTGGCCATACCTCATTAAAGCAGCCGCTGTACTGTATCGATTCAAAATGTCTGACACAGAACTAACGAGCTCAACCCGGTCCCGTTCAAGTGCCCGGTTAGCTCTTATAGTATCCAAATACTGCCTGGAACGAAAAACAGCGTAAACCCCCGCTCCAAGATGAACTTCTTCCTCATAATACTCATTAATGAAGGTAGACTCTAAAATAACTCGAGACTGAGCTAGCGTAATCCCTACTTCCTTCAGCCCTTTTTCGTAGGTCTCCTCCGGACTCAACTCTTTCTCGGGGTTTTCGTCCGTCCCCTTAATAATAGATAAGGTCTCCTCAAT